>Ga0206117_100128_pt1 | contig 124753 bp, 91 predicted proteins | sample 3A5Ametagenome_FD_177997 | JGI IMG/M metagenome (GOLD analysis project Ga0206117, IMG submission 177997) | Enriched microbial communities from leaf-cutter ant dump, University of Wisconsin, Madison, United States - 3A5A | ecosystem: Environmental > Terrestrial > Nest > Insects nest > Nest dump...
ATGGTAGGTGCCAACCTATCTAACATTAACTTTGCTTTAGATAAGCCCAATGCATTCAGTTTAACTATTAATCCAAAAGCCGCTTGGTTTGTTGAAGACGGTTTAGCTTTAGGTGGCGACTTATCTTTTGGGCTTGAGGCTCCAGGGAAAGGTCTGGGAACAACGATCAATTATGGTATTGGAGCACTTGGACGTTATTACGGTTCGGCAGGCGCTGATCAATTGGCAAAGCACACTCGCTTTTTTGGCGAAGCAACCGTAGGCATTTCTGGCAGAAATTTAGCTGCAGGAGGTTCTACCAATGGCTTGGGCTTTAGCTTTGGTCCTGGTTTTACCTATTTCGTTACCAAAAATATTGGATTGGAAACTTTACTAAAATATAATGGTGTGTTAGGTTTTGGAAGCAGTGCCTATGCACACAATTTAAACTTGGGCATTGGTTTCCAAATTTTTTTACCAGGTGAAAAAACAGCTCGAAAAGTAAAAAATGACTTTCAACAGCGCTAATAGGCACTTTAAATAAAGAGATACCCTTGATGGGTATCTTTTTTTATGCTTGAAATAATTCGCATATTTGGTCGTGAGTATTTCAGTCAACAATCTTTCCAAGCATTATGGTCAGCAAAAGGCCGTACACCAAATCAGCTTTGAAGCAAAAGCGGGGCGTATATTAGGTTTTTTGGGACCTAATGGCGCGGGTAAATCCACTACCATGAAAATGCTGACGGGCTACCTACAGCCCACGTCTGGCACAGCCGAAATTGAAGGTAAGGACATACAAGTTGAGCCTTTAGAAGTAAAAAAGCGAATTGGCTATCTTCCAGAAAATACGCCTTTGTATATGGATATGTATGTGCGTGAGTTTTTGAGTTTTGTAGCTCAAACTTATGGCTTAAGTAACATTGCTAAAAGGGTGGAAGAAGTGATACAACAGGTAGGCTTAACACAAGAGCAACATAAAAAAATCGGGATGCTGTCCAAAGGTTATAAGCAAAGGGTGGGGCTGGCACAGGCCATTATTCACCAACCACAAGTGCTTATTTTAGATGAGCCTACTTCTGGTTTAGATCCTAATCAGTTATCGGATATCAGAGCCTTGATCAAAAATCTAGGGAAGGACCGAACGGTTATTATCTCAACGCATATTATGCAGGAAGTAGAAGCCCTTTGCGATGACGTAATCATTATTAATAAAGGGGTATTGGTAGCCAATTCAAGTATTGGTGAATTAAAAAGTGCTCATCAAAATAAAACTTTAGAGCAAATATTTAAACAGCTAACCCTATAAACAACATGTTCAAGAAATTTTTTACAATCGTATTTTTAGCTAGCCTTTCCTTTGTGTTTAAGGTACAGTCTCAACAAGTTAGTTTAGGCCTATTTCCAGAAATTAACTTGCCTACGGGCAATGCTTCGAGCATTAGCGGTGTCGGTTTTGGAGCTTCGTTGAAAGCTGAATATGAAATTAGCGATAAACATACCATTACGGCTAGTGGGGCTTATAACGTTTTTATTGGCAAAAGGTATTTTGGTAGTAGAGTCCCAAATATTGAGAGCATTCCTGCTAAACTTGGTTTTAAATATTATCCAAGTTCCGATTTTTATGTAGAAGCTCAAGCTGGAGCAGCTTTTCACCAGACCGGTTTTTCTAAAACTTCGTTCATTTGGTCACCAGGTTTTGGTACTCGTTTTAAAACAGGAAGTGCCAACAATAAATTAGATTTTGGTTTAAGGTACGAATCCTGGGCTAACTCTAGTTACAGCAGTAATGCTAATTTAAAAGCTACAAGTTTTGGCTTTGTTGGATTAAAGTTAGGTTATGTATTTGGCCTTTAATTATTGAATTTTTAAAAATAATATATTGTTTTTCAATTGTTTGTATTTTTTTTGGATTATTGTTGTAACTATTGGCGTAGTTGTTGTGTCTATTGAGGCAATTATTAATTAATACACAAATTTAAATTACGTAGTATGAAAAAACTATTATTATCATTAGCCCTTGTAGCTGGTTTAGGTCTAGCTGCTAATGCACAAACTGAAGGTGCTGTTAAAAAATTAAGCGTAGGTGCTGAGTTTGGTTTCCCTACAGGAGATGGATCTAAAGACAATTTCATTGTTGGTGGTTCATTACAGTATGAGCACCCAGTAGCTAGCTCTTTCAACATCACTCTTTCTGGAGGTTACTTGTCAAGCATGATTACTGGTGATACCAAAAAAGCAGCTGAAGTACTTGGTTTGAAAACCAGCTATGGTTTTGTTCCAGTTAAAGCAGGTGGTAAATACTATTTTGGTGGTAACTTTTATGGTGCTGCTGAGTTAGGTGCTACTTTCGCTACAACATCAGGCGGTGGTACTGCTTTCACTTATGCTCCAGGTTTAGGTGCTTCATTTTCAATCGCTGATAAATCTAGCTTAGATTTCGGTGTACGTTACGAGAGCTGGTCTAACAACGGTACTGCATCATTCATTGGCTTACGTGCAGCTTATGCATTTGGTCTATAATTGAATAGAAAGCAAAAAAAGTATAGCTGTAATTCGTTTTTTATAAACGAGAATACAGTCTAAAACAAAAAAAATAAAAACCCCACATCGTTGGGGTTTTTTATTGACTAAATTATTAGTTTTACAATTCATTATTAACAATCAAATAATCAAAAAAAACAAAATGAAAAAAATCCTTCTATTATTAACGCTGGTAGTAAGTTTAAGTTTTGCTGTAAACGCACAAACTGAAAAAGGCAAATGGTTAGTTAGTGGTTCTACCAACGTAGGCTTTAATTCCGTTAGTACAAAGTATAAGAATAACGGCATGTCTGTTGACGGTGCTAAAGTAAACACCTTTAATGTTTCACCCTCAGTAGGTTACTTTGTAGTGGATAACCTATCAATAGGTTTAGGGGTAGACTATAATACTAGCTCAACCAAGGATGAAATAGGCGATAAAATTTCTTCAAGCACTTTTACTGTGATGCCTATGGCAACTTATTTTTTTACTAAAAACACAACCATTAAGCCATATTTAGGAGCTGGAGCTGGCTATGCTTCTTATGAACAAAAAATTGGTTCTATTGCTCAAACTAATAATGGTTTTGCGTGGGGAGTTGAAGGTGGCTTAGCATATTTTGTTAGTCCAAAAATTGCTCTTGACTTAGGTCTTGGTTATGGACAGGTATCCGTAAAAGAATCGGGAATTACCGTTAATGCAAATACTTTTGGAGCAAAAGTTGGATTTTCGTTATTTTTATAATAGCTTAAAGTAATACATCATATTATATTATACCAAAAGGCCCTGGCAATTTTGCTGGGGCTTTTTGGTTTTAATAGATATTGTATAACTTCGGCTTCACAATCCAAGGGCATGCTAGCAGTATTCAAAAGAGAGTTATTCAGTTTCCTCAATTCCTTAATGGCCTACATTACCATCGGCATATTTTTATTGGCCTGTGGTTTAATGTTTTGGTTTTTTCCTGATACTTCTATCCTGGAATATGGTTATGCCGAAATGGACGGCTTTTTTGGTTTGGTGCCTTATCTGTTTATGTTCTTAATTTCGGCCATTACTATGCGTTCATTTGCCGAGGAAAGAAAAGAAGGCACTTACGTATTGTTGGCCACTAGACCTTTAACCAATTTGCAAATCATTAGTGCTAAATATTTGGCTTGCTTGGTTTTGGTGTTGTTTGCCTTGCTACCTACATTAATTTACTGTTATAGCATATCACAATTAGGTTTGCCTAAAGGGAATCTTGATACAGGTGCGATTATTGGCTCGTACATTGGTCTGTTTTTATTGGGAAGTGCTTTCACTGCCATCGGCGTGTTTGCCTCTTCTTTTACGAAAAATCAAGTTATTGCATTTGCCGTGTCTGTTTTCCTATGTTTTTTCGCTTATAGCGGTTTCGATTCCATCAGTAAAATCTCGGCTTTTCAAAGCTTCGAAAGTCAGTTAGCCAACTTAGGGATTGCCGAACATTATCAGTCCATCAGTAGGGGCGTGTTAGATACTCGGGATATGGTTTATTTCATTTCCTTTGTGGCGTTGTTTTTTGGTTTAACGCATATAGTGATTGGAGGTAGAAAATGGTAGATCAAGGAATAAAGAACAAGGAACAAGGAACAAGGAATAAGGAGCAAGGAACAAAAACGCATAAAATTCTAAAGCCAATATTGTTTTTGTTATTGCTGATATTGGTTAATGTGGTTGCGCAATTTGCCTATACCCGTATCGATTTTACTAAGGAAAAACGTTTCACTTTAACTTCAAAGACAAAAGAGATTCTACAGCAGAACCAGCATGAGGTAATGATCACCATTTATTTGGATGGAGATATGCCGGCGGCATTTAAACGTTTGCGCAATGCTACCAAAGATTTGCTGGCCGATTATAAAGCTTATTCTAAAGAGAACTTCAAAGTTGTTTTTGTAGATCCGCTTTCTGGACTTTCGGCAGCAGAGCAGGATACGGTCATTCAACGGTTGTTTGAGCAGGGAGTTAAACCTACCAACATCAATATAAAAACAGATGTGGGCTTCTCAGAAAAATTGGTGTATCCAATGGCCATGATCGAAAGTAATGGCAAGCGCATGCCTGTAAAACTATTACAGAATCTAGGTGGAGAGGCTTCCAATTACGACCAGAGCATTAACAATTCGATTAAAAATCTTGAGTATGTGTTTACCTCTTCATTGAAAAAAGTAATCACTGGCTATAATCCTAGGGTTGGTTTTACTGAAAGCAATGGCGAACCTAATAATCGTTATTTGTACGATGCGATCACTACCCTTTCTGACAGTTACGTAGTAGGTCGTGTGAATTTGGATTCCATTACTAAACAAGGATTAGACAGTTTAAAAATGTTGGTCGTTGCCAAGCCCTTAAATGCCTTCACAGAGGCCCAGAAATATAAGATTAACTATTTTGTGATGAAGGGTGGGCAAGTGTTGTGGTCCATAGATCAGGTACGAATGGCTTTGGACAGTTTACGTAGCGGTAGGTCATTTATGGCAGGCAATAACATGCTCAATTTAGATGATATGCTATTTGAATATGGCGCTAGGATAAACTACAACATTATTGCGGACGTAAATTGTGCCGAAATACCGGTGGCTATGTCAGGAGGTCCACGCGGTGATATTCAATTAGCGCCTTGGTTATATTACCCTATTTTGTTGCCTGATACCAGCAATAGTGTGGTGAAAAATCTGGATAACGTAAAAGCAGAGTTTGCCAGTACGGTAGATACCATTGGTAGTAAGAACGTAGCCAAGCATATTATTTTATCTACTTCGCCTTACAATAAGATTTATACTTCGCCTAAATTGTTTAACCTGCAAATGGTAGAGCAAGAGCCTACCCAAAAGGAATTTACAAGTACACCTAAAAGTGTAGGAGTATTGTTGGAAGGAAGTTTTAAATCGGTTTTTCTAAATCGTCCAGTACCTAAAGGTATTACCGAACATTATGATGTTCCAGCCCAAAGCAAGCCAACAAAAATGATTGTGATAGGAGATGGCGATATTTTTGTAAACCAGGTTTCCGCAGATGGTTCTCCTTTCCCTTTAGGCTTTGATAGATACACCCAACAAAATTATGGGAACAAGGCATTGTTGCTGAACATCGTAGATTATTTTACTAGCGAAGATAATCTGATTGCACTTCGCAATAAGGAAATCACCGTAAGGCCATTGGATAAGACGCTTTTACGTACTGAAAAAACAAAATGGCAGCTGGTGAATACCGTAGTGCCTATTTTAGTGTTGATATGTTTCGCAATTTTTCAACATTATTATCGTAAACACAAGTATGCAAAGTAAAATTTCATACTTTTGAATCTATATATAACAAACTATGAGATTTATAGTATCTACGTCGACATTATTAAAACATTTACAAACGGTTAATGGTGCTTCGAGCAGCAGCACAGTATTGCCTATCCTAGAAAATTTCCTGTTTGAAATTAAAGAAGGAAATTTGACCATTTCTGCTACCGACTTGCAAACCAGTATGACTACTGCTTTACCTGTTGAGTCAAAGGAAGAAGGAAAAGTTGCCGTGCCATCAAGAATTTTGCTAGACACGTTGAAGACTTTGCCTGATCAGCCAATTACCTTCCATGTAGATGATAATACTTTCGCCATCGAAATCAGTGCTGGTGACGGAAAATATAAATTGAGTGGTGAAAATGGTGACGATTTCCCTAAAATTCCAGTGGTTGACAATGCCTCTTCGGTAAATTTGCCAGCATCGGTATTAAGCGAAGCCATTACCAAAACTATTTTCGCAGTAAGTAATGATGAACTTCGTCCAGCAATGACGGGCGTTTTTTGTCAACTGTCTCCTCAAAACATCACTTTTGTAGCTACTGATGCTCATAAATTAGTTCGTTACAGAAGAAACGATACCAAAGCTGATAAAGCTTCATCTTTTATCTTGCCAAAGAAAGCCTTGACTTTGTTGAAAGCTGCTTTGCCAAATAGCGATGTAAATGTTTCTGTAGACTATAACGCTACCAGTGCCTTCTTTAAGTTTGAAAACATCAACTTGATTTGTCGCTTAATTGATGAGCGTTACCCTGATTACGAAGCTGTAATTCCTGCAAACAATCCTAATAAATTGGTGATTGATAGAGCTTTGTTCTTGAACACGCTACGTAGGGTAGTGATTTTCGCTAACAAAACTACGCACCAAGTACGTTTGAAAATCAACGGTAGCGAGTTGAATATCTCTTCAGAGGATTTAGACTTTGCTAACGAAGCTCATGAGCGTTTGAGCTGCCAATATGATGGCGAAGATTTGGAAATTGGCTTCAATGCTCGTTTCTTGATCGAGATGTTGAACAACCTAAGTGGAGAGGAAGTGACTTTAGAACTTTCTACCCCAAATAGAGCTGGTTTGTTGATCCCTCAAACTAACGACGAGAACGAAGATGTATTGATGTTGGTAATGCCTGTAATGTTAAACAGCAGCTACTAAACATTAAGAAAATAAATAGTAGCATTTGCCTACTGTAAAAAGCTTAGAGTATTTACTTTAAGCTTTTTTTATGAATAATTTGCTGTTTATAAATGAATTGTGATTGTTCTTGCGAAAAATGTCATAATCGTAAATAGGTGTTTTTTTGCAAGGCATATTGTTTATTTTAGCGGAAAAATTTAACGACATTGGAAATACTAGATTTATTAATTAAGCTGCTTACCGATACTAAAGATACTTTAGTAACTATTATCCAGAATTATAGGACTTGGACTTACCTGATTTTGTTCATCATCATTTTTGCTGAAACAGGATTTGTAGTTACGCCCTTTTTGCCTGGTGATTCCATGTTGTTTGCTGTTGGGGCACTTATTGCCGGTGGTGATACAGGTTTGAATATTTGGTTCATGTGCTTTATTTTAACCGCTGCGGCAATTTTAGGGAATTCTCTTAACTATCGTTTAGGGAGGTTCTTTGGCGTAAAAGTATTCAAAGAAGAGAATAAGATTTTAAAATTAAAATATTATCACCAGTCACACGAGTATTTCGAAAAGCACGGTTCTAAAGCGATTGTGTTTAGCAGGTTCTTGCCTATTTTCAGGACCGTAGCACCTTTTGTAGCCGGTGCAGCGAAAATGTCTTTTGGTAAGTTTACCGCTTATAACATTATTGGAGGAGTGGCTTGGATTTTCAGTCTTTCTTTTGCAGGTTACTTGTTAGGTAAAATCCCTTTTGTAGAGAAAAATTTCGAGGTAATCATTGTAATTATAGCGGTAGGGACTTTTGCCCCAGTAGTGATTGCAGGCCTTAAATCTCTTTTTAAAAAGAAAGAGAAGATAGAAGATAGCGAAACGATTTAAACGAAGAAGCCCTGCACATGCGGGGCTTTTTTGTTGAAAAGAACTTTTTTTTTAAACCTCGTAGGTTTTCAAAACCTACGAGGTTTGGAACATAAAAGACTAAAACTCCCTTCCGATGATCTTGCCTTCCTGATATTTTTTATCTGCTTTTTCAGCTTGTTGTTTATCTTCAATAGAAGCTTCAATTCTAATCATGTTTCTTAAGTCCGGCTGTCCCGCATCAACCCAGGCAGAAAACCAAAAGGAGCCCACTTTGATAATTGAAGAACGCATTTGGCGCTCCACCATCCCTTTCATCATGTCTTGATAAGCTTTGGTATAAGCAACGGAGTATTGCTTCATCACATTTTTACCCCTCATCGAAAAATCGTATTTCTGGTCTGCAGGGAAGGAGGCGTTGAGTTTTGCTTCAAAAGTTAATACCGTATCCACCATGGTATGGGCTTTTTTAACAATTTTCCAAGCTTCCTTTAAAGGATTTTCGATGTAGGTAGCCTTGCCTACCAAAAGGTTGTAATCTTTAGCAAATAGCTCGGGAATACGGCTCTCCCAAAAACCATGGATGCCTGTTTGGTTGGTAAGTTGTCCGTTGTGGTTGTTGGTGGTGTGCAGTGGTACGTGAGCATCGGCAACGTAATGGCCCAAATCAGCCGAATATCTTAATATTTTTAGTGAATCACGTTCTTTGAATGCTCTCACCAAATTATTGTAAGTTCGTTGTATTTGCCACGGAACCATGCCATCGCTGGCAATTTTCTTCGCGCCGTACTTATTTACCGCATCATTCCATTTTTCGGGAATGCTATCAATATGCTCTTCGTAGTTTTCAACATCTAAATAATGTCTGGGTGCTTCGGCTGTATCGGCATATCTTCTTTTATCCGGATCAATGGCATGCTCGGTGATATACTTGTGATTGTTTTTGTAGAAACCAATCATGCCTTCTGGAAGGGTAAAAATTGCCAGTTGGTTAATCCGCTTGTGTGCAAAAAAGCCCCAAGAGGCGCATAAGATTACCGTACCGAATAGAAGCAAAAAAATAGACAGCTTTTTCATTGGGGAATATCAGAAGGTGAAAATTATTTTTCGATAAAAATAGCAAAAACACTTGCTTGTCGGTGCAATCTGACAATTTTTTGTCAACGTTTATAGTCTTTTGCTCCTGCCAAAATACCTATATTTGTCCCAAAATATAAATCTTATGCAAGAAATAAAGAAATATGTAGAAGATAATAAGCAACGTTTTTTAGACGAACTTTTTGAGTTGTTGCGTTTTCCTTCGGTAAGTGCTGATCCAAAATATAAAGGAGATGTATTAAACACCGCTGATTTCGTTGCTCAAAAGTTGAAAGATGCTGGTGCGGATAAGGTGGAGATTTGTGAGACTGCTGGATATCCTATCGTATATGGTGAGAAGATTGTAGACCCTAGTTTACCAACTGTTTTAATTTACGGCCACTATGATGTACAACCTCCAGATCCATTGGAGCTTTGGGAGACTCCTCCTTTTGAACCTACCGTACGTGATGGTAAAATTTACGCTCGTGGTGCTTGCGATGATAAAGGTCAGTTTTACATGCACGTTAAAGCTTTTGAATTAATGATGCAAACCAACACGTTGGCTTGTAATGTTAAATTCATGATAGAAGGTGAAGAGGAAGTTGGTTCGGCTAACTTAGGCATTTTTGTGAAAGCAAATACAGAGCGTTTAAAAGCAGATGTAGTGTTGATTTCTGATACTTCGATGATCAGCATGGAGAATCCTTCTATCGAAACGGGTTTGAGGGGATTGGCTTATATGGAAGTAGAAGTGGTTGGTCCTAACAGAGATTTACACTCTGGTGTGTATGGTGGTGCAGTTGCAAACCCTGCAACTATTCTATGCAAAATGATTGCTTCTTTGCATGATGAAAATAACCATATCACTATTCCTGAGTTTTATGATAAAGTAGTAGAATTAACCGATGCTGAAAAACAAGCATTAAATTCTGCACCGTTCGATTTAGAAGAGTACAAGAAGGATTTGGATATTGATGCAGAATGGGGTGAAAAAGGTTATTCAACTTTAGAACGCACGGGTACCAGACCAACTTTAGAGGTGAATGGCATTTGGAGTGGTTATATTGGCGAAGGTGCTAAAACCGTATTGCCAAGTAAAGCAAATGCGAAGATTTCTATGCGTTTGGTGCCTAACCAAAATTCAGAGGAAATCAGCGAAATTTTTGCTAAACACTTTGAGAAGATTGCTCCTAAAGGAGTAAAAGTTACCGTTACGCCACATCACGGAGGCGAGCCGGTGGTTACACCAACCGATAGTGTGGCTTATCGTGCTGCTGAAAAAGCCATTGAAGATAGCTTTGGTAAAAAGGCTATTCCTACTCGTGGCGGTGGTAGTATTCCAATTGTAGCTTTGTTTGAAAATGTACTTGGAATTAAGTCTGTATTGTTCGGTTTTGGCTTAGATAGCGATGCGCTACACTCACCAAATGAGAAATACGATATCTACAATTACTATAAAGGGATTGAAACATTGCCTTTGTTCCATAAATATTATGCAGAGCTAAGTAAGTAAGACCTATTTTTTTCTGTAGTTAAAAGTCCCGTATGTGCGGGACTTTTTTTGTTGGAGGAAAACCGTTTTGGGTAATAATTTTGATGATTTGTTAATGTTGCCTTTACGTAGCAAGGATAAATTCGCGATTAGTTTCGGGTTTTTACCTTTTAGGTTCTCTGGGAAATGCATCAAATAAGTTGTATTTCTATTTTGAAAAGGCTTTTGGGTTTGTTTTTGAACGATATTATCCGATGTCGAAATTAATTCTCTCATCAAAATGTATTTTGTTAACTTTCCAAATATCTTTTAATTTGTTTCAAATGATTTCTTATTCAGTTTTTTCTGCTACCGTTAATAAGAGAAGGATAGTAGTCCTTTATTCTTTTTTATGTTTGTCTCTAATTGGCTTTGGGTTCCAGCACTTTGATTTCTTTCAGAAAAATGCTGCTGTTGTTGCTGCACAAGCAGAAGATGATAAATATTTCAACATTGCCGTGTTAGCTGATACGCAATATTATACTGGAGAGCGATATGGTGGAAACATGAATATGTTCTATAACCAGATAGATTGGATTACTGCCAATGCTGAAAAGGAAAAGATAGCTTACGTAGTACATGTGGGAGATATTACCGATCAAGGGGATAAATTGCCTGAACAATGGGATAGGGCAAAAGATGCCATGTATCGTTTGGAGAAACCTTTACCAGGTTTGCCTTATGGTATTCCTTATGGCGTGGCTGTAGGTAACCATGATGTAAGGCCAAATGGTGATCCAAATGGAAGTAAAATAGGCTATACCAAATACTTTGGCCGTAAGCATTTTGAAGGCAGGCCATATTATGGTGGTGCTTACAATAATTCGGACGCTAATGATAATCATTATGATCTTTTTGAGGCAAATGGAGAAAAATTCATTGTGCTCTACTTAATTTTTAATGACCCGAATAAAAAGGAGTTTTATGATGCTGCTTTAGAAGAAAAGGTACATGATTGGGGAGCAGATGTTTTGGCTAAATATGCAGATAGAAAAGCAATTGTGGTGAGCCATAATATTCTTAGACCTGATACTACCAGTGGCAGCAATTTTAGGGCTGGAGTTGGAGCTGCGCCGAAGCCAGGTAATTTTACTAAGCAAGGAAATCGTATCATCAATAAGTTTAAGCATTCGCCAAATGTATTTATGATGCTTTGTGGACATGTTAGTGGCGAAGCCATGAGAGAGGTGAAATTTGAAGGGCGTACCATTAAGGTGCTGCTAACGGATTATCAAGGAAGAAGAAATCCAGCGTATACTGAAAAAGATCGTAATGGGGGTAATGGAATATTGAGATTAATGAAGTTTAACCAAAGCAAGCAGGTTTTGAGCGTAAGAACTTTTATCCCTCAAAAAGATAAGGTTTTGGAAGAAGCTGATGAGGATAGTAATTTTTCGGTGCCGCTTTACAACTAAACTGTAATGACTAAATGTAAAAATATCGAAAAGTTTTTTGCTTTGCTTGCTATACTGTTTGTTTCTCCAGTAGTTGCACAAGTTAAAAAAACGGAATTCCTTTTCGATCGCTTCCACTGATGAATTAAAAGCATTTTTCGGATATACGCAAAAGCGTTATTTATTTTTGTTTTTATTTTGTTTAAAAAAGTTTTTATTTCTTTGTTTTAGTTTTTAATATAACTGAGAGAACAAAATAGCTTAATCAACCATAACGTATGATTCTAAAATCTTTTTTCAGAAAGCAATTCTTAATATTGGCCTTGTCTCCTTTGGCTGTTTTTGCGCAAAAAAGTGAAATCAATGTTTTAAAGTTTAAAAATGTACAAGAGCTTAAAGCCTTTTTTAAGCACGGAGAAAACAATTTTCCAATCATTAGCGGTCATCGTGGTGGAATGACTAAGGGATTTCCAGAAAATTCTATGGAAACTTTTGCCAATACCCTTAAGTACATGCCGTCATTTTTTGAAATTGATCCCCGATTGACCAAGGATAGTGTGGCCGTTTTAATGCATGATGCAACTTTGGAGAGAACGACTAATGGTACGGGGAAATTATCGGACTATACTTATGCGGAAATCCAAAAATTGAGATTGAAAGACCCAGAAGGAAATGTGACCGACTGTAAAATCCCTACGTTAAAAGAAGCTATTTTGTGGAGTAAAGGCAGAACGGTAATGAATTTAGATAAAAAAGATGTGCCGTTGGAAATGACTGCTCGTATTTTGAAAGAATGTAACAACGAAGCCGTAATGTTGACCGTTCATAATGCCAAGCAAGCTAAATTCTATTTAGATCAAAATCCAAACTGGATGCTTTCTGTACATATTAAAACCAAAAAAGCTTATGATGAATATGTAAAAGCAGGTATTCCTTGGGGCAGTATTATTGCATATATTGGACCAGAGTATACTCCGGAAAACAGAGAATTAATGAAGCTTTTACAGGAGAAGGGAGTGATGGTGATGATTTCTTCCGCTCCAACCTTTGATAAACTGGCCACCCCAGAGGAAAGAGCGAAAGCTTATGTGGAAGTTTTTAAGGGAGGCGCGGATATCTTAGAGTCGGATTTGCCTGTTGAAGTAGCGGAAGCGATTAAAAATGACGTACCTAAAAATACCCCGCAACATAAATATCTAGGTAAAGCAAAATTGTAGGATTATTAACAAAAATAGAGAAGGATGGAAGTTATGCGATGATTACTTTCACTCCTTTTTCTTCCAGTTGTTGAACCACTATTTCTGGTACTTTATCGTCGGTAATGATGTATGACACTTGCTCAAAAGTGCAGACCTTACCTAAACCTCTTTTGTCAAATTTAGTACTATCCGCTAAAATGACTACTGTTTGAGCAGTTTCAATCATCTTTTGATCTAAAGCAGCTTCGGCCAAATTGGTAATAGAGAAGCCAAAGTCAAGATCAATTCCATCTACACCTAGGAAAACAATTCCGCAAGAGATTTCTTCTAATATCTTTTCAGCAAAATTACCCGCAACAGAAGAAGAATTGGATCGGATCATGCCACCCAGTTGTAACACCTCTACATTGTTTCTATTACATAGCTCCAAACCAACCTTTAAAGCAGGTGTAATTACGGTGATATGCTCTGTAGGGTTTAAAAATCTGGCCACTTCAAAAACGGTAGAGCCTGAACCTATAGTGATTGAATCGGTGTTTTTAATAAGCTTTAATGCCGCTTTGGCAATGCGTTGTTTTTCGTCAGCATTAATGAGTTCTTTCTCATAAATACTTCTTTCGCTAGCATAAGGGTTTTTAATAGAGCCACCACCTCTCGTTCTGAAAAGTAGGTTTTTATCTTCCAACATTTTCAAATCCTTTCTGATGGTTACACCAGAAACTTTCATGAGGTCAATTAGCTCAATAATACTAACCTTGCCATCTTCTTTCAGTTTTTTGAGGATATATTCGTGTCTGTCGGTGATGTTTTTCATTTTAAAACTCGTTTGCCGCTAATATATCATTTATTGTTGCATAAAAAAAGCGCTGCACCCGTAGAGGCGCAACGCTCGTCTTAATCAATTGCTGAAATTATTTGCTTTTGGCGAAATCAGCACCGTTTCTTTTTTCAACTTCGGTTTTGCTGGCTTTAAAGTTATTAGTGTTCAATGTTGCTAACTCATTTGTAGAAACAGAATGGAAGTTGGTGCTACCGTTTAATTTTAAAGAACTTTCGTTGCTTAATTTGGTGTAAATACTTTCTGTTTTAGAACTGATTTCAGCTTTGGCATCATCTTGTATGATGATTTGTAAATGCTGTGCGTTAAGGGTGTTTTTGGTTTTTACTACTGCATTGCCAGAAATGTTAATTCTATATAAATCGCCAACATAAAGGGTGATTTTAGCAGTTTCTGAATTTTTCTTGGTAGAAATTTCAATAGCATCATCGCTGGTATAAACTCTGGCTTTTGCAGTGCCTTCGTTCGTATATAATTTTTTGCTGTCGTGATCTTGTACAAGGGTAACTTCTACATTTCCAGAAATGATTAATTTCTTAGGTGTTTGTTGGTCGTTATTTTTATAGATAGTTGTAGTAATTGGGTTTACTACTTTTGTAGCGTTAACTGTTGTGGTGCTGATGGCTAAAGCTAAAATCCCGATAGCAAATAGCGAAGTTGTTCTTTGTTTCATAATTGATTTGTGTTTTTTGTAATTAAGACGCAAGTCATTCTAAAACGTTGCATGCAACTTTGCTACTTTCGACGAACTCCCGATTTTTTTCGACGAAACTCCGAAAAGTTTCGTAGATTGTTAAGGCTTTGTTAAAATTATGTTGCTATTTGAAGTAAGCTGGGTAGTTTGATTTAACAAAGCTTTTTTCGCATTTAGTCACAGGGTGCACAGATTTTGTTTTTTAACTTTTATACATATTTCATCTGTGGATCTGTGGCGAGATTTCAAAGTATTTATTAAATGATCAAAAAAAGATATTTAAACCGTCCAGCTTTCGCATTCTTCTAGGAAAAATTCATCTGCTTCTGCTCCGATGCCAGGGGTATCTGGTACATCTAGGATAAAGCCTTCATAGCTAAGTCCACCTACTACAGGGTCTACCAAATGTCCTAATAAGCAAGTGTCCAAATCAAAATAAATCACGTTAGGACTGGCTAGGGCAAAATGTAAGTTAGCGGTTAGGGCTAATCTGCTTTCCAGCATACTGCCAATCATGCATTTTACGCCATTTTGTAAAGCTACTTCATGTATTTTTTGAGCTTCTAAAATACCTCCAGATTTTGAGAATTTTATATTCAGAAAAGTAGTTGCTTGTGCATTGATCAATTTTCTGGCATCGTGGTGGTTGTAACAACTCTCGTCGGCCATGAGTTGGATAGGGGAGTTGACGTTCAACTCAGGTAAACGGTCATCGTACCAAGTGCGCATAGGTTGTTCGCAAAACTCTATGTTGTATTTCTCGAGTTCCGTAAGGGCAAATAGGGCATCGTCAAAACTCCAGCCTTGGTTGGCGTCCAAACGTAAAATCATTTCTTGGCCTAGGGCTTTTCTAATGGCAGCTACTCTTTCAATATCTTCATGTACTTTTTTGCCTAATTTGATTTTGATGATTCTACAACCATTTTTTTGATGTTCTAAAGCTTTTGTGGCCATGTTTTCAGGAGTGTCAATTCCCAAAGTCATATCTGTTTCAATCTTGCGCTTGTGTCCGCCCAAAAACTGGTAAAGAGGTTGATTGGCATTTTTTGCGGCAATATCAAACAGTGCCATGTCAAACGCACTTTTAATGGTTGGATTATGTGCTGCATAGCCCAACAAATCATCCATCCTAGCTGGAATATCCAAAGGGTCTTTTCCTTTTAAAATTTGCGCAAAATCCTTGGCCATGGCTAGGCAGGTTTCCTGAGTTTCTCCAACAATCATTGGGAAAGCCGAACATTCACCATTGCCGTGTATACCTGCATCAGTAAAAATTCTGACCAGTACATTTTGTGCAAAATGCATGGTGCCAGTGGCAATTACAAAAGGTTCCATTGGAATGCTGAAACGATAGATTTCGGTATGGGTAATTTTCATGTTCGCTTTAAAGTTCATTGAACACGACAAGCATGTTCATGTAAATAGGTTGATAAATTTACAGCAATTTTTTAAACAAGCCAATCAAAGCCCGTACCTTTATGCTATGCAAGAACCTAATAGTTTAATCCATGCATCATCACCGTATTTGTTGCAACATGCACATAATCCTGTAGAGTGGTACGAGTGGAATGAAGCTTCCCTTAAAAAAGCAAAAGACGAAAATAAACTCATTATTGTGAGTGTAGGCTATTCGGCATGCCACTGGTGCCATGTGATGGAACGTGAGAGTTTCGAAAACCATGAAGTGGCCGAAGTGATGAACAAACATTTCGTATGCATTAAAGTAGATAGGGAAGAACGACCAGATATTGACCAGATATATATGCTTGCTGTGCAATTGATGAACGGCAACGGAGGTTGGCCCTTAAATGCAATTTGCCTACCGGACCAGCGACCTATTTATGGTGGTACTTATTTCCGAAAAGCAGATTGGATCAACATCTTGCTTAACTTGGCTAAGTTATGGGAAACGGAATCTGCAAAGGCAATCAAATACGCAGAACGATTGACAGAAGGTTTGCAACAAGCAGAACTGATTGAAGATAAGAATGAGCTGTTGACCTTTAAAGAGGAACAATTAATTGAAATTGTAGAGCCGTGGAAACGGAATTTTGATATTTCGGAAGGTGGTTATAATAGGGCACCTAAATTTCCATTGCCCAATAATTGGTCGTTTTTATTACGTTACGCATTTCTGAGGGATGAACAATCGGTAATGATGGCTGTGATGCGAACTTTGGATGCCATGGCCTTAGGTGGTATTTATGATCAAATTGGTGGAGGTTTTGCCAGGTATTCGGTAGATGGACATTGGCATGTGCCTCATTTTGAGAAAATGCTTTATGATAATGCGCAGCTGGTGAGCCTTTATGCCGAAGCTTATCAATGTTTTAAATATGAACCTTTTGCCGAAGTGGTTAAAGAGACCATTGGTTGGATAGATAGGGAAATGACAGCTGAGAATGGTTTGTTTTACTCTGCGCTGGATGCTGATAGTGAAGGTATAGAAGGTAAATTTTATGTGTGGAGCAAAGCTGAGTTCGATCAGTTGGTAGGGGAGCATCATCAATTTTTGGCCGAATACTTTAATGTAACTGAAACTGGAAATTGGGAAGAAGAACATACCAATATTTTGAGAAGAACGGTATTAGATGAAGATTTGATGGCAAAATATAGCCTAAGCAAAGCTGATTTTGAAACGATTATTGCCCAAGCAAAAGCTAAATTGTTAGCCGTTAGAAATAAAAGAGTTAAACCTGGCTTGGATGATAAATGTTTGACGGCCTGGAATGCTCAAATGATTAAAGGTTTGGCTGATGCTGCACAAGTGTTAAACAATGAGCTTTATTATGAAAAGGCCAAAAGGGCCGCTAGCTTCATTTTAAATAACTTAATGGCTGAAGATGGTGGCTTGTATCGCAATTATAAAAATGGTAAAGCAACCATTCAAGGGTTTTTGGATGATTATGCATTTTTAATAGAGGCTTTAATAGCACTTTATGAAATAGATTTTAACGAAGCTTGGTTGAATGAAGCAAAAGAACTTACCGAATATGTGCTGGCTAATTTTAGCGATGAAAACAATGCCATGTTCTATTATACTTCTAACCAAGGGGAGAGTTTAATTGCTCGTAAGCATGAAGTGATGGATAACGTAATCCCTGCTTCCAATTCGGTAATGGCACAAAATCTCCAAAAGTTAGGATTGTTCTTTGATGAGGAAAGTTATTTGGAAAGGGCATCTGCCATGTTGAAAGCGGTATTGCCACGTATCAAATCTTATGGGTCTGCCTATTCTAATTGGTGTATACAATTGCTTAATGAAGTTTACGGTATTAATGAAATTGCGATTGCAGGTCCTGATTTTAAATCGGTAAAAGAGGAGTTTAACCAACAGTATATCCCTAATAAAATTACTTTAGCAGGAACAAAAAGTACACTGCCTTTGTTAAAACATAAGCAAAGCGAGCAAACAAAAATCTATATTTGCCGAAACAAAACCTGTCAGCTGCCTGTAGGCACTATTGATGAGGCGCTTAAGCATATAAAATAAAAGATGAAGCAGCAAACGTTCATCAAATCATAAAACAATTAAATAGAAAGAATGAAAATCACTTCTAACACGGTAGTTTCTCTTACTTACGAGCTACATACCACTACTCCAGAGGGTAACCAAGTTTTTGTAGAAAAAGCTACTGAAGAAAATCCACTTGTATTTTTGTACGGTGTGGGAATGATGTTGCCTAAATTTGAAGAGCACTTAACAGGTTTATCTGTTGGTGATGAATATAGTTTTGAACTTGAGCCAGCTGATGGTTACGGTGAGATTGATCCAGGAGCTCATGTTGATTTGCCTGTAGGCATGTTTAAAGAAGGTGGTGCTGAATTGCCAAATGTAGGTGATGTAATTCCTTTACAGGATAACCAAGGAAATCAATTCCGTGCTGGGGTAACTGCAGTAGGTGAGGAGATTGTATCTGTGGATTTAAACCACCCAATGGCTGGTAAAAACTTAATTTTTGCTGGTAAAATTTTAACAGTAAGAGAAGCGACTGCTGATGAATTAGCTCATGGACACGCTCATGGTGCTGATGGTCACTCAGGTCACTAGTTGATAATTCTTCGGAATAATATGAAAAAATCCCTAGGTGTTTTACCTAGGGATTTTTTTATGTAGCTATTTCCGTCATTGCGAGGTACGAAGCAATCCTAAAGCGAAAGGTAACCCACAGAGAGATTGCTTCGTGCCTCGCAATGACGCTAAAAACTTACTTTACTACCTTTCCGTTAATTAAAGCAATAGGAGAGGCATCCAGTGCATTGGCAGTGCTTAACTTTAAGGTACCTCGTACTTTAATGGTTTGATAGGTGAACTTAGTAGGTTCTGTTAATTGAACTTCAACCATGATTGGTACCCCATTTTTGCCGCAATAAAAACACTGGTTAATGGGCAATGTAGACAGCATGAATTTGGTTTGCTTCATTCCATCTTTAATAGGAACAATATAGCCTTCCAGCTCAAAAGGTTTGCCAGCTCTTTTTTTAATGTCGTTATTGAAGATGGCGTACATTTCGCTATCGTCTTTGGCCATTTTAAATTCTACATCACCAATCACATCCCAGTTGGCCGATACAATTTGGTCGCTTGGGTCGTGTTGCGCTTTCGCATTAAAGGCAAATCCAATAAATAATAAAAATATAAAACCTAATTTTTTCATGTTGTGTGTTTTGTTTTTTAACCAATGTCCGTCATTGCGAGGAACGAAGCAATCCTAAAGCGAGTTTAAATTATTAACTTTTAAATGTAAGATTGCTTCGTGCCTCTCAATGACGATGTTCTTTATATATTAATTCTTTGCTAAAATTTTCGATATGTTAGAGCGGTAAGCCTGTACTGCTGGAATAACTGCTGCTACTACACCTATGGCTAAGCCAGCCGCAAGTAAATAAAATTCTTCCTTGATAAAGATCAGACCGTTCATTTTCGCTTGACTACTTTCTTGGTAATTACTAATCAGTTGTAAAATGCCATGGCCTAATGCTATTCCAATTATTGTGCCTATTAGGGTCAAAATTAATCCTTCTAATATGATTAACGAAAAAAGTTTACCTTTTGAGGCACCCAAGGTTCGCATAATGGCCAAATCGTAACTTCTTTCTTTTAGTGAGTTGTATAAATTCACAAATACACTAATGGCGGCAATAAGCATAATTAACACCGCAAACCATTGTAAAGTATCTACCCCAACTCCAATTAAAGAAAACAGTCTGGTGCTTTCTTGAGCTGGACTCGCCGCTTGCATATTGGTAGTTTGATTTACCATTTGAGGGAACATAGCCACTGCCATTGGTGAACGATATTGAATTAGCAAAGAGGTAAACTCTCTGTCTTCATCATGACTGTGGTCAGCTTCTGCGGCGTGGTCATTGCCTTCTTCATGGCTCTCTCCTTCATCACCATGCATTTTCCAAACACTACCAATGGCTGTTAAAATCAAATTATCGGTTACATTTTGTTGCGGTGCCAAAATACCCACTACTTTGTAAGCGTGGTCTTTGTGCTCATCCTTCATTTCTGTTAAACCATGGCCACCAAAAAAAGTATCACCTACTTTTAAGTTTTGTTCTTTGGCTACATTAGCGCCAATAGTGGCTTCTAAATCCGCTTTCCAAAAGGTTCCGCTTTGTACTTTTAAACCATAAAGGTCAATGTAAGTGCTGTCGGTTCCTACAATGCGCACACCGTTATAATTGTCGCCCAAGGCCAAAGGTACCGCCCGTTTTACAAAGGGATTACGCATGAGTTTTTTTGCCTCATTCATTGGGATATTGCCCGTAGGGAAATCAATGTAGTAAATGCTGCTCAAAATTAATTGTAACGGACTACCCTTTGCACCAACTACGAGGTCAATGTCTTTCGAGTTTTTTGCTAGTTTATCTTCAATTTGGGTAGAAGCCAGTAACAGTACCGTTAAAATTCCTGTGCCAAAAGCAATCAGCAAAATATTGAGTGCCGCATTTAATGGTTTTGACCAAATGTTTTTCCAGCTAATTTTAAATGGGCTCATGATAAAGTATAGGTAAGGGTAAACGCATCTTTAACTCTTTTATCGTGTGTTGCCACTACCAAAGTTGCTTGGTTCAATGCCGATTGCTCTTTCAGTAAGGCCAATACCGCTTCGGCATTTTGGTCATCTAAACTAGAGGTTGGCTCATCGGCAATCAGTAAGGTAGGTTTGTTAATTACCGCACGAGCGATGGTGACCCTTTGTAATTGTCCTTGGCTCAGTTCCTGTGGATAAGCATTTTTTTTGGCCAACATATTTAAGGAATCCAATACTTCTTCTACCCGTTTCTTATTGTTGGGTAAGCCCGCAAAACTTTGAGCAAGCAATAGATTTTCGGTAATGTTTAAGCTTTTAATGAGGTGTGGTTTTTGAAACACAATGCCAATTTGCTGTCCTCTAAAGGCATCTAGCTTTTTAGAAGAAAGAGAATAAAGGTCGGTTTCACCAATTTTTACCTTGCCATTGGAGGGCTTAAGCAAACCTGTTAAGATATGTAGTAGGGTGGTTTTGCCACTTCCCGATTGGCCTAAAAGGAGCCATTGCTCACCATTGTTCACCTTCCAATCTGCAAATTGCAGTTCGTGGCCAGAGGTGTATTGATGAGAAACAGATTGAATGGAAATCATAAGCTTTACTGTATGTTACAAAAATAAAATAAGTGACCAAATCATTACCTATTGATATGTAAAGTAATTGCTACTGCGAAGTAGTTGCGGCTTGCAATTTACATTTTTTAAGACATTGAATTTTTTGCACAGCGATGGTAAACTAAACCCGATGGAAGCGGGAAATACTTTTTGTTGTCACTACCTTTCCTTAGCTGTCACGCTGAGTTTATCGAAGCGTATTTGCCGATGAAACAAATCCTTCGACAAGCTCAGGTTGACAGGAGTTGCAACAAAAAGATTGAAGCGTACAGCGGGACTTCCCGTAGATAGTAGCAACCAATTGCTTTTCAGAAAAATAAAAACCAGTTGATTTCAACTTTTTCTTTTGTTTGGTGTTAGCTATGCGGTAATACATGAAGTTTTTGTGGCTACTTGGTGTAAACTTAACACAGTATTATTTGGCTTAAAAGGTAATTATTTTATATTTACAATATCTATCAACATCTCGAGAGAACAATTTTTTAGAGCAATACCAACTGTTTGAAATGATAACAGGCGTAACGAGCAAAACAATATGGAAGAAGATTTAAATAAGGACTTTGAAATTTCGGAAATCAACCATAACGGACAGTTAGAAGAAGAAACCGTACAACATTTAAACAACCCTGTCACTGATTTACAACCTATCGTAAAACAGTACCTCACGTCGGTTAAAAGCGTTAAAAAGGAAGGCAACAAGTTTTATTTTTCTGACGGTGAGGCCGTAGTAGAAGTTAGGGTGGTGAGTGATGAGACCATTAGGGTTCGTTTGGCCCCGCATGGTGTTTTCCTGGCTGATTTTTCTTATGCCGTGGAGCAGGTAGATCAGAAAGTGACCACTTTTAGATTGCAGGATACCCCTGATGCCTATTTGATAGAAACTAATACCATTACCTGTAGGGTAAGCAAAGCTGATTTCCTGATTTCGTTTATAGATAACATTACAGGAATTGTAACCAGTAGTGATGCTTCACCAATGCACTGGGAAGAAAACGTAGAGTTTGGTGGTTATTATGTTTTTGCGACTAAGCAATGCCATCCAGAGGAGAATTTCTTTGGTTTGGGTGATAAATCGGGTAATTTGAACCTGCGTGGTAGAAAGTTTGTGAACTGGAATACCGATGCTTATTCTTATGGCTGGGATCAGGATCCTTTGTACCGTACCATTCCATTTTACCTAGGGATTAATCAAGGAGAAACTTACGGCATTTTCTTCGATAATACTTTTAAGTCTTATTTCGATTTTGGAAGGGAAGACAATTCTAAAACCAGCTTTTGGGCTGATGGCGGTGAATTGCAATACTATTATATCCACGGTCCGCACATGATGGATGTGGTGAAGCGTTACCAATCCTTAACTGGAACACATCAAATGCCACCTCAATGGGCTATTGGTTATCATCAATGTCGTTGGAGCTATTATCCAGAAAGTAAGGTACGTGAAATTGTAGATGGGTTTAGGTCACAACAAATTCCATGTGATGCCATTTATTTGGACATTGACTATATGGATGGTTACCGCTGCTTTACCTGGAATAAAAAATACTTTCCAGATCCTAAGAAAATGATCAAGGATTTGGCCAATGTGGGCATGAAAACCGTGGTCATGATTGATCCAGGAATTAAAGTGGACGATAATTATTGGGTGTTTAAGGAAGGGAAAGAAAAGAATTATTTCTGTCGCCGAAGTGATGATTACTTTATGGAAGGTCATGTGTGGCCAGGCCGTTGCCAATTCCCAGATTTTACCAATCCTGAAGTGAGAGAATGGTGGGGTGGTTTATATAAGGAATTGGTAGACATGGGCGTAGCTGGATTTTGGAACGATATGAATGAGCCAGCGGTGTTTGGCTCGGGTACTTTTCCAAATGATGTAAGACATAACTACGATGGCTACAGAGGTTCGCACCGCAAGGCACATAATGTTTATGGTATGCAAATGGTGCGTTCTACGTATGAGGGGTTGAAGAAATTACAACGTAATAAACGTCCTTTTACCATTACCAGAGCAGGTTATTCGGGTATGCAACGCTACGCTTCGGTATGGACAGGGGATAACGTAGCTACTTGGGAGCATCTTAAAATTGCCAATATCCAATGTCAACGCATGTCTATTTCTGGCGTGCCGTTTTGCGGTACCGATATTGGTGGTTTTAGTGGCGAGCCTGATGGTGAATTGTTTACCCGTTGGATCCAGTTAGGTGTGTTTTCGCCGTTTATGCGTGCCCACTCGGCAGGTGATACTCGCGAGCGTGAGCCTTGGAGCTTTGGAGAGCCTTTTACCAGCGTGAACCGTAAATTTATTGAGTTACGCTATAAATTGATGCCCTATATCTATTCGGTATTTTGGGAACACCACCGTTATGGTTTCCCAATTTTAAGGCCGTTGGCGATGTTAGAGCAGGAAATTTTATCTAACCACTTCCGTCAGGATGAGTTTACTTTTGGCGATAAGATTTTGGTTTGTCCAGTGTTGGAACAAGGTGCTACTTCACGCCGTATTTATTTGCCAAAAGGTAAATGGTTCAACTATTGGACCCTTGAGCTATTGGAAGGTGGAAGCGAGTATGTGGTAGATACGCCTTTGGATACCATGCCTTTGTTTGTAAGGGCAGGAACGGTAATGCCAGAGTATCCTGTAATGCAGTACGTAGGGGAGAAAACGATAGATGAGGTTTGGTTGAACGTTTATTATTCAGATTATGAGGTGAACTCGTTCATGTACGAAGACCACGGCGATACTTTTGCTTATGAGCAGGATATTTATTTGGAGAAGAAGTTTAGCGCTAAAGGAAACGATAGTAGCTTTACCATCGAACAAACCATTGATGGTTTATATACACCAAATTATGAACTCTACGATTTTCGTGCGATAGCTTTGCCATTTAAGGTAGGTAAAGTTTGGGTTGATGACAGGGAGGTAACTGATTTTGTAGTCAACGATCGTGGAATATTGAGGTTTAAATCAAATAAAAACTTCTCAAAAATTAAGATCATTAAAGGATAATTTAAAGTTGAAACCCATGAGGTTTTTAAAACCTCATGGGTTTTGCTTGATAAAAGTTTAAATCGTTTGAGATGTATCAAAAGCTAAAAATTCTGTATTTGCATCATTTCAAATTGGTCTTTGTCCTCAACTTTTGTCTAAGTCTATTTTTCCTTAATTTATTTTATTTAAAAGGTTTTGATAAGGTCAATTTATACAACCTTGCTATCGCCTTTAAATTGCTGGGATATGCTACTACCGTGGCCATAGAGAAGCTCTTCTTTAGCTATCGGATTTTCTATTATTATAATCTGAACATAAGCTACAGAAGGGTTTTAGGCTTTTTCTTTTTGCTCGATGCTTTTCTATTTACCTCGTTACTAATTTTTTGTTGGCTATGGCAGAACTTCATGTAGATAGTGTGGCCCATAGTTTTGGCACACATAGCGTATTAAATAACGTATATGTGAAATGTAGTGTAGGAGAAATAGTTGGCATACTTGGCCGTAATGGAAGTGGTAAATCAACCTTGTTAAAAATTATTCTTGGGGGCATTAAACCGAATTATAAATTCATTAGGATTGATGGCGAGCTTGCACAAAAAGGTTACTTAACCCATAAAATTGCCTATCTGCCGCAAGGTTATTTTTTACCACAATATCTAAGTCTGGAACTTTTAGTCAATCTGTATGTTAACAAGTATAGGAAGCAGTTGCTTGCCATCGATTTGTTTAAAGAAAACTTGAAAATGAGGATAGGGGATTTATCGGGGGGACATAGGAGATTGGCAGAAGCGTTGTTGATGATGTATAGTGATGCCAAATATATTTTACTGGATGAGCCTTTCTCTCAATTAGCGCCTTTAATTTCTGAACAACTTAAACAGCACATTCGGGAACTTTTACCAGAAAAAGGTTTTATAGTGACCGATCACGATTACCAGCAAATTCTGGATGTATCCTCAAGAATAGTACTTATTCATAATGGATGTAATTATGATATTAACCATACAGATGATTTGATATTACATGGTTATTTACCTTCTCATTTCATTTAATCTCACCTTAAATTGATAGCTTTATAATATGCCAAAAAAGAAACAGACTACCCTAGAAACAAAAAGCAAAGCAGTTCAATCCGCAGAAAATGCTTTTGAAAAACATCAATCTCCAGTATGGCAGCACAGTCTTTTAACTGATTTTGATGTATCGCTATTTCTTTTGGGCAAACATTTTAAGTTGTACGAAAAAATGGGGGCGCACCTTTGTACTGTTAATGGTGTAGATGGGGTGTACTTTGCGGTTTGGGCCCCAAATGCACAAAAGGTGTATGTAATGGCCAACTTTAATGGTTGGAACCGCGAAAGCCATTTGCTTTTTAATCGTTGGGATGAATCGGGTATTTGGGAGGGATTTATTCCTCACTTAAAAAAGGGCGAAGTCTATAAATATTTTGTAAAGGGATTTGATGGTTCTGAAGTAGAAAAAAGCGATCCTTATGCTTTACATGCTGAACATCCTCCACGTAAGGCTTCCATTGTTTGGGATACTGATTACACTTGGAAGGATAAGGCATGGATGAACAAAAGGGAAAAGAAGAACGCCCTAGACCAGCCTATTTCTGTTTATGAAGTGCATTTGGGATCATGGCAACGTGACCCTACAGATCCTGAAAGGGTATTGAGTTATGGAGAAATTGCTGCGGCCTTGGTACCTTATGTGTTGCAAATGGGATTTACCCATGTAGAGTTTTTGCCCGTGATGGAATATCCCTACTATCCTTCGTGGGGCTATCAGGTAACTGGGTATTATGCGGCAAGTTCCCGTCATGGATCGCCACAAGATTTGATGTTCTTGATTGAGGAACTGCACAAAAATAATATTGCCGTTATTTTGGATTGGGTACCCTCTCATTTTCCTGGAGATAGTAATGGCCTGTATCACTTCGACGGTACACATCTTTACGAGCACTCGGACATGCGTAAAGGTTTTCATCCCGACTGGAAATCGTACATTTTTAATTATGACAGGAATGAAGTTCGTTCTTTCTTGATCAGCAATGCCATGTTTTGGCTAGATAAATACCATTTAGATGGTTTAAGAGTAGATGCGGTTGCTTCCATGTTGTATTTTGATTTTAGTAGGGAAGAGGGGGAATATGGTACTAATGAATACGGTGGTACCGAGAATTTAGGAGCAGTAAAGTTTCTGAAGGATATGAACGAAGCGGTTTATGGCAACTTTAAGGGAATACAAACCATTGCCGAAGAAAGCAGTACTTATGATGGGGTAACTCGTCCAGTATTTGCTGGTGGTTTGGGCTTTGGTATGAAATGGATGATGGGCTGGATGAATGATACTTTGAAGTATTTCAAATTGAATCCACTTAGCAGAAAACACCACCATCACCAGCTTACTTTTAGCATGACTTATGCCTTTACCGAAAATTTTATGTTGCCGCTTTCACATGATGAAGTGGTACACGGTAAGTCGCCGATGATTTATAAAATGCCTGGAGATGAATGGCAGAAGTTTGCGAATTTAAGAGCTTTATATGCGTATATGTTCACTCATCCTGGAACTAAACTGTTGTTTATGGGAGGAGAATTTGCTCAAACTTCAGAATGGAATTGCTTTGAGTCGTTGAACTGGAACTTGCTACAATATGCACCTCATAAAGGAATGCAGCATCTGGTGAAGAAATTGAATGAATTATATCGTTCGGAAGCGGCGCTGTACCATTTTAATTTTTCGCATGAAGGCTTTGAATGGCAGGAAGCTGATGATGTGAATCAGTCTATTTATGTTTATCAGCGTAGATCTAACAAAGCAAAGGATACTTTGGTAGTGGTGCTTAACCTTACCCCTGTTTTTAGAGCGAACTATCGCATTGGTATTCCTGTGAAGGGTAAATGGAAGGAAATTTTTAATTCTGATTCGGAGGAGTTTTATGGCAGTGGCAAATTGAATGCTGAAGTGAAAATTACTGAAAGTATTCCTCACCAACATCAAAAGCAATCTATCGTTGTAGATTTACCTCCGTTGGCTGTAAGTATTTTTAAACGTACGGTGAAGTAAATCGTGTTTGAAGATAGAGTTCGTTGTAAAAACACCCCGCCCGTTGGACACCCCTCTGGGAGAGGGGAATTTTACTAAAATCAATAATGAAACGAAATTTAAGGTTTTATAAAACGGACCAAGCCGAGTGGTTTGTGGATTTACCAGAGTGGGATGGCGATACCGAAGACCTGCAAATGATTCAAGGTGCCGACGAGTGGCTTGAGCTGTTAAGCAATGGTACTGCGGAAATTAAATTGAATATTGCCAATGAATTTTTTGAAGAGGCGTCGTTTTTAACGCTGATACGTTTGGGTGAAGAAAACTTGGGTGGTGGTGCCAACTACTTTTTGGAAGCTTATCAGAATAAGAAAGTTGATCTGAAAATTTGGCTTTGCGAAGTAGCACATTTCACTTTTGGTGAGTATCCTCAGCGTATTTATTTTACAAGAGTTTAAGTAGCATTTTTCTTACTAGCTAAAAACCTATATATAAATGCTAATATGATGAAGGTGATTAACCCACCAATGGACCAGAGCATCCACAGGCTGAAAAATGGTTTTTCCAAGCTGAATGTTTGATTTTTCCCCATGTAAACTAAACTGTCCCAATAATAAGGAAGCAATAAAGCTCCTGCAGTTTGAGGATCTTTTAACCATGCCAGTTTAGCATTTCTAAGTGCTTGGACACTGGTATTCCCTTCTAATAACGATTGGTAAAAATGTTGGGTGATATAGGCGACGGCATTATCGTTTACATTCCATAATCCGGCGATTGTTGCAGAAGTACCAATAGCGTTAAAACCACGTGAAAGACTAATAACTCCTTCGCCATCGGCTAAAATACCATCGGCAGTGCGACAAGCACTTAATACCACCAAAGATGGCGCTTGTGGTTTAGCCGAAAGCTCAAAGAGGTATATTTTTTCTCGTTCAAAATCAAGTGTAGGTTCTTGGTTTGGCCCTGAAAGGTAGGCATGCGTACCAATATGCAGAATGTTGCGTTGTTCAAATTGTTGCTCAAAGCTTTTGGCGTTTACTTCTTCGTTGTACAAAAAAACACCCCTTACCTTTTTCTTGATTTCATTGGCCTCTTTTTCAACAGCCAGTAACGGTGCATTTTTTCCAAGGGTATGGGTAATAAATAAGCCAGCAAAGCCTTGACTATTGTTTTTTTGCCTTTCCAATTGCAAGGTTTTTAAAGAGAATGCATAACTGGTAAGGTGCTCTTTGATGAAAAAAGGCCAAGCAGATAGGTTTTCAGTATATTTTTCCTGAGTAATTAGTCCATCAAAAGAAAGGTATCCCAAAATACCATCAGGAATAATGGTAATGGTTTCTTGAGGTTTTACTGATAAAGGAGCAAGTATCAATTGATAAACTTGATTGGAGGAAGCATAAAATGATTGTGGTGCATTGGACATTTCAGCAGGACCGTGCTGGAAATAAGTTTGTACAAAAGACTTGATATGCTCTTTGATTGATGACGCGTTTTCCAACTTCACCACACCCTCAATTTTTTGGAGGTTAATGTTGATGACATAGATATTTTCTTCTCCAAAAAAGTACTCTATAAAACGATGCTTGGGCAGATTGGCTAAATTAATTTCCTCGCTAAAATTGGAGTTGTCTTGCTGATATTTTTTAGCGATTTGTTTGTTGATTAAGGCCAGTTGAAACTTAAGACCTGCAATGGTTTCTTTTAGTTTGGCTGTTTTTTGTTCTATTTCCTGTTTCTCGTGATAAATGATGGCTCGCTCCAAAGTTTGTTTTTTCATCAGCAGGCTATCTGCTTTTACGTTTTTGGCCACCGCATTTCGGTTACGCTCCATCTGCTCCAATAGGGTGCGGGCTTTACTTTGTTCTGCTAGTAGAAGAATTTGTTGTAGGTATTTCTGATTTCTACTTTTTTCAAATAGCAGATAGTTGATGGCAATACCTTGCTCGGCAATTTGTTTCAGACTTTTCTGTAACCGCTCTTTAGTAATGTCTGCTCCAAACTCATCCCTAATTTTGTCGGCGGCCAATAAGCTCAAATTAATGTTAGAAAGGGCTGGTTCTGCTTGTCCTAGCATGAGTTGAGCTTTGGCCATTTGCATAAAAGCATCTACCACTTTGTAATCTCCAAATATTTTTTGTTTGTTAACGGTATTATTTTGCATGATACCAAGCGTGCTTAACGACTGAAGGATATAGGCAATAGCTTCTTTAGGTTGTTTGGATGCTAAGGAGGTTTTGGCAAGCTGAGTGAAAATATTCGCCTTTTCACGTAGTCGGCCGTGCGGATAATATTTGTTAATAAGCATCAGAGCTTTCAAGTAAAACTCCTTGCCTTTTGCATATTGCTTAAGTTCTAGCTGCACATTTCCAGCAGTGGTATAGGTTCCCATTAACCAGTAAGCACTTTCGTCATTTACGCTGGTTTGGGCGTTAATGTTTTGTTGAACAACCAAAGCAGCCTTGCTGTAATTTCCCTCGTCATATAAAACATCAGCCAGTACGTTGTTGAGCATGATGCGTGTTTTACTGTCGGGTTTTAGGTTAAAGCCACTTTGAATGGCTTGATGGGCATCAGCTAAACGAGACATGGAACGATAGGAAATGGCCATATTGCCGTAAATATTAGCCATTTTGCTGGGGTCTTCATTATAGGTCCGTTGAAAGTCAATGCTCTGTTTCTGGAGATATAGTGCACGTTCGTAGTCTCCAAGACGGGTGTAATTATTGCTTAAGGGCTTTAGAACGTACTCTACAATATCATAGGTTAAAATCTGATGTTGCTGAAAAAAAATGAGGGCGTTTTCGTAAGTATTGATAGAACCTAGAATATTTCCGTCGAGCAGTTCATAATACCCCAATGTACTCAGCAGATTTAGCCAAGCGAAATGTTCATCAGGAGTTTTGGTGTTTCGCCAACGTTCTTTTTGTGCTTTTTGAAGATCGATGACCGCTTTGCTAGGATTGGCATTTGTTTGGTCAAGCTGTTCGTAAATCCAATTGCTGAGGTCGTTTTGACTTTTGAAGGCGTTCAGCTTCGTTTTTAAATCATCGTTTTGCGCAAAAAGTGTATTTGTTTGCAGTAGCAAGCACACTAGGCACAAATGTTTGATGAATTGGCGCATGTAGCTAAAATAGCAAAATGCTCCTAAAAAGTGTTATTTCTATTTTGGTATCGTATTTTTTAACTACATAGAAACATTAGGCGTGCTAGGTTAGCTATGTATCTATGTGGTCCATTTTAAGAGAATTATTGGTGTTACATTTTTTAACCACATAGGAACATAGATGTATTGGCTAACTATGTGTCTGTGTGGTTTGTTTATATTACCGCTCCTATGGTTGGTGTTATCACCAACCATCTAGTGTTGTTAAGCACTAAATTATCTTATTACCAAATATGTTCCATGTAATGCGTTAGCAAATTGTTTTGTTCACCAGTCTCGTAAAAGCGTGCTGAAGAATATGGATAATCTAGAGCCGACTTGCATAGATTTTTTCTAATAGGGTTATTATGTATATATTCCAATTTTTGCTCAACAATTATCCTATTTTCCATGGTTGCTTGATGAGGTCGACGTTCCCAAAAGTGATATTGTCTATCTTTTTGTGTGCTTTTGTAGTTAGATAGTTCTAAAGGGTAGTGAGCTAGTAGATTAAACTTGATTTGTTGAGCAGTATATTTAAGGAAGTTTTGTGCAATACTTTTATTGATCCATGCATCTTGTTTGCGCCAAAGAAAGTGGACGTGATTTGGCATGATAACGTATCCATAGAGCCATATTCTATGGTCATCTACTAAAAATTTTAAACTTGAAAGTATAATGTTTTTGTGGGTTTCTGGATCTAATAAGTTTTGCCAGTTTAAACAGGTGGCAGTAAAAAAATCTATGTTTCCTTTCATTGTTGGTAGATATGATTAGAAGTTGTTAATATTTATTTGTGGTTGGCGATAGTGTTAATATATTTTTTTAGAGTCGATTATCAGATATCTAGGTTTAATATGTTTCATTTAAATAAGTTAAAAAAACTATTTTAAAAGCTACTAGTGGATTGGTGATAACACCAACCACAGGTTTTTTTAAATCCTTGGTGTTACATTTTTTAGCCACATAGGAACATAGATGTAGCTGGTTAACTATGTGGTTTGTTTATATTCAGCTTTTCATATGGCCACCTTATTTTTCTTTTAACCACATAGGAACATAGATGTAGTGGTTAACTATGTGTCTATGTGGTTTGTTTATATTCAGCTTTTCGTATGGCCACCTTATTTTTCTTTTAACCACATAGAAACATAGATGTAGCTGGTTAACTATGCGCCTACTTTGTTCAATTAAGAAATATCATATTAATCACGAAAAGTGCCAGCAACTAAAACTTCCAGGTTACATAAGTACTCATCCTATTGTTATTGGTTTTAGGGTCAAATAGGTATCTAAAGCCTAAAGCAGGTCCCACTCTTACCAATCCCAATTGGATATCCGCAAAAAAGGACACTCTTAAATCTGAAAAGTTCTCATTTATTCGGCCAATATCACGGTTATGGTCTACTTCGATAGCCACACCTTGTGCATTTTGTGTTCTTAAACGATAACGCAGTTCATCCGAAGTTCTGTGGTAAAGATCGAGGGCAACTAACGCCCCGGCACCAGCACCGAGATATTTATTGATGCTATATCTCATTTGCAGTGGAACGGCATTGATGGTACTCACCTTGGTGGTTTGGTAATGTTTTTTATCCAAAATTTGGTAGGCAACACCGTTCATTATGGTATCTTTTCTGATTTCTGTGGCAATAGGTACTTGGTAAGTATTCTCTTTGAATGAATTGAAATAGAGTTCAACTTGCCAATAGTAACGATGGGAAGCATAAGGAGATAAGCTAGCACCTAATACAAAGTTTTTGCCATTGAGGTAGTTACCGTTATCCGTTTCAAAAGGAAAGCCGTAGCCTATAATTATTCCGGGAGAAAGTCCCATTTTAAAGCGTCCAACTGCTCTATTGGTATAAATAGGCTCGTTTTTATCAAACACAATGGCCGAACCACTTTTGATGGGTAATTTGGGTGGTTTCTCTTTAAATTTAATCTTGTATTCTACAAAGCCTTGGGTCGAGTCGGCATCTTTTATCCCTTTTTGCTGCATGCCGGGTAAATAGATATTGGAGAATACGAAATGAACACTATCTGCACTGAAGAAAGTTTTTAAGCAGCTTTGATTGGCATAAGCTGAGTCACAGTTGTTCACTTCGGGTTTTGTTTTTACCACTTTTAGGGTACTTTGATCAAACACTTCCGATATATTTACACCTACGTCAATTTTTTTTGCAGGTCCTTTTCCTGTGTTTTGAAAACGAACTTTGTAGGTAAGCTCTCTGTTTTTACCCGTAAATCGGTAATTCATCCTGCTTTTGCGCAGTACCATTTTATTAGGATCGTGAGAAGCTACAATCTGCAATTCCAACGTGAAAAATTCGGTTTCCACCAAAGGATTATCCGGAATAAATGCACCGGCTATGCGTACTACCGCATTGGTATCTTTAAGCATTTCAGGGGTAGTTTTAAAATGCATAAAAACAAAGCGTTCTTCGTTTTGTTGTAGGTTTTCAAATTTCCAGCTTTGCTGACTTTTAAAAGCTTTAGTTTGGTCTTTTAGCAATACTTTTTCAGCAGCGGATACATTAAAATGCTTTTCTGTAGAAGCATAATAAACAGGTTCTTGGTTTTTATTTTTTAGGAGGGCGGTATTTAAAAGTGTTTTAAGATCTGATTTTTTCTCGTTATGGTAGGTTCTTGCTTCTGCCAAATCAAAATTATTCTGACTAAACTCTACATCATTGTATAAAATGGCCAGCGTTCCATTAAGATTGTTTTGCCCGTTTTCGAGCTTATTCCTATAGCCCAATACTAACATCATATCGTCTCCGGGCTTGGGCATACAGTTCGTCTTCATTTCAATGTTTCCACCCATCTTAAAAAGATTATACCCGTCGTTAGATGCAAGCATGGGCTTAACTACCGCAGGTTTTGGTCCAGGAGGCCTAATGATTGGTTTTGGTCGAGTAGGGGGACGTTTACCATCGTCGTAATTGTTGGTGGCAAACAAACGCACCATGATGGAGTCGTAGCGTAATATATGAGAGGGGCTTTCTTCGAAGCTAAAACCTCCATCTCCAAATTCCCAAAAGTAAGTGTAAAATGGGGCTGGTGCTCCTGCAATAGGTCGTAAAGGCCTCAATTCGCTACTGAATTTTGTAAGGCCATTTTCTGTTTTATAATGGATAATAGCTGGAACGGTATCACTGGGTAATACTTGTGCATTTTGAGCATTTACGGTGATACCATAAAAGTAGAGCAAAAAAAACGTCAATAATTTTCTCATGGTTGATTAAATATAGGGAATAATTTCGATGGATAAGTAAGGCTGTTTATCTGAGATCTTCATTTGTTTTAAATGCAATTGCCTCGCTACCAGCAATGATGGTTGATGTGCCATCACTGCCGATTCGCGAAGCGTTTTTAAAGTCAATTTATTTGGGTAAAAACTTTAGTAGTTATTTAGGGCGTCAATAGCTTGTTGTATAGCTGCCTCAGTAGTTTCTGTTAAGGTTAAACTAATGTTTTGATTAGCGGTAATGGTAGTGGTTAGATCCGCATAATAATACTTGCCATTTTTGATAGAGAAGGAAATGTATTTCCCTTCTACGCCAACCGGCATCATATTGGTATAGCTTTTTACACCATTAGTGCCATCAGGAGTATATAGTTGTGCAACCACTCTGCTGCCTTTGGCACAAAAGAAAACAAAAGTTTCTCCTGTATATCCCATAAAGGTGGCAAAGCTGCCAGGGTTGTTGGCAATGGTTACCCTAGTAGTCGTTTTTGGATTAGTATAGGCATAAAACACATCACAGTTGATCCATCCCAGGTTTCCCATTTGAAAATTATAAAAGCCCGCCACTGGAATACTTTCGCGTACACCCCCACCAGCAGCACCATTTGGATTTTGTGCAGGGGCCTGCCAAGCCATTTGATTAGCATTATCTACTTTTTCTACACCTTCCCAAATCTGTGTGGCACGAGTATTATTGGTGGCTATGGCAATATCAATGTTAGCATTTAGGGCTTTGTCTACATTGGTGCCATTCACTGAGGCATTAAGGTAAATAAAACCGTCTGATTCTAAAGGTGCACCACTAATATGGTTGGTGTTGGTACCGCTAAAAATGATGTCGCTACGTTTTAAAAATTCACCTGCAGTAATAACTACCGTACCTGTTACCGTATTTCCATTTAGCTTAAAGGCATTTGCTGGAATGGTAATTTTTGTGCCCCCTTTTAAGGTAAAAGTATTGGCTATACCAGCATTAATTTGCAAACGCTGTCCTTGTGGGCCAAATATGGCAGTAAATTCGGCGGCGCTGTAGGCGGAATTTCTTTGGGTTTTATCTTTTTTGCAAGCTTGAAATAATGCCGTAACCATTAAAGCTAGGGCAATGATAGATAGCGTATTTTTTAAGTTTAGCGTTTTCATCGTTTCTAAAATTTAGTGTTGCCTACTCTTTTATGGCTTTTCAGCAATCGCCGTTTGGAGGTATATCAAGCATGATGAAAAAATGTTACCCTGTGTTTTTAGAAAATTTTAAACGCTTTGGTTAAAATTAACGTGAAGTAATAAAGAAGTCGCAAAGATCGCGGAGGAGCATGGTTGGTTGTATCTCTATGTGTCTATGAGATTGTATTTTCTCTTTATGAACCGCATAGACACATAGCGAACTCAATAGAATTAACCAAGCTCATATTAGTTTAATTACGCAGGTTTGAGTAGAAGTAAACCCAATTGAGCGGATTAGCCCGCATCCCGAAGTTAAATCGGGAGAGTACTATGAGCGAAAGTGGGACGAACGATGGTATAGCATATAGATTCTGCTTTTCTGATCAATTAAAATCCTTTTTACTTTCCCTAATAAATGATACTTTTAACATAAATCAATGATCAATGGCCAAAAAAGTACATGAAGACCAACGCTACCTTGTGGCACTTTTAAATAATGAAGTGGCTTTGGTAAATGAAATTTATAAGAAGTGTGCGGGAAAGGTTAAGTCGTTCGTTTTATTTAATAATGGCAGTGCCGATGATGCTGCCGATATTTTTCAGGAAGCCTTGGTCGATATTTACAACCAGGCGAAGTATAAGAATTTGCAGTTGACCTGTCCTTTTGAGCCTTTTTTATTGTTGGTGTGCAAGCGCAAATGGCTTAACGAACTGAAAAAAAGATCGATAAGCCCGGTAACAAAAAACGAAGACGATTTATTACATATTGGCGAGGATACATTTGAACAGGCTGAAGCTTTGGAATTGCAAAAAGAACAAGCCAGTTTATTCTTAAAAGCTTTTGAGCAACTTGGTGAGCGTTGTAAGGAAATTATCAGTTGGAGCATGAAAGGTGAAGCACAGGAAAAAGTAGCTGAAACTTTAGGCGTTACTTATGGTTATTTGAGAAAGAAAAAATCGGAATGTATGGCAAGCTTGGTTAAATTAATCGATAGAAAAAATGACTGAGGACAAAATTTTATGGACTGCCCAGTATGTGGAAGGCGATTTGAATGAGGAAGAACGTTTAGCGTTTGAAAATCTATTGTCGCATGATGAAGAGTTGAAACAGCATTTGGCTGATTACTATGATATTCACAGTAGTTTACAAATGGAACTGGCTAATGACAGCAATAGAAACACTTTGGTAGAGACGATTAAGACCTTGAACAAGGAACACTTTGTTGCCGAACAACCTAAGGTAGTGAAATTTAATCCTTACTTAAGATGGGTATCAGGTGTAGCTGCAGTATTGGTGCTGGGTATGCTTATTTGGGAACCATGGAGGAGTAATCTGTATAAAGATTTTAATGTTGTACCTCAAATGACCGTTGCCGAGCGAGGTGCGGAGAAGACGGACCTGGATAATGCAGCAGGATTATTTAACGAGCAAAAATATGCGGAAGCAAAAGTTGTTTTAGCAAAATTGCATGCTGCCGATGCTCAAAATGCGATGATCAGTTACTATTATGGCGTTGCTTTAATGGAAACGACTGAAGTAGCCAAAGGCCGATTGTTATTAGAAGAATTGTTTAATGGCCAATCTGTGTATAAGTACGATGCCGTTTATGCTATAGCCATGAGCTACCTTAAGGAAGATAAAAAGACAGATTGTAAATTCTGGTTGGAGAAAATTCCAAAAGATGCTTCACGTTATGAGCAAGCACAAAATTTGCTAAGGAAGCTGTAGTTACATATCGTCTTTTGTGATTTGCTTGCCAGTAACTTTAGCCGGTTTTGTTACTTTGCCAAAGGCATAGGAGGCGTTTATTAATCCCATGATTCTTCTGCTGCGGCTTTTTGTATAAGTTGAGTAGCCGTTGGCATCAATCCAATTGTAGTTGTTAAAGTAAGGTTGGTGGAAATTGCTTACATTTAAATTCAGGTTAACTTTGCCAAAGTTAGTGCCAATATTAAAGCCAGAATTTAGCTGCGCCCTGGTTTTGAACTGAAGTGTACTGCCACCACTTACACCAAAATTAGCCCCTAGTCTTAAGGTAGGTATTGGAGTATAGGATAGGCGTATGCCATCTGCCCAATAAAAAGTATTGGTTTTTTCTTGCTCGGTTATTTTATAACGATAAAAGTTATTGTTAGCGTAAAGCTGTACCGTAAAACGCGGGAATAAATAGAAGTTTAGTGATAGGTTGGCCGTATAATTATTGCGTTTGGCCAGGTTTCTAAACGTTCTTATCCTAACTTCCCCATCGGTAGTTTGGTAGCTGGATATGGCATCTGTTACATTTTCATACTCGGTAGTAAAAACTATACCAACCGATTTGATATTGGTGGTATAAATATTAGAAAGCAATAGCGTTTTTGATGGCTTTAAGTACGGATTACCAATAGTTTGATAGTTTGAGGCATTAAATTGCGCACCATAGTCAACTACGTTCGACATATTATTTAACGCAGGGCGCAGCTGGCTATATTTGGCTTCAAAATGTAAACTGCCCACTTTTAAGTTTTTTTGTACTGATATATATGGCGAAAAAGTGCTAAAGCTAAAATTATCGCGACCTTTGATACTTGAAATATAATCTTTACTGTAGTCTTGTTTGATTACCAACCTTAGTGAAAATTTTTCGAAACTTTTATCCCAACTTGCTAATAATGCAGCATAATTGTAGGAAATATTATTCTTTTGCAAAATAATATCTGTATTGCCATTAGCATCTGTTTGGTAATTGTATTGGTAAGTTTGTAAGTTTTTTCTGTTGAAATAGCGGCCCACTACTTCAAAGCTACCTAGTTTGTCGTGATGGTATTCGTAGCCAACAAGCCCAAAAACATTGTTGTCTTTTGTACCGTTGATAGTGGTATAATTGTCTTGGAGTACAAAGTTGTTTAACAAGGAACTAGAAGCCGCTTGTGCAATATCTGCTGTTTGCTTGTCATCGTATTCTATAGCGATATCAAAACGTTGGCTACTGTTTTCTTTTGCCTTTGGTTTGTATACATAGCTTAATTTGCCGAGGTAGGTAGGGTTACGCCAAAAATTACTGTTGTTTTTTAATAAGGTATTTGCATTGTTTTTTAATACTCCTGCTTGGTACTGCTGTAAATGGGTTTTCATTAGGTAATTGGTGTTAAAAAAGTTGGTGCTTACCGAAGCATTTAGGGTGTTGTGGTTGTTAATGAAATAGCTGTTGCTTAGGCTTACCGTACTATTTTTCATTTTTATACCATCGTTGTCTGTAGCTCTAATATCGGTGGTTTGGGTTTGTTTAAATTTAGTTTCTATTAAGCTGCTACTGCTTGGGGCATACTGAAACATGCCCGAAGTATTTAGGTTTAGCAGGTTTTTTTCTTTACTTAATGATACACCGGTTATTAACATACTACTATTGCTGCCTGCACTGGCCGCTACGTTGCCAAAGTAGCCTTCATCGTATTTTGTAGCTGTAAAGCTAAGTGTTGGGCCTTCGGTTTTAAGGTTGTACAGGTTTAGCTCTATTTTGTTATAAGCATTTTGGGTATTGCCGCTGCCTAAACTATTGGCTATTTGGTTGGCAAAGCCTGCTACGTTCACGCCATCGCGCATTAGTGCTAGCTGCCGGCCCATGTAGGTAATGCTACCATCGTTTACTTCTACACCAGGTATATATGTTAAAATTTCGGCAAGGGTAAGCAGTTTATAGTTGGGTATTTTGGTGATATCCAAAACAGCTCCTTTGGCATTTTGCTTTAAAGCTTTGTTGCTACCTTTAATAGTTACCTTTTTTAACTCAATAGGCTTTGTTTCTTGGGCATTTAAAATGTTTGCTGTACAAAATAGAATAAAAAAGTGCCAAATGTATTTCACCATGAAGCAAGGGATTGCAAGCTATTTTACTTTTTTTACATAAACCTTTAGGGTATCTATCACTTCTTTTTTTGATGTAAATGTTATCTTCCCATCATTTAAGGGGATATATACTGTTTTGTTTCTTATTGGGTTTTGAGGGTCGTTAGCGTTGGGGTTTACATCAACGGTAATAGATTTGTAGTAATTGCTGTTTCTCATAACCAGCATTGCATAGCCTTTTTCGTCTGTTTTGGACATCCCTAATGCGGTAACTTTTTTATAAAAAGTAACATAATGGTTGATTACTAGCTGCTTACTCTCAATATCTATCAGTTGAATGTATTTTTTATAAAGTTTATTGTTTGAGGCATTGCCACTTCCTCTTCTTGCATAGGCTTTTGCGGCATCTTTGTTATAGTCAATTTGTGCTTTTAGGGCATTTGTACCAAAACAAATCAGAAGTATTGTAACGATTATATTTTTCATTACTATTTAATTTAATGTTCGCTATTTAACCATATATAGGAGACCAATAGAAATCGCTTGTCTCCTATATATTGAAGTGTTTTGTTTAATTATCGGGAAGTGTACAGGGAGGTTTAAGGTTTTGAGGCCAATCGCAAGTCCATGTAGATGGGTTAAAATGTAATTCTGGAGGACATTCATAGGCAAATAAAGAAAATGGATACTCGCTGTTAGGTGATAATAGGCAGATATAGAATATATTACAACTAATGGGACTGGGGTAAAAATCCCCCCATTCATCATAAGTGCATGGAACACCTGTTTGAACTTGTGCCTTTAGAACATTTACTGTCATCAGCAACAGTAAGCCTAAAATTGACATCATTTTTTTCATCATATTTTATTTTAAGGTTAATTAAAGAGTTCAAAAAACTAATCGCCCAAAACCACTCCTTTTATGGTGAGTTGTAGGGGCGAGTTGGCAGCATTGGCGCCAACATCAATAAAGTGTGTAAATTCACCGGGCTTGTTAGCCGTAAAATTTACGGTAATTACATCTGTTTGTTTTGGTTTAATGCCTTGTTTTGGATAGTTGGCGAGAGTGCAGCCACAACTGGTGTATGGTTTTTTAAAAAGCAGTTGCTCTTTTCCCATGTTGGTTATTTTAAAAATCACCGTTTTTTTCTCGCCAAACTTAATTTCGCCAAGTTGTTTTTCTATTTCTCCAACGGCTATGTAAGGCTCGCTGTAGATACTGTAGTTGGGATCCATAATCATTTTAAGTTCTGTACGTAAACTGGCGTTAAAACGCAGCGAGGTGGGGTCGTTAACTGTCAACGCCCGTTGGGCCGCTTTTTTGCTTTGAGCCGTATCTTTTTTAATAATATAATATTTAGCCAATAAATGATTATTAAAAAAAGTGGAGTAAGTGGCTATGCTTGCTTTTAAGGCTGGCTCTATTTTATCAAAATTTTCTCTTTGTTTAGCAAGAGATTGCGTCCAGTATAGTTGGGCCTTATAGCTATTTTCTACATAGGTTAATAGCTTGTTGGCGGGCATATTGGTTTCATTGCCGGGTTGGTAATGTTGGTCAACCCATTTTTGGCCTTTTAAGGTGTTGGCTACATAATTTTCCATTTCCTTTTTGTTTATAGCGCCCATTTCTATACCTATTAGCTCCATTTTGGGATTAAAGAATAAAAAAATGGGAAAACTGCCACGGTTTAATATACGAGCTAGCCATCGGTTGCCCATGCTATTCTCGTCTATGCGCTGTAGTACAAAATTGCTATATATGCTATTGGCATAATTCTGGTCTTTCATTAAATCAACCTCAAACAGCTCGCACATGGTACAGCCTGCACTGTTAGAAATTAAAATGAGCCCTTTTTGCTGTGCTTTGGCCGTATCGTAACCACTGGTAATGGAAGTGTTCCTTAGAAAGATTTCTTCGGTTGGTTTTTTAGCATTTTTACATGCAATAAGGTATAATAGTACTGCTATAATAATTATAGATGATTTTTTCATAGGTAATAAATGATTAACATAGATTTAGCTGTATGATTTTCGATTGGCAATAGGCTATATCTATTAAATATTATACGATATTGTTTAAGAAGTTTTCTAAGAATTGCTTTCCATCAAGATTGAAAACTTGTGCTATGTCATTAATATGATCTATAGTATTTTAGTTTGACCATTTTCTAATGACCAGTATGCACTTTGTGATATACTAATTGCGGTAGCCACAAAGAGTTGTGAGCATTGCTTTTTTAACCTTACTTTCCTAATGTAATTGGCAAAGTTTTCTTAATTAAACTCGTTTGGCTTCATAGGTGTTGTTTTTGTAATTAGGAAAAAACAGGGCCTTTCGGCCCTATTTGCTTATTAATTATCCTAAATCTATCAGCAGCATCCGTTGCTGAATTTCTTTTGACTTCAATGAAATTTGTTCTAGGCTTTAGTTTATTTCTTGGCCGTTAACATCAATTCTGTTGTAGTCTTTTTAAGTATTCTTGAAGAAACTATTTCATTGTTACCACTCGAAAGAGATAAAAGTTAGTGTATTAAGGTAGAATATAGGGGGTATTTGGTTTACGGATCTGAGATTTTTAACCATGTATGTTCAAATGGTAGTTTCTTTAGTTCTTCAATTTTTTTAGGATTTTTTAATAGTATGGTGCTACTTATACCGTTTATGTTAGTGATCTTTGCCCCGTTCGGTATGGCTATTTTTGGATCTACTGCTTTAATAGTACCCTGCACTTCCAACTCTCCTTTTAGGTTAAAGCCAAATAAATAGCTGCCCAAAACAAAACTTAAGGGATAATTAAAAGAGTGGTTTGGTACAAGATAGATTTCATTTTTCTTACGGTTAATAGTGAAATTATACCTCGAAATGATTCCCATACCTATGGAGCCATCAAAGCCAGGGTTCCAATTCTCATTTTGTCCGCCGCCAGCCATTAGGGTAATAGGCAGGTTTTTTAAAGGTGCAGTATTTGCAAAAGAAAAGCTATTGGCTTTACCATTGAAAGTAGGAGAGGCTATTCCCATGCTCACGGTGCTCGCTTGGTACTCTGATTGGAATCCACTGGTAAGTAATTTATGTTGCCTTACAAATGGACGGAAGCAGATCAAGTTGTAGGAAGCACCGGTATCAAACACAAAATTGCCTGAAAATGATTTGCCAGGCATAATTTCTACATTTCCTGGGATAATGAAAAGACCAGATGGGATGGTGATAGGAACAATTGTCCCCCCTTTCTCGTATTCGTACTGATCAAACTCGAATAGCGAAAGTTGATATTTATTGAAATCCACTTTAACTACATAATGCCTCGTCATGGTGTTTCCAATAAGACCATCTAAATGATCCCGCATTTGTGGGAAAATAGCTATACCTTGATTTTTAAGTACAAAACCATTTTCAAGATGTATGTCATTCCCGTCGGATACTTCAATTTTCATGTTGCCGCCCACTACAGAGGCACTATTGCTACGGGTAGTTTTTAAGCCAAGTGAATCGGCCAGTGATTTATTGAGGGCCATCCCATCAGCTCCGGTGTCAAAAAGTAACCGTAAAGGTTTCTCGTTTTTATTAATCTTTACTTTAAGCACAATAGAGCCGTGTACCATTTCAAATGGAATGGTTGTTACCAATTTCTGTGCGTTTGCATTAATACATAAAAAAAGCAAAGGAATGGCAAGGCGCATTTTTATAAGCACTTTCATCTTTTAAAAAATGTTTAAAATTTAGAGCCTGTTTAAACAGGCTCTTGTAAGGTTGGTCCTAATTTTATCGATATCTGTTATTTTGCAGCTTCGGCAAATAATAACTCTTTTAGTTTTTTATCTGACGGTCTTGGAGCATCTACGTTCACAATTTTTCCATTTTTATCAAATACCATAAAACGGGGAATACCATTGATTTTGTAATATTTGCTCACCTCATTTTGTACAGATGCGAATAGTTGTATACCACCCAAATTTTCATCCTTGATCATTTTTAGCCACTTCTCTTTATCTTTTTCGGCATCTGTTGAGATACTCACAATTTGTATGGGCATACCCTCAATATCCTTTTCCAATTGTTTTAAGTGAGGAAACTCTGCTCTGCAAGGACCACACCATGTTGCCCAAACATCAATTAAAACTACTTTTCCTTTAAGGCTGGCAAATGAAACCTGTTTTCCTTCTTTATCTGGAAAGCTGAACTGCAAACCATCGGTGCCAGGTTTATAGGTTAATAACGGACTGATTAGTGCATTGTCTTTTTCTTTTTGTGTTTTGGTGAGCAGGTATTTCCCAAATTCATCTGCAATAGCTTTATAGCTATTAAAATCTTTATATCTAGATAAGTTCTCCAAAACCAAATCGCCTTTTAACGTATCGTTAGGGACATAAGATAAGTAGAGGTTTAAACCTTCTGCACCAGTTTTATAAGGCTTTTTGTCTTGACGCATATTGACACTTATCAGAGCCAAAAGTGTTCTCAGTCCGTAAGGATATTTGTAAATTTTTTTGGTGTCTTTTGAGATTTCATTAGCTTTTAGCGTACTGTAAAAATCACTGTACTCTTCTATACTTGGATGTGCCGAACGAGGTGTATTAAGAAAATTAGTCGCGTAACTAGCTAGATCTAGTTGCATGATATCCTTGATCTGTTGGTCGAACTTAGGATTTCCTGTGGCCTTTCCAGTTAAAAAGGTTTTAGATTTGGCTACAATAGCTTCTTGTTGAGGAAAGTAATCCATAAAGGTGCTTTCTACTTTCATGAAATTAATGGCCTTTTGAAAAAGCGGATCGGTTAAATCTCGCCATTGTTTGAGCACAATGTTTTCTTTCGAATTTAGCTTGCCATTTAATACATACGAAGTATCAGATAGTGTGACATCCAGTTGATCGCCCCCTTTGAAATAAAACAGGTGATTGTTATTGGGAGAAACTTCGTTACCAGTGCCGATGACGTAAATGCCCTCGTATTCTGGATAAAATAGAAAACCAAATTTTCCATTTTTGGTTGGGGTGCTGTTGGCAATTTCTATGGTTTTCCCTTCAACTACCTTAAATAGTTTTACCATTTGAGGACGAGTATAGGTTAAATGCCCCTTGATTTGTACTGGGATTTGTGCTGATGTTGTTTTAACAAAAGCTAAAGCCAATATGGTTAAAAAAATAAGCTTAAATTTCATTTGTGTATTATTGTACCTGTAGATTTTGAGTTCTACTGGTTGGTTTATTTTTGATCTATCTTTCTCTATACGTAAGGCTTTTGATTCTGCCAAAGCCTGAATAGGTTTTCTCCAAAATAATATTAGCATTTAGGCCCGGAACTGTATAAATGTTCAAGCTCCCCTCGGTACCATCGTTTTTAACTGGGTCATACAGTCCTATCATTAATTTGTTTCCGTCTTTATATTTACTGGCATTTTTAAATTCGTAGAAATTGAGATATGATATTTTTTGATTTCCAAAATCGGCCATTAGCTTAGTTGTTTTGTAAATCATATCATATTGATATAATTTAGACCCAATAGAGTAAAAAATGTAGGCAAACTCAGGGCTGACGGCATACAGCTCTGCATTGTTAAAGTCAGTTCCTACAATTTCACTGTAGTATGATTGTGTATTGTTTGTTGGGTTAAATCTGGCCAGGTATCTTTTATTGTTATTTGGATCTTTTAAAAAAGCAAATACTTCACCTCCATTAAAAGATATCCACCTCATATACAACATATCCATCCCAGTGCTAAAACTAAAAAGTTTTTGATTGGCAGGTGGGTCGGGCATGGTTGTACAGGTAGCTGCAGTGCCGGAATGTTTAACAAATCTGCGATTGGTTTTATCGTAAAATATAGTCACACTAAGAGGCGCATCGTGGTTAGCTCCTATAAAGGGAGCGACTTTAAATTCTTTTTGTTCAGCAGAGATATAGCTAATTGGTGAAGAATAAAAAATGCTTTGTACCCTTTCGTAATAATAGGCGTTGCCATTGCCAATCATATAGGCCGCACTAGATTTTCTTTGTTGGATAAGGTCGGCATAAAAGCCAGCTGGTATATTGCCATACATTTCGTAGGTTAAGCCCATGGTTTTGGTCCATTGAAAACTGTTGGGGTCAACTTTGGTGGTACCTTGGTCGGTACCAAAGTATAGGCCGTAGTTAATACCATCTGGCCCGATTAGCGTACCTGTGGAATAGGTATAGGTCATAATGGGCTTGCCTTCTAATTTTAGTTCAGAGCCTGTTGTAGCCAGTAAATCGATAATTAAATCAAAGTTGTTATTGGTGTTTAAGGACAGCATATCTACTCTTGCTTTACCATTGGCTTCGTTCATCATGATCCATCCCTCGTTAATTTCGTTAACTACCCTTAGTATAAATTTGGTAGTATATTTTACGCCAGAAGCTTTTTCTGTTATGGAGTAATAGGCATTATAGATACCAGCTACAACCCGCATTACCAAGTTCAGGTCTTTTGTTTGGGCCAACGAGAATAATTTGAAGCCACCTAATCCGTTGAATCCACTATAGCTCCATTCAAACGTGTATTTACTTTCGTCGAAATTTGGGTCTTGTGTAAATTTAATTTGGGGCGTTACTTTAAATGGTTTGCTGTATACTGCCGTAATTTCTTTGGGTAGTCCATCAATTTCTTTTAATTCGTTTAGCTCAGTATAATTATAGTTCCCTATGTCTTTTTTGCACGAAACAACTGCAAAAAAACAGAAGAAGAGTAAAAACGAGTAATTTGTTTTTAGTTTCATGACTTTTGTGTTGATGTTTAAAAAATTATTGAACTGTGGGGCCCATTGTCATCTCGGAACCATCATCTTCATAAATGGTTTTGCCAGCAAGCCGTTGTTCGTTAAGGTATCGCTGTACAAACCTGCCGTAGGCATTAAATTCTCCTATGGATAGTTGGGTGGCTAACTTAGTAGGTTCAACACCTAAAACCTCGGACATTAAAAAAAGCTTTTTGCGGCTGAAAGGCCCAAAATAGCCATCAAGCCAAAATAATGGCTTTTGGGTAATGTCATTGATGAACAAGCGATAGTTAATCATTGATATATTTTTTTTTGTTGACTCAATTAGCCGAGTTTTCATGTTGGTTGAAAAATGTTCGTTTTCCTGCAGTTCAAAATTTAACAAGAATGTTTTGGTTAGCATTTCTGTACGCCTGAAGAATTTGATTTTGACGGTGTCAGACAATTGATTTTTCCTGATTACAAAAGCTGAATTTAAAATTTGATAGCTAGTGCCGGCAATTGCATTTGAGGCCGTATTGATGATCAATTTATAAGGTCTATCCGTATTTTGCTTTGGTCCAATAATGTTGATGATCATGCTTACTATTGAATCTTGATTTTTGGATAAACTAAACGACATCACCGTGGAGTCTGTGGGTATTTCGCTAAGTTTGGTTATTTGTTTTCCTGCTTCTGCAAAATAAACGGCAGGTTTACTGTCGTATTTTTGCAATTCTTTTTTGCAGCCAAGCAAAATAGTAGCAGCTGCAAATCCCAAAATGTTTAAAAATAATTTTTCCATATTTTAAGGTTCTTGGTTATCGGTAAAGTGCTTCTGATTGTGGCATGGGTACTGCATAATTAACACCAATGTTGCCACTAGTGGTAGCACCATTTAGTACTGAAGTAATATTTCGACGTTTGTAGTAATAAAATAGCTGGCCTTCGCCAAAAAAATCTTTCTGGTATTCCTTTTGAAGCTCAGTGTTTATATTTATCGTGGCAGCTAGAGCAGGCAGTCCTCTGTTTGTTCTAACCGTATTCAAATATCCCACACCGTTTGCCACAACCGGTTCGCTTTCAGCGGCAATGAGGTATGCTTCACTGATTTTTAGCAGGGGAATGGTGAACCTAAAAGGTTTGGTTTTGTCGATGACGTCGGCATATTTATAGAAAGTTTTATAACTTTTTATGCCTGTAGTTGGAATTTGCCAATTAAGGTTAAACCTGTAATCGTTTTCGTTATTTTCGTAAACGGTATTTATGCGGGAAGTAATGGGTGCTAATATCCTCTCGTCAGCAATTCCAGGGTCAAATAAAGACAAATAACGTTCATACAGTTGCGTGTTCATTATTCCAAACATCATTTCAGTAGTAAATGCCCTGTCGGGATTTTGTTTTTCACTCAGAGCATTGGTCGACGTGGTCCATGGAAATTTGGCGGTCACATCTATTACTTCTTTCGCATATTTAAGTGCGCTAACTTTGTCGCCACGATATAAAAATACTCGGGCTTTAAGCCCTTTTACAGCATAATAATTGAATCTGTAGTTCCTGTTGTTCTTTAAAAAATCTACTGAAGCATTAATCTCGGGAATATTTACGCCGTTAGTGATGATTTCATCTTCAGTTAGTAAATTTTGTGAGGTATTTAAGTCATCAATTACCTTTTGTATAAAGGCATTTGCAGGCAGCAATGGGTTTATACTCGATTTGGAACTTTGGTAATACGGTAAGCTTTGCTTGGTGGAGTCTGCTGTGCTATACCTTGGCCCGTAAAGGCGCAAAAGATCAAAATGGAGAAAAGCTCTCATGGCAATAGCCTCTCCTTTGTATATTTTTTCTGTTTTTGTATCTAAAACGCCCGGGTATTTGTCTAAATTCTCTAAAAAAGCATTGATGTTAAGAATAGTGGAATAGGAATTGGTCCAGATATTTTCTAACCTTTCAATGGTAGGCTTATCATTGTAAGCATAAGTTGCTATTTTAGTTAATGCGTGCGTTGATGGGATATTGTAACGTTGCGCAAAAATTTCAATGGTAGATAAGGTCAGGTTATCACCATATAGTTCGTTACTAGCTAAGTTTAGGTAAAGTCCATTGAGTACGGTTTTAACTCCTGTTTTAGTTGAAAATAACTGTTGTTCCAACACCTTATCCGCTGGTTGAACATCCAAAAATTTTTTACATGAAGATAAGATGCTCAAGGCTGCTACTATCCAGGCAAGTGCTTTAATATAATTTTTTTTCATGGTGGTAAGGTTTAAAATGATGCTCTCAATGAAAAACTGATGGTTCTGGCAAAGGGATAGTTTATGCCACGTTCTTGCCTAATGGTCGACAGGAAAAGGAAATCGTTGGCAAGTGCATTGAACATTAATGATTGTAAACCCATCTTTTTTAGCCAAGGCTGTCTATCAAAAGTGTAGCCAATGTTTAGTGTTTCACTGCTCAATGAATTTTCCTGTTGTACAAAACGCGAAGAAATAGGGGTGACTGAAGTTTGTGATATACCTTTAAACTGTGCAATATCTCCAGGATTTTTCCATCGGTCATACAATGCACGTTTATCTTGGTTGTTGGCAATACTGGTATAGCTAATGTTTTCCACTTTGTTAAATAATGCACCGTTAAACACATCACCACCTAAGCGATAACGAAAACCTACGGAGAAATTGAAACCCTTATAACGGACACCCGTTGAAATTACACCTTCAACTGCAGGGGTGGTATTGCCTGCGTTTACAATGTTTGCCGCATTGTACTCAAAACTCTGCTGACCATCTTTAGTTAAAAAAACTTCTCGTCCGGTAGCGGGATCTATACCTAATGACTTAACTGCCCAAATCGCTTCGGCACTGTTCCCATCAATATAGCGCACCAAGGTTTTGTTGTTTTCCTGTAGTTTGTTTAGAGAGTTGAGTATATTTCCAAAGCCATCATACCTACTTTTGAAGCTTGACGCCGTTAGGGCTATGTTCCAGGTGAAGTTTTTAGCTAGGTTGTAAATTGGAAAGTAAGTGAGCTTGGTTTCCATGCCTTTGTAAGTTAAACTCCCAATGTTATAGGGGTACTTGAATACGCCCGTTGAAGACGGAAGATCAACTGGTACAATTAGCGGATTGGTTTTTTTGTTGTAGGCATTTACATAGCCCACAAACCTGCCATTAAATAGGCTAAAATCCAAAGAGGCGCTAATTTGTCTAGTTTTTTGGGGTGCTAAGTCCGGATTGCCCAATAAGCCTAAACTTACTCCTTGTCCAAATTGATTGAAGTTAGTATTGCTATTATAGTTGTAAATAGAAACTGAACTAATATTGGCAAAATTTTGATTTCCTGTAACTCCAACATTTCCTGTTAGCCTTAACGAATTGATCCAGCTCTGGTTTTTTATAAAGGTTTCGTTGTGCAGGTTCCAACCCAAACCAAATGAATAATACGGCGAAAACTGCTTGTTGCTGCCGTATGCGGTAGAACCATCAATGCGGTAAACAAAATCAATCAAGTACCTGTTATCAAACGAGTAGTTGGCAGAAACGGCTGAGCTTAAGGAACGATAAATACCACTGGAAGCCGAAGGCGCTCCATTTAAAGCATAAGAGTAGGCAAATCTTGGATTGCCTGTGCTACCTTCAGGAAAACCTTCTGCTATGGTGCCGTAGGCATTGTTTCTGTTCTCGGAGATGGTATTTCGCCAGTTGGCGGTAAAGCTATGCTTTTTAACGGTTTTGTAAAAAGTAAGCATTAGGTTACCTTGGTATTGGAAATTTTCTATTCTGTTGTCTACGTATTTTCCTTTTCTTAATACGGGGATGTCTAAAAAGTCGCTCATTCCTGGAGACTTATAATTTTTGTCTGAAGAGCTGCCCTTTGTAATTTGCAATGCCCCATTTAGCCTAAAAGCTTTGCTGATATCATAATTGACATTTAAGTTGTTTTGTACCTCTATATTCTTTGAGTTATTATACTGAGGTTGCATGGCGTTGTACAACGGATTATTTATCACTAGTTTGTTTCCGTTTGCACTTTGGGTTTCTTCAAGAAAAGGATTATTGTAAGTTTTTATAAAATATGGATTGGCGTTTACGAAGTTGGCAAAGGAACCATAGTTTGATTCAGATGTATTGTTGCCTCTTATATAGGTAATGTTGTTGATATTGATGGCCTTTTTACGATAAGTTAAATTAACGCTTCCGCTGTAGCTGTCCCTGCCTGAACCTTTCATTGCTCCTTTTCCTATACGGTAGTTCATGCCAACATTGTAGGTAAAGGAATTGTCGCCTCCTGAGGCGTTAATAGATGAGTTGGTAGAGTAGCCGTTTTGTAGGGGGTCGCTTAACCAGTAGCTATCTATTCCTTTTTTTACTGCCGCTAAGTGTTTGTTGTAAAGCTCTTCTAACTGTATTTGTGGTGCTGGTAAGTCCGATACAGAGGTGTACCTGCCGGCCAAACGTTCGAATTCCAATTTTTCGGAGGCATTCATCATGTTGTAGGCCGTTAAATCGGGTATTTCTAATCTAAAATCCTGAGCATAGGTAAAGCGTAATTCACCAGGTTTGGGTTTTATCGTTTCAATAACTACTACACCATTTGAAGCCTGCGCTCCATACAATGCTGTTGAGGCGGCGTCTTTTAGCACGGTAACCGATGCCACACGATTCATATCTAGATCAACAATTGTTTGCAGTGAGGTGGGAAAACCATCCAAAACAAACAAGGGCTGGTTAGGGTCGTTCCCAAATTGATCTCTTAATGTAGCACTTGGTATACTGCTTTTACCCCTTACTTCAATAACAGGCATTACATTTGGATTGGAACCAGCTAAGTTGTTTTCGATAAGCAAAAATGAGGGGTCTACCGTTTTCAATGCCTGAATGACATTGTTGTTGCTTACGGCTTTTAGCTCTTCGCCAGTATAGGTAGCTGTGGTTCCCGTAAAGCTATCTTTTTTACGGTTAATTCCAGTGCCGGTAATCACCACATCTTTCATGACCGTTTCTTTTTCTTTAAGCTTGATGGTAAGTGGAAGCTTTTTATCTTTTAAGACTATTTCTTGTGTTTCATAGCCTATATAAGTAATGATGAGTGTTTGCTCTTCAGTAGCCGAAATCATGAAGTTACCATTGGCATCTGTAATGGCAACCGGTGCTGCTGGCATGCCTTTTACTCGTATGGAGGCACCGGGTATAGCATCGTCCCGTTCATCAACTACCTTACCTACAATGGTTTTTTGCTGCATTTTTACAGGTTCCGCTTCAAGGTTGTAACGTAGCACAATAGCTTTGTGATCAATTGTATAAGTTAGTGGTTGGTCTTTAAAGGTGATTTTTAAAACTTCTTCTACACTCGCATTCTTTACGTTGATAGATACTGGTTTGGTATTTTTCAACATGGTATTGCTATAGAAAAAGTCGTAGCCACTTTGCTTTCTGATTTTTTGAAGAATGCTCTCTAATGAAGCAGATTTCTCATTGATGGTAATCTGTGCAAAACTAGCCGCACTACTTTGTAGAATTACCGTTGTTAAGATGATTAGGGTCAGTTTCAATTTTAACAGAATTCTGGCATATAAACGGGCATCACGGCCGTTTTTTAATGTCATGTGAAAATTCATACATTTGTTTGTGTTTAGGTGTTGTTAGTTAGTTGAGTTAAATTTTCAAGCGCAGCCTAAATATTTGTCCAGGGGTGTTGCAACCACCACTGGATTTTTTGTGGCTAAGCAGGTCATGGGGTACACTATTGCATTACAGTAATCCTCCTTCCTTCTACCTTAAAGGTTACTATTCCTGTTAGTTCCATTATGGTTAACACTTGTGTAATGTTCTTGCTACGTGAAATAGATCCGGTAAATCCGAGATTAGCCAAATGAGATGGATATGAAACTTCTACATTGTACCATCTCGATATTTTTCTCATGATATTGCTTAGGTCTTCGTTGTCGAAAATAAAATCGTTATTTACCCAATCTATGGCATTTTCTGCGTTGCAAGGTGTAATGCTGATACTGCCATTCCTTAGTCTTGCTTGTTGGTTTGGAGCTAATATTTTCTGATTATCTGATGCGTTAACTTTTACACTGCCTTCTAATAGGGTAGTGGTGGTGCTTTGTTCATCATGATAGGCGTTAATGTTAAAGTGTGTTCCCAACACTTCCACGGTTTGCCCCTCCGTAATCACTTTAAATGGTTGGTTGTTTTTGTGTGCTACCTCAAAATATCCTTCGCCGCTAAGTTCTACAATGCGTTCTTTTCCTGTAAATTCTGTAGGGTATTTTAAACTCGATTTTGCGTTTAACCAAACTACAGTGCCATCACTTAAAATAACATTGTAATAACCACCTGCAGGAATGCTCAAAGTGTTCCACGCTACAGATTTCGTTTCGTTGTTGGTATTGTTATAGATAATTTTACCATCAGCCGCTTTTACAATGTTGGTGCCATTGTGATGACTAAGTAGCCCATTTTGTACTTGATTCAGGTCTACGGTGGTTCCATCTGCTAAAGTGAGCACAGCCTTATTCCCACCAGGTAATATTCGTTCTTGTTTGGCTATTGGCTGATCCAAATTGGATGGGTTTCTTAGGATATAGTAGTAACCTAGTGAAAGCGACAGTACAGCAATCGCTGCAACGGCAATACGTTTAATCCATTTAATGGGGAATAGTTTAACCGTTTTAACAATGTTAGTTTCATGTATTGGAAGACTGTTCCAAACCTCTTGCTTGGCCATCTCCACTTCTTCAGCAGAAATTTCTAGCACGTCGATAGGTTGTTCTAAATACCAAGTATGTAGAATGGACAATTCTTCATCAGTACAATTTCCATTTGCATACTTATCTAATAATTCTTCTGCTTCAGTTCGTTTCATAAATCAAAAGGATGTTTATCCTCATATAATACAAGACGAGCAGCGTTAGGCTAGGGGGTAGAAAAAAAATAAAAAAAATTAAAGTGATAAGAAAAGCATTGTTCCTAATTTGGTTCTAAGTATTCTTAAAGCATTGTTAATCTGTTTTTTAACGGTTTGCTCGGAGAGGTTAAGTTGAGTGGCAATTTGTTTGTGGCTTAAGGCGTTTTTTCTGCTGAGCTCAAAAATTTCACGCATTTTTTCGGGTAAGTCGGCAATGCCCTTATTGATCAGTTCGGTAAGTTGCTTTTCCCTAATTCTATGGTCGGTAATATTGTAATTGCTTTCTAAAAAACCTTGTAGGGAGTTAATGTATTTGTCTTTAACTTGTTGTCGGCAAAATTGGTCTAATATTTTATTCCTAATCCCGGTATACAAATAGCCAATTAAGTTATTGCTGATATTCAGCTCCCTGCGTTTGTTCCAGAGTTGGGCAAAAAGTTCGTGGACCACATCTTGCGCCTCCTGTTTGTTGTTCAGTTTTTGGAAAGCATGTAGGTACAGTGTATGAAAATACCTGTTGTAAATTACAGTGTAGGCAACAGAGTCATCTGTTTTTAATAACTCCGTAAGTTCTACGTCCGAAAACGAGCTATACGATGACATGAAGCAAAAGGATTACGGATATAATATCCAGGTAGTTGTAAATAGTTAATAGGTTAGTTGTATGGTTGTTAAACCAAAGTTAACATAAAAGTTGCATTAATAAATAAAATAATATTCAGATATTTTAACCATCATTTAAAGCGCTCAACAATTTTTTCTTGTTATTTCAATTAGTCATTTCTTAATCTTATTTTGGCATAAATGACCAAGGTCAGATTATTTTGACTGTAAAGATTTAAGTTTGTCCAACTAACACAAAAATGGCCGCCTAAATGACTATTCGCTCCAAGAAGCCCGTAAAGACTAATTGGTTTATTTTAAATCCTAAGCTTACTGCGACGCTTTTTTTTATTTTGCTTATTGCAATCATTTCACTGATTGCTCACCAACGTTATCTTATTGTAAAGGAAAATCGTGAAAAAGAAATCAGCATAATGCTGGAAAGTGTTGAACTCCGTTTGGAGCAATTGCTTAAAAATAGCCAAAACATTACCCTCACCTTAGCCCTTACGCTCGACCAAAATGGTGAGCCAAACAATTTTGAAGAAATTGCTGCTGAAATTATTAAAGGTAACCCTTATTTACAGGCAGTTCAACTCGTACCAAAAGGTGTCATTAAGTATACTTATCCGTTAAAAGGTAATGAGCAGGCTTTAGGGCTCGATTTATTTAAGATAAATAAGCAGAATGCACTGGCTGCTCAAAAAGCTATTGAGCTTCGTAAAATGTATTATCAAGGGCCTATTGATTTAATACAAGGTGGAAGAGGGGTTGTTGGACGTTTGCCTATTTATATTGATAAGAAATTTTGGGGTTTTTCGGCAGTAGTTATTAAACTAGATGAACTGCTTAAAACATCAGGTATTGATAATAGTAACCACGAATTCTATAAATTTCAATTTTCTAAAGTAAACCCACTTACCAACGAAGAAGAGTTTTTTCTGCCCGGAAATAAGAATTTTAACAACAATACTTTTAAAACCAAAACTTTTGAGGAGGGCGATTGGAAAATTTACCTCACAGATATTAGAGCGGTTTATGCCGACTATCAACTAGGTTCTTTGATCATTTTTGGTATTCTACTATCTATTTTATCCAGCTATCTTTTACTGCGTTTGTTAAATAAACAAGGGCAGCTTTATGGTACCCTTGATGAACAAAATGACCTGTTGGCCGCCGCCGAGAGCAAATACAAAACCATTTTTGATAATGCGGCTATCGGTATTGGAAGGGTAAATTCTATTACGGGCGAGTTTTTGGAAGCAAATGCTTTTTTATGCGACTTAATTGGTTATTCGAGTAATGAACTTACCCATAAAAAAATCAAGACTTTAATTCATCGGGAGGATTTGGCTGGTGATGCAAGAGACTTTAAGCGCTTGATGAAAAATGAAATCCGTGAGTTCTCGTCAGTGCGTAGATATGTGAACAAAAACGGGGAAGTCATTTGGGCTAATGCCATTGTGACGCCGCTTTGGGATGAAGGAGAGGCACCTAGTAATCATATCATTATTGTGGATGATATTACCAAACAAGTGGCTTATGAAGAACAGCTCATCGCCTCACAAAAACATATTGAAGAGCTGATCAACTCTATCGAGGGAATTGTTTGGGAGGCTTCCATTAAAGACGATTTTGCCAATACTTTTGTGAGTAGTAAGGTATACGATATATTAGGTTACACGCAAGAAGAATGGGCTTCAGAAGTGGGTTTTTTCCTTAAAAAGATTTACCATGAAGATATTGAAAGGGTAACAAGATATCTGGATAACGAGCTGTTGGTAAGGAAGCACCATGCCTATGAATATCGTATAGAGGCTAAGGATGGTTCAATTATATGGATAAGGGATAGTTTTACCATCGAACCTAATTTAGAAAATCCAGAGAAAATAAGAGGGATCATGATGGACATCACAGCCATTAAAGAGGCAGAAGATACCCTTCATCAATCTTATGAACTGGTGAACGAACAAAATAAACGTTTGCTTAATTTTTCTTACATCGTATCGCATAACCTACGTTCCCATGCGAGCAATATCGATGGAATTAGCGCTTTGATCAGTAATGCCGAAACTGATGAAGAACGTGGTGAAATGATTAGCCTCCTGCGTAAGGTAGTAGTGAACTTGAATGATACTTTATATAACCTTAATAACATTGTAAACATCCAAACTTCCATTAATATGGTGCGTGAGCCACTAAACCTATTGGAATATGTGAACAATGCGATACAGACCCAAGAAGCTCAAATTGTAAGTAAACAAGCTGAGGTGATTAATGAAGTATCGGAAGATGTTTTTGTTTATTTTAACAGGGCTTATCTAGAAAGTGTGTTGCTTAATTTAATTTCCAATGCTTTACGCTATAGTCATGCCTTAAGAAAGCCAATAATAAAAATTAGTTGCGAGCCAAAAGGCAGTGGTTATATGTTGAGCATTAGTGATAATGGGGTGGGAATTGACCTCTCTAAAAACGGAGAGAAGCTTTTTGGACTGAACCAAACTTTCCACGGAAATAATGATGCCCGTGGTTTTGGGCTTTTCATTACTAAAAATCAAATAGAAGCGATGGGAGATAAGATAGAAGTGGAGAGTACTTTGGGAGTAGGTACTACTTTTAGGATTTTATTTGTATAAAGCTAATTTCTGGTTCCGAACCATTGCCCGAAACCAGAAATTAAATCAATTATAAAGCATTGATATAATCTTGTGTTTGTTTTTCAACGGCTAAAGTAGCTACTTTAATGGTTGAGCCAACACGGGTAGTTTTAGGATCCACTGCCATTTTACCAACAGTAGCCAAGGCATCGATATACCATTTGCCCCAAACTTCGATAATGTGTTTCTCGTCTTTGGCCGATTTGCCACTGGCAATAGCTGCTTTGCTTAACTCAAATTCTGTTTTTAAGCGGGCTAAGGCATCTTCCTTAATTTGTGTTACGGTAGCTGAGGCTGTATTTTCATCGGCACTAATTAAAGTATAGGCAGCTGTTAAAGCGCTAATGCCCACATTCTTCATGGTTGTTGCAGAAACTTTATCTATCCTATCGTTATCGGTATGATAAAATACATCGGTAAAGTGCCACATTAAAAGCCCAGGTATTCTGTTCTGTAAAAAAGGGGTATGATCACTTCCACCTTCAAATGGATTGAAGTTTACTGTCCAATTGGCATGTTTACCCTGTTCCTTGCAAATGTCAAATACAAAGTCGTTAAAGTAGTGCGGGAAAAGGTCTTTTTCTTTTACATCACCAGCGCCCTACTCTGAATGTTTGTCGTTGCCACGAGTCCAAATGGCTGATGGATCTGGCATTTTTTCTAATAGGAAAGTTCCGCCTGTTTTCTCGGTATCTTCGCCAACCATATCCAAACTCATGCCCCATAAAATGCCTTTGGCACGGGTGCTATCTTCTACAATATATCTTTTGGTAGAAGTAATCTCATCGCCCCACAAAAAGGTTAAGGTGCGTTGTGGTTTTAGTTTGCCATTTTTTACCAATTGAGCAGTTAGACGGGCCATTTCGGCCAAGGTACCTACTCCCGAAGCGTTATCGTTAGCGCCAGGTTCCTGTACGTGTGCACTATAAACAAAGCGTTCGTTAGGTTTCAAACTGCCTTTTACATTCGCTACAATGGTGAGTTCTTCGGAAGCATAGCTTTTGGTAGTAATATTTACTTTCAGTTCAACTTTGCCCTTTGCACAAGCTTCTTTTAATCTTTCTTTTGAAGCATAAGATAGGAACAATGCCCAAATGCCAGCATTAGGTTGCATGCCGCTAAATTGAATAGAAGTGGTGTGCTTGGTAGGTTGGTTGTAGTCTGGTAGTGAAAAGCCAATAGCGCCTATTGCACCTGCTTTGGCTGCTAAACCTATTAAACGTTGGGTCGAAACATCTCCAAAAACAATTTTTCCTTTAAGGTCTTTGTCCTGCAAATCCTCCTTGGTAGCCTTGTTTACATATACCACTTCGGCGGTAATACCACCTACGGGAGTAGAGGGGCAGTAGATAGGGATCATGTTCCTGTTGGTTTTGAAAGACTGTAAGGGGGTGCTTTCGCCTATGATACTGATATTGGCATCCACGGGCTCCCAAGCATCACGCTTCATCGGTCTTTTTTCAATGCGATAGGTTAGGGGTGCCTCAAACTCATTCTGGTTTTGTTTAACATAGCCGGCTTTTTTAAGGATTTCTTCTACCCTATAAATGCTTGTATCGAAGCCTTTGTTGCCAGGGAGACGGAAAAACTGCTCCACGAATGCGGTAGTAGCATAAGCGTTTTTTTCGTTAAAGCCAGCTCTGGTAAGTTTAAAATATTCGTGTTTTTGGTTCTGGGCGTTGGCATGGAGCGATAATACAGCCAACAACATAATAAGTAGTCTTTGCATGTTGATTTTATAAATGCCTAAAAGTAGTAAAAAAAACGCGAGGTGCTGCTTCTGTGAATTTGGGTGTTGAGATGAGCTAAATTACAGGCTCTCTTAAAATGGTTTTTAACTTTTCAGGAACTGTTCTGTTGAAATCTGAAAGATAGATTTCGTGATGATACCCATTTTTGGAGAAAGCTTTTTCAGTGATGAATTTGGCCATAATCGACAAGGTCTCAGGTTCTTTGGCAAATGGTCCTAAGTGAAGCATTTGTACGCATTTTCCCTCGGTCATTTGAAAAAGACATATTTCCTTAATGAGTAACCAGCCTTTTTTTTGGAATGCTGTTTCTTTAGTTTCATTTACTTCATGGTCATTCACATATTCAGGCATCCTGATCAATAGGCGATATTCCCACTCACTTCTGTCAATTTTTTGCGGCGCTTCGTCCATGGTTATTCCTGCAAACTTACTTTCATCAAACCACCATAAGGCTTCCAGTTTAGAGACCACAAAATCTTTACCCATTGATTTATACTTAAATTTAAGGGTATAGGCGGTGGCATATAACGCTTGTAGTTTTTCGAGGAAGGCTTGTCCTGAAGGGTCACCTTTTCCCCTGATGGATAAAAAATGTGCTGGCTCAATCTCTACCACTTGGGGAGTTTGGACTGCACTGAAATAGGTTTTGTACTTTTTGCTTAAATCTAGCTTTTCCATATTGTAATCAATTTTACTACAAAGTAGAAGCGCTAGACTGACAACCTTATGGCAGGGTAATTTTACATGTAATGATAAACTAGAAATCGAACTCAGATTAATTAGGAGCTATTGAATAGTACCTGCGGCCCTTTCTTTTCTGAGGAGGCTGTCAATGTCGACATTTGGTTTGCTTAACAGGATGATTTGAGTGCCGTTTTCCCTAGCAAAGGGATTGTTGATTTTGTCCAGTACCCTTACGCTTCGGAAAAGTCTATGGTCCCTTTCAAGGTCGGTATTTGAGGCCGTTTTAATCCTGATGACCGTTTCAATGTCTCTATCTAGGTTTAACCACTTGATATAATCAGGAACAAAGGCGTCCGCTTTTAGCGTTTTATGCTTGGTGTAGTAATTAATGGCGCCAGCTTGCCCATAGTTATCACATAAAATAAAAACAGTGCTTTTGTTTGGTAATTTCTCGTAAATGGAATCTACTTTAAAAGCCAGTTCTTTCCAACCTAGCATGTCTGCAAAATCTTGTGAAATGGGGTGTTTTTCGCCATCCTCCCAAGTATGCTCGCTAAAAGGAAGTTTTTGTTCAGCGGCTTTTACATATTGCTCAGGAGTGAAAATTGGTAAGGAAATCTTCACCATAGCATAGAAGAAAAACAGCATAATGGCAAATAGCAGGTATCGTAGGTAAAACTTCCATCCACTTTGTAGTAGTTGTGATAGATAAATGGCTCCGAAGGCAAAAAAGATAGGATATAGGCCAATGGCGTAATAAGCCTTTGCTTTTAAGTAGATGAAAATTGCCAGCGTAAATATGAGCGCCCAAAAGAATAGTCGATAAGGTTTAAAGGCTGGAAAAGTGAAGAAGGAAATAAAGGCTGCAATTAAAATGGGAAGCGAGCCTATAAAAAAGAAGAATTGTTCCTTCACAAAGCTTATCCTTTTTACGTGTACCAATTGTGTTTCGGCCAGTTCTTTCATGTGCGAAAATACGGGGAAATCATTTTGGTATTGCCAAATCAAGTTAGGAGCAATCAGTATTAGAGCAAGTAATCCGGCATAGTATAAATGAGGATTGGCATACAAACGCCTTTGACTGGTTAAAGGTAGTGCCAGTAATATACCCACTAGGCAAAATGCGATGTTGTATTTATTTAAAAAACCTAAAGCGAAACTTAAGGCCAGCCAATACAGCCATTTTTGATGATTGGTTTGTATAAACTGGATGAGGGTAAAATAAATGAGTGTCCAGCTGAGGATATCTAAAGCATTAGGTTGATATAAGATATTGATGCGTACCAATACCGACAAAAGCAAGCCTGTAGCGGCCAAAATGCAAGCAAACAAATTACCTTTAAGACGCTCTACTGTTTTCCATACCACTACAATGGTTAAAGCTCCAAAAAGCGCAGGAAAAAATCTCACCCAAAATACACTATTCCCTAATTGGAAGATGATCCATGAAATTAAGGAAGTGATAGGAGGCACCGAATGGAAACCCCAATCTAAATGATGCGCTTGGTCTAAATGCAGATACTCATCTCGTTGAAGTTCATATACTGGATTAACCACTAAGTATTGCAAAACTATTTTAACCCCAACAAATAGGAACAGGATGAGGTTATTCGTTTGTTTAGTACTTGATTTGTCCATGAGTGATTATTTAGATGCTTAGCTATTAGAAACAGCAAGTTTTACATTGTTACATGCACAGGGAACTTGCTATTTAAAAGTAAGGCACAAAGAAATTAATCCCTGTGCCTTGCGTGCTTATTTTTTAATTGGTGCCCTTTTGTTGAGTTCCTCTATAGGCATATTCATCATGCGGCCAATTGGTTTTTTATTACGGTAAGTAATTACTCGCAGCATATTGGCATCAATAGGTACCACTAATGGTTCAGTATATTTAGGGTAGAACTGATCAGGGAAAGAATTATCGAAACTGTAATAGATATCTAAACCTTCTACCTCTGTGCTGAGTGTGACTAAAAGTTTGCCATCGGCGGTGCGTTTCACGTTAAAGATAGGGTCATAAACACTAGGCGCATATTTGGTTTCGGCAATATCTAAGCGTTCAAAGTGCTGTTCGGTACGGCTAAAGAAATTTTTCCAGTTTTTCTTTTCCTTCGGACTCCACACACTTTCTGCTAAGGCAAAACCTCGTGGCCAAGTCATGTATTCAGCTTGACGGATATTGTAAACTTGTTCGGTCCATAAATTGCCTTGCCCGCCTTTAATGTATTTCGGGTCAACACCTTCTGGAACGGGGTCAAATTCGTAAGTTCTGCTTAACCTTAAACCTTTGTAAACTTTAGGCTCTGTAATTTCATCGGCTTGCATGTAATCCAAATAAGCATATTGCGTTGGACTCATTACCACTTCGTGCTTGTTCTTAGCTGCTTCTACGCCATATTTCATATCTCTCCAGCTCATTACGGCAGTACTTTGTGATACACCTCCTTCTAGTACCTCGTCCCAAGCCATAAAACGTTTGCCATGTTTAGCTACTATTTTCTCTAATCTACGCTCAAAATAACCCTGTACTTGCGCCATAGTTTTAAGGTTTTCGCGTTTCATCAGCTCTGCAATTTGAGGGTTCTTTTCCCAGTAGTTGTGAGGAGCTTCATCGCCACCCATGTGCATGTATTCGAATGGGAAAATTTTGGCGACTTGGGCTACTACGGTATCCAAAAACTCATAAACCTTTTCGTTAGCAGGGCATAAGGTATTGTCAACCATCGCCAATGGCGGGGCACCACGACTCCAGTCCATAATGCGTTCGCCACTGCGTACTTTGTAATTCACGGCTTCAGGTGTACAGGAAAGTTCTGGATAAGAAGCAATGGCCGCTAAGCTGTGACCTGGGACATCTACCTCAGGTAAAATATTTACAAACCGGTCTTTAGCATAGGCTACCAGTTCTTTAAGGTCTTCTTGAGTATAAAAACCACCATAGTTACGGGGCTCATCAGGTTTCGGTGGAATGAAATTTCCAAAGGTTCCTACACGTTTTACGTTCCAGGCACCTACTTCGGTGAGTTTAGGGTAGCCTTTAATTTCTATTCTCCAACCTTCGTCATCGGTTAAGTGAAGGTGTAAAATATTGTATTTGTAACGCACCATGGCATCAATGTACTGCTTCACTTCTTCTTTGGTGAAAAAATGTCTAGCTACATCAAACATCAATCCTCTCCAGCCCAAACGAGGGTAATCGGTAATGTTGATACAAGGGATTTGCCATTTAACGTCTTTAACTTCTTCCTTGCTTTCTATCTCTTTAGGCAATAATTGAATTAAGGTTTGTACGCCATAAAAAATACCAGCAGGTTTGTTGGCCGTGATGGTAATTTGCTGAGGGCTTACCTGTAAATGGTAACCTTCTGCACCAATTAAGGCATCATTTTTATCGTTAAGTACTAGTCTGATATTTGCAGAAGTGGTTGCTGCTGCGGTAGAGCTTACAAAATATCCAGTAGCAACTCCTAATCGTTCCTGTAAAAAGGTAATGGATTGTTTGAGCTCTGTAGGTTTAGTAGCATGTATGAGGATGCTTTGAGGTAAAATAAAATGACCTTCTTGCTTAATAACAGTTACGGGCTCTGGAATAATGGCAATTTCGCTGTGGGCATGGTTGGCGGTTTGGTTAAATACCATGCCATCAGTAGCTACAACCGTGCTTTGTGCAAGGGCACCTAGCGAAACGGACAATAGCATTGACGATAGTAATAATTTCATTTTGGATTGGTTTGTGTGAAATGGCAATTTATTAAAAAAAATTAAAAACTATGGTAAAACCATCAAAGACATTTAAGAACATTTTAGTTTTTTGAATCATTAAATTAACCACCTAAGACACCTAAGTATATCTAAGTTTCAGAATTGTCAGCTAAGGTTTTCTTAGGTGTCTAAGATGTTGATTTTGAGTCATTAAATTATTAAGGCAAGTTTTATGAATTTTTAAATTAACCACCTAAGACACCTTAGTACATCTAAGTTTTAAAATCGTTAGCTAAGGTTTTCTTAGGTGTCTAAGGTGGTCATATAATTTTAATAAGTATCTAAAATTTTCTAAGGCGGTAAAACTATTACTTTAAAGCATCCAGTACCTGAAATAATTTCCTGCTAATTCCCGAACCACTGTAGTTATTGATATTGATTACCGCAATGTACTTGTTGCCATTTTTGGCGGTATAGTACCCTGCATAAGCGGTTACATCGTTAATATTTCCACTTTTAATATTCATGCCGTTGTATTCTGGAAAAGAGGCAAGGTAATCGTTAAACCATGTTTCTTTTTGCGCTTGAAATAGGATAGAGGCCATGGTCATCGTAGTAATCCTATTGCCTGGAGAAAGACCACTTCCATCAATCATATTCAGGGCATTTTTGTCAATTCCTCGGCCCGACCAAAAATCAATCACTGCTTTGGCCCCATTTCTGGTACTCGCTTCTTTTCCTTGTTTAAAGGCCATTGTTTTAAGTAGTTGCTCGCCATATAGGTTGATGCTTTTTTTCTGGAACCAATACACCATTTGACTTAAGGTAGGAGAGAAGATGCTCAATAAAGGTTTTTGTTGGTTAGCAATGGTTTTATTCTCCAACGCAAGTAAACGTGTAGAACTCGCTTGACTGCTACATGGGATATTTAGGCGTTTTAGGGTGTCTTGTAAGCGATAGGCAGCATCAAAGGCTGGGTCAGGTAAAGAGAGTGAAATGCCTGTTTTTTTAATACCTATTCCCCAAGTACCACGCAAGTAACCGATATTGGTATAAGGAGCCAAAAAACCGTAAGCATTATCGCCAGTACCACTAGCACCAGTTTTAAGCTCGTTTACTAATTGAATGTATGGTGTTTGCGGAACTGTTTTTGAAATTTCTACATTACTACCAGTACTGCCGCCAGGTTTTAAGTGTACGTCAAATTGGTTTTCACGCCAGCAAATGGCTGCTCCACCAGCGCCGTAATAATTGCCAATGTCTTGCCAAATCCAGCCTGTAGGAATGGTTGATGTGCCAAAAGCACTGTCATCGCTAATGATACTTCCTTCGATTTTTTTAATGCCTGCTGCTTTAATGGCGGCTACCCATTGGTTAAGGATATTGTTTTCTTTGGTCTGTTCATAACGCCATGAACCTAAAGTAGGATCTCCAGAACCAGTGATGATGATATTGCCTTGCAAGGTGCCGTCAGCATTGATCGTGCCAGTATACGAGAGTTTGGTTTCGTAACGAAAATCCTTTCCCAAGGTGTAAAAAGCAGTTGCGGAAGTAATGGTTTTTAAAGTAGATGCTGTGGCTAAGCCTACGTTCTCCTTATCTGCAAAAATTACTTTTCCTGTATTGGCATCTAAAACGCAAAGCGATGTTGTAGCATATTTCGCTTGTTCATCGTTTACTAAAACCTGATAGGCTTTTTCTAGTTTTTGAGCCGTGGTTTGGGCCTGTAGTAACTGCGGAATGATCAGCAATAAACTCAGAAGAATTCTTTTCATTGTATGGATTTTTCTTAACAAGAATGTTTGGAAATATAACTCACAAAGCAGTTTTATCTATTTTGGAAATTGTGCTGCGGTAAATTCTGGTACCACTACTAATAAATCAAAGCCTTTAATGATACGTAATAATCTCACATCGGTAACTTTAATTTTTCCACTGCTGATCGCTTCTCTTATTGGTGCCATATCAAAACATTGCCACTCATTGTTCTGTGTTAATTTTAAAAATGGTTGTAAGGACTTTAAATGACTAGCATTTTCATTTATCTTTTGTGCTGGAAACCCTTGGAAAGGAGAAGCCTGTAAGCCTGATTTTCCAATGATCATAAGGTGCATAGAGTTGGTAAATTGGCTATCGGCTACATTGTTAACTAAGTTTCCAATATCAAATATCTCCAATAAGCTTTCTCCTTTGGCCGCATGATTGGCACCGTATTTATAAAGATTTTTCTTGTTCACCCACTCATTGTAGTTCTCCATCAATTGGTTTTTCATCAGTTGTATCCTTAAATGATGGCTTCTCGATTTATAAATTTTAGCGGTAAGTTTTAATGCCTCTATTATTTTTTTCTCATTAGCACTTAATGTTAGTGTAGAGAGCTCCGTAATCTTCTTTTCGAAATCATCGGTATACAAATAGAAAGGATTTTTTTGGTCTTTTAAAAAAGCAGCAAAATGACTTTTTGATTGGTCTCTAATTACCTCGTAGATTGCTTTTGCCCTTTTGTTTTTAGTAGTTTGCATTAGCTCGTTACAGATTAAGCGATCAGCAACCAATAAAATTTGATCGGTACCACGAATATTGGTGTTGTTTTTTATCAATTGCTTAAGGAGGTCAAATTCCGACTCAAAAGCATAGAAAGAAAAGGTATTTCCGTATTCGGCTATATATTTTTTTAAAGCATCTGCCGAAAGTGTTTTCACCTTCTGCTCAAAAATATGGGCAGTAAATGGATCAATTTCGCAGAAAAAATTATCGAACTTAATTTGCTCGGCAATTTTCGAAACAAAAAATGGAACTTCATTTGTGAAATGTTCTTCACCAATCATCACATTGTTGCTCTTTTTAGCTTGGTCTAGTATCTTATCCCAGCCTAAGCCTTTAAAGTGGTTGGCTTCTTTAATGAAGCTTGTTTGGTTGTTTTTAGCCAATGCTGTAATTAAACTATCTTGAGCAAAGGCAGCGCTTGCAAAGAGTACAGCAACTAGAGTAAGTGTAGTGATTCTTTTAAATATCATAATATAGTGTTGGAAAAAGTTTATTCATAAAAAAAGTGATGTATTAACATCACTTTTTTAAAGTCCCTTGAGGGATAAGGTTTTAAACAAGCTTGTTGTCTATTAAATATTCTGCAATTTGTACCGTGTTGGTAGCAGCACCTTTACGTAAGTTATCAGCAACAATCCACATGTTTAATGCTTTACCGTGTGATTCATCTCTGCGTAAACGACCTACAAATACTTCATCTTTTTCATGAGCATCTTTAGGCATAGGATATTTTAAATTAGCCACATCGTCAACTACAATTAAGCCTGGCGCTTCTTCTAATATGCGACGAACATCAGCTAAATCGAAATCGTTTTCAAACTCAACGTTTACTGATTCAGAGTGACCGCCCATTACTGGGATACGAACCGTAGTAGCCGTAACACGGATGCTGTCGTCGCCCATGATTTTATTGGTTTCTTTCACCATTTTCATTTCTTCTTTGGTGTAACCATTATCAGTGAAAACATCGATGTGTGGCAATACGTTCAAGTCAATTTCGTACGGATAAGCTTTAGGGCCATCAATACCTTTACGCTCGTTCATTAATTGATCAACCGCTTTAACACCAGTACCTGTTACCGATTGGTAAGTAGAAACTACTACACGTTTGATTTTATATTTTTTGTGCAATGGTTGTAAAGCTACCACCATTTGTATGGTTGAACAGTTTGGATTAGCAATAATTTTGTCTTCTTTGGTCAATACATGTGCATTTACCTCTGGTACAACCAATTTTTTGGTAGGATCCATTCTCCAAGCAGAAGAATTATCAATAACCGTAGTGCCCACTTCTGCAAAACGAGGAGCTACTTCTAAAGAGGTGCTACCACCTGCCGAAAAGATAGCAATATCAGGACGAAGACTAATAGCAGTATCAATGCTAACAATTGGATATTCCTTACCCTTAAACTTAATTAACTTACCAACGCTCTTTTCAGATGCTACTGGGATTAATTCGGTCAACGGGAAATTTCTTTCTTCCAATACTTTTAACATAACGGTACCTACCAATCCGGTGGCACCTACAACTGCAACTTTCATTTTTTTCTTGATTATTTGTATTATATTTAAAATTAAAAATGTTCAATTCCCAAATATGAGAAAAACTTTACTCTTTTTACTGTTATTATGCACTAAACTTACTTTTGCTCAGCTAAATGACAATTTTGCTGATGGAGATTTTACCAATAATCCTGCTTGGGTAGGGAGTACAAGTTTATTTTCTATCAATGCCAGTAAGCAATTACAAACCGTAACTAGCGCTACGGCACAAACCGTTTATCTTTCTACAGCTAACCAATATGCAATGAATACGGTTTGGGAGTTTTATGTTCAAATGAATTTTGATCCCTCATCTTCAAATGCCGCAAGGATTTATTTAACGTCAAACAGACAGGACTTAAAAGCTACTGACCTTAGCGGTTATTATATTCAGATAGGGGAGAGTGGAAGTACTGATAGTTACGATTTATTTAGGGTAACCAATGGAGGTACAGCAGTTAAAATAATTGATGGACCTGCAAAAACTCGAGCAAATGCAAATTTGTTGATGGCAAAAGTACGAGTGACTAGAGATGCTAGTGGGAAATGGGAGCTATATACCGACATTACTGGAGGAACAAATTATACCTTGGAAGGAACGGTAACCGATGTGACCCATACTACAACTTCTTGGTTTGGAGTATGGTGTGACTACACTGCGACAAGATCCAACGGTTTTATTTTCGATGATTTTACGATTACTGAACTAGTTCCTGATGTTACCCCACCTAAAGTTGCTGCAATAAAATCATTAGATACCAAAACTTTAGAAGTAACTTTTGACGAACCGTTAAATACCGTTTCAGCACAAACTATTGCCAATTACTCGCTTTCTAATGGTGCAGGTAGTCCACTTAGCGCAGTGATGGGAAGTACGGGTAATGTAGTGAACCTTACGTATGCCAATAATTTTGTGTCTGGAAATTATACCCTAACCGTAAGTAATGTGGCTGACCTCAAGGGAAACGCTATGGTAACCCCAATTGCTACAACATTTATTTATGTGGAACCTTATACCGCCAAAAGAGGCGATGTGGTCATTAATGAAATTATGGCTGCGCCAATTTCGACAGCAGCAGCATTGAACAAAGAATATGTTGAGCTTTACAATACCACCGATAAATACATCATCATTACAGGGTGGAAATACAAAGACGGTACTGCTTCTATAAGTACGTTGGGTGCAGATACCTTGGCACCTAAAACCTATCGTATTTTAAGTGCGGTAGCAGATGTAGATGCTTTTAAAGTTTATGGCAAGACATTAGGTGTTTCGCCGTGGCCATCTTTAAATAACGATAGGGATGACTTAAGCTTAATGTTGCCCGATGGAAGTACGATTATTGATGCGGTTTCTTATGTGGATACTTGGTACCAGGACAATAGTAAAAAAACGGGCTATGCTTTGGAATTGATTAATTACAAAAGTGGATGTCCTGGGGCTTCAAATTGGATTGCAAGTACGGCCGCTATTGGTGGTACCCCTGGTGCTCAAAACTCCGTTTATGCTGAATTAGATGCGGTAGCACCTAAATTAATAGGTATAGAAATTACCAGTACTACTACGGTTAGGGTTGATTTTGATAAAGCCATTCAAGTAGGGGCAATAAGTTTGGCCAGCAACTATGCAATCAATAATGGCATTGGCGCGGCGCAGTCTGCAGTGCCCGCTACCACAGCTAATAAAAGTGTTGTTTTAACTTTTGCGACACCCATTGTAAGGGGCGTGGAAAGTTTATTAACGGTTAGTAATTTGTTAAGCTGCGGCGGAGTTGTTATTAATCCTGCGAATAACACGGCGAAGATATTCCTTGCTAAGGAAATTATGCCTAACGATATTTTGATTACAGAAATTTTATTCAACCCTAAAACTGGTGGATTTGATTTTGTAGAAATTTATAACAATACAGATCATTTGCTTGATTTGAAGGATTTAACGCTTTCAAATCCAACAGCATCAGGTACATCAAGTACAAAGAGAGCAATTAGTACAGTCCCCCTTTATATTCAGCCTAAAACTTATTGGGTACTTACCGCCAATCCTTCAGTAGTACAGCAACAATACCAGGTTAAATATCCTAATCAAATGGTACAGATGACGGTGATGCCTCCTTATAACAATGACAAAGGAACCGTGGCCATTTGGAAAGGAGATGACGCGATCGATCAATTTGACTATACCGAAAAAATGCATCATGCGTTGCTTAAGGATGTTAAGGGTGTTTCGTTAGAAAGGGTTTCCTTTACAAAAAGCGGAAATGAACCTGGTAATCTACAATCGGCTGCAGCCTCTGTTGGTTTTGCTACACCAACTGATAAAAACTCTCAAGGGGAAGACACCAGCGTGAAAAACTCAGTAGTTGTTGCCAATAAGACGTTCTCTCCAGATAATGATGGCTTTGAAGATTTACTACAAATCGACTATCGTTTTAAGGAAAATGGCAATTTAGCAACGATTAACATTTATACAGATAAAGGTGTTTTGGTACGTCGCTTGGCTAGGAACATTACTTTTTCTACGCAGGGTACTGTTACTTGGGATGGTTTAAATGATGGCGGACAGCTATGTAAAGTAGGTTTGTACGTGATTAAGGTAGATATCTTTACCATTAAAGGTAGTACCGATAGTTTTAAACAAACCTGTGTGTTAGCATCTAAATTAAACTAAATAATGGCTTTCTTTTTATCTAAATTTTTACTGTTTCTCATTCGTCCGCTGGTATGGGTAATGGTGGTTGCCCTGTATGCTTTATTTTCCAAAAAAAAGCGACGTAAGCGCAAGATGTTGATCTTCGCTGTAGTGTTATTGTATTTCTTCTCCAATAAATTTATCCTAGGCCAGGTTGCTTATTGGTACGAGGCCAAGCAGCCCGTATTAGCCCATTATGATATAGGGTTGTTGTTGGGTGGATTTTCCAGCTATAATTTTGAAGCAAAAGGTTTAAAGGCTCAGTTTGCTGGCGATCGTTTGATGCAAACGCTACGATTGTACCAAGAGGGAAAGATAGACCGTATTTTAATGAGTGGGGGCAGTGGTAGCTTGCTAGAAGAAGGACCACCGGAAGCATTGTATACAGCCGAATATCTAAAGGCCCTAAAAATTCCTGATAGCGCAGTGATTATTGAGAAAGAAAGCAGAAATACAAAGGAAAACTTTAAATATGCGGCCGAAATATTGAAGGGGCTTCATAAAACTGAACCAAAAATATTGGTGATCACTAGTGCTTGGCATATTCCAAGAACTAAATTACTGGCCGAAAAACAAGGCTTTAAGAATATCGATTTTTATCCCACTAATTCATTGAAGGATAATTATTCTTTTGAAGATTATTTGGTACCTCAGGGCAGCGCGCTCCTTTGTTGGGAGTTATTGATTAAAGAATGGGTGGGGTATTTAATGGCTTGGGTAGGATTGACTTAGCGATTGTTCTTAAACCTCACAGGTTTTCAAAACCTGCGAGGTTTGCAGTCATTTTAACAGTACGTCATTTCGATCCCGAACATTCGGGAGAGAGAATTGAAAATCAACGAAGTTAAATCTTTGGGTTGATATTTAATAAAGGCTAATGGAGGATTATAATAAAGAAAAACCTCGTAGGTTTTAAATCTACGAGGTTTGTAATCCATTATATTCCTCGCTAAGCTCGGAATGACAAGTAAGTAATATTTTACTTCAGCAAACTACCTTTGATAAAATCAATGCTGGTAGTAATTGAACCAATATGGTCAGGTTTATAATTGGTTTCCTGCTCCAGATAAATATGTTTCACTCCAGAAAGTGATGCTTTAGCAAATATTGGTTTAAAATCGATACTGCCTTTACCAATTTCTGTATTCCAGTTTTTCTTCTCTTTATCCATATCCTTCACGTGCCACATTTTAAACCTGCGAGGATATTTTTTAAATAGCTCTACTGGATCATGGCCTGCAAAAACAGCCCAGTAAAGATCTAATTCAAAGTCAACCAAATTAGGATCAGTACCAGTCAATAAAATATCTAAGCCAGTTTTATCTCCAAACTTATCAAACTCAAAGCCGTGGTTATGATAACCCATGTTAAGACCTGATTTGATGCAAAGTTCACCAGCCACATTTAAACGCTCGGCCGTTCTTTTATAGTCGTCTGCAGTTTTGCGTAAATTTTCTCCCAGCCAAGGAGCTACTACATATTTAGCGCCTAAAATATTAGAAGCATCTATGTAAGCTTTGATATCGTCTAAATTGCCTGTAGAAATGTAGTTTTCAACGCTAAAGTGTCCGCTAGGTGATTTTAATCCATTAGCATCCAGCAAAGCTTTAAATTCTTTAGGACTTAAGCCCCAAAAACTACCTTTAGGTGCATAGCCATAGGTTTCAACTTCTTTAAAACCAGCCTTGGCTACTTTTTCAATCACCCCTTTTACGTCTTTGCCAATAATTTCTCGTAAGCTATATAATTGAATACCTACAGCATGTTGAGCGGGAACAAAAGCACGGCTTAAAGCAGGTGCTAAAGCAAAACTTGCAGCAAGTAATCCAGTTTCTTTTAAAAAGTTTCTTCTCGTAGTCATGTTAGTTAGATTCTGTTTTTGTCTTGTCGTTAAATAATAAACTGAATAGTAAGAATACTACAAAAGCTATGCCTGCTGGAATGCTCCAAATCATTTTCCAGTCTTCAATGCCATTTACTTTATACATTTCGGTAATTTGTCCGGCCACAATAAAGCCAATAAGCATACCTACACCGTAAGTAGCTAAGGTGATCAAGCCCTGTGCCGAGCTTTTGAATTTATCGCCAGCTTTGGAGTTGGTGTAAATCTGTCCGGATACAAAGAAAAAGTCGTAGCAGATCCCATGTAATGCAATTCCTAAAAGTAGCATGAAACTCAATTCTCCAGCATTTCCAAAAGCGAACAACAAGTAGCGTATTGTCCACGCTAGCATGCCCACCAAAATGGTTTTCTTGAAACCGAATTTCTTAAAGAAAACAGGAATAGCCAGTAGGAATAATACTTCTGATACTTGGCCGATTGTCATTTTCCCTGTTGGATTATCCATTCCAATTTTTGAAAGGAATAGGTTGGCATTCTGATAGTAAAAAGCCAAAGGAATACAGATTAAGATAGATGAGATAAAGAAAATAAGGAAGTTTTTGTCCTTCAATAATTTTAGCGCATCTAAACCTAATATTTCAGATACTTTTATCTTTTCTGTTGATTTATTTTTTGGTGGAGTTTTAGGTAGCAAGAAACTAAAGATACCCAATGTTAACGAAGCCACGGCCGACATCAGGAAGGTGTTTTTAAGCGCACCATTAGCGGTAGCTTCTTGAGAATCCCAATGGAAGAAATAGCTGATCAGTACGCCGGCTAAAATCCAGCCAATGGTACCCCAAATTCTGATGTTGGAGAACTCTTTTTCAGGATCGCCCATTTGATTGAAGGATACGGAATTGACCAATGCCAAAGTTGGCATATAAAGTACCATGTAAACAAAAACGTATGGATAAAATACACTGATGTCGGTGGCATTATACATTTGGTACATTAAAATGGCACCTGCGATATGTAGGATACCTAATATTTTTTCTGCATTAAAGTATCTGTCGGCAATTAACCCGATGATGAATGGGGCAATAATAGCTCCCCAAGATTGTGTAGAGAATACAGAACCAATTTCTGGTCCCGAAGCACTTAAGTTCTTATCTAGGAAAGTCCCTAAGGTTACAAACCATCCACCCCAAATGAAAAATTCGAGGAACATCATAAAGGATAGCTTGAAGCGTGTTGTTGAGTTCATATTTAGTTTATGGTTTTTTAGTTGATGGTTGGTTAGGTTTTGATAGGAAAAATTTACTAATTCCTAACCACTAGTTCCTAATTCCTGTTATAGTTCTTTAATCTCAATGTTGCGGAACCAAACTTCATCGCCATGGTCTTGCAAAGCGATTTTGCCAGTTTTGTAGGTGCCAAAACCTTCCCATTTCGCAAATTTGCTGCCTGCAATCAGGTTTTTCCAGTTCTCGTCCCACATGGTGGTTTCTACTACCTTTTTACCATTTAATTTAAAGGTAAGCTTACCATTCTTGCTGATGATTTCGGCCAAGTTCCACTCGCCAACAGGTTTTACAGGTTCGCTTTTGCTTTGGATCATGTCGTACAAATCTCCAGAACGGTGTTTAGTGATTTTGCCGTCAGGATGGCCGTCATTGTCCAATACCTGCATTTCTGGCCCGGTTAAATAAGTTTGTTTGTATTTGGCAGGGTCCTCGTGCACAAAAAAGATGATACCACTATTGGCTTTTGGCGCTACTTTCCATTCCAGTTTTAAATGGAAGTTGCCATACTCCTTGTCGGTTACCAAATCGCCACCGTCTTTATTCTTCAACTTAGGGTCAAAGTGTAAAACGCCATCTTCAGCATTCCAGCCTTTACCTGCAAAGTCTTTTCCGTAGGTGTGCCACCCTTTGGTGGTTTTACCGTCAAAGAGCGAAGTGAAACCTTTGGTTTTTTGTGCTTTTGCTCCAATTGAAGCTACCATAAAGGCTGCTATTAATATTTTTTTCATTGAGTTATATTTGAGTTAAACACCCCGGTCTTCGACCACCCCTCTGGAAGAGGGGAATGGCGTGGTGAAATTCCCCTCTTCCAGAGGGGTGCCTGAAAGGCGGGGTGTTCAAGTTTATTGTTTATTTCTCTCCTAATTTCCAACCCTCACGATAATCCCTTTTCACGAACTGGTTTACGTCGTCGAAGTTGGTTACTTTCATTTGGTCGTTGTCCCATAGCAGTTTTCTGTATCTACCTGGGAAACTCACTTTACCTTTGTCGTTTATCTTTTGAACATCAGCAGCTCTAATAGCCAAATTGGCCATCAATAAACACTCCGTTAAAGGACCTGCAATTTCGAAAGGAGAGCTCAGTTCTTTTTTACCATAACCAACAATACAACCTTCTACCCATTGTCCATAATGGCCATTGGCCTGATTAGGTACACGAGCAAATTTTTCAGCTACATTCAAATTCTCATTTTTCGAAAGTGGTAATAACCTGGCTTTGTCGCCGTAGGTGTTCGACATCATTTTACCTTTGGTACCAATAAACAAAGTACCATTGCCACCATCTCCAAAAACTTCATCCGCACCTAGTTCTTCTGGGCGTGTAGGTTGAATACCACCATCCATCCAATGAACGGTAACATCACCTAGCGTTTTATCGGTTTTAGGAAATTTTAAAGTCACATGGCTTGAAGGTGGGCAGCTTTCAGGGAAATATCCACGTTTAAACTCATCTACATATACTGAACCCACACTCGCTTCCACTTCGGTAGCATATTTCAAATTCAACACGCTGAAAGGTGCTTCTAGCAAATGACAACCCATGTCTCCTAAAGCTCCGGTTCCATAATCCCACCATCCACGCCAGTTAAAAGGTACTAGTTTTTCTACGTAATCTTTAGTAGGAGCGGTTCCCAACCATAAATCCCAATCCAATTCCTTCGGAATTTCTGCTTTGTTTTTCGACCATGGAATACCCTGAGGCCAAACAGGTCTATCTGTCCAAGCATAAATTGTATGAACATCACCAATTAAACCAGCATCATACCATTCGCGCAATAGGCGGGGACCATCATTACTGGCACCTTGGTTGCCCATTTGTGTAACCACTTTGTATCGTTTTGCGGCAGCAGTCAATATACGGGCTTCGTAAATGTCGTGGGTTAGCGGTTTTTGCACGTACACGTGTTTACGTAATTGCATGGCCGCTAAGGTTTGTATGGCGTGGTTGTGATCGGGAGTGGATACCGTAACTGCATCAAAATTTTTATGTTCCTTATCGTACATTTCACGCCAGTCTTTGTAAAACTTAGCTTTAGGGAAACGTTTTACGCTATTTGCAGCCCTACGGGTATCTACATCGCATAAGTAAGCAATTTCAGCTTTACCACTTTCATGTATCAAACGTAAATCACTATCTCCTTTACCTCCAACGCCAACGCCTGCAACAATAAGCCTATCACTAGGAGCTAAAAAGCCTTTTCCGCCTAACACATGACGTGGTACAATGGTAAACGCAGCAGTGGCAACAGCTCCCATTTTTAGGAAATTGCGCCTGCTCTGGTTGTTATCTTGGTTCATATATTTTGGTTTTTGGTTGGTTTATTTAGTTCATTGGTTCACTCGTTCATTAGGTTGTTTTAAGTTATAAACCTGACAACAGGTAAAACTTAGAACTTATTACCTAAAACCTTTTATTTTTTTAAAGACAAGATATACTTGGCCATTAATTTGGCATCGCTTGGTGAAATTTTCGGGTGCGGTGTCATTGGGATTTTACCCCAAACGCCCGAACCGCCTTTAATGATTTTATCTGCTAAATAAGTGACGTTTTTTTCGTTGTTAGGATATTTCTTAGCAATTTCAGTGTAAGCTGGTCCAATCAACTTATTGATTTTGTGGTGACAGCCAATACAGTCTGATTTGTTGATCAATAGCTCGCCACCGCTCATTTGCATAGTTGCAATTTTTGGGGCAAGGTTAGTGTTAATGTTTACTGCTGGTTCGTTTTCCTTAGGTGCGCTCGTAAATGAGGCCATAAAAAGTACGGTAGCTCCAAGAATTAAAAAAGTTCGTTTCATTTTGTGTTTTGTATTAGGGGGTATTAATTAAGTTTAAAGTTAAAAAGTATTAAGTGACGTTTAAATACCTAATATTTTTTTATTAAATGCGGCATCGCTTCCTGAGGCTGCGAAGTCATCAAATGCTTTTTGGGTCACGTTAATGATGTTTTTCTTGATAAACTCTGCACCTTCACGTGCTCCATCTTCTTGGTTTTTAATGCAGCATTCCCATTCCATAACGGCCCAGCCTTTGAAATCGTACTGCGCTAACTTGCTGAAAATGGTTCTAAAATCTACCTGACCATCACCTGGTGAACGGTAACGGCCTGCTCGGTTGGCCCAGCTTTGGTAACCACCAAAAGTTCCTTGTCTTCCCGTTGGATTAAACTCGGCATCTTTTACGTGGAAAGCTTTAATTCTTTCGTGATAAAGATCAATGTATTGGATATAATCTAACTGTTGTAACACAAAGTGCGATGGATCATACAGCAAACAAGCCCTAGGATGTTGGTTCACTTTGTCTAAAAACATTTCGTAAGTAATACCGTCAAACAAGTCTTCTCCTGGATGGATTTCGTAGCATACATCTACGCCAGCGTCATCAAAAGCATTTAAAATAGGCAACCAGCGTTTGGCCAGTTCAGTAAAAGCTTCGTCAACCAAACCCTCTGGACGTTGTGGCCAAGGATGGAAAAACTGCCATAATAAAGAACCGCTAAAGGTAGCGTGGGCATTTAAACCTAAATTTTGAGAGGCTTTTGCGGCATACTTTAATTGTTGTATGGCCCATTCGGTACGTGCTTTTGGATTGTTTTTAACTTCAGGCGCAGCAAAGGCATCAAACAACTCGTTATAAGCCGGATGAACAGCCACCAATTGACCTTGTAGGTGGGTAGAAAGCTCCGTGATTTTTAAGCCATGAGCAGCTACTTTCCCAGTCAATTCATCGGCATAGGTTTTGCTTTCGGCTGCTAATTTTAAATCAATGAATCGAGGGTCAAGTGTAGGCATTTGAATGCCCTTGAAACCTAAATCTGCTGCCCATTTACAGATGGAATCAAGCGAATTGAAAGGGGCTTCGTCACTAATAAACTGTGCTAAAAATACTGCAGGTCCTTGTATTGTCGTCATGTGCTTATTAAACTATAAAATTATGCCATTTTTGTTCCGATGCACTTGAAGCTACGGCATTTTCAATCAATGCCATGCCTCTTACGCCATCATTAACGTTAGGGAAATCTAACATTTGAGGAGTAGGAGTTTCGTTGTTCAATTTGGCATCTAAGGTTAAAGCGAAATTTCTGTAGATATTTGCAAAAGCTTCTAATAAACCTTCTGGATGGCCTCCTGGAGTTCTGGTATTGTGTTTAGCGAAATCACCTAAATAGCCGCTACCAGCCCTATAAATCTCGGTAGGTTTGTTTAACCATTTTACCAATAAGGTATTTGGCTCATGTTGGAACCATTCCAAGCCACCTTTTTCACCGTAAATTCTGATGTTAAGTGCATTCTCTTCGCCAGCAGCAATTTGAGAAGCAATTAAAACACCATTGGCACCATTGTCAAATTTCAATAGGATATTGCCATCATCATCAATGGTTCTACCTTCAACCACAATATTTAGATCAGCACAGATTTGAGTAATTTTTAAACCAGAAATATATTCCGCTAAATGTGCGGCATGAGTGCCAATGTCGCCAATGCAACCACTTTTGCCCGATTTTTTAGGGTCGGTACGCCAAGCGGCCTGAGCATTGCCTTCTCTTTCGCTCAAAGTACTTAACCAGCCTTGAGGATACTCTACAATAATTTTTCTGATTTTCCCTAATACGCCATCCTTCACCATCTCTTTGGCTTGTTTTACCATTGGATAGCCCGAGTAGGTATGGGTAAGGCATAAAGTGAGGCCAGTTTCTTCTACTTTTTGTTGTAGTTGTTTAGCTTCTTCCAATGTTAAGGTCATTGGTTTTTCTATCACTACATTAAAGCCATGCTCTAACGCCATCATTGCCGGGGCAAAGTGCGCAAAGTTTGGCGTAACTATGGTTACAAAGTGAATCCTTTCATTTTCTGGGAGCTCACTTTCTTTTTTGATCATTTCTTCATAGTTCAGGTAAATTCTGTTTTCTGGAAGAAACAACATTTTCCCTGATTCTACAGCAGTTTCTGGATGGATGCTTAAAGCACCACAGCAAAGTTCAATTAGCCCATCCATATTAGCAGCAATGCGGTGAACAGCTCCGATGAATGCATCTTTGCCACCACCAATCATGCCCATTCTTATTTTTTGTCTCATAATTTAGCTTAAAGTCTAAAGCGAAAAGCTTAAAGCGATATATGCCTTAAGCCTTCTGCTTTTAGCTTTTTTAAATTTACAGGTTTCCTTTTTTCAATTCATTTACAGCGTGATCGGCAGCGCGGGCGGTTAAGGCCATAAAAGTTAGTGAAGGGTTTTGGCAACCGATTGATGGCATTGAAGCCCCGTCAGTTACAAAAACGTTTTTCACTTCGTGCACTTGGTTCCACTCGTTCAATACCGAAGTTTTTGGGTCTTTACCCATTCTGGCAGTACCCATTTCGTGGATGGCCATTCCTGGATAGCAGCCGTTATCGTAGGTTTTGATGTTTTTAGCACCCGCTGCTTCTAGCATTTCGGCCGCATCGTTCATCATATCCTCACGCATTTTCTTTTCATTTTCTTTGTATTCACAATCAATAGCCAATACAGGTTGTCCCCATTTGTCTTTTTTCGTTTGATCGATATACACACGGTTTTCGTAATAAGGCAACATCTCTCCGAAACCACCAAAGCCCATTCTCCATTTGCCTGGTCTGGTCATTTTTTCTTTAAAGTCGGCACCAAAAGATAGCTCGGCAATATCGTTTTGCCAGTTTTGTCTGGATGCACTACCTTGATAGCCAAAACCACGTAGGTAATCGCGTTTATCTTTTCCAACGTTTCTGAAACGAGGAACGTAGAAGCCATTGGCACGTCGGCCATAGGTGTAAAACTTGTCGAAACCATCAAAATCGCCATTGGCACCACAACGGAAATGGTGGTCCATCAGGTTGTGTCCCAACTGGCCACTGGCATTGCCCAATCCGTTTGGATGTGCCTCGGAAGTTGAGTTTAACAAAATAAAAGTGGTACCCAATGTTGAACCGTTCACAAAAACGATTTTCGAATAAAACTCCATCGTTTTGTTGGTCAAGGCATCAATTACCATTACGCCTTTGGCTTTTTTGGTATCCTTATCGTAAATGATATGGTTAACAATAGAATATGGTCTTAAGGTAAGATTACCCGTTTCCATAGCCGCTGGTAGGGTAGAAGACTGGGTACTGAAATAAGCACCAAATGGACAGCCACGGGCACATAGATTACGGTATTGGCAACTGCCACGGCCATTGTGAGGTACGGTTAAATTAGCTGTACGACCAATGGTCAAAAGTCTTTCGCTGCCCCATTTTTGTTTAATACTTTCTCTTACCGATTTCTCTACCACGTTTAATTCCATTGGCGGAAGAAAATGGCCGTCAGGCAATACTTCATGTAAACCTTCATTTTGGCCACTAATGCCTGCAAATTTCTCGGTATAATCATACCAAGGAGCAAGGTCTTTATATCTGATTGGCCAATCGTTTCCGAAGCCATCTTTAGCATTTTCAGAAAAATTCAAATCGCCCAAACGGTAGCTTTGGCGGCCCCACATTAACGACTTTCCACCTACGTGGAAACCTCTGTACCAGTCAAATCTCTTCACTTCGGTATAAGGGCATTCCAAATCGTTTACCCACCATTTTTCGGTAGCTTCGTTATAAGGATAATCTCTTCTTTGCACGGGATGGGTACGCTTCATTTCTTCGGTTAACCTACCTGCGTGCTTGATATCCCAAGGATCTTTCATGGCCGAATCATAATCTTTGATGTGCTCAATGTTCATTCCTCTTTCGAGCAATAATACTTTTAAGCCTTTTTCGGTAAGTTCCTTGGCAGCCCAACCACCACTGATGCCCGAACCAACTACAATGGCATCATAAGTGTTTTCGGCTTTTAGATTTATATTTAAGTTCATTTTGTTTGTGTTTTGTTTAGGGGAAAGAGGTTGTTTAGGTAGCCCAAGATTTTTGTCCTGGCTTAAGTGGATAAGCACCATCATAGCTGCCTGGTATTTGTACATACTCGCGGGCTTTGGTACAGCCAATTTCTGAAGAGAAATAACCTAACGAAGTGAGGTCTCTCACCGTGGTAAAGAAATAGGCGATATCAACGTTTTCAGGAAGTTTGTTTGTTTTTTGGTCTAAGGTTTCCTGTCTCAATACGGTAAGCATTTTTTTGCGTTCAGCCAATGGAATTAAGGCAAAACTTTTACCATATTGTTTTTTAGCACGAGCTTCAAATGCTACTAAGCCATTGTAGAATGATTGTTGTTGTTTGGCTGGATAACAGTCATTGATCATCATGGGGATAAATTTGCCCACACCTGCCGCTTTGGCTCCTGCTGAGGATTTGGTGGTAGGAATGATGACGTCAGCAATTTCTGCAAGGGTTTTGATTTGTACTGCGCTAAAAGTAACTGCGTTTTTTTCGTTTTCAGGTAAGGTGTAACTACTGAACAAGATGTCTGTTGTTCCAGCAGAAATGGCCGTTCCTAACAAAATGGCTACGCTTCTGAGTGCTTCTCTTCTGTCCATATAAGTGGTCTATATATTGGTTCTAAGTGTGTTTTTTACACTATATAAATTTAGGTAATAATAGTCATTAAAAATTAGTAAGTCAATATCTGTTACGAATTTGGTACAATGTTGGCAATAATTTGCATGATTTTGCCCGATATAAAATAGTCATCAATCTGTCTTGTTTTTTATAACAATAGGAAAATAGACACTTTGTTTTTGCCTTTTATAAAAGTATGTATTTTGATAGTAAAGTTAAAATGAAATAAAAAATAATATAATGAATAAAATATGAAATAAAACGGAATTCTTATCGGTGATTCTGTACAATTTTGGACGTTGTTAGGAACTAGTGGTTAGGAGCTAGGAATTAGTAGTTAGGGATTAGTTATGTCGTATATTTCTTTTTTGAGCAGCTACTTCAGCAGTTGGGATTATGAAGCAACTACGAAATTAAAACTTTGAACTAATCTACATTAATTGCAGTAGCCGTTCCCATACACGTCATTTCGACCGCAGCGGAGAAATCTTTGAACATGCTATAATGTGCATAGAAAGTTTAAAGATTTCTCCGTTTCGTTGCACTCCAGTCGAAATGACGCCATGATTGAAGCTATTGCAGATTAAGAAAGAAAGGGGTGATTTAGGATATACATAGAGCCTCCATTTTACCTTCCATTATTCATCCCTAGAGTGGGATCATTGAGCAGAAGAACAGACCAATAATTTGAGCGAAATAATCTAGGAATTGGGTGCCAATTGAGCGTTAAATCCTCAAATTTTGATTAAATATTGAAATTTTTTTATCTGATAATCAGTGTGTTGTTTGTTTTTTCAATTAAAAGTGTAAAATTTTTGAGAGGATGGCTTGAGTAAACTGTCTTTACAGCAAAATAACAAACAATTGGTTGTAAACAAAACACTGAAAGGAGGAAAACAATAGAAAAGAGATACACACAAAAATGACCCTACTGAAGACTATGTATGAAAACAATATTTGCCTTGCCTGCGGTATTTGCCGCGGGTAAAGGTAAAATTATCCCAATCCCTTTCCCGCCATTCTCTCGGCATTTATCAATGTGATGCTAGTTCTGCTTCAGTGAAGATTTTCAAAACTTTCAAATCATGAAAAATCAACGTATTTTAAACTAACCAAATTAACTTAAACTAAATTTTTGCACCATTTAGGTGCAAAAAATGAAGACACACCATGCTTATGAACAACTTTTTATCAAACGATAGCATTAAGCTCAGGCTTAGTGCTCGCAGCCATCTGGGCATTGGGCTATTGCTAGTATTGCTATTACTATCTGTAGCAACGTTTGCCCAAAAAATAACCCTAAATTACCAACATGCTCCTTTAGAGCAAGTACTCAGGGAAATCCGCAAACAAAGCGGATATGACATCTTCTTTGACCAAAACCTAGTGAACCAACAGCCACCAGTAGCCGTAAAAATATCCAATGCCAACGTAGAGGAAGCTATGAGCAGCGCTTTAAAGGGCTTGCAATTATCGTTTGCGATAAATGGAAGGACTATTTCTATTAAAAAACCAGACAAGGCAGTTGCCGCTACTGGCAAGCAGCAAAAGATCACCATTACAGGAACCGTGATTGATGATAACGGTTTGCCCTTGGCCGGTGTTTCGGTTTCTTCTGCTACACTAAAACCAGTATATACCGATGGGGAAGGGAAGTTTACCCTAAAGGATATTGATCCCTTGGCGGTGGTACACATCGCTTATACAGGTAAAATTACCGTAGAACGTACCGCACTGTCTATTTCGCTGATGGCTGAAACGCTTCTGGAAACTGGCTCTATTGATTTGGATCAAACCATTATACAGGGACAAAGGATGGCAGGAAAGGCACCGGGAACATTTAAGTTGGATATTAGCCACCGCAAACAGCAAAGTGTAGTACAAGCATTAGAAGGTACCGTACCGGGTTTGGTTATTAAAAGCCAACGAACAACCACTACACAATTGATCTATACATCGGATGGTTTTGGTGTACCTGCTGGCAGGTATACTAGAGAGCAACTTTATAACGCTGCTAAAGCTGCTTTAGGAGCATATTTGGACGAAGCGGGCCTCCAAAATTATGTGAATAGCCTTATTAATCAAGGATATAGCAATGGAAAAACTACCAGTATTACCACCATTACCAATAATGGTGTGATTCCCGAGCTAAGGGGTGCAGGTGGGTTTGGAGCAGGCAACAATGCCATGCTGATAGTGATAGATGGCTTTATACAGGACAGTTTCCCAGCAGATTATCCAATGGCCAATGTGCTTTCGCTGGAAGTAATTAGGGATCCTGCCGAAACCATTAAATGGGGGCCCCGCGCTGGCAATGGGGTTATTATTATAACCACCAATGGCGGTCAGCCGGGTAAGCTGCAAATGAACTACACCTCCACTTTTAATTTTTCCGGAGCGCCCGATAACAGTGCCAAGGCACTTCAAAGAGCTTCTACTACACAAATTTTAGACTATGAAATGGAGGCTTATAAATTTTTCCCTATTGCCGGTGCTGGAAGGCCCGACCTTGTGTATGGAACTTCATCAGTGAGCCAAATATTGCTCGAAAAGCGCCGTGCGGGTCTAATTACCGAAGCGGAATTCCAAAGCAGGTGGAATTTGTTGTCGCAGCTTTCTAATGAGGATCAGTACCGCGAGCAGCAACGAGGAATCTTTAGCCAAAATCAAAATCTCAATCTGTCTGGTGGAAATAAGTACCATCGTTTTTCGTTGAACGGAAATTATAACACTTCTCATACTGAGGCCTTAGAAAATAGCAACCGTATTTGGGGCCTTAACTTACGAGAGCAGGTTTCTTTGCTCAAAAATAAACTTCAAATTGGCCTCCAGGTAAATTCGAGCCTAAATAAAGGCATAGCAGGTACCATGCTAGATCCGGCAGAGCTACAACCTTATCAAATGCTGTACAAGGCTGATGGAAGCTATGTTTACGACTATACGAAACTCTTTAATCAGGATGCATATACAAATTTGAAAACGAGCTATCCAGGTTTACAGAATTACGGTTATAATCCTTTAGAGGAGGCCCGTGGTACCCGCATGTCAAATAAAGGTCATGACCTTAACACCTCCCTTAATGTGAACTGGAAACTGCTAGACGGCCTAACTTGGTCAACCAATTTGCAGTACACTGACAAGAAAAATAATGGTGAAAATTTAAGGCAAGCAAATACCTACGCTGCACGTGAATTATATAACAACTATTATGCAGTAAGCTCCATAAAGGAAGCGTATTTTCCTGGCAGTGGTATTTTTGTTCCAACGCCACTCACCCCACCAGTGGCCTATTTGCCATTGGGTGATATTTTTCAGGCTTCTCAAAGCACCTCAAACAGTACCAATTTACGTACGGGCATTACTTACAATAAGGTGTTTAACCAAAAACATGCCCTTAATGTGGGCCTGGGTTTTTCGGCTTTTAAACAGTTAAGCCGTTCAAGCTCTGATTTGCCACTATATGGCTATAACAGTAATACCGGTTTAGGTACCAACTTGAGTTTGCCAAATTCGAACCAAATTTTGTCTAACGTGTTAGGTGCCATTAATTTTAGCCCTTTAATTGCGCCTATACCCATCAATAGGAAACCAGAAAGAAACATGTCAACCAATGCCTCATTGGATTATACCTATGATGGACGTTTAGGATTGCAGGCCTTTTACAACGAGAGCTATATGCCTATAAGTTCAGCTGATGTTTACAGTTCTACACGCAATTACAATGCCATGGCCTCGTGGGCTTTGCACAAGGAATCTTTTTTTAAGTTCCCGCTCATCAGTAAATTAAAACTGTCTGCAGGTTTTGGGGAAATCAAAATGGCCAGTTTGCCAGTAAACTTACCAGCGGTTAGGGTATTTCAGCCCAATTGGGGAACCACTTCGCTGGTAGTAAACGGTTACAATCCGATTCGTCAAAACGGAGAACGGATCCGCAACTACGATGCCCTTTTGGATTTGGGTATGTTTAAGGATGTGCTGCAGGGGCAGCTGAACTACCGCTACAACTCTATGGGGGTAAAAAACCAAGTGAGTGGCAGGATCTCATATCATATTTCAAAAGCCAACTATTTTAATGTGCCTTGGGTGAGCAACCTAATGATAGAAGGTTTTGTAAGTAATATTAGCCCTGCGCAGGCTTTGGCCCAAATGATGAGCACCAATTCACCTTTAACGGGTGGGGGCTTTTCTGCAGCAACAGGTAACTTTGATTTAGGCTCATTACCAGAACATATTAAAAACCGAGAAATAAGTTTGAGATTTGGCCTTTGGAAAGATAGGCTTACCGTAGATAGCCGTTATTATAACCGCAGCAGTTCTGGTATGTCTAACGGCACTTTCCAGAGCGACCTCTCTACTGGTTTTGCCCAAAGGTCATTATATAGCCGTATGGACAATAAGGGTTTTGAGCTTTATTTGCAGGGAAAAATTTTTCAGGGCGATGGCTTTACCTGGAACAGTATCATAAATGCAGCTTATAACCTTAACCAAGCTAAGGATGTGCTTAAACCGATATATGATCCCACCACCAATTACCTTATGGCCAATAGGAATGGCTATGCCTTGGGGAGCTTGTGGAGTTTCCGTTGGGCAGGGCTTGATAACAAGGGTAATCCACAAGTTTTTGATCCCAACGGAAATAAGGTCAGTATACTTTCCAATCAATCAACTGGAATTAGTCCTTTAACAAATGCCAATGAGAACTGGATAGAGTATAGTGGACGTACCACGGCACCTTGGTCTGGTGCATTAATTCAGGAATTTGGTTATAAAGGTTTTTATGCCAGGGCCAGCCTGCGTTTTGCATTAGGACACGTAATGCGTACCTACCGTCCTATCATGCAGGCAGGAAGCGACAAAAGCAGTTTAATTGAAAATCGCTGGCGCCAGCCTGGCGATGAAGCCAAAACGGATATCCCTGGAATAATTTTTTTAGATGCAGCTAGGACATTTGCCGCACAGAACTCGAGCAACAGTATTGCACCGGCCGATTTTTTTAGGCTCAACGAAATCCAGCTGGGTTATGATGTGCCAGCCAAATGGTTAACGGGCAAATATGTAAAAAGCCTTAACCTGGCCCTTAACCTGCAAAACGTGGCCCTTTGGACCCGTAATAAGCTGGGAATTGATCCAGAGGCAATTATGAGTAACGGGAAGCTTTTGCCACGCCAGCCTCTGCGTTATGGCTTAGCACTTTTTGTGGGATTGTAGCCAAGGTTAAAAAAACAATTAAATTGAAACCGGGAAATTGCTGAGGCAATTCCCAGATAAAAAATAAGACAATGAAAAAGACATGGATATTTCTGTTGTTAATGTTGGCCTTAGCTTTGCCAGCTTGTAAAAAATTTTTAGATATAAACCGTGCTTCAGATACTAACCCTACTCCAGTTACGGTAGACGATTTTGATCAGATGTTAAATACGACCGGAATTTGTGAAACTTCGTTTGAATTGTTAAGAGCACCTACTGATGATGCCGATGTACCTAAGACACCAGTAGAGCCATATTACGGATTTGCTATTTGGTTTGTTGATCCTTGGCAGACCAGACCGGATGATATTTATGGAACCTGTTACAAATGGATTGCGCAAATGAATATGGTTATTAATAGCATGCCTACAGCACTTCCAACAGGCCAAATGAATGATCGTAGGGCCTTAGCCATTGCCCAGGCCAAAATTAACCGGGCATACTTTTACTTTCAGTTAGTGAATATTTATGGCCCGGCTTACCAGCCCGCCAGTGCAGGTACTGATTTGGGTGTTCCCCTAATTCTTCAGGTAAGTAGTCAGGTATCGTACCCAAGAGCTAGTGTAGAGCAGGTTTACCAACAAATATTAACCGATTTAAAGGATGCACTGGCCACCCCCGAACTTCCAGATTTTCATCCTGATAAAAATGTAATTCGTCCGGGCAAGGCTGCTGCTTTGGCCTTACTAGCCCGTGCTTATCTGTACATGGGTAATTATACCCAGGCAGAAAAAGCAGCTTCTGCTGCCTTGGCCATTAGAAGTAGCTTGTTAAGTTATCTTAATTACAAAGTACCAAATTCTACTAATGATGGGCGCATGGTTACCTTGCTACAGCAACAGTTAAATAGCGAAGTGTTGTTGGCGCGGATAAGTCAAGCGGCTGACCCTCGGTTTGTTTTTAGCAGTGATCTTGTGTCCATATTCGATAAAACCAATGATAGGCGCTATACTTCATCTTACATAGTAAGTAACAGGGATGGAGCTATATATTTATTTGGGCGAGTGGGTTCTGTTGCCCCAATAAATCAGGATAATGGGATAGGAGTGCCAGAAATGATGTTGACCAAGGCAGAGTGTTTGGCCCGGGCCAATGACCCAGTGGGTGCGGTTAACCTGTTAAATACCTTGCGTGCCACACGGATAGTAAGTAACCCCAATTTGAACCTGCCTACCAACGTTACAGCAGATCAGGCACTGGTGATGGTGCTCCAAGAACGTAGGCGCGAGCTGATGTTTAAGGGAGGCACTAGGCTTTTTGACCTGAAAAGGCTCAATTTAGATTCGAGGTTTAAAAAGGACATCAGAAAAGCAAATGGACTGGGTAATTTTGTCACCTTACCTGCTGGTAGTCCTAATTATGTGTTCCCTTTTACCCGAGCCTCCCTTATCGCCAACCCTTTATTGGTGCAAAACCCTAGGGTTCAGTTATAATAATTACTTTTATATTTGAAGGTTAAGCGAGGTTGTGTCTATAGAAGACATGGCCTCGTTTTTTTAATGTTCATTAGTTTAACCCGTTCCTATCCCGTCATTTCGATCCCGATTCTCTGGGGTCGAAATGATGCGGTTAAGTTAACATTGGGCTTGGTTAAACTTTTTTGCATTGCCATTCCTATGTGTCCATGCGTCTATTTTTTCTTCGATAACTTCAAAAGTTGGAGTGGCTCAATATATTCGAAATCGTATCTTTTATTAAGATTTTTTAGATAAATCTGTCAAAAGAATTAAATTTTTCTTTTTGATAATCAGTTGTTTATGTGTTTTTTTTAAAAAAACCGTGAAAGTTTTGAGAGGCTGACCTTAGTAAACTGTCTTTACATCAAACTACCGAAAAATAGTAATGAAAAACAATGCATATATCGATTTAATGGCCAAGTATAACCGAGGCGAAACCAATGCAGAAGAAACTGCACTGGTAGAGAGCTGGTACCTGCATGAAGTCATCAAATCGCCTGCTGCCTCTACCCAGGTGGATTATAAAAAGCAACAGCAAAAAATATTTTCAAAAATCCGTGGACAAATAGATGCTCGAAAAATGATATGGCGTATTTGGCCTAGGGCGGTGGCCGCTGCTGCAGTACTGGTAGGGATAGGATTTGTGCTCAGGTGGCATGCCAAAAAAACTGAACCTATAAACGAACCAGCCTTTGTCATAAAAAATGATATTGCACCAGGCACCAACTCGGCCACTTTAATTTTAGAAAACGGCCAAAAAGTTGTCCTTGCTGCTAACGGGGGAAAGCAAACAATCAAAGATGCGAAGGCTACCGTGGACATTGAGGACGGACTATTGAAATATGGATCTGGCAATGCAAAAAGTGTTGAACATACTTTGGTTACCGCAAGTGGACAAAATTATAGACTGAAACTGCCTGATGGGACCTTGGTTTGGCTAAATGCCGCTTCTTCTATCAAATACCCGGCTTCATTTGCTTCCTCTACCGAACGTAAGGTACAATTGATGGGTGAAGCATATTTTGAAGTTGCGAAAGACAAAAAGCATCCTTTTGTGGTAGAAACCAATTTGCAGCGCATAGAAGTATTGGGTACTCATTTTAATATCAGTAGTTATGCTGGTGCATCAGTGAAGACCACCTTGGTTGAGGGATTGGTAAAGGTATTTGATAAAGGAACACAGCTTTATAAAGAATTGGGAGTAGGCGAACAAGGGATATCAAGTAAAAAAGGATTAGAAACAATACTGGTAGATACAGAGATGCAAACCGCTTGGAAAGATGGTGATTTTACCTTTCAGGGAGATGATTTTAGAAGTGCACTTCTAAAAATATCAAGGTGGTATAATGTCGATATCGTTTTTGAGGATGATTTTTCTAACGTAATGCTGCCTGGTGGATGGATCTCTAAAAATAGCAAGCTGTCAGAAGTACTTAAGCTGATGGCAAATACTGCCGAATTACGCTTTAAAATTGAAGGAAGGAGGGTAACAATCGGAAAAAAATAACAGACCTACAAATAACTTTACTGAAACCTAATTTAATGAAGGTAAAAAAATGCTTTTCCTACAGCATCAACTAAGTTGTGGGCAAATGTAAAAACTAACCTATGTTTTCTCGCTACTCGCGGCATGTTTTATCGATGTGATTTAATTAAGGCTTCAGTAAAAATTAGCAAAACCTATATAAAACTAACTGAAATGTTAAAAAGTACAATCAAATATGGACTAATGTTCATCGTGGCACTTATTGTTGTTACCCAAAAGGTTTCGGCACAACAGAAAATCACGGAAGGAACCTTAACCATTACTTATGCAGTTGATTCCTTTAGGGTAACTAAAAAACCAGTGTATAATGATGTTAAGATATCTTTTAAAGATAATTATCTGAAGGTCAATACCAGTTATGCATTACTTAATAAACCAAAGGAGACATGTATGATTTATCAGCTTGGGCAGCCAAATATACTCCTTCTCACGGAAGTCTCTGGAATGAAACTTGCCGTCAACATTTTAGAAAATGACTATCGAAGTTTTTCTAATTACTCTTCATACGGACAAAGGAAGAATGCAGATAGGATGGAGCTGTTAAATGCCTCTATAATTGATTTTCAATCGGTGGGTGAAATGGAGAAAATAAGTGACTACCAATGTAAAAAATATAAAGCAGCTATGCCAAATGGCGAATATTTAACGATTTGGACTACTGAAGATATTGTATTGCCTTTTAATTTCTTGAATTACGAAATAGGATCTATAAGCGAATTGCTCAAGGAAAAGAAAATAAAGGGTACTTTGTTGCGCTTGCAATATGCTAATAAACTCGATGCGACAATAAAGCTGGATACAAAAAAAGTAGAAGATATTAGTATGAATGTACCGCAGGGTTATACACTTTTTGATCTGAATCAGATCATGAAAGGCTTAGCTGCTAAACCGAAAGGCAACTGAACCTGATACCCATTTTGGTAATGCAGAAAGAAAGTTCAGCCCAACCGTAACATATTTAGTCTGCGCATCTGTAAGGAGCTTCCATAAAGAGATCTTTTTTATCCTGTTAGGCTTAATACTGAGAAATTATTGACACAAAATTGCAGGATGATACTTTAACAAATACCTAAAAAACAATTATAATTTAAATTTAAAACACAAGACCCATGAAAAAAATCACGTTTTTAATATTGATCCTACTGGTAGGCTGGCATAACGTGCAGGCTCGTCAGAAAGGGAAGGAAAAAGATACAAAAACTGCTGGGACCCAACTTCCGGCGGGATTACCTAAAAACCTTGATTCCTTGTTAAAGGATAAGAATAAACCTCTTGCCTATGATAAGATAGTAACCAAAGATGCGGTAGTAAAAAAGGGTTTACTAAACTTGATTTTCTCTGAAAACAAGTACTATTTGGAGGTTCCAGAAAAAGCTTTTGGCAAGGAAATTTTGGTAGTGAACAGAATTGCCAAAGCAGCTACAGGTCTTGGGCCTGTTTACGCTGGCGATGAAATTAATGAACTTGTGGTGAGCTTTAGCCTCAGCAAGGACAAAAAGAACCTTTATGTATCAAAAAAGGAGTACAATGTTAAAGCTTTAAAACCTAGCGATGACATGTATGAAAACGTAAAGCGTTCTAACACGGAGCCTATTACCTATTCTTGGCCGATTAAAACGATTTCGCCAGATAGCGCTAGGGTGGTGGAAATTACCTCGCTGTTGGAAACAGACGAGGATTTATTTGGCTTTGATTCGAAAGTGAAATCAGACATAAAATTGGGGATGCCTGCATATGGTAGCTCCTTTGTGACCAATTGGAACGCTTTTCCTAACAATGTTTCCTTCCGTGTTTCTAGAACTTATGGAGCAGGCGGCGGCGGCGGCCTAGGCGCAATATCAAGCATACCGGGGTTGCCAGGTGCAACACCAGCTCCTAGTGGAGTAAAGTACACCATGGAGCTTAGCAGTAGTTGGATCCTGTTACCCGAAAAACAAATGCGTATGCGAGATTTGGACAGCCGTGTAGGCTACTTTTGGGGAGATCTTATTGATTTTAGTGCAAATCCACATGGAGTAAAGAAAAAATCCTTTGTTACCCGCTGGCGTATAGAGCCAAAGCCTGAAGATGTACAACGTTATTTAGCAGGAGAATTGGTAGAGCCTGTTAAGCCAATTGTTTTTTACATAGATCCAACTACTCCCGAAAAATGGATTCCTTATCTGATGAAAGGTGTAAACGATTGGCAAAGGGCCTTTGAGAAGGCAGGATTTAAAAATGCCATTATGGCCAAACGAGCACCTACTAAAGAAGAAGATCCTGAGTGGTCATTGGAAGATGCACGTTATTCAGCTATTGTGTACAAGCCTTCTGAAATTTCCAATGCTCGCGGGCCACATGTGGGGGATCCTAGAACTGGTGAAATTCTTGAAGCGCATATCGATTGGTTTCACAACGTGATGTTGATTTTAGAAAATTGGTATATGGCACAGGTAGGTGCAGTGGACCCTCGTGCACGGAAATATGAAATTGATGACGATTTAATGGGGGAACTGATTCGCTTTGTATCCTCCCACGAAGTAGGACATACTTTGGGATTACGCCATAACTTTATTGCCTCTAATGCTACCCCTGTAGAACTGTTGCGTAATAAAGCTTGGGTAGAAAAAAATGGACATACTTCTTCCATTATGGATTATGCCCGCTTCAATTTTGTGGCGCAGCCGGAAGATAATATTGGCCCTGCAGGTTTATACCCGCGAGTAAACGATTATGATGATTGGGCTATTAATTGGGGCTACCGCTGGTTTGGAAATTTAAGCGAGGAACAAGAAAAGACTACGGTAAATCAAATGGCTACTGAAGCCATTAAAAATCCTCGTTTGCGCTGGTTGGCTAGCGTAGAGTATCCGGGGATTCCTGATCCAAGGGCACAGACGGAAGATTTGGGAGATAATCAGATGAAAGCGAATGCCTATGGATTGAAGAACCTTCAATATGTTGCTGCACATTTATCTGAGTGGAAAGTAAAGAAAGGCGAGGACTACGATAAATTGTTTAAATCATATTTTAATGGAATCGTTACGCAGTATTTCAACTATATGAGCCATGCCGCTACCTACATAGGTGGGGTTTACGGTGATAATAACACGGCTTCTGATGGTGCACCTAATAATTATAAACCTGCACCGGTGGCTTTACAAAAAGAAGCGTTAGCCTTTTTAGATCGTTGGATTTTACAAAGTCAAGATTGGTTGTTTAACAATGAAAGTATATTGGGTAAATTTGATAATCCAGCATACAGATCAATAGGAGCTTTATTGGCCGAAAAACTTAGAGGGATGATTACGGATAAACTTCTTGATATGGGTACTCTGGCTAAAATGCAATTGATGAACATCCGTTTTGGACAAAAGAGCTATCAATTAGCAGATTATCTTAAGGACGTACAAAATACGATTTGGTCGGATTTACAAAAAGGAGGTAAGATTGATGCATACCGACAAGCGGTGCAAAATATTTATCTGAAAAAGATGTCGTCTTTAGTGAAGCCCAAAGGACCTGGTCTTATGGATCAATTAAAAGAAATTCCAATGATCAAGCAGGTCGCAGGTCAATTGGGGCTGGATGCTACAGGAGCAGATGCGGCAAAGGCTTTGTCTGTTATTAATCTTGAGCAGTTGAGAAATCAGATCAGCACTGCTTTAAAAAGTGGAAAATTTACGGATACTTTAACCAAGGCGCATTTAAATATGGCCATCAGAGAAATTAACGGAATATTGAACGCTAAATAATGATGTGTCATACAAGAGAGGATATGAAACATACGTGGATTTTATCCTCTCTACATTCCTTTACTGATTAAAATAAAAAAATTAAAGAATATGAAAAAATCAATTTTATTAGGTATTGGCTTGGCGATGATGACGCTAGCCTTATCGTCGTGTGCTGGTTTGGGAGGCTTGCGTCTTGTTGAAGATAATGATGGTACTGAATTGACGAATGCTATTGAGAAAAAAGATCTTTCTGCGATAATTTCGCTTAACCCTGCATTTGAACAGGCATATCATTTGTATGCAAACAGTTCTGAGAAAAAAGAAAAGGTATTGGCTTTTGCAGTTGATATGTTGGGCAATATGGAAAAAAGAGAACCTGGTAGCAATATGCAGCTGTATGCGATGTTGAGCAGTAAGAACAATAAGCTGGTGAACTTGGCTATAGAAACAACAATGAAGAAGTTTGATAGCGAAGTATTTGCCTATGCAGGCACATTAGATTTTGAAAAAGTGTTCCAAAAAATATTTACGGACTATTAAATTGTTTGCCATGAAATTGTCTAAAAAACTTTTTTTAATGGGAGTGCTATTATGCTTGGCTTTGGTAAGTCGCAGCCAAACCCTCCTTGAACCAGTTGCGCAAAAGGATTTATTTAAGGATGCTTGCGGAAAGAATGGTGCTTTGCCATTTTCGATGCCAAGTTTAAATTCCAAGGAAGATGCTACTGCTTTACGCAAACTGGGCTGTAACTATGCCATGGGACCTTCACTTCCTAAAGAGCTGGCTGAAGAGCTAAAGTCTCTGGTGGAAAGTCCCACAGGTTTTAAATCTTCGAAAAATTTGCACTGTGATTTTTTGAATCCTTTTGATCTGAAGGCTTTGTTTGATTCAAAAGAACAACAAAAATTAAATACAGTGATTAACGAGACTTTTCATAAGTAAGCCAGGGGAAACAGTGGGTATCGGCTTGGAGGATCTTGTTACCCGCTCCCTTGGTATTTTAGGTTTAGATGTGGCCATGTCTGTTCTAGACATGGCCTTTTTGTTGTTTAATGATTACAATTCTTAAAAAATGTAAATTCGTTTAAATGAACCACATAGTCACATAGTTTGTTTAATGGTATTAACACAGCTTTAAGAATTGTCAGCTATGATTGTAGAACGATATGACTATGTGGTTATATTTTCTGTTGATTTACAATTTCTAAAATTGGGAAATTACTTTAATTCTCTCACACCCATATTAAACAAGGTGAACGAAAGAATATCTGCCGCTTCTTCAATGGTTTTGGAAACTGGTTTTCCAGCGCCATGACCTGCATTGGTTTCAATACGGATAAGTACTGGATTATTACCTTTTTGTTTAGCCTGTAGCTCTGCTGCAAACTTAAAACTATGTGCTGGAACCACTCGGTCATCATGATCACCAGTAGTAATTAAAGTAGCGGGGTAGCTGGTACCTTGTTTCACATTATGCACTGGCGAATATTTTTGAAGATACTCAAACATGGCTTTGGAATCTTGTGCCGTACCATAATCATAAGCCCATCCTGCACCAGCAGTAAAGGTGTGGTAGCGTAACATGTCTAATACTCCTACCGCAGGAAGTGCCACTTTCATCAGTTCTGGTCTTTGGGTCATGGTAGCGCCCACCAAAAGTCCACCGTTTGAACCACCGCGAATAGCTAAATAGTCTGATGAAGTATATTTTTGAGCAATCAGGTATTCTGCCGCTGCAATAAAATCATCAAACACGTTTTGTTTTTTCATTTGGGTGCCGTCGTCATGCCATTTTTTTCCGTACTCGCCGCCACCACGTAAATTTGGTACCGCATAAACACCGCCTTGTTCTAACCAAACGGCATTAGAAATGCTGAATGCTGGAGTAAGACTTACGTTAAAACCTCCGTATCCATATAGAATGGTAGGGTTATTTCCGTCTAGCTTCAAACCTTTTTTGTAGGTAATGATCATCGGTACTTTGGTGCCATCTTTTGAGGTATAGAAAACCTGTTTGCTTTCGTAATCAGCTCCATTGAAATCTACTTTTGGTTTTTGGTACTCAGCAGATTTTCCTTCTTTAGGCTCAAACGAGTAAATGGTACCTGGAGTGATGTAATTGGTGAAGGAATAATATAAAGCTTTGTCTTCTCTTTTTCCTTCAAAACCTCCCGCGGTCCCTAATCCTGGCAATTTAATTTCGCGTAGCATTTTGCCCTCGTAGTCATATTGTTTTACCTGCGAAACGGCATCTTTCATGTAGTTGGCAAAAATATAACCAGAACCTGTAGACACAGAAAGTACGTTTTCGGTTTCAGGAATAAAGTCTTTCCAGTTGGCCGATTTTGGATTTGCGGCATCAACAGTTACCAACTTTTGGTTTGGCGCTTTTAGGTTAGTTACGATATAAAGCTTGGTGCCTACATTATCTAAGATATAGCTATCACTATCAAAATTATCCAAGATGTTCACAATCTTGCTATCTGGCATGCTCAGGTCTTTAAAGTATAGTTCGTTGCCAGAGGTAGAGTTTGAAGCAGAAATCACCAAATATCTATCATCTTCGGTGACGCTGGCACCTACGTATCTTCGTTTTTCATTCTGTCCAAAAATTACCTTGTCGTCTTTTTGGGCAGTGCCTAATTGGTGAAAATATAATTTATGTTGGTCAGTTTTTGCTGAAAGCTGGCTGCCTTTTGGTTTGTCGTAGCTCGAATAGTAAAAGCCTTTGTTGCCAATCCATGCAATACCGCTAAATTTAACGTCTACTAATTCGGTTTCTAGCTTTTTCTTGTTTACAGCATCCATGATCACAATCTTATTCCAGTCGCTACCTGCTTCCGAAATCGCATAAGCTACCAAAGAACCGTCTTTAGAAAATTCAATGGTAGATAGGGAAGTGGTACCATCTTTGGAAAAAGTGTTAGGGTCAAGGAATACTTCCTCCTTGCCATCTTTATCTTTACGGTACATTACCGATTGGTTTTGCAAACCATTGTTCTTAAAATAATAGGTATAGTTTCCCTCTTGAGAAGGCGCAGAAATCTTTTCGTAATTCCACAATTTCTCCAAGCGATCTTTCATTTCTTTACGGAAGGGGATTTTTTCCAGATAACCGAAAGTCACTTCATTTTCGGCTTTTACCCAAGCAGCGGTTTCGGCAGATTTATCATCTTCCAACCAGCGATAAGGGTCGTTTACTTTGGTTCCAAAGTAAGTGTCAACAGTGTCGACTTTTTTTGTTTCGGGATATTTTAACACGATGGGTTCCTCTTTTACTTTTTCTTTACAGGACAACAGTACCGATGCCGTAATAACTGTTAATAGTAATTTATTCATAAGGATTATATTTTAGGTTATTGCTAAGTTAACAAATCAATGGTAATTAATGTAGCCAAGTGCAAGTGAAAGGTTGGTGAGGAAAATAACTCCGCTCATTTTTTTGATTTGCTTTTGAGCCATTTTTTTACCTTTGTCAAACTTCAGTTTATTCATGAAAGATAAGATATTAGTTTTAGGCTCAAATGGGCAGATAGGCACCGAGTTAGTGACTGCATTACGCGCTGGCTACGGAAGTAACAATGTGATTGCTTGCGACATTCGTCGCCCGGATTATGAAATCAAAAATGCTGGACCGTTCGAGTTTGTGAACGTGCTAGATAAAGATATTTTAAAGGCAATTTTTGAAAAGTACCAACCTACACAGGTTTATTTGTTGGCTGCCTTGCTTTCGGCAACGGGCGAACAAAACCCGAAGCTGGCTTGGGACTTGAACATGAATGGCCTGTTAAACGTATTGGACTTTGCTTTGGCTTATAAAACGGCAAAGGTTTACTGGCCAAGTTCTATTGCTGTATTTGGCCCTAACTCGCCAAAGGAGCAAACCCCTCAGTATTGCACCATGGATCCCAATACCATTTACGGAATTAGTAAATTGGCTGGCGAGCGTTGGTGTGAATATTATCACCAAAAATATGGTTTGGATGTAAGAAGTATTCGTTATCCAGGCTTAATTAGCTGGAAAGCGGCTCCAGGTGGTGGTACTACCGACTATGCGGTGCATATTTTCCACGAAGCATTGAAAAAAGGAAGTTATGCTTCATTTTTATCTGCCGAAACAGAGTTGCCAATGATGTACATGGACGATGCCATTAGGGGAACCATTGAATTAATGGATGCACCTGCTGATCAATTGAGTATTCGTTCTAGCTATAACTTTGCAGGGGTGAGTTTTACACCTGAAGTATTGGCTGCGGAAATTAGAAAGCATATCCCTGACTTTAAGCTAACTTATGCCGAAAATGATCCAAGGCAACAAATTGCGGATAGCTGGCCAAAATCAATTGACGACAGTTATGCACAAAAAGAGTGGGGCTGGAAGCCAGAGTTTAACTTGGCTAAAATGACTGCTGATATGTTAACGAACTTGAAAAAATAGAAAAGCGTTTGGCGTATAGCGTTTAAATCGCTTTGCGCTTATCGCTTGACTCAAAAAATAAAAGATAAATTAAGGTATAGAGGGGTGAGGTATAAGTTTTAGGATGTAAGGCATTTGTCTAACTACTAGTTCCTAAAAACTAACTACTAACCACTAACCACTAAGTACTAAAATAATGGGAAGAGCATTCGAATTTAGAAAAGAAAGAAAATTTAAACGTTGGGCCAAAATGGCGGTTCAATTTACCCGTATTGGTAAGGATATTGTAATCGCGGTTAAAGATGGTGGTCCACATCCAGAAACCAACTCTCGTTTACGTACGGCAATTCAGAATGCCAAAGCGGTAAACATGCCTAAAGATAGGGTAGATGCAGCAATCAAGCGTGCTTCTGATAAGTCGATGGCTAATTACGAAGAGATTGTTTACGAGGGCTACGCACCACATGGTGTTGCAGTATTAATTGAAACGGCAACAGATAATACTAACCGTACTGTGGCTAATGTGCGTAGTTACTTCAACAAAACCAATGGCTCTTTGGGTAAAACTGGCTCTTTGGATTTCGTTTTCAATAGAAAATCTATTTTCAGATTTGCACCTACTGAAGACTTGGATTTGGAAGAATTAGAGTTTGAATTGATTGACGCTGGTTTGGAAGAACTTTATGTAGAAGCTGACGAAGAAGGAACGATATTGTAGTGGCTCAAGGTGCATTTGAGAACTTTGGTTCCCTGCAAAAAGCATTGGAAGAGAAAGGTCTTGAGTTGAAGAGTTCTAAATTAGAGCGTATCGCTTTATCTCACCATGAAGTAACCGAAGAGCAAGCTGCAGATGTATTGAAATTGATTGATAAGCTTGAAGAGGATGATGACGTTCAAGCGGTTTATCATAACATGGCTGAGTAAGCTGATTTGAAAAATTTTAAGCCTCGCAGATTTTTAGGTTCTGCGAGGCTTTTTTATTGGTCTATTAAACCTCATAGATTTTCAAAACCTATGAGGTTTGTAGTTTATAAGGAGACTTACGAAGTTTTAGAAACTTCGTAAGTCTCGATCTAGTAGTTGCCATCTTCTCTCCCTTTTAGGGAGAGATCCCGATTTTATCGGGAGAGAGGGTTCTACTATAATATAAACCTCCCTAACCGTCTCCATGAATAGCTTAATCTTGAAAGTTGATTTAAACCTCGTAGGTTTTCAAAACCTGCGAGGTTTTCTAAGGCAAGACGAAGACCTGTAATGTTTTGAAAAGCAGATTAGTTTCTATTATATTTATGCTTATGATAGAAACTATAACTTTACAAAATAGTTGTTTTTATCACATCTATAACCGTGGAAATAATAAGGAAGTTCTTTTCAAAGAAGACGCTAACTATACTTATTTTTTGATGCTGATAAAAAAATACATCAGTCCTGTGGCTGATGTATATGCGTATTGCCTATTGTCAAATCATTTTCATTTGTTGATAAGGGTAAAAGATGAAGCTATTGCCATTGAGCAATGCTTTTCTAATTTATTTAATGCTTATGCAAAAGCTTTCAATAAAAAATATGATAGGTCAGGAAAGCTATTTGCAGAGAGATTTAAGAAGAAGGAAATAACAGATGATAGCTATTTAACGGGTGTTATATATTACATTCACTCCAATCCTCAGCACCATAAAATTATTGCTGATTTTAGAGATTATCGACATTCATCATATAAGGCTATTTTATCAAATCAGAAAACTAATTTAAAAAGAGAAGAGCTGTTAGATTGGTTTGGAGGAAGGTTATTGTTTGAGAAATACCACGAAGGTAGACACGTTTTTCTAAACGAACAGCTTAATCTTGAAAATTGATTTAAATCTCGTAGGTTTTATATAAGAAGCTTTGTAAAGCCATCGATTATCTATACGAAACCTCGTAGGTTTTTAAAACCTACGAGGTTTGCGCTCTAAGGGGGATTTCTTAAGTCTGGATTTAGTAGTTGCCATCCTCTCTTTTAGGGAGAAATCCCAATTTTATCGGGAGAGAGGGTTTTACTATAATATAAATCTCTCCCTAAGCTTCTGCATGAACAGTTTAATCTTTAAACCTCGTAGGTTTTCAAAACCTACGAGGTTTTTCATATTGTATCGTTTACACCCCAAATTGTTTAAGGTGATGATCCAAATGTTTATAAAACATGTTATTCCATTCAGCATCACTTAAAGGACCAAATGAATGGGAAACTTTACCATCAAAAATATAAGCACCTAATATTTGGGTTTCTCTGATATAATCAACCAAACGTTTTTTTTCTATTTCAAAATCCTTTTCGTTGCTGATTAAAAATGCAGGCGCTGTTTTTAAATTTTTAGCATAGGGTTTAGTGGATACGACTGCTTTCTTTATAAAGTTTTTTAAAATAAACGCCATGAAGAAACCCGGCTTTGGATGTTTATCGGTATACACCATTTCATAAGGCACACAGCAATGTGCCAGCATTTGGGCAACATCCATTTTGCCCCATAAGGGTTGTGAGCTTGGTGTTAATTTGTTGATCCTATCAATTACACCTTCTGCTACTTCTTTGGTAAATATATTAGGTAAATCCATGTGCTAATTTTTTACGAAACTAGCTTATTTTTTGTGGGAAAGCAACCAAGGTAATAGTTGTGGTTCTGCAAAAGCACTGTCCCAGCTATTATGGTTAGCTTTTAGGTAAACGGTAAACTTTGGAGTATTCCCTAATTTTCGGAGCTCACGATAAATGTCATATGAAAACTGGGGAGTAACCACATCGTCTAAACCACCATGAAAAATCCATAGAGGCACATGCTTGTATTTTTTGGCATTAAGCACATTGTCGCCTCCACAAATGGCAAATGCTGCCGCAAAGGTATTGGGTTTTCTTCTTAAGATTTCAAAAGTTCCCATACCGCCCATGGATAGGCCACCTACGTAAATTTTAGTAGGATCTACAAAGCTGTTTTTAAAATAACTGTCGGTAAATTGAAGCACTAAGCTCATGGCTTTGGTAGGTTGGCCGCCTTTTACAAAGGTGAAGAAACGTTTGGTGTTCACCGTATCAATTTCAACGTTGGCCCAATAGCTATTGGAAGCACATTGAGGGAAAATGGTGATCACCTCTTGGCTATTCCTGAAATTATCACTTAAAAAGAGCTTGCCACCATTTGCTAATTGTTTTTCATTGTCGTTACCACTTTCTCCACGACCATGTAAGAAAAGAATCACAGGGTACTTCTTTTGGCTGTTGAAGTTTTTAGGATAAAGTATGCGGTATTTCAAGGTGTCGCCATTGCTAACAAAAGTTTCTTTTTTGTATAAAGAAAGATCTTGCGCAAATGCAGTGATACTAAGGAAAAATAATAGGATGGCTATGCTTATTCTTTTCATGTTATTCAATTTACGTCATTATTCCTTTAGCGTCATTTCGATCCCGAAAGTTCGGGAGAGAAATCTAATAGGTTATTGGGCAGGCTCCTATAGATTCTTCGCTGCGCTCTGAATGACAAATATCATTAGACTTACGAAGTTTCAAAAACTTCGTAAGTCTTTAAAACATTCAAATTACTTCACTAATTTAAAATCAACCTCTTTTACATCTCTGGAGTTGGTGCCAATAAAGGCTTTAAAATCTCCTGCTTCAGAAACAAATTTAAGTTCGCTGTTGTAAAATCTCAACATTTCCTCTGAAATGGTAAAACTTACGTTTTTGGTTTCACCAGGTTGAAGGCTAATTTTTTGGAAGCCTTTCAGTTCTTTCACTGGCCTTGTGCTAGTGCCTACCAAATCGCGGATATAAAGCTGTACTACTTCTTCTCCTGCACGTTTACCGCTATTGGTTACTGTAGTGCTTACTGTTATTTTTTGACCAGGTTTAAAGCTGTTGTTGCTGATTTTAATATCACCATAGTTAAACGTAGTATAACTTAAACCATAACCAAAAGGATATAAAGGCTCATTGCTGACATCCAAATAATTAGAAAGGAAACGGGTGAACCATTTATTGTTGCCCAGTGGGCGACCAGTCATTTTATGTGCATAGTACAAAGGAATTTGACCAACGTTTTGAGGAAAAGTCATGGTGATTTTACCGGAAGGATTCACCTCGCCAAACAATACATCGCCAATGGCATGAGCAGCCTCAACACCACCAAACCAAACGTTTAAAATAGCAGGTACGTTTTGTTGTTCCCAAGTTAAGGTCATTGGTCTGCCGGCAAATAAAACCAATACTACTGGTTTGCCGGTTTGTAGTAAAGCCGCCAATAATCTTCTTTGCGTATCTGGAATGCCAATATCGGTGCGACTTGAGCTTTCGCCACTCATTTCAGAAGCTTCACCCAATGCTGCCACTACTACATCTGCTTTTTCCGCAACCTTTACTGCTTCCGCAATAATTTCGCTTTCAGGACGGTTGTCTCTCGGAATATCACGACCGTGGGCAGTTCCCCAAATTTGTTGGTTAGGATCGCCAATAAGGTTTGAACCTAAAGCGTGCAATATTTTCACGTCTTTACCTGCTACCGTTGTTAAGCCCTCCAATAGGGTAGGGATACGGGCAAAATCGGCGTTTACGCTCCAAGTGCCAGGCATGTTTGATCTGGTATTAGCCAAAGGACCTACTAAAGCAATGGTGCCTTTTTTCTGTAATGGAAGGGTGCTATTCTCATTTTTCAGCAATACAAAAGTTTTGGTAGCCGTTTCACGGGCAAACTTTAAGTTGTCTGCAGTTAAAATTTCTTTAGCTGCTCTTTCTTCGCTGCAATATTTGAATGGGTCATCAAATAAACCCAGCTTATATTTTGCTTCAAGAATTAAACGGCAAGCGTTGTTGATTTGAGCAATGGTTACTTTACCTTCTTTTAAGGACTGGGCAAGAGTAGTTAAAAAACCTTCGCTCACCATATCCATATCTGTTCCCGCTTTTAAGGCCAAACCCGATACTTGTTTCAAATCACCTAAACCATGAGGTACTAGTTCACTCACACCGGTATAATCTGAAGCTACAAAGCCAGTAAAACCCCATTGTTTTCTAAGCAAGTCGGTTAATAACCATTTGTTAGCGGTAGCAGGTACTCCGTTAATGTCGTTAAAAGAAACCATCACACTTCCTGCGCCGGCATCTATCGCTGCTTTGTATGGCGGAAGGTACTCGTTGTACATTCTGTCTAAGCTCATATCAGTGGTATTGTAATCTCTACCAGCTTCTGATGCACCGTATAAAGCCAAGTGCTTTACACAGGCCATCATAGTGTTTACCGCTTTAAGGTCGTTGCCTTGATAGCCTTTCACCATGGCTTTGGCAATCGCAGAACTTAAAAAAGGGTCCTCGCCATTTCCTTCGGCTACACGGCCCCAACGAGGATCGCGAGACAAATCAACCATAGGAGAGAAGGTCCAGTTTAATCCATCGGCAGTAGCCTCGGTAGCAGCCACTCGGGCTGTTTTTTCAATTAATGACATGTCCCAGCTAGCTGCTAAAGCCAATGGGATTGGAAAAGTGGTTTTATAACCATGAATCACGTCCTGTCCAAAAATCAAAGGGATTTTTAGTCGGCTGCGCATGGCAATTTCTTGGGCCTTGCGAATTTTTTGAGGAGTAGTTAAGCTAAAAATACCGCCAACATTTCCTTTGGCAATTTTTGATTCTACGCCAGTACTTACTGCTGCTCCCGTAGTTGCTTCGCCTCCGGTAACCAGGTTTAATTGTCCAATTTTTTCATCCACCGTCATTTTCAACATGAGGTTTTTGACAAAAGCGTCCATTTTCTGTTTTTCGGTAGGAACTGTTTTTGCTTTTTGGGCAAAAGCAGGTAATGTTAAGGCTGCGGCAAATGCTATAATGATCTTCTTCATGCTATAATCTCTATTTTGAATAGGTAAAACCTAGTTTTGTTAACCCTTGTTGTATCTCTGGAGCGCTCATGAAAAGTTTCCATAAAAGTCCTGTTCTTCCATTTTCGATCATCACTACAATGGGACCTTGGTCAATGCCTATATATCTTTTTGGATACCAATTAGCGGTTTCGCTATAAGCATCGTAAAATCCAAATTCGCCCCAAACTTTGTCTTTCATATCTTCATACAAATGTCTCATCACCTGCATGCTTTCCTTTGGTGCATAGGGATAAGAAGAAAGTGCTGCAGTTGGACTAATTACGCCAAAATCTTCATTAGGCATATGTGCGGCATAGCCTTTTACCGAATAGCTAGCGGTTAAACCCCATGAGTTTTTACCATAACCTTTAAAGCCTTTTGGGTTGGCAATAGCATAGTCGTAGTTGATCAGGGTGTGGCTTCTGTTTTCTTCCCAATAATCGGCGTATTTATCTTTTAGACCTTTTGGGTTTAGACCCAAATAAGAATAATGTGTCCAAAAAAGTGGCCCTACGCTTTCGCCTACTACATTATGTTTCAACTTTACAGGATGTCCGTATAAGGAAATGTTGGTGTTAATGGCGCCGCTTTTTGCCCAACCTTGGTGATAAACTTCCGGAGGTACACCGTGAGTAGGAGAGCAAGCTGCCATGATGTAGGTAATTAAACATTCGTTATAGCCAGTAATGGCGAAGTTCATTTTCCAACCAGAGTTTGGCGACCAGTGCCAATAAAGTACGTTTTCATTATCTTTTCGGTAGAAATTCCAGTCAATGCCTCTCCACAGTTCATCTGCTTTTTGGGCTAGCGCTTTTTCTTGCTCGCTTCCGTTGGCATAATACTGACGTACACAAACCAATGCTTGCGCCAAAAATGAGGTTTCTACCAAATCGCCAGCATCATCGTTTTTACCAAAGGCTTTTGCTTTACCACTTGGTAGCATCCAGTGTGGCCAAACCCCATGAAATCTATCAGCTTTTGCCAAAAAATCAAGCCCTTTTTTCAGATGGGCATAACCTTGTTCGCGAGTGATAAACTTACGCTCAATAGCTACAATGGTACCCATAATGCCAAAACCACTGGCGCCAGTAGCAATCACATCTTTATCATTTTGAGGATAGATATTATCACTGTGATAACGTTCTCTTGAAAGGCCAGAAACAGGTTCGGCACCTTCGTAGAAATACTTATAGGTTTGTTTTTGTACCAAAGTAAGCAACTCATCGTCGGTAAGTTTTTTACTTTGATTGCTGGTCTTACTGACCGAGCAGCTACCTAAAAGGGCAATGATGGGAATAAAGTACTTTAATTTCATTTGTGTGTGTATTTATAGGTTTGGGCTCGAAAAACCGAGCGATTTCATTCCTGTTTTAATTTCTGGAGCACTCATGAAAAGGTTCCATAATAATTTGCTTCTATGGTTTTCAATCATGATGATGATTGGACCTTGGTCGATGGCTAAAAATGAACTGGCAAACCAAGGGTCGTTAAGGTTAAAGGCATCAATAAAGCCATATTCCTTCCAAAGCTTATCGCCCAACTTATAATAAAAGAACTTAAGGGCAGCCATAGATTGTGTTGGCGTGTAAGGAAAAGAGGCCAAAGCAGCAGTAGGAGCAATTACGCCTCTGTCGTTAGTGGGTGAGCTAGCGGTGTATCCATTAGGAATATCGCTTGCAGTTAAACCCCAACAGTTGGCACCATAACCATTATTGTTTGCCGGATTGGCCACGCAATAATTATAGTTGATCATGACGTGAGCCTTATTCTGTGTTTCGTAATTGGCATAAACATCACTTAATCCGTTAGGATTAATACCTAAGAAGGAATATTGCGATAGGAACAAAGGACCACCATTTGCACTGCCTAGTGGTAGTTGTACGCCATAATAGGTGCTGCCATTTTTCATGGCTCCATTTCTGGCCCAACCTTCATCGTAAACATTTTTTGGAATGCTATGGGTAGGGGAGGATGCTGCAAGTACATAGGTGATTAAACATTCGTTCCAGCCTTGTATTTTAAGGTTCATGTCCCAGCCGTAGTTAGGGCTCCAATGCCAAAAAAGCGAGTTGCTTCCATTACGGTACCAATCCCATTCCACTTGGTTGTATAGGTTGGTGATATCGTTTCTTAAATTGACCTCGGCAGCGGCAGTTCCGTCAAAATATTGGCGAGCAGTTAAAAGTCCAGCCATTAACAGGGAAGTTTCTACTAAGTCACCACCATTGTCTTTGGTGCTAAACGCAATGGCCTTTCCTGTGTTGCCATCTATCCAGTGCGAGTAGGCCCCATGGAAACGATCAGCAGTTTTTAGGAAGTTCACTATTTGTTGCGTTCTGGCTAGCCCATCGGCTCTGCTAATAAAATTACGGTGAATGCCAGTAATGAGGGCCATTACACCAAAACCAGATCCTCCAGAAGTAACGGTATTGCCTGAGGTGTTTCTTTCTCTGGCCATGCCACTAGCTGGATGGGCAAAATCCCAGAAATATTTAAAGGTTTGTTTTTGAACAAGGGTAAGGAGGTCTTCGTCGCTTATCCTTGGGAATTTATCGGTATCATCTAAGCCTGAGATGAGGGTAATGTTCACGGGATTGATCAGTCGGCCACCGCCAGCTGATTTGAGTTGGTCGTTTACAGAAAGTTCATAACTGCTAAACGAAGAGAGGTTGTTTTGAGGCGTTACATTGGCAATTTTATTGCCGTCTTCATAGGTAACGGTTAGGGGTAAATTTGTTCCTGAAGCATCTTTTAATAAAATACCACTGCTTATGGTAGCGGTATTAATGGCTTCGGTAAAAGTAAATTTTACTACCGGTTTAAGAGGTAGGTTGGTGTATTTAAGGCTACCGTTACTCACTCCATTTACGGTGAAATGTAAAGAAGTATCTGAGTTTATGGGTTTGCTGTTATTGTTTTTTTTGCAAGAAAATAGAACCATTGTGGCTAAGCACAAGTAGAAAAATTGACGGGTAAAGTGTAATGTTCTAAGGTGATTCACAACAAAAAGTTTTAGGAAATGGTTTCAAGAAAAAGGCACAGCATAACACTGTGCCTTTTGTGTTTTAATGATTATTTACCTGCCTTACCTAAATTGTAAAGCGCTTTAATATGAGCATCAGGTAATACTCGGTTATAGATTCGTAATTCATCTAAACTACCGGTCATGGAAGCATAACTCACGTCGGTATTAACGGTTTTACCAATAGTATTGTAGTTTCCTCCAATGATAAATTCAGTAGGTTCGTAAGCTTTAAACAAGTTATTGCCTGTACCTCTGTTGTTGTAAGAACCAACATCTACACCATTTGCCCACATCTTGAAAATACCGGTGGTCCCATCATAAGTTAATAGGATATGTGTCCAAACACTTGCACCAAATGTTGGCGATAAAGTAGCATTTAGATTATCTTGTGAACCGACTACCGCAGAAAATCTTGGGCCAATACCAAGGAATGTAGTAGAAGCACTTTGGGTATTTAATCTAAAATCAAAGTTTCCGTCGAAGATTCCTGGACGTGCTAATTGTAACAACATGGTTCTTTTTGAACCGTTATTAGCAATTTGTACCCAAGTACTGATGGTAAAACTCTTAAGATTATCGGTTTTAAATGCATCGAATTGCTTTGCATAGTAAAGATAACCTGTACTTAATTTGATGGCTTTTCCTCTCATTCCAGCGATAAAGGTATCACCCGCAGTTTGCGTAGGTGCTGAGTTGGATTTTAATTCATTTTTAGTGTCATCAAAAGACCAGTACGCAACCAAGTTTTGTGGGAAAATTTGGTCTGAGCTATCATAGCCGTCTATTTTGCCTGCGTAATCGTTAGGATTTACCTCAGGTAGGTCATTTGGGTTATCACTTTTCTTACACGCAGTGATCGAAACTGTAATCGCTGCCAGTGTGAAAAACCATTTGATATGATTATTTAATAATTTCATGGATTGTTCTGTTTAGGATTAATTATAGTTTGGATTTTGCGTAAGCTTATAAGGCTCTTTACTCAAGTCAATTTGGGTTTGAGGAATTGGCAATATATTGTCGCGGGCGGTATTAAAATTAGGACGTCCTGCAGCAGGTAATACTGTCCCCGCGATACCCCATCTTACCAAGTCGAAGAAGCGATCATGTTCCATAGCCAATTCAATTCTTCTTTCGTGACGAATAACTTCTCTGAGTTGATTTTGGTCAACAAAGGTGATGTCTGGAAGGGTACCCGCTGGAGCACCTTGTCTTGCTCTTGCCCTAACACTGTTTAATGCGCTTAATGCGGCGGTAACATTTGCGGTACCACCTACTTCGTTGGCCGCTTCTGCATACATTAATACTACATCGGCATAACGTAAAATACGAATGTTCATCCATCTACCAGCCCTGTTGTTATACAAAGCCCTAAATGCAGGATTTGTATATACTTTATGGTTATAAATTGGGTTAACCCATGTTGTAGGAGTTACCTCATCATAAACGGTTCTGTAAGTGGTAGTAGCAGTACTTCTATATAAGAAAGTTCTGGCTTTACGAGGGTCATTTGCTTCGTAAGCTGCCTCAAGGTTTGCATTTGGAACATTAAAACCATAACCTAAATTCCATATGCCGCCATCTCTAACGCCTTGCCATTGAGTAAACTCGGCACCATTAGCCGTAGGCACTGTAGCAGATGCAGTAGCTTGTACTTCAAACACTGATTCTTTACTGTTTTCTCCGCTTTCACCAAATATTTTGGTATAAGGAGTTGATAGATCATACTGACCAGAAGTCATCACTAGGTTGGCAGCGCTCATGGCAGCACCCCATTTCTGTTGAGTTAGATATACTTTAGCCAATAAACCATTTGCCGCACCTTTAGTTAAACGACCAATAAATTTTGCATCCCAATTTGGAGGAAGGTTAATCGCCGCATATTGTAGATCGGCTTCAATAAATGGATAAATTTGTGCAGGAGTTACTTGTGCTGCGCTAGGTTGGCTAGGAGGAAGTACTTTATCGATTAAAGGAATTCGACCAAAAAACCTAACCATATTGAAATAAGCATAGGCACGAAGGAATCTAGCTTCTGCTCTAGCAATATTTTTCTGAGCATCAGTAGCTACTATCGATGTGTTATTTTCGATTTCATTTAATGCGGTATTACATTTCGAAATCATCGAATAGTAGCCTGTCCACATTCCATTAAGAATACCATTATTTGAAGCAGCCGGGAAAAAATCGAGCGAATTAGCATTATCTCCGCCATCGGTTGGTGTACTTCCTTTATCTGCGTCATCACTTCTAACGCTGGTAGCTAAGAAGAAGCCTGTACAGTGTACATCGTATGATCTTAAATCATTATATGCTCCGAATATATACTGGTCATAGGGACCTGAGCCTCCAGGGAAAGGGTAATTATCTACGGTGTACTCTCCTTGTTTGTTGGTATCTAGGAATTTTTTACAACCTGAATTATAGAATGCACAACTAATTAGAAAAAGGAGTGCAACAGTTTGTTTTATATTGTAAGTTTTCATTTCTTCTGTTTAAAAGTTTGAACTAAAATGTAAGGTTTAAGCCAAAAGAATAGATTGCAGGAATTGGATACACACCATTATCTGCGCCAGCGGCTAAAACATTGGTAATTGGAACTTCAGGAGTATATCCGCTTACTTTGCTCCAAGTTTTAATGTTCTGTCCACTTACATAAACTCTTAATTTCTGGATGCCAACTTTAGCTAAGACGGCTTTAGGAATAGTATAACCGATTTGAACATTACGTAATCTGAAATAATCGCCGTCTTCTAAGAAATAACTGCTGAAAAGTAAGTTGTTACTTCTAGAAACGATTATAGGTTCCACATTGCTAGTGCCAGGGCCGGTCCAAGCATTTAATCTGTTGGCTTCGTAGTTTAGGGGAGCAAAATTAGCTGTACGTCTTTGTAACCAAATCTTGTTTCCAGCAACTCCTTGACCGTCAATGCTGGCATCAAATCCTTTATAGCTTACTGAAATATTCAGTCCATAGGAGTAAGGAGGAAATGGTGTACCTAAATAAGTTCTATCTGCAGCACTAATTACACCGTCACCGTTGATATCTGCATAGGCAATATCTCCAGGTAATGAAGTAGAAAATGCAGGCATTCTGTCTAAGTCAGCAGTAGTTTGGTAAATTCCAACTTGTCTGTAGCCAAAGAAAGAAGCGATAGGTTTTCCTGTTTCAGTAACATTAACACCTCCATTTCCTAATCTTTGATAGTTGGCTCCATTACCAATAGATTCAACTCTATTTTTTACGTAAGAGAAGTTACCTCCGATGCTATAATTAAAATCATTTCCAATTTTATCACTCCACCCTATATTCACCTCAGTTCCTTTGTTCGAAACAGTACCTAGGTTGGTATAGTAGTCAATTTTTTCAAGTGGTAATATAACAGGTACAAATAAGTTTTTGGTGTCTTTGTCGTAGTAATTTACTTCTAAGCTAAGTCTATTGTTTAATGCTCTAACATCTAAACCAAAGTCTAATCCTTGAACTATTTCCCAACGTAAGCTAGGGTCAGGAATATAGGCGGCTCTAATTGATGGGTAAACATAATCGCCAAATACGGCTCCTTCCCCGGTTGATAAACCTGCTTGGAAAGCGTTGTTCGTAAAAGTATTAATATTGCCAAGTCTTCCCCAGGCAGCACGTAGCTTTAAGAAATCGATATGTTTAATGTTGCTAAAAAAGTCTTCCTCACTCACTACCCAACCTAAACCAACACTACCAAAGGTACCCCATCTGTTTTGAGGTGCTACCTTAGAACTCCCATCTCTTCTGATGGTTGCGTTAAGTAAGTATTTGTCCTTATAAGAATAGCTTAAACGTCCAAATACACCAACTTGTGTTTCCAGCTCACCTTCGCCACCATTTGATAAAACGTTGTTTAAGCCGATGGTATTTAAATACCAGAAGTCTGGGTTATTAGGTACTACTAACGTAGAATCAGTTCTTGAACCAGATAATGCAGTTTGTGATCTATTATAGGTGGTAAAGCCCGCCATTACATTGATTTTGTGGTTGTCCTTAAGGATTTTATCAAATGTCAATGTATGGTCTTGTTGGAACATTCTTCTTTCAAAAGAACTTTGGTTAACGGTAGTTCTTGCCGCAGGGTCTTGGAATACTGTAGTTGGATTTAAGCCTTCTCCAATATAAACAATAGGGTATGGAAGTGGGTTGTAACCTCTTACGCTATTGAAACGTAAATCTGTATATACTGTAGATTTCCAGGTAAAGTCTTTTAGGAATTTGATTTCTGCAAATAAGCTACCGGTGGCTCTATACCCACGATTTATAGTTTTATCACGCATTCTTTCCATAGCATAAACTGGATTTCCTACCTGCGCTCTTTGGAACGAAGGCATAGCATTATATAAACCGTTTTCATTCATTACGGGTACAATAGGTGCTGCCCAAGTGCCAGAATTTAGGTTAACTGTTGCGGGTGAATTTCTAAAGTGGTAGCCAGTAATATCACCACCTACTTTAATATTTTTGGTGATATTGTTTTCTTGATAGAGCCTAGCAATGTATTTTTTAAAATTACTGTACTTCACTACACCATCTTGGTCATTGTAGCCTACATTAATTAAGGTAGAGCTTTTCTCAGAAGAATTAGAAATAGTTAAAGAGTTGGTATTGATGTAGGCGTTTCTTAATATTTCTTTTTGCCAGTTAGTATTACCTGTGTAGTTTTTAAAGTCAAAAGCTGTGGAATTTGGAGTGCCCGCTAATGCAGCAGTATAAAGATTTGTAAAACCTTTAGCATCTGCGACTTCAATTAATTTGTCTACATGTTGCACGCCTACAGTGCTTTGGAAAGTTACCGTTGTTTTTCCTTTGGCGGCCCTTTTAGTAGTAATAGCAATTACCCCATTAGCACCTCTTAAACCAAAAATTGCTGTAGAGGAAGCATCTTTTAAAAGGTCAATGGTTTCAATGTCATTAGGGTTAAGGTAGTCAATATTCTCTTGCAAAATGCCGTCAACAACGTAAAGGGGGTCAGCACCGTTAGGACTGGCAATACCTCTAATTCTAACGGTTGGTGATCCACCAGGTGTACCTGAATTGATTACCGTTAAACCAGGTACTTTCCCTTGTAATGCGCTAACAGGGTTAGTAACGGTCATTTTTTCAATTTCCTGCCCTTTTACGCTTGTAATGGAACCTGTTAAGTCTCTTTTTCTTTGAGTACCATAACCCACTACCACTACTTGCTGTAAATCATTTGCTGAGGGTAATAAGGTTACGTTAATTGTTGTCCTGTTGTTCACAGGGATTTCTTGATTGGCAAAGCCAATAAATGAAAACACCAATGTAGCGTTTGCTGGTGCGCTAATGGTGTAACTTCCGCTTGCATCTGTTTGTACGCCGTTATTGGTGCCTTTGATCATGATACTTACCGATGGAATCGGAAGATTTTGGTCATCTTTTACCACACCCTTCACTGTAACGTTTTGGGCAAAGGCAACGTCTGATAATAAAAGCAAACAAAAACAAGCTAAAACAGAGAGTTCTGTAAAGATTTTTTTCATACCGTTGATTTAATATTTGATTATTTGAACACACAGTCAGTGGAGACATTTTGCGGTGCTACTCCAGATTTGACTACACGAATGTTGAACTTTTGTTTGGTATGAACAACAAAAAATACTTGCACATTACTACATCAAGTGTAGGGATGGGGTTATCTCAACCTTAGCTTTTACCGCTGTTTTTATTGCTTAAACAGCGGTTTTTGTTTGTTTGATTAAGAAAATGGTACTACTACAAAAAGAGTCTATCGACGGATTTTTAAATTGTCTTTAAAAGCGATATGAGAGGTAATGATGTAGTATTAAAGTTCGATGAGAAACTCGGTGAGGTTCTTATCGTGGGGCACTGCCAGTTTTTTACGCAAACGATACCGACGTATTTCTACGCCCCTAACGGAGATATTTAGCAGTGATGCCATCTCTTTGCTGCTCATATTCATTCGTAGGTAAGCGCAAAGTTTGAGGTCATTTGGAACCAAGTCTGGATGGTTAGCTTTTAGCTTTTTGAAGAAGCTTTCATGCGCCTCATTGAAACTATTTTCAAATAAGTTCCAGTCACGCTCATCATTCATTCCATCATCAATGATTTTTTGGATTTTGCGCAATTGGTCTTCTTGAGGTTTTTGTTCTTTGTTGTCTTTAAGCTTGTAAAGCTCCTGACTTATTTTCTGCAAAAGCTCATTCTTGTATACCAAGCTCATGGCAGAGTTAGCCAGCTCGCGACTTTTGCCGGCTAACTCAGTCTGTAGTTTGTCGGTTTGTAGTTTGGCAATTTGTTTTTCAGTGGCCTCTGCTTCTTTTTTCAAATATTCTTCTTTCTCCTGTTGGAGTTTATCGGCTATTTTTTGTTGGTCTTTTTTAAGCTTGGCCTCGTATACTTTTTTACCCACAATAAGACCAATGATAATGCAGATAAAATAAAATGCCCATGCCCAATTGCTAGCATACCAAGGAGCAAGAATCACAATTTTTACAGAGCTGATTTCGCTAATGGCATGTTCATCTATTTTTGCACGTACTTTAAAAATGTAGGTGCCATTGCTCAAATTCGTGAAATCTTTCTGCGTGGCGGGGCTCCATTCCGACCACTGTTTCGAAAATCCTTCCAAGTAATATTGAAACTTAATTTTAGATAAGCGATAGTAGGGAAGGGCAAAAGAAATGCGTATGCTATTCCTAGAAAAAGGGATTTCAATTTCTTCTTCACTATTTACACTTTCTGCAATGATACTGTACTTGTCGGTAATGTCATCAATTTTACCAATGAGCACTCGTGGTAATTTGGTAGATGCTTTAATGGTTGCCGCTAAGGCATCATTATAAATAGCAAAGCCGTCATCAACACTTATTAAGTAGATATTGTTGCTAATTTGACTGATGTTCTCATAGTATTGAACCATGCGTCCATCAAGAATGTTAAAGCGGTTCGAATCGATAACAATTTTTCCAGGCTCATTAAAATTGGCCAAACTCATGCGTCCGTGATTAATGAACCAGTACTTGCCATTACTTGCTTTGATGATTTTATTGGAAGTGCTAAAGTTGCCCAGTTTGTTGTTTAAGGCATGGTATTTACTAAAGCGGTCGTTGATGTCGTCGTATACATAAAAACCAGAATCGGAAGAGAAAACAACCCTGTTCTCTAAATTAAAGGCATTGATGTTAAAGCTACTCGGTAGCCCATTTTTATCATCGTAATATTTTATTTTAACTGCTTTTTTGAGGTCGTCGCTTACATTGATACGGTAAAGTCCTTGATAAGCGTGACTTACCCAAATGTTTCCTTTATGGTCTTGCTCTACGTAACGAGAAGGTTCGCCAAAGCCCTCAATGCGATGGCTAAAGCTCCAATTGCCGCTACCATTTTTAACATAAATGCTCAATCCCGTATAAGTTCCCTGAATCAGGTAGTTTGGATTGCTGTTGAGTTTCTTTAAGGTCCAGCCACCGTTAATATTGGATATTTTTTCAATTTTATCGCCAACAATCGAAAAGGTCCCGTTGTTGTGTCCACAAATAAGCTGGTTGTCTATACGGCTTAAGTCCCACACTTGTCCCTGTGAGTTGGGAATTAATTTAAAATCGAAATTACCTGCTGCGTTATTACTCCAATTACCGTAAAACAATCCCTGATTGGTGCCAAGGTAGATTTTGTTTCCAAAAATTAGACTGGAATAAACCGTTCCAAATTTTCCAGTTTTATCAAAATAGAAAGATAGGGGGGAGTTTAGCTCAATGCGGTCTATGCCGTTATCCAGCCCCGTCCAAAGATTATTTTCGTTGTCGTTGTAAATGCTAAGTACGGTATTGTTTTGTAGTCCACTGGTTTTATTGATGGTTTGTATCACATTTCCATTGGAATCAATAATGATAATGCCATTTAAAATGGTGCCAAAAGCGTAATAATTATTGAGTACTCTTGCCCCGTTATTGAGCTGATAGGTTTTTAAAAACTGATTAGCTTGGTTGGCAAAAGGACTAAATGTTTTTCCATCGTATATGAATAGTCCATTTTTACTGGTGCCAATTAAAAATTGATTGTTTTTATAAGGGAGAATTGATAAAACGCCCGTATTACCTAATATTTCACTGCCTTCTAGTTTAATGAGCTGCCTATCCTTAAGTTCAAAAAGCCCCTTTTCAATCACTTCTGCAAACAACCTGTCATTTACTTTGTGCAAAAAGAGGAGGTTATTGGCAGGTTTAATCACGGTTATTTTTTTGTTCTCGTAAACAAAAATGTGCGAAAAGGTCTGAAAATATATTTTCTTGCCTAGCGTATATATTTTCCATACTTCGCCGGTAAGTTTTGCAGTTTTGGGAAGTAGCTTGGTAAGCGAGGTGTAGTGAAGCTTTTTATCTTGATAGTCCCAAAATCCAAATTCACCAAAGCCTCCAGTATAAATAAGTCCATCGTTGCTTACCGCCACCGACCTTACAATTTGCTTATTTGGTAACTCATGTTTTTCCCAATACTTTCCGTTATAACTTAATAAGCCGCCCGAGTTTCCAAAATACATTACTCCTTTTTGGTTTTTGGCGATAGACCAATTTTGGTTACCAGCAGCATATAATGATTTATGGAAATTTTGTACATATGGTACACCAATTCGGGGGATATCGTTAGCCGCTAGTTGCTTAAGACCAAAAAAATAAAGGATAAAAAGAAACGGAATTTTTGATAAACTAAGCTTCATACGGAAGGGGTTGAGTATTGCAATAATTACAAAATAAAAAAAATAAAAGGAAACATCGCTGTTTGGGGAGGTGTAATTTGAGTTGCGCTTATAGGATAGACTTACGAAGTTTTAGAAACTTCGTAAGTCTTGCTCTAAAACATATCATAAAAAAAGCTATCCTAATTTGGATAGCTTTTTTTATCTTTTAGTCTTTTATCGCTACGGGTTGTGGAACTTTCACATAATAGCCTGTACCATCATAAGGGCGCTTGCGTGGATGTTCGCTACAAGCTACAGAGCAGCATCCTTGCAGTTCTTCGCCACAAGTATCGCATTGCGTAAAGTGTTCATTACATTCAGGATTAGCACAATTAATCATTTTAGAGGTAGTAGTACCGCAGTTTAAACATTTGCTCACTACCGTAGGGTTCACCGAGTTCACATCTACAGCAATACGGTTATCAAACACATAGCATTTGCCTTCAAAATCTTTACCTCCAGCTTCCTTGCCATATTTGATAATTCCTCCATGCAGTTGGTAAACATCGTTAAAGCCATGGTGCAGCAATAAAGCCGAGGCTTTTTCGCATTTGATACCTCCTGTGCAATAAGTCAGTACTTTTTTGTCTTTATATTGAGCTAGTGCTTCAATTTGTTCAGGGAAATCTCTGAAATTGTCGATGTCTAGCGTAATGGCATTTTTGAATTTACCTAAGTTGTGTTCGTAGTTTGACCTTACGTCAAGTACAATCACATCTTCATCATGCATCATTTCGCTAAATTCTGTAGGCTCTAGGTGCTTTCCAGTTTGTTTGTTAGGGTCAATGATACTTGCATCGCGTAAACCTGAGTGTACAATTTCGGCTTTGTAACGGCAGTGCATTTTGATGAACGAAGGTTGGTCAACTTCATCAATTTTAAATTCAGTTTTGACAAAACGTTCATCGGCATGTATATGCTCCATATAGGCTTTGCAAGCTTCTTCGGTACCAGATACAGTTCCATTTAAACCTTCATCAGCCACGATAATACGGCCAACTAAACCTAATGATTTGCAAAATTGAAGATGGTCAGCAGCAAATTGTTCTGCCTCTGCTATCGGCGAATAGCAGTAATAAAGTAAGGTATTGTATTTCATATTTCCATTGATACCGCTGCAAACGGCGTTTAAGGCGATGCAAAGATAAGTGTAATTTATTTTTTGGCAAAGATGATTTTCGTCATAAAATGGAGGTTGGCCACAGATGCACAGATATCGCTTTGCGTTCTTCGCGTAACTCTTCCTTTCTTAGCGGTTATTCTTTTACTGCAATCCCGTTCATATGAATGAAATTTTCGCAAAGAAATAATTATGGAGACTTATAACTAAAATCTGTATGTCTGTGGCCGTACCTACAAATTAAACCCGTAAGAAAACTTAAATCCTTTTTTAATTAACACATCCCTATCATAAGCATAACCATAGTGAATCCTGAAATTCAATCTTTTTACACCAAAATAAAACTCGGTATAGTTTCTCTTTTCTGGCGAGGACAGGTAGGCACCTCCAATAATCTCTTCTAACTTTAACTTTTTAAGCAAGGGAACTTTACTAAAGAAAAATGAACCGAAGTTATGCTGAAGATGGGCCTCAAAATATTGGTGAGTGGTGTTGAAAATATAAAAATCCAAGAATTGGAAGTTTCGTTCGTCTGGGTCAAATACCATCGATTGATTGGCCCTAAAGTGTTTCCAATCTGGATAATTTAAGTTTTTTGTCGTTAAAAATTTCCCTGCACCCAGTAGGATGGATGATTTGCCCAGCATGCCAAAATGCAGTCTCTTTTGATAGATCTCTACCGAGATGAAATCGTAATCAACGCTAGAACCAAATACCCCTCTAATTCCTCTTTTATAATTGAATTCAATACGTGGATAGTCACTTTCCATATAAAAACGACCATCGGGGCGGGTAATATATTTTTGTGCTACGGTGTAAGCTAAAGTACCGCTAACCACTAATGCCCTATGCTCAGGGAATAGCAGGCTGTTTTCGTCATTAGGTGTGAAAGGATTGTTGGAAGTAAATCTGGTATTGCTTCTTAAACTTTTAAAATTGCTATTTGAAAGTGCTGTACGCTTAGCATAATCTGCACTTATTTTAAGCTCAAAGCTTGGGGCAAATTCTCTGGATGCTTCTACATTAAGGAATCTTCTTTCGTAAAACTTAGCTACATTTTTACCAAAAAGTAAAGCATTGATGGTATTGCGTAATAAATTGGTTTGTACAAGGGAGTTTAAATTAACCATCTCCGAACCAAAACCCACGGATATGGTTGCATTTCTGATAGGGTCATAAAGGTATTTTGCTTTAATGTTGGCATTGAAACGTTCATTGGCAAAACCATAGCGAACTTCAGGTCTAATGGCATAAAAACGACCATCTTCAAATCCTTGTCGCCAGTTTACCGCATATTTGAGCGCTAAACCTTCAATGGTATTGTAAAATATACTTGTGGCCAAGGGGTCGTAAGTCACACTTTTTTTGTTGTAACTGCGGTAGTAAACATAGGGGGTTACCAATATTTGCCCCACATTAAATTGGTTTTTAATGCGGTCTACCGAATCGAGGTATTTTTGAGAAGCCTTTAGGGCGCTAATGCTATCTTTTCGTAAATAGTTATTGTGTTCTTCTGGCGTAAGAGGGACGGAGCGATGCTTTTCCCAATAAAGCGGGTCTTTTTGATTGGAGCTTCTTTCTACTTTTAAAATTTCTTTAGTGAAAAAGTTCTTATTAAAAACAGGTTGGATGTTATAGTTTTTATATACCCCCATTACATAACCTGTAAACTTAAATCCCAATATTTTTCCAGCAATGCTAAATTGTATCGATTGGGGCACATAAACATCGCCAATTTCTACCAATTGTTGTTTGACGGTAAGGGTGTCAATCAGCTCAATACCGTTTTCTTTGGTCACGAATAAGTTTACGGCATTAATACGCCAACTGTCATTCACAATATAAATAAAGCCCGAAAAAACAGGGAGGCTACCTCTTTTGGGAATTACTTGTATTTTGCTGATGGTTTTGCCCTTCTCTTCACTGTTACCCAAAAACTTGTATTTGTAATAAGAAAAAGCATTATCAGCAACGGGCGATACAAAACCTCTCACTGAAAGTTTGTCTTCAAATAATACATTGTTGTAAAAGTTGACGATAAGGTCGGAGGCTTTGTTAAAGCTAAATCCGTTATTATCACCAGCAATTTTAGATGAAATCATCACTTCCTTCACCTTGTCTCGCTGCTTAAAGTCTAATTTCGATTCAGTTTCCGATAAGTAGATAATGCCCTGTCTGTTACTGTCCAAGTCTAAAATAGTGGCTACATTACGTCCAAAGAATCGTTTTGGAGCACTTACCAATTTCTGCATGGCTTTGGTGTAAACTTCGGTAGAAAAAGCATCAATTTCGTTGAGATAAGTTTTTCGATTGGCAATTACCTTTTTAATCATTTCATTGGCCAAATCTTCTGTTTTTGATTTGATGATAACATCGTTCAGCATGAAGATTTTTGGAGCAAGTACAATGTCCAAAGTGGTATTTTCCTTCATGATTACGGTAACCCTTCGGTCTTCATAACCCACGGCGGTAAATAGCAATTCTACTTTTCCTGCAGGTAAGGTGAGTTTGTATTGACCATCGATATTGGATGATGTGCCTTGTGTGGTATTATCTACATAAACAGATACGAAAGGCACATTTGAACCCTTAATTTCGGTTACTTTTCCTGTGAGTACGTAATGCTGCGCCGATACAGCGAAGGCCACAAAATTAAGCAAACATAAAATACAACAGCGAAGGTAGCCTATCATTAAAAAAAAATGCTCTATTGAGACTAAATTGATAACGTCAAGTTAACAAAAAGCTTTTGTTAACTTGACGTTTTGGTCGTTAAAAATGCAGTTCGACCTAAAAATTGTAAGAAAACCTAAAGCCTTGGTCAGTTCTTCTGCCATTATCGAAGGCAAAACCGTAACTAATTCCGAAAACTAAACGTTGTATACCGAAATAATATTCTGTGTAATTTTTCTTCTCTGGTTGCGTAAGGTAATTAATGCCCACTACTTCTTCCAGTTTCAATTTTCTCAACAATGGGATTTTGTTAAGGATAAAACCCGAAAAATTGTGTTCTAAGTGAGCTTCAAAATAGTGTTGGTTGGTACTATATTGATAAAAATCCAAGAACCTGAATTTTCTAAGGTTAGGAGGGAAGAACATGGCGTTGTTACCTCTGAAATGTTTAAATTCTGGGTAAAACAATTTGTTGCTGTTCAAGAACTTTCCTGCGCCTACCACAAATGAGGTGTAACCAAATAAACCTAGGCCAATGCGTTCTTGGTAGGCTTCAAAAGTAATCAGGTCATAATCAGTTTCTCCACCAAAAACACCATTAAGTCCTTTTTTGTATCTCAAACTCAATCTAGGGTATTTTGCTTCGGTATAAATCTTAGCATCAGGACGGGTAATGTATTTTTGTCCTATGGTATAAGTTAAACTTGCGGTTACAGAAGTTGATTTATAATCAGGAAAGAATGGAGAGTCATCAGTTGGGTTTAATGGATTGTTTGAAGTGAACGCTCTGTCTTTATAGTCTCTAAATTTATACAAGGTGCTATTGCTAAGTGCATGGTTGTTGGAATAATCTATCGATAGGGCTGCTTGTAAACCAGTGGCCAGTTCTCTTTGTGTACCTATCGTTACAAAATCCCTTTTATAAAACTTAGGATAGTTTCTTTCAAAAAGTAAAGTATTCAAAGTGTTTGACAACGGAGACATCGTTCCATAGTTGTTTAAATCGGCAATTTCATTACCAAAACCTAAACTAATGCCAGCACGTTTGGTAGGGTCGTAGTAGTAATAAGCATTCACATTAGCGGTAAAACGTTTGTTGGCAAAACCGTATCTAGCTTGGGGTCTAATGAAAAGGTATTTGTTGTTCTCGTATTGTTTACGATAGGTGACGCCATATTTAATCGCAAAACCTTCTACGGTGTTGTAAAATACCGATTGTATTAGCGGGTCAAAAGTATAATAACGCTTATGGTATCTATCATTAATTTGGTAGCTGGTGACAAATATTTTGCCTAAGGTGAAATTATTGTTGGCTTTTTCCACCGAATCGAGATAAGCCTTACTTTGCATTCGCAAGGCTATACTGTCTTTCTTGATGTAGTCTTTACGCTCTTCTTCCGTCAATGGAATGGGTCTGTTGTTGGCCCAATATGCCGAGTCTTTTTTATTTACAGCCTTGGTGATTTTTAAGATTTCAGCGGTGAAATAGCCTTTCTCAAATTTAGGATTGATATTATAGTTGCTATAAAAGCTGATGAAATAGCCTTGAAACTTAAAGCCAAAAACGTTACCGTTAAACTGGAACCTCAAATTACCAGGCATGTAATATTTATCAATTTTGATGAAATGCTGTGCAATGTTTAAGGTGTCTATCAGGTTAATGCCTGCGTCTTTGGTTAGGTTAAGGTCGGTGCCCATTAAACGCCAAGTATCATCGGCAATGTAAATGATGCCCCTAAATACAGGGTCGTTTTTACGGCGTGGACTGACTTCAATTTTATTAATGGTTAATCCGTTTTCTTCTGTTTTACCTAATAGTTTGTATTTATAGTAAAACATAGCATTGTCGGCTATGGGCGAAACAAAACTTCTGGCACTTAATCCACTATTTTCGAGAAGTAGGTTTTGATAAAAGTTGATTCTCATATCAGAGGCCTTGTTGAAGCTAAAAGCATTGTTTCGGCCCGAGATTTTTGAAGAAATCATTTCCTCCTTAATCCTATCAGGCTTCATGTATGAAAACTTTGATTGAGACTCAGAAAGATATAAAATGCCGTTTCTGTTGGTGTCCAAGTTCAATGTTTTCTGAATATCTCTTCCAAAAAACTTCTTTGGCGCACCCACTAATTTCTGCATCCCTTTAATATACACATCGCTGCTGTAGGCAAAAACTTCTTCTAAATAGCCCTTTCTATTTTTGATGGCATTTCTCACAATCCTATAGGCGGGGTCTTCACCATTAGCTTTTATCACTACACTGTTTAAGGTAAATTGTTCGGTTTGTAGGGTTTGGTTTAAGGTGGTGTTATTGAATACATCGATGCTTTGCGTAGCAGTTTTAAAGCCTACTACCGTAAAGGTTAAGGTCACTAAACCTCTATCCACGTTGATGCTGTATGCTCCTTCTGCGTTAGCAGAAACTCCTTTAGTAGTTCCTTTGATAAAAACCGAAACAAATGGAATGGGCTGTCCGTCACTATCGGTTATTTTTCCTTTGACTTCAAATTGTTGTGCCAAAGCCCCCAGTGATAAAGTAACGAAGCTAATGAGTAGTAGAAGTTTTTTGTTTAGGTTCATGCGTTTTTAGTTTTTATTCAAAGACGATGTAATGTTTCTTAAGGTTGCACAACAACCAAAATACTATATTTGTTGTTAAATCTATTAAAATAAGACCATGTATAAAACCCTACAACCCGTTTTACAGAAAGAACTTGCTGAAATTGAACAAGCAGGGCTATATAAAAAAGAGAGAATCATTGTTACGCCACAGGGTGCAGATATCAAAGTAAGCACTGGTGATGAGGTGATTAACTTTTGTGCAAATAACTATTTAGGCCTGTCATCTCACCCAAAAGTGATTGAAGCGGCTAAAGAAGCTATCGATAAATACGGTTACGGAATGTCGTCTGTAAGATTTATTTGCGGCACGCAAGATATCCATAAAGAATTAGAGAAAAAGATTTCGGAGTTTTTAGGAACAGAAGATACCATTCTTTACGCGGCAGCTTTTGATGCCAATGGTGGTGTTTTTGAACCTTTGTTAGGTCCTGAAGATGCCATTATTTCTGATGAACTGAACCATGCTTCCATTATTGATGGTGTGCGTTTATGTAAGGCACAGCGTTTTCGCTACAAAAACTGCGACATGGAAGATTTAGAAAAGCAGTTGATTGCTGCTAAAGATTGTCGTCATAGAATGATTGTGACTGATGGAGCTTTCTCTATGGATGGTTCTGTGGCACCTTTAGACAAAATTTGCGACTTGGCTGATAAATACGAAGCCTTGGTAATGATTGACGAATCGCACTGTTCTGGTTTTATTGGTAAAACTGGTAGAGGTACGCATGAGCATTTTAATGTAATGGGTCGCATTGATATCATTACAGGTACTTTGGGCAAAGCTTTGGGTGGTGCTTCTGGCGGATTTACTTCTGGTCGTAAAGAAATTGTAGATATGCTGCGCCAACGCTCACGTCCGTACTTGTTCTCAAACACTTTGGCACCTTCTATTGCTGGAGCATCGGTTGCAGTATTGGATATGTTGAGCGAAACCACCGCTTTGCGTGATAAATTGGAATATAACACCAAATATTTTAGAGAGAAAATGACCGAGGCAGGTTTTGATATCAAGCCAGGTTTCCATCCTATTGTGCCAGTAATGTTGTACGATGCTAAGGTAGCACAAGAGTTTGCTGCTAAAATGTTGGGAGAAGGAATTTATGTAATTGGTTTCTTTTATCCAGTGGTACCGCAAGGTAAAGCTCGTATCAGAGTACAACTTTCTGCTGCGCATGAACAACATCATTTAGATAAGGCCATTGCTGCTTTTACCAAAGTAGGTAAGGAGCTGGGGGTCATTAAAAATTAGATTTAAAGCATGAAAATTTTCCTGAAAAGCTTTTGCTTCCTAGTATTATCTATATCCGTCATTGCTTGTAAAAAATCAAGCAGTCAATCGCTCAAAGCCGAAACAAAACTGAATGTGAGTTATGGCAGTAACGCTTTGCAAAATATGGATGTTTATTTGCCCGCTAACAGAAATTCAGAAACCAAAGTGCTGGTATTTGTACACGGAGGTAGCTTTATTGGCGGCGATAAAAGTGAATATACGACCATCGCAGAAGAATTAGTAAGGAGAAATTTTGCGGTAGTCAATATCAACTATCGTTTGGTAGACGGTAGCGGTTTGCAAACTAATCCCGTAACTCACAAGCAAAGTGATGTATTAATTCAACATCAGGTTGATGATGTAAGTGCGGCCGTTGATTATACCATTGCCCATGCGGATGAATGGCAAGTGAGTAAAAGTAGAGTTGCCGTTGCGGGACATAGCGCAGGTGCAACTTTAAGCTTGTTGTACAGCTACGGTAGCAAAAACACCAATAAAGTAAAAGTGGTAGCAAATTTGGCAGGAGCGTTGGACCAAACCTTTACCGACATTCCTTCTTTTAATTTGCTACCATCCTATATTTTAGAAATGGGTTATCGATATACAGGTTTTGAAGTAAGCGTGGCTAATGAACAGTATTATAGAGCTATTAGTCCCCTGTATGTTGCTAATTCAAATCAAAAAATACCAACCTTAACCATTTTCCCTGAAAACAATGCCGTTGGAGATTTGCCAAAGCAGGGTAGGGCAACTTTTGATGCTTTTACCACCAAATTAAATCAGCTTAGCGTGCCCAATAAATTTGTACAAATTGCAGGGGCGGACCACAATTTTACAAAAACAGGCAACATCCAATTGGTATTTGTAGAGCTATTGGCTTACCTAAACGCTAATTTGTAATAGATATGTTATAGGTTTGGGTTCATTTTATGGCTGTAATAGCCATTTAACTTTGTTTTTGAACTCGCCTTGACAAATATATAGGAGAAAATCCTGTATATTTGGCGCATGTTACAAGACCAAATAACGCAATACACTAACGAAATCAATGCGTTTTCTACCGCTAATGCTGCAGAACTAGAACAGTTCAGAATACGTTTTCTGGGAACTAAAGGTATTATCAAAGATTTATTTGATGAATTTAAGGCCGTTTCTCCAGAAGAAAAAAGAACCTTGGGAAAGGTATTGAATGAGTTCAAGCAACTGGCAGAAGCTAAATTTCAAACGTTAAACGAAACGATTTCGGCATCACAAGACACTTCGGAAAGCAATCAACTTGATTTGACTTTACCAGGAGAAGGTTTTGAGGTAGGTACGCGTCATCCATTGGCCATTGTACGTAGAGAAATCATCGAAATTTTCAATAAACTAGGCTTCAGCGTTGCCGAAGGTCCAGAAATTGAAGATGATTGGCATAACTTTTCGGCCCTTAACTTCCCAGAAGAGCACCCTGCAAGAGATATGCAAGATACCTTCTTCATTAAAAAAGGAGGTGAAAATGGCGACATTGCACTTCGTACCCATACTTCATCTGTACAGGTGAGGATGATGGAAGCAGGTCAACCTCCGTTCAGAGCATTAATGCCAGGTCGTGTTTACCGTAACGAAGCTATTTCAGCCAGAGCACATTGCTTTTTCCATCAAGTAGAAGGCTTGTACGTAGATGAGAAGGTTTCATTTGCAGATTTGAAGCAAACACTTTTCTACTTTGTGCAAGAGCTTTATGGCGAAGGTACCAAAGTGCGTTTCCGTCCATCTTATTTTCCATTTACAGAGCCATCTGCCGAAATGGATATTTCTTGTAGCATTTGTAAAGGCGCAGGTTGTAACATGTGTAAAGGCAGTGGTTGGGTAGAAATTTTAGGCTGTGGTATGGTTGACCCAAATGTTTTGGAAAATTGCGGTATCGACAGTAAAAAATACAGTGGTTTTGCTTTTGGTATGGGAATAGAACGTATTGCCAACCTTAAATTCGAAATCAAAGATTTGCGTTTGTTCTCAGAAAACGATGTTCGTTTCTTGAAACAATACCAATCAGCCCTGATATAAAATGAAAAAAATAGCCGCTATAGCCATTGTTTTTTTGTTGTTCTTCGCATCATGCGGAAAAGAAGAAAACTATATCCCAGATTATCCAGTAAACTATAGTATTACCGTTGCCGAATTTAGCATTCGAGCTACAAATGGAATTTTATTGGTGCCCAATCAGGGAGTGGCAGGCTTAATTATAGTAAGGATATCTACCAATGATTATGTCGCTTTTGACAGATGCAGTACCGTTAATCCTGAAAAGGCTTGTGCGGTTACACCAGAAGATGGCGGTGTATTCCTTGCCCTAGACCCATGTTCTGGTGGTAAGTTTTCATTGCTCGATGGTAGTCCGCAAAAAGCACCCGCAAAAAGAGCTTTAAAAAGATATGCTTTGAACATCGCGGGGCAACAAATATTAGTAAGAAATTAATGGAGCCAGAGAAAATAAAAGAAAGTATACTTAGGGCCGCAAAGGAGCTATTTAGAAAATACGGCTATCACAAAACCAGTGTCAACGAAATTGCTAAAAAGGCTCGTATTGCCAAGGCTACCATCTATAAGTATTTCGAAAGTAAGGAGCAAATTCTCGATTTTATTTTGATGGACTACCTCGATGTTAACCTGCATGGTATTTTGTCTAATAAAGCACAATTTGCTAGTGAAGAGGAACATTTAAAGGCATTGGTAATGAAAACTTGCCGACTTTCTTTCACGGCTTGTAATGAGTTTATCGGTTGGGATTTTGTTCGTGAAAATGCTAACTCACAAGAATTCTTAAAGCACCTTTCCGACCAGTTAGAAGCTTTGTTATTATCGGCTTATTTGGAGCTCGACCACTTTAAAAACAATCCCGCTCGTCGTGGTGGACTGGCGTTTTTGTTGAAAGCCAGCAAAAGCATCGTGTTCTCGTTTGCCTTCACCTCAGTAAGCGATTCTGATGTCCGTAAGAACTTCGTGACCTTCCAAAAAGAGATATTACCGTATTTGGTAAAAGCTGCTTTATAAACCCTATTATTTGGTCTGAAAAGCAAATAGCTGCTACTATTGGCGATAGTCCCGCTATACGCTTCAATCTTTTTGTCAACCTTCTTGCTGTCATTCCGAGGAACGAGGAATCTCTTTTTGTATTGCTTTAACTTTCAGATTCTTCGCTACGCTCAGAATGACATATACAAAAAATATTTCCGCTGCTATCGGGTTTATAAACTCAAAGTTGTGCTCAAAATCAACAAACCTCGTAGGTTTTCAAAAGAGGTTTTTATTATACAAAGAAACAACTAAAGAACCGAGCAAAGCAAACAGCTCCAGCCAATAATCATCAATAAACCACCTAGCGGTGTAATTGGTCCTAAAAATTTGAAACTCTTTTTAAGGTATTCCGATAGCGACAAAAGATAAATGCTAAAAGAAAAAAGGATGGTGCCAATTGTTACCAAATAGAAAGCCCATTTGATAGAGTTTAGCTCTAAATTGGCATTGTAGCCAAGCACCAACAGAAACAGGGCACTATAAGTTTGATACCTTACGCCAACTTCAAAAGAGGCTAGTTTCTCGGCAGATAAAACTTTCTTTAAAGTATGAGCACCGAAAGCGCCAAAAATAATCGCTAAAATTCCAAAAGCTGCTCCAACAGCAATAACTAAGTGGTTATTCATATAGCAGTAAAGGTAGCGAAATAAGACCTAAAGATAAGTTAACGGATTGTCTAAAAATATAAAGGCGTCATTTCGAGCGAAACACAGTGTAGCCGAGAAATCTTTTAAACATAATTGCTTAATTTAAAGATTTCTCGGCTATGTGTCTATGTGGTTATATTAACCTCTCCTTGAAAAGGAGAAGGGAGAATGGTTGGTGATTATTTTCCTAGAGCTTTTCTCACTTGTGGGGCTATCTTTTCTCCAAAAATCTCAATAGATTTCATCATGTGTTCATGTGAAGGTGCACCTACAT
>Ga0206117_100129_pt1 | contig 124242 bp, 129 predicted proteins | sample 3A5Ametagenome_FD_177997 | JGI IMG/M metagenome (GOLD analysis project Ga0206117, IMG submission 177997) | Enriched microbial communities from leaf-cutter ant dump, University of Wisconsin, Madison, United States - 3A5A | ecosystem: Environmental > Terrestrial > Nest > Insects nest > Nest dump...
CCTGGATCTGGTTGTACCAGTTGGGGCTGTTGGAATCCTCGAAGTCGGTCATGTAGGAATCAGCGCCGGAGTTGTAGGCGTTGATGATCATCTTGCGCTCGACCGGGCCGGTGATCTCCACCCGGCGGCAGGCCAGGGCCTGCGGCAGCGGCGCCACCTTCCAGTCGCCTTCGCGGATGTGCTTGGTTTCCGGCAGGAAGTCGGGCAGTTCGCCGGCATCGATGCGGGCCTGGCGGGCGACGCGGGCCTTCAGCAGTTCCTGGCGGCGCGGCTCGAAGGCGCGGTGCAGCTTGGCGACGAGTTCCAGCGCGTCGCGGCTCAGGATCTGGTCGAAGCGGGGATGCAGCGGGGCGTTGATCTGCAGGCCTTGCGGCAGGTCCAGGGTCTGGCTCATGGTCATGCTCCTTGTCGTTCCGGGTGATTCGGTGTTCGGGTGGCGCCGGCGGTGGCCGCCGGCGCCGGCTGGTGTTCCGGCGCGGCGGACTTCAGTCCGGCCGCCGCTTGCGTACGAATTCGACGACGCCGCCCAGGCTGTCGCCGCTGCCGTGGGGGCTTACGTCCAGCGCCTCGGCCGGCTGGCCGCTGCGGTTGATCCAGAAGGTGGTATAGCCGAACCAGGTGGCGCCGGCCGCATCCCAGCCGTTGGCGGAGACGAACAGGATCTCCCGCGCCTCGCAGCCGAAGGCCGCCGGGCCCATGGCGTAAGCGTCCGGATGCGGCTTGTAGCGCTCCACCTGCTCCACCGACAGAACATGGTCGAACAAGCCTGTCAGCCCGGCGCTGCGCACCGACACCTCCAGCATCTGCGGCGTGCCGTTGGAGAGGATGGCGGTGGGCACGCCCATGGCCTTCAGCTCGCGCAGCGCCGCCGCGTTCTCCGGGAAGGGCGACAGGCAGGAATACTGGTTCAGCAGCTGGGTACCGGCTGCTTCGGACATCGCCAGGTCCAGCCTGCGGGCGGCGAAATCAAGGGCATCGCGCGTCAGCTCCCAGAACGGACGGTGGCGTCCGGCCAGGGTGCGCAGCTGCGAGTACTCGATCTGCTTCTGCCGCCACAGCGCCGCCAGCGCCTCGCCCTTGCCGGGGAAGAGCTGCTCCGCCAGCAGTCCGACGGAATACACGTCGAACAGGGTGCCGAAGGCATCGAAGGCAACGGCTTTCAGGCGGGGTGCGGCAGTCATGGCGATGTCCGAGCTTTGCAGTGCCGGGCCTCGTGGGCCCGCCGGTTCGTTCTTGTTGGGGCGGCGCCGGCGGCGGGAGATCGTCCCGCGGCGGTCCGCTCGTGTGGGGGTAGCGTCTCCTCTCACCCCGTATTGAGGCCAAGTCTATTGCGCACGCGTTCGATACAGAAGATGCGCTAAGATCAATTGATCTTTTACTTCTGGTACAAGATGGACCATCTCAAGCAGATCGAGAGCTTCGTGAACGTCGCCACCCGCGGCAGCCTTTCCGCCGCCGCCCGGCTGGAAGGGGTGACGCCGGCGGTGATCGGCCGCCGGCTGGATGCACTGGAGCAGCGCCTGGGCGTGAAGCTGATGGTGCGCACCACCCGCAGCATCACCCTCACCTTCGAGGGCAGCGCCTTCCTCGAAGACTGCCAGCGCATCCTGCACGAGCTCGCCAACGCCGAAGCCTCGGTGACGCTGGGCGGCGTCAAGGCCAGCGGCCATGTGCGCATCTCGGCGCCCGCCGGCTTCGGCCGCCGCCATGTGGCGCCACTGGTGCGGGAATTCCTGGAGGCCAACCCGGAGGTGAGCTGCACGCTGGACCTCACGGACCGGGTGGTGGACCTCGCCAACGAGGGCATAGACTGCGCCATCCGCATCGGTGGGCTGGCGGATTCGAGCCTGGTGTCGGTGCGGCTGGCGGAAAACCGCCGGGTCGTGGTCGCCAGCCCCGACTACCTCGCCCGCCGCGGCGTGCCGGTGACGCCGGACGACCTCATCCGCCACACCTGCCTGTCGCTCGGCCAGCAGCGCGGCTGGCTGTTCCGCACCGGCGACGGCGACGTGGTGGCGGTGCGGGTGAGCGGCCGCCTGGAGTGCAACGACGGCGCGGTGTTGCACGACGCCGCGTTGGCCGGCGAGGGCCTGGCCTGGCGCTCGCTGTGGGAAGTGGAGGCCGACCTGCGTGCCGGCCGGCTGGTGTCGGTGCTGGACCAGTTCGCTGCGCCGGTCACCGGCATCTACGCCGTCTTTCCCCAACGCCGCCAGCTGGCCCTGCGGGTGCGGCTGCTGATCGACCATTTCAAGAATCGCTACGGCAGGGCGGATTACTGGCGGGAGCTGGGCTGAGGGGGCTGGCTACTGAGCTTAGGGCGCGCCGCTGGTTTGATCGCCGCGCCCCTCTCCCCCAACCCCTCTCCCGCGCGGGCAGAGGGGTTGGGGGAGAGGGGCGTAAGGCCGCGCGTGGAATTGGGGAGCTACGGCTGCTGCGCCGTGCAAGCGCTATAGCGGTGGAGCAGATTGCTGGCGGGAGATGGGGCAGGGTGGCTGGCTAGCTGTTGACGTTGGGGCCCCGCTTGTTCTCCCTCTCCCCTCGTGGGAGAGGGCAGGGGAGAGGGGGCGCCCCGCAAGGGGCGGCTGTGTGCCGGGTTGACCGCCGCGGCCCTCTCCCTCGAAGGGGAAGCAAGGCCTTGCACGAAATGGTGGGTGATGGCTGCGGCCGTCGTGTTGCGTCTTCGCCCGAGTTTCCCACTCCGCCTCCAGGCCCAGCCATTCCGGATTGCCTCGGCCGCTGCCTGGCGAACATCATCCCCTTCCATTCCCGAAAATCGCTACTCCCGTTTCACGCTTTTGCGGACGCCCTCCGCTCCGGTCGGCGCGCATTCTTCTGTCTGCGCCGGTTCAACCGAGCCGTCGCCGGACCGCCCAGGTCCGCCATCCACCGACAGGAGAACCGCCATGAAATGGGAAACCCCGAGCGCAATCGATTTCCGCTTCGGCTTCGAAATCACCATGTACATCGCCACCCGCTGAGCGAACGCTCCGGCGCTGCGGCCAACGCTGCCGCCGGGGCCTCCGGAATCCATCCGCGATGAAGATACGCATCCTCGGCGCCGGGGCCGGCGGCGGTTTTCCGCAGTGGAACTGCAACTGCCGCAACTGCAGCGGCCTGCGCGGCGGCACGCTGCGGGCCAGGGCGCGCAGCCAGTCCTCGATCGCCGCCAGCGGCGATGGCGAGCACTGGCTGTTGTTCAACGCTTCGCCGGACGTGCTGCAGCAGCTGCGCGGCTTTCCGGCGCTGCAGCCGGGCCGCGCGCTGCGCGACAGCGCCATCGCCGCCATCCTGCTGATCGATGCCCAGATCGACCACAGTACCGGCCTGCTGATGCTGCGCGAGCACCTGAAGCCGCACGCGCTGTGGTGTACCGCCGCGGTGCATGAGGATTTGAGCGGCGCCTATCCGCTGTTCCCCATGCTCTCCGCCTACTGTGGGCTGGACTGGCACGAGCTGCCGCTGGCGCGGGAGGTGGCGGTGGAGGGCGTGCCGGGGCTGACGCTGTCCGCGCTGGCGCTGCACAGCAATGCGCCGCCGTATTCGCCTTACCGCGACCGCCCGCGCGAGGGCGACAACGTCGGCGTCAGCCTCATCGCCGCCAATGGCCGCCGGCTGTTCTACGCCCCCGGCCTGGGGGAGATGACGCCGGCGGTGTGGGCGGCGATGCGCGAGGCCGACTGCGTGCTGGTGGACGGCACGCTGTGGACCGACGACGAGCTCATCCGCCTCGGTGTCTCCAGTCGTAGCGCGCGGGAGATGGGCCACCTGCCGCTGTGCGGCGCCGGCGGCATGCTGGCGTGGCTGGCGCGGCTGCCGGACAGCACCCGCAAGGTGCTCATCCACATCAACAACACCAACCCGGTGCTGGACGAAGACAGCCCGGAACATGCCGAACTCGCCGCGCGCGGAGTGGAACTGGCCTGGGACGGCATGGAGATCACGCTGTGAGCCGGAGCAGGGCGGCGTCCCACGGAGCCGGCCGGCGCGATTACCGCCAGGGAGAACGCAGATGATGGACACCGCCACGCTGGCCGCACCCGCGCTGCATCAGGGCAGCGCCAATGAACCGCCCTTGAGCCGGGCCGCTTTCGAGGCCCGCCTGCGCGGCCATGAATCCCGCTATCACATCCACCACCCCTTCCACCGATTGATGGCCGAGGGCCGGCTGAGCCGCGCCCAGCTGCAGGGCTGGGTGGCGAACCGCTTCTATTACCAGCTCGCCATTCCGCGCAAGGATGCCGCCATCCTCGCCAACTGCCCGGACCGCGAGATCCGCCGGGAGTGGGTGCAGCGCATCCTGGACCATGACGGCCGCGGCGACGATCCCGGCGGCATCGAGGCCTGGATCGCGCTGGCCGAAGCGGTGGGCATCGCCCGCGAGGAGCTGCTGTCGCTGCGCCGGGTGGTGCCGGCGGCGCGCTTCGCGGTGGATGCCTATGTTGAATTCGCCCGCCGCCAGCCCTGGCAGGAGGCGGTGGCGAGCAGCCTCACCGAGCTGTTCGCGCCCCACATCCACCAGCAGCGCATCGACCTCTGGCCGGCGCACTACCCCTGGGTGAAGCCGGAAGGCCTGGCCTATTTCCGCAAGCGCCTGCAGCAGGCGCGCCGGGATGTGGACCACGGCCTCGCCTTCACGCTGGACTACTTCGGCCAGAGCCGCGCGCTGCAGGAGCGGGCGGTGGACATCCTGCGCTTCAAGCTGGACGTGCTGTGGGCGCTGGCCGACGCCATCCTGCTCGACCAGTGCGAGATCGAGATCAAGGGAGCAAAGGCATGAGCGCGGCGGGTTTTCAGGCTGATGGGGGCGTGGAGTGCTGCGCGAATGCGGCTGGTGAAGGCACTGCGCCGGAGGTGGTCGCCGGCGGGGCGGTGCCGGCGCGGGAGGGCGCGCCGGGCGGCGGCGATGTGGCTCTGTCCGCCGCAGGCTTCGCCGGCCAACCGGCTGCCGCTGCGCCTTCTCCGGCAAGCGGCGCGGGCCTGGCTCCCCGCCTGTCGCCCCGCTTCCGCCTGCAATGGGAAGAGGCGCAGCAGGCCTGGGTGCTGCTCTACCCGGAAGGCATGGTGAAGCTCAACCACAGCGCGGGAGAGATCCTGCTCCGCTGCGACGGCAGCCGCGACTCCGCCGCGCTCACCGCCGACCTTGAAGCCGCCTTCGACACCACCGGCCTGCAGGCGGAAGTGGCGGCCTTCCTCGGCCACGCCCGCGAGCGCGGCTGGGTGCAGGGCGGCTGATGCGATGGGGCGGGGCGGGCAGTCACGGCCGCGCTGCTTGCCATCGATCCACGCCCACCGTTCGGGTCGAGCCCGTCGCAGCCGGGACGAGCAAGGCACCGCGGCCAGCGGACTACAGCCCGATCACATCGCACAGGAACCCCAGCAGATGGACATGATTCCGCCCTCCGCGCAGCCCAGCCCGCCGCAACCCGGTCCGCCACTGTGGCTGCTTGCCGAGCTCACCTACCGCTGCCCGCTGCACTGCGCCTTCTGCTACAACCCGGTGGATTTCGCCCATACCGGTGCCGAACTGGGCACTGAAGACTGGCTGCGGGTGCTGGGCGAGGCGCGCGCCGCCGGCAGCGTGCAATGCGGCTTCTCCGGCGGCGAGCCGCTGCTGCGCGACGATCTCGAAATCCTGGTCGCCGAGGCCCATCGGCTGGGCTACTACACCAATCTGCTCACCTCCGGCGTCGGCCTCACCGAGGCCAGGGCGCGGGCCCTGCGCGCCGCCGGGCTGGACCATGTCCAGCTCTCCTTCCAGGACGCCAGCCGCGAGGTGAACGACTTCCTCTCCCACACCCGCACTTTCGACCTCAAGCGCCGCGTTGCCGCGCTGATCAAGGCCCAGGGCTGGCCGATGGTGATGAACTGCGTCATCCACCGCCTCAACATCGACCATCTGGATCGCATCATCGAGCTCGCCATCGAAGTCGAGGCCGAGTACCTGGAGCTGGCCAACAGCCAGTACTACGCCTGGGCGCTGCACAACCGCGACCACCTGCTGCCCAGCCGCGCCCAGCTGGAGCGTGCCGAACGCACCGTCGCCGACTACCGTGCCCGCCTGGGCGACCGCATGCGGCTGTTCTTCGTCGTGCCGGACTATTACGAAGGCCGGCCGAAGAAATGCATGAACGGCTGGGGCAACGTCTTCCTCACCGTCACGCCCGACGGCACCGCGCTGCCCTGCCATACCGCCCGCATGCTGCCCGGCCTGGCCTTTCCCAATGTGCGCGAGCAGGCGGTGGCCGACATCTGGTACCGCTCCGAAGGCTTCAACCGCTACCGTGGCGATGGCTGGATGCGCGATCCCTGTCGCCGCTGCCCGGACAAGGAAAAAGACCTTGGCGGCTGCCGCTGCCAGGCTTGGCAACTCGCCGGCGACCCCGCCGCCGCCGATCCCGCCTGCGCCCGCTCGCCGGATCATGGCCTCGTGCTGGAAGCGGTGGCGCAGGCCAACCATCCCCGGCCGCCAGCCGTCGCGCCGCTGTTGTTCCGCGACCCCGCCCGCTCCCGCAGCCTGGGCCGCGCCGACCCCCGCTACCCGCCGCCCCAGGCTTGAAGCCACCCGCGCCCTAAGGTATAGTCGGCGCCCTTCGCTGCTGTAGCTCAGTCGGTAGAGCAACTGATTCGTAATCAGTAGGTCACCAGTTCGATTCCGGTCAGCAGCACCAGTTGTAGAAACGGCCCGCCCAGTGCGGGCCGTTTTCATTTCTGCCGGCGGTCCGGACCGGTTCCAGACCCATGCAGCGACCCAGGCGAGATGCTGTTCGGATGCGGGCCGCTCCGCGCTCCGGCCTTTCGCCAGCCCGTCTAGGCGTAGATGAAAGTCAGCGCCACTGCTCCGGCGATCAGGAGCAGGAACAGCAGGGCGAACAGCGCGCGCAGGATGCGGACCACCCGGCAGCGCTGCGCGGCCGTGTTGGTGACGGCATCTGCCGCGGCGGCGATGGTCAGTTCAATCAGTTCGTCAGCCATGCGATTCCCACTTTCGCCAGATGCCCGGCGCGACCGTCGTGCCGGGTGAGGCTTATCCAATCCGGGTTGAAGCTAGCAGATTTCCACCATTGCCATCTGGCATGGAAGGTCGGTTTTGCCGGTTCCGTCATGGCCCGCCCGCCGAATTCCCGGGTGCCAATCCCGCCTCGAGGAGATAGAATGAGAATTATTACCATCTGAATAGACGTACCCGGCGGGTCGGCCAGTTCCTTCTGGCGCGGCGGCAGCCTGTGGGCACAGCGTCGTCCATCCCCCGAGCCGTGGCTGTCCATTACTACAGAGAACTGCTGAACTTCTGCGCCAAGAACCTGAAGGATCGCGATGCCGCGGCCGATCTGGTGCAGGAGGTGTATGCGCGCTTCCTGACGCTGGGGCGTGCCGGCGGGGCGGTGGCCGATCCGCGGGCCATGCTCTACCGCATGGCGCGCAACCTGATGGTCGACCAGTACCGGCGCGAGCAACTGCGGGACCACGACAGCCTGGACCTGCTCACCGAGGATCAGCTGCCGGCGCTGCCGCGGCATCAGCAGCCGGAAGAGATCTACGCTTTCGCCCAGTATGCGGCGGCTATGTTCGCCGCCATCGAGAGCCTGCCGCTGCGCTGCCGCGAGGCCTTCATCCTGAACCGCTTCGACGGCCTGACCCACCAGGAGGTGGCGGATCGCATGGGCATTTCGCGCAACATGGTGGCCCAGCACATCATCCGCGGTGTGCTGGTGTGCAAGGCGTGCGACGACCGCTTCCATGGCCGTGGCACTTTCGCGGCCGCCAGGACGGGCAAGCGGGACTAGCAGGAATGCGCATAGACTCGGCCCGGCTCCACTTCTGGCGCCGCCCTGCGTCTCCCTTCATGTAAGCAGCCCGTTTCCGCATATGGCCCAATCTTTTCCCCCCGAGAAATCCACACCGCCGTCCGCCGGCCAAGGCTGGGACGATGGCGACGATTTCCAGCAGTTCATCGCCGGGCAGGACCCGGTGGATGCGGCTGCGGCGGGCTGGATGGTGCGCCGGCAGGACGGACTGACGCCGGAGGAAGAGGCGGAGCTGCGCGATTGGCTGGCGCAAGACCCGGCGCACGGCGAGGCGCTGGATCAGGTGGAAGGCATCTGGGGCCGGATGGACCGCCTGCCGCAGGAGGGCATCGAAGTGCTCAAGGCCGGCCTCCAGGCCGAAGCCGGCATTCCACCGCAGCTTGCCGCCGGGGAGGAGGCCGACAAGGGCCGCGCCGCGATTCCGCCCGCCCGGCCCACCGCGCAGAGCGTACCGGGCCGCCGCGGCTGGTTGCCGGATCTCACCGCACTGCCGCCCCGGCTGATGCCGCAATTCGCATCCGCAGCGCTGGCTTTCTTCGTCATCGGCGGCGGCTGGCTGGGCTGGGAGTTCTGGCGCAGCCAGCCCACTTTCGTCCACAGCTACGTCACCGCCCGCGGCCAGCAACAACAGGTGCAACTGCCGGACGGCAGCACGCTGTGGCTGGATACCGCCACCCGGGCGGACGTGGCGCTCTACCGCCAGCGCCGCGAAGTGCAGCTGCCGGAAGGGCAGGCCCAGTTCGTGGTGCAGGCCGACCCGGCACAGCCCTTCCATGTGCTGGCCGGACCGCTGCGCATCACCGTCGTCGGCACCCGGTTCTCGGTGCGCTATACCCGCAGCGGCCTGGGCAATGGCGGCGTCAGCGTGGTGGTGGAAGAGGGCAAGGTGCGGGTGGCGCGTGCCGATGGCCAGCCGCAGGAACAGGGCGTGGAGGGGAGCGATGCGGTGCTCCTCACCGCCGGCCAGTCCGTGCTTGCCGACGCCAGCGGCGTGCTGGGCGCCGTCTCCAGCGAATCGGCGGCGGGCACGGATGCCTGGCGCGAAGGCCGCATCAGCTTTGCCGGCGTGCCGCTGGCGCAGGTGCTGGCGGAGCTGGAGCGCTACGGCAACACCGGCCTGGTGGTGAACGACCCGGCGGTGGCCGCGCTGCGGGTGCATGGCAGCTTCGACCTGCGCCGGCTGGATGCCTTCATGCGCGCGCTGCCGCAGGTGTTGCCGGTGCGGCTGGAGCCGATGACCGATGGTCGGGCGGAGATCGTCGCCCTGGCCAGCCATTGAGGCCATAAACCGCCGCAAGAGCCTGCTTCATCCCGCCCGGCGATCCGCGCCAAAGCCGTGCAAGAACTGCGTGGAAACTGCGCGAAAAAAACTTCGCCGGGCGACCTCAACACATCAGAAAGCACTGCGTCTCCACCGGTAGGACCTTGTTTTCCTGCCCTACTGTGGAGATTGTCTAGATGTCGAACCCGCGCTTCCGTCCCGCGCCCCTTGCCCTTGCCATCGCGGTGTTTGCCGCCTCTCATGCCCTGGTGCCGCAAGCCCATGCCCAAGCCCTGGCGGCGCCGGTCGCCATCGCGCTGCCGGCCCAGCCGCTGGGCAGCGCGCTGAATGAACTGGCGCGCCAGGCCAGGCTGCAGCTGATGGTGGCGCCCGAGCTGGTGGCGGGCAAGAACGCGCCGGCGGTGTCCGGCACGCTCACCGTGCGCGAGGCGCTGGACCGCCTGCTGAGCGGCTCCGGCCTGGTCGCCACCGTGGATGGCAGCGAAGTCATCGTGCGGCGCGGGCTGGCCAGCGGGCAGGAGACCACGCTGCCGGCGGTGAAGGTCACCGGCCAGGCCGGCGGCGACGCTACCAGCGAAGGCACCGCTTCCTACGGCGCCCGCGCCGCCAGCCTGCTGAAGGGCTCGGACTCGCTGAAGGAGATTCCGCAGTCGGTCACCGTGATGACGCGCCAGCGCATCGACGACCAGAAGCTGCTGACGGTGGGCGACATCCTGATGCAGACACCGGGCATCAGTAAGTCGGTCTCTTTCGCCGGCAACCACGTCTATCTCTCGCGCGGCTTCGACATCCGCAACTACCAGGTGGATGGCATGCCCATGGGTTACCGCGCGCAGGGCGGCCCCGGCGTGGCGGCGGACACCGCGATGTACGACCGCATCGAAGTGCTGCGCGGCGCGCCCGGCCTGCTGCTGGGCAATGGCGACCCCAGCGGCACGGTGAACATGGTGCGCAAGCGCCCGCTGGAAGAGAAACAGGTGGATGTGACCCTGCAGGCCGGCTCCTGGAACAACTTCCGCGCGGAAGTGGACGCCACCGGCCCGCTGAACGAAAGCCGCACGCTGCGCGGCCGCCTGGTCGCCAGTTACCAGGACCGCGAGTATTTCTACGACATCTCCCACAGCCAGCAGCCCTTCATCTACGGCGTGCTGGAGTACGACCTGACGCCGCAGACCACGCTGGCCGCCGGCTACCGCCACCAGGAATACACCCTGGACGGGCCGGACACGCTGGGCGTGCTGCCGCGCTCCAGCGACGGCTCCGATCTCGGCCTGTCGCGCTCCACCGCCATCGGCCCCAAGTGGGGCGAATCGAAGAAGCGGGTGGATGAAGTGTTCGCCGACGTGCGCCATCGCTTCAACGAGCGCTGGACCGCCACCGTCAGCGCCTCCTACCAGGAGTCGGCCTGGGATGGCGTCAGCATGCTGTACAACGGCACCATCAACCCGGCGACCGGCACCGGCGCCTTCATCTATCCCTACATCGGCAGCGACTCCTATGCCAACACCGGCCTGGACGCCAATGTGACCGGCCGCTTCGACTGGTTCGGCCGCGAGCACAAGCTCATGTTCGGCGCCAACCGGCTGGTGGAACGCAGCAACGGCAAATCGTGGAACGGCTTTGCCGACCGTATCGCGCTGGATCTGAGCAACCCGAACCAGGTTGGCTGGAGCGAACCCACTGGCTACACCCGCACCATCTCCAGCGACAAGACCACCAGCGAAGGCATCTACGGCAACATCCACCTGCAGGTGGCGGACAGCTGGAAGGTCATCGCAGGCGGCCGGGTGAGCTGGTACGAGTACAAGAGCCGCACCAACGGCGTGAATGCCGCGCCCATCACCCAGGATCACGAGTTCTCGCCCTACGCCGCGGTGCTCTACGACATCAACCCGCAATGGACGCTGTACGGCAGCTATGCGGACATCTTCAAGCCGCAGAGCAGCTACAAGACCGCCGACGGCAAGGCGCTGGACCCGGCGGTGGGCTCGAACTACGAGCTGGGCATCAAGGGCAGCCTGTTCAACGACAAGCTGAACACCTCCTTCGCCCTGTTCCACATCATCCAGGACAACCGCTACCAGGTGGACCCGGACTACCCCACCGCATGCCCGGCCTCGCCCACCGGCGGCAGCTGCTATGTGAACGGCGGCAAGGTGGAGAGCAAGGGCCTGGAGGCGGAACTCAACGGCCAGATCCTGCCCGGCTGGGAAGCCCAGTTCGGCTACACCTACAACGAGCAGACCTATCTGCGCGACCGCGACTCCACCGGCAACGCCTCCAGCAACGAAGGCAAGAAGTTCAGCGGCTCCACCCCGCGCCACATCTTCCGCGCCTACTCCAGCTACCGCCTGCCGGGCGAATGGAGCCGTCTCACCCTGGGCGGTGGCGTGAGCGCCCAGAGCGGCCTCAGCTACTCCAATTCCGCTGGCGTCACCTGGAGCCAGAAGGGCTACGCGGTGTGGAACGCCTTCGCCCGCTACCAGATCGACCCGGTGTGGTCGGTGGCGCTGAACGTGAACAACCTGTTCGACCGCAGCCACTACGTGGACAACGCCAACCAGGTTTACGGCGAACCGCGTGCCGCGCTGCTGACGCTGCGCGGGCATTTCTGATGCACTTAGCTTGATGGGGCGCGCGGCCTGCGTAATCCGCCGCCTTTCCCGGCGGCGGACTCAGCCTGCCCGTCGCCGCTTCACCGCGCTGGTGGACACCAGCGCTGCCGCCACCGCCAGTGCAGCAGCCAGCCCGAGGCCGATGCGTGGGGCGTGTTCAGGGGTGATGCCCAGCAGCAGCGCGATCACCGCTGAGCCGGCGGCCATGCCGGTCTGGCGGGCGGTGGCCTGCATGCCGCCGGTGGCGCCGTCGCGGTGCAGCGGGGTGGAGGTGAGCAGCACCCGGTTGTTCGGCACCTGGAAGAAGCCGAAACCGAATCCGCTGATCGCCATGAACAGCACCACCAGGCTGGGCTGGTCCGCCAGCGGCCACAGCGCGGCGCAGGCGGCGCCGAGGGCGATGGCCAGGCCGCCGAACACGCACAGCGCCTGCGGCGGATGGCGGTCCGCCAGGCGGCCGGACCACTGCGCGGCCACCGCCACCGTCAGCGGCCAGGCCATCATCAGCAGGCCGGTGTGCATCGCGCTGAGGCCGAGCTGGTGCTGCAGGTAGAAGGGCAGGGCGATGAAGCACAGCATCTGCGAGGAGAACAGGCACAGCGAGCCCAGCATGGCGTGGCGGAACAGGGTGTGCTCCAGCAGATCCAGTGGCAGCAGCGGCGTCGGGTTGCCGCGCTCTCGCCGCAGCAGGCCGAACAAGCAGAGCGTGGCGATGGTGATCAGGCCGAGGCTGAGCAGCGGCTGTTCGGCGATGCGCTCCAGGCCGGTGATGCCGAGGCAGAACAGGCCGGCGTTCAGCAGCACGCTGAGGCCGTCGATGCGGCGCGGCGCCCGTGGCCCTTCCGGTATCGCCCGCGCCAGCGCCAGCGTGAGCAGGCCGAAGGGCAGGTTGATGGCGAACAGCCAGGGCCAGCCCGCCCAGGTGAGCAGCGCCGCGCCCAGCGTGGGCGCCGCCGCCGAACCGATGGCCACGCACAGCGCGTTGATGCCGATGCCGCGGCCGAGCTGGGCGCGCGGGTAGGTGTTGCGGACGATGCCGGCGCTGGCGCACATGATGGCCGCCGCGCCCACGCCCTGCAGTGCCCGCGCGGCCACCAGCCAGCCCAGCGTCGGCGCCAGCGCGCAGGCCAGCGAGGCGAGGGTGAACAGCGCCACGCCGGCGCTGAACACCTGCCGCAGGCCGCTGCGCTCGGCCAGTGCGGCGAAGGGAAATACCAGGGCCACCAGCGCCAGCTGGTAGGCGGTGACGATCCACACCGAGCCGGCTGCGCTCACTCCCAGCGCTTCCGAGATGCTGGGCAGCGCCAGGTTGGCGATGCCGCCATCCAGCACCGTCATGGTGATGGCGGCGAGCAGGGCGGCGATGGCCTGGTAGCGGCGGGGAATAGGTAGGCCATCGGGAAGGCCATCGGCGCGCGCCGGCGGCGCGACGCCGGCCGGGGCGGGAGACTGCATCGGAGTATGGGAAGCGGGCCGGGGCGAGGGGGAAGGATCATAGCGGCCTTTTCCCGGCAGGGTCTTTCCCGGCGGCTGGGACGGCGCGGGTGCGGTGCTGTCGGCTGGGCGCGCTTGCCATGGCCTTCATCGGCCGACGCGGCGCGGCTGCCTGGGCGCGGGGCGGCCGGGCGACGGTGGAGGCTGCCAGGGATGAGTCGCCGCAAACGCCTGATTCCGCTGCCGCGATGACGCAGCCGCAGCCGGGAAGGCGCCGCAGCGCTGCCCGGCCATCCGCGCCCTCGCGGCCTGAATCAAGGCCTCAGCGCAGCGAACGGGCGGCCACCGTCGCCACCCGCGAATCGTTGGCGCCATGCGCGCCACTCACCCCCACCGCGCCGATGACTTCGCCTTCCACCACCACCGGCATGCCGCCTTCCAGCGGATAGAGGCCGGGAATGGTGCCGAAGCTGGGCTTGCCGCCATTGACGAAATCCTCGAACTCCTTGGATGGCGCCTGCAGCAGCGCGGCGGTGCGCGCTTTGCCGATGGCTACCGAGGGGCTGATGCCGATGGCGCCGTCGGCCTTGCGGAACACCACCAGCTCGCCGCTGGAGTCCACCACCGCCACGCTGATCACCCAGCCGTTGCGCGCGGCTTCGGCCAGCGCGGCGCTGGCGGCGCGCTCGGCACCGGCCAGTGTGATGTCGCTGCGGCTGCGCTTCACCGGCTCGGCGGCCGGCGCCTGGGCGAGCACCGGCAGGCTGGTGGCCATCAGCGTGGTGATGAGCAGGGGAAAGGAGAGGTGCTTGGGGAGCATGCTGGTTGTCCTTATTCGTGGAAGTCGATTGGGGGAGGGCGGTTTCAGGCGCGGCTGCCGAAGGCCCGGAGGAAGGTGGCGACGGCCAGTTCCACCCAGCGGTCCAGCTGGGCGGCCGATGGCGGCGTGGCCGGGTGGGTGAGGCATTCCAGCTGGCCTTCGCCGCGCAGCAGGCTGAGGAACAGCCCGGCCGCCGCATCCAGCCCTACCGCCTGCACGTCGATCTCGCCCGCCTGCGCGGCCTGCGTCAGCTGCGCCGCCACCAGCCCGCCGACCGCTTTCGGCCCGGCGAGGTAGAAGTGGCGGGCGAGTTGCGGAAAGCGCGGTGCATCCGCCACCACCACCCGGAACAGCGCCAGCCCGACCGGCGACAGGATGATGCGCAGATAGGCGTGGCCCAGCTCGGTGAGCGTGCGGGCGATGTCGCCCCGGGTGGCCGTCAGCGCCTGCACCGAGCGCGCCATCTCGGCGCATTCATGCTCGATCACCGCCGCGAACAGCGCTTCCTTGTTGGGGTGGCAGGTGTAGAGCGTGGCTTTGGACACGCCCGCCTCGCGCTGGATCATGTCGGTGGTGGCGGCGCTGTAGCCGTGGGCCAGGAACACCCGCGCGGCCGCTTTCAGGACTGCGTGGTGCTTGGTGGGGCAGGGCGTGGTCGTCATTGCGTCGAGCGGGGTCAGAAGGATTTGTACCGAACTATACCGAAAGGTACATACCAGATTCAAATGCCGGCACTCTCAGAGAGAGTCCTCCCGTTCGCCCTGAGCCTGTCGAAGGGCAGTTGGCGCTAAGCAATATGGAGAATGTGAAAGCACTCAAGCCTTGGCCGGGCCCACCCGTTTGACCACTCTTCTGCATCTTCAGTAGTGTACCGATCGGTTTTATCCCGATCTGAATCCCGCTGGAGAAAACGCATGCAAACCCTGAAAGACAAAACGCTGCTGGTGATAGGCGGCAGCTCCGGCATCGGTCTGCGCGTCGCCGAACTGGCTGCCGCCGAAGGCGCCCGGCTGCTCATCGTCGGCCGCAACCTGGAGCGGCTGGCGCAGGCCCGGGCCAGTCTTGCCGGGCTAGGCGCCTTGGTGGAAACCCATCAGGCGGACGCTCACGACCATGCCGCGCTGGCCGCCCTGTTCGACCGGCTGCCGGCCTTCGACCACCTGGTTTCCATGGTTGGCGATGTGATGGGCGGAGGTTTTCTCGGCGCCGACATGGCGGTGATACGCCATGTCATCGAATCCAAGTTCTTCACCAATGTGCATATCGCCCAACTGGCCGCCGGCAAGCTGAACGAGGGCGGCAGCCTGGTGTTCACCTCCGGCACCGGCGGCCGCGCGCAGGATGCCTGCGCCAGCTATGTCGGCAACCTCGGCATCAACGCCCTGGTGCAAGGGTTGGCGGTGGAACTGGCGCCGCGGCTGCGGGTGAACGCGGTGGCGCCGACGTGGACGCTGACGCCCTTCTGGCGCGAGGTGCCCGCCGAACAGGTGGCGGCGATCCGCCAGCGCTTCGAGGCCAGCATTCCGCTGCGCCGCCTGGCCGCCATCGACGAACTCGCTGCGGCCTACGTCTTCCTGATGAAGAACGGCTTCGTCACCGGCCAGCATCTGGCGGTGGATGGCGGAATCATGCTGGGTGCCTGAGCGGGATGCCGGCGAGGCGGGCGGCTGGTGCGGCGGAATGCCATGCCAGCACCGGGTTTTCGCCCGCGCGGTAGCGCGTCGGGTCAGCTAGCCGGTGCGCTGGAGAGCGCGGCATGTATCACGAGGCGCTACAAATGCGGCCTTGCTTTAGATATTTTCAAGATATATCTTGAGTGTGTTCGTAACGATCTAAGGACAAGAGTCATGATGAAACGCTTCTTCAAACTGCACGGCCGCCTGGGTGGCGGTGAAGGCCTGGGCGGCTTCGGCGGCCACCATGGCGGGCGGCGCGAGCGCCTGTTCGAATCCGGCCACATCAAGCTGCTGGTGCTGCACATCCTCGGCCAGCAACCGGCCCACGGCTACGAAGTCATCCGCGCCATCGGCGATCTCGTCGGCGGCGACTACAGCCCCAGCCCCGGCACCATCTACCCCACGCTGACCTATCTGGAAGACACCGGCCACGCCAGTTCCACGGTGCTGGAAGGCGGCCGCAAGCAGTACAGCATCACCGCCGAAGGCGAGGCTTACCTGGCGACGCAGCAGGAGCCGGTGGAGCGGCTGCTCTCCCGCCTGACGCATGGCCGCAGCCACGCCAAGGCCCGCCGCTCGCCGGAGATCCAGCGCGCGGTGGAAAACCTCAAGACCGCGCTGCGCCTGCGCTTCGAAGAGAGCGCGCCGGATGCGGAGGTGGTGCGCCGCATCGCCGACATCATCGACCGCGCCGCGGTGGACATCGGGCGCGCCTGAGCGCCGCAAGGGGAGCATCCATGAGTCTGCTTACCCAACAGCAATTGAGAAAAGCCGGCGTGCGGGCAACGCCGCCGCGCATGGCGGTGCTGGAAGCGCTGCAGGGCAACGGCGGCCAGCACATGACGGCGGACGAGCTGTATCTGCGCCTGGGCGAACAGGGCCGGGCGGTGGGGCTGGCGACGGTGTACCGCGTGCTGGCCGACCTGGAAGCCGGCGGCATCATCCGCCGCAACCAGTTCGGCCAGGGCAAGGCGCGCTTCGAGCTGGCCGGCGGCGGCCGCCACTTCCACATCGTGGATCGGGAAGGCGGCGACGTGCGCGAGTTCGAGGACGAAGCCCTGCTGCACCGCCTGCAGGAAGTCGCCGCCCAGTCCGGCCACCGCCTGGTGGACCTGGAGCTCACCCTCTATGTGCGGCCGGCGCCCTCCCGGGCAGCCGAGGCCACCAACCTTTCCGAACCGGAGCAACAGACATGAAGCAACACCGCTACCGCATCACCGTGGAGCACCTCAGCGACGTTAGGGGCGAGCCTTCCACCTACGCCGAGCCGCTGCGCTTCGAGGCTGGCAACCATGACGACGTCTTCGCCGTGGTCGAGCGCGTGCGCGCCCGTGGCGACCTGCCGCCGGATTCCGCCACCGCCTTCGCCGTCGGCCTCAAGCTGTTCGGCGAAGTCATGCTGGAAAACCGCGGCCACCCGCTGTTCGCCGACTTCGCACCGCAGTTCGGCGAGTTCATGAAGACGCTGAAGAAGGGGCCGGCGGCCTGAGGGAGGGCGCCGCTTGAAGCGTTCTCACCCAAGATGGCATGGGTGCATGGGGCTAGCGTAGTTCCAGGATGGATTGCTCCTCGAAGAGCAATTGCAGCCTGCCTGTCTCGACTGAAAGAAATCGTGCGAAAGGTAAGTCTGTTGCGCCGGAGCGGCAGTAGGCATCTGCTCGCAAGATGGCCCGGTCGTTCGGTAAACGTAAGCTGCGGGCAGTCAGATGTCGGCGGGGGGGTGCGCCTTGCTCCAGTTCTTCGGCAAGTTTGCTGGCCGCAGTCCATGAGAACTCGACGTGTGTTTCCCCGTCGCAATGATCGAGAAAGGGGGCATGCAGGTGGATGCTGGACAGGCTGACTTTGCTGCCCACGAGGGTTTTGAGGTAGGCCATGACACCGTCGGGGCAATTGCCAGCGCAATACCCGTCAGTCACCGTCCAGCTCTCCTTGGAAAAGCTGTGTTTTTCCGGAGGTTGGTCCGCGGTAGCGAACTGAGGCTGGCTGATTGCGAGCGCACCGAGGAGGAGAACGCACCTGATAGCGGTATTCATCAAGCCAGCCTTGTCAGAGTGCGGGTACCACGCCCCATGCTGAGCGGGGCAATAGAGAGGGGACGAAGCCGCCTGTATTTCCGCGGGCGGCTACCCCAGTAGCCATTTGTGAATTTGACCTTTGCGACGCCGGTGCTGGACTGAGAGCCTATCCAGTGTTTTGCGTCATAGACGAACCCGATGTGGTTAGGGCTGCCACCAGTGGCGGGGAAGATGATGATATCGCCAGGAGCACGTTCGGCCTCGTCAATGTCGTCGAATAGGTCATTGGACATGTAACCCGCGACGTTGGTCGAAAATCGGGCGCTCATATTAGGGTATAGCCCGGCCAGCACGTAGGCGACGAAGCCGGAGCAGTCGAACCCATCGCTCGTTTTACCACCCCATATGTAAGGTTTGCCTGAGACTTCGTTGGCAACGCTGGCGGCCTGATTAGCGATTCCCTGGCCGTTGGCAAGGGATAGCTCAGTGGTCAGTTCCATGAACGTGATGCCTGATTCAATTTGAATTTATTATTATTCAAATTGAATTTATGGCCGTCAAGATACTGTCTTGCTGTTCAGGGGGGCGGCAGGGCTTTGGCAAAGAAGAAGGGGGAGATGGTTTGACCATCTCCCCCTTCCCGTCTTGCTCTATCCGATTGCGTCTGAGGCGCTGGATGTGAAGGTCAGCGCCCGCTGAGCGTAAACCGCTGCACGCTGGCGTGCAGCATCTCGGCCAGGGACTTCATGTCCGATGAGGCGCCGGACATGGAGTGGGCGGCGGCGGAGGTTTCCTCGGCCATCTGCACGATGTTCTCCACCCGGGCGGCGATGTCGCGGCCGGCGGCGGATTGCTCCTGCAGGGCGGAGGAGACGTCGTCGATGGCACGCTGTACCGACTGCGCGTCGGCATCGATCTCGTGGACCATGTTGCCGGCGCTGCGGGCTTCTTCCAGACCGTCCTGCACCGCGCTGACGGCGGCGGTGAGGCGGCTGCTCATCTGCTGGGTGCCGGACTGGATGGAGGCCACCATGGCGCTGATCTCCTGGGTGGAGTGGGTGGTCTTCTCCGCCAGCTTGCGCACTTCGTCGGCCACCACCGCGAAGCCGCGGCCCTGCTCGCCGGCGCGGGCGGCTTCGATGGCGGCGTTGAGCGCCAGCAGGTTGGTCTGGTCGGCCACTTCCTTGATGACGGTGACGATGGAGGAGATGCGCTCCGACTCGCTGCCCAGCATCTGCGCGGTTTCCGAGCTGCGGTTGATGGTCTCGGCCACGGTGTCGATGCGGTCCACCATCTGGCGGATGCTGTGGGCGCTGGTGTTGGCCTTGGTGCTGGCCACGGTGGAGGCGTCGCGGGCTTCCTGGGAGATGGCGGCGATGTGATCCACGCTGGTGGACATTTCTTCCAGCGCGGCGGCCATGGCGCTGGCGAATTCGGATTGCGCCTCGATGCTCTTGAACACCGTCTGCGAGTCGTTTTCCAGCTGGCGGGCGGCGTCGCCCACCTGGCGGGCGCCGCCATTCACCTGGCCCAGCGCCTCGTTGAGGGCGTCGGCCATGCGGACGAAGGCGTTCTGCAGCTGGCCGACTTCGTCACCGGAAGTGGCCTGCATGCGCACGCCGAGATTGCCGGCGGCGAGCTGGTCGGCCACCCGCACCAGGTCGCCCACCGGGCGGGTGATGGAGCGGGTGACGAGCACCGCGCAGGCGATGGCGGCCAGCGCGGCGATGGTGAAGGCGGTGAGCAGCACCGCGAGGCTGGAGCGGGCGTCGGCCTTCATGTCGTGCATCACCTGCTGGGCGCGCACGCGGACGACGTCGATGAGCTTGTTGGCGTTGTCCTGGATGGCGCCGATGAGGTGGCGGCTGCTGCCCATGCCGCTCATGACGCCGTTGCGGTCGCCCTGGTTGGCGGCGCGCACGATGTCGCTGACGTAGGGGCGCAGCGCGTCCAGCGTGTCGGCGATGGCCTTGCCGGTGGCGGCGATCTCCGGCTCCGGCGCGCTGGCGAAGGGCTGGGTGTCGCGGCGCAGGCCGTCCAGGGTGTCCAGCTGCTGCTGGGCGATCTTGCCGATGTCGGGCGAATCCACCGCGCCCAGCATGTCGCGCATCTCGATGCGGTAGCGCAGCGTGCGGTAGAGGAAGTCGGTGGCGAGGCGGGAGCGGTCCAGGCCATCGCGCTCGACGATGAGCGCCTGCTTGTCGATGCTCAGGGCCTTGATGCCGATGAACACGGCGGCGGCGCCGAACAGCAGCAGCACAAGGCCGAAAGCCAGCAGCAATCTCTTGCCGATCATGATGTTCTTCAAGCTATTTTCCTTTTTTCCTCGTTAGCAGGGCACCTGCGGCCAGCCTTGTCGTTTTGTGCTTTCCGCCCGGAGGGCGGCCTGCAGCGCCAATCGGCAGTCCGCGGCATGCCCCCTAAAACGGGAAGAAGCTTCAAGTGTGAAGTATTAGCGGCAATTTGGGGCGTGAATTAAATCGCTATGCGGGGGAGATGGGAAGTACCCGGCCGGAATGCCCTGGGCGGCGGGCGGACGCTTCCCGCGGATGCCACCAAGCGGGTGGTGAGTGGCGTCGTGAGCGGGCCGGCGCGCGCTTGTGGGCGGCAGCCGGCACGGGCGCACAATGGCGTCAAGGAGGAATCGCCATGGCCCTCGTCCTGCGCACGCTGCAAGCCGACATCACCACCTTGGAAGTCCGCGCCATCGTCAATGCCGCCAACAGTTCGCTGCTGGGCGGCGGTGGCGTGGATGGTGCCATCCACCGCGCAGCCGGCCCGCAGCTGCTGGAAGCCTGCCGCCAGATCGGCGGCTGCCCCACCGGCGAGGCCCGCATCACCGCCGGCTTCCGCCTGCCGGCGGACTATGTGATCCATACCGTGGGCCCGGTCTGGCGCGGCGGCCAGGCCGGCGAGGCCGCGCTGCTCGCCGCCTGCTACCGCAACTCGCTGGAACTGGCCGCCGCGCATGGGGCGGAGAGCGTCGCCTTCCCCTCCATCAGCACCGGCGTCTATGGCTATCCGCCGGAACTGGCAGCGCCGCTGGCGATCGCCACCGTGCGCGACCATGCCGCCCGCTTGCAGAGCCTGCGCGAAGTGCTGTTCTGTTGCTTCTCGGTGGCGGATCACCAGCGCTATATCACCTTGCTCGACGGGGCGGACGGCTGAACACCGCCACCTTACAGCCGCTGCTTGGCACGGATGCTGCTCCGCAACAGACAGCCGCCGACGGGCGATGGGGCGCAGACCCCGCAACCCCGCGGCGCAGGTGGCGGCCAGCAAAAAAGCCGGCGGCGGGTTTCGCACCTCGCCGGGGCATGGCAGCCGCGATTTGTGCGCTGATGGTGCTTACGGGCGCCATTTGCCGACAACAGACGAGAGCGAGGTGCGAAATGCGGTTCGAGATCCTGGAAAAAGTGGAACGCTGGCTGGTCGGCAGCGTGGGTGAAAGCGACCAAGCCCTGCAGGCGCGCCAGGCGGAAGACGACGATGTCGCCGCCCGCGAGCCGGAAGAGCTGGACCCGGTGTACTGGCTGCCGCCCTTCCCGCCCTGCTGAGCCTTCAGCACCTGCGGCCGGTGCGGCCCCCGACCGGCCGCACTCCTCAGCCGCGCAGCAGCGAATTCCCCTGCGCCGCCAGATAAAGCCCCAGCCCGAACACCAAGTGGTTGCCCAGGCTGCGCAGCCGCGCCCGCGCGGGTTGCGGCGTGCGCGAGGCGGCCACGCCCATGCCGAAGGCCGGCTGCATCAGCAGGAAGGGCGCCGCGGTGCTCGCCGCGCCGAAGGCCAGCGCCGCCAGCAGGCCGGGCTGCGGCCCGCACAGGCCCAGCAGCAGCATGGCGAACACCACGCCCACCGCGTAGTGGGCCAGCCAGCCCAGGGCGGCTTCTCCCCGCACGCGCGGTGCCGTGGCGATGGCCGGGTAGCGGAAGCGGCCCTGCGGCATGCCGCCTATCCAGCGTCCCACCAGTGCGTAGTCCGGCCCGCGCACGCCGCTCAAACGGCTGCGCAGTGCGGCCCACAAGTCCATGAAGGCGGTCGCGCCCACGCCTGCCAGCAGCGCGTCCTGCAACAGGGGAAGGGGCTCAACCATGGCACACCTCCCGTCGAGGGTGGAAAGCGGATGAGGCGCTGAAAACGGCGGTGGCCGGGGCGCTGGAATTCGGCATGTCGGTTCTCCGGATTGCTTGCTGCGCAAGGGAACAGGCATTCTGCGAATTCAAGTCGACTTGAGGTCAAGCATGCCCACGCTGGACATCGGAGAGGTTGCCCGCCGCGCCGGGTTGCCGGTTTCCACCCTGCGCTTCTATGAAGAACGCGGCCTGATCGCCGCCACCGGCCGCAACGGCCTGCGCCGCCAGTTCGACGCCGGCGTGCTGCAGCGCCTCGCCCTCATCAGCCTCGGCCGCGCCGCCGGCTTCTCGCTGGACGAGATCGCCGCCATGGTCGGCAGCGACGGCCAGCCCGCCATAGACCGCGCCCAGCTTGCCGCCCGCGCCGACGAGCTGGACCACAGCATCCGCCGCCTCACCGCCCTGCGCGACAGCCTGAGGCATGCAGCGGTGTGCCCGGCGGCGAGCCACCTGGAATGCCCGTCGTTCCAGAAGCTGCTACGGGTGGCGGAGCGGTATCGGCCCAGGAGAAAGAGCAGGAGCTAGCGGGAGTTGCGCTGTCTCTCGCCGGAGGAACGGGCATTCGCGCGGTGGATGTGCTGACGACTCCGTTGCTCGATACCCGTCTGACCACCGGGAAAAGGCCGGGTCTTACCTGTTGCCCCAAAGTGCCGCGAAATCGAAGGACAGCTGCCGCTGATGCCGGATGGAGAGCAGATAGACCGTCTGTTTGCCGTGGGCATACAGCAGCAAATAGTTCGCCATCACGTATTCACGGATCTCGCCGTCCGCCGCGACTCCCTTCAGCTGCGCGGTGAGGCGCTCCTGGAGTGTCACCGCTTCCACCGAGTTGCCCGGACGTTGCAGAAAGGCGCGTCCCATGGCCGGAAAACGCTTCAGATTGGGAATGACGGTGTCGCCCAATTCGTCCAGCAAGGCATCGAAGGCCTGGGGCGCTTCGGCGTCGGCAAGGAAGCTCTCTATTTCCTCGAAATTGCGCTCGAAGTGCGGGGTGAGTTCGATGCGGAGTACGGCGGTCACGGGGCGGGGGGCTGTTCAGCCGGCCGACTTGTTTGCGCGGCGCCGCTTCAGTGCGGCAATTGCCGTCTCCGCATCCTTTGTGCGACCTGCGGCGACGTCGGCCAAGCCCTTGCTGGCCTCGTCGAGAAGAAGCAGGTGAATGCGCTCGCGCTCGAGGCGGTGGTAGTAGTCCAGGCGCTGGGCGTCGATCAGCGCGACATAGCTCTCGCCATTCTTGGTGATGATCTTCTCGGCACCAGCCTTCACTTGGTCGGCCAGGTCGGAGAGGTTCGCCCGGGCTTGGGAAAGCGGGATGACATCGCGGGCTGAAATGGTCATGGAGATCTCTCTGATGTACAGAACTTTGCACATATTACGCGCTTGAGGGATGGCCTAGTAGCCCTACGATCTCATCGACCACCTTAGCAGTAGGCCGATCCGTCAGAACCTTGCGCGCGGGTAGCCCGGCGTAGACAGGGAAGCGCACCCGGATGACTTCCTCTTCGCGTTGAGGGCTGCGTGCGAAAGGACGCTGCAGTTGCCGGCGGACAACTTCGGCAACGCAGGTTTCCTGATCGAGCGAGGGCAGCAACACGAAGGTAAGTGGGCTGGCCAGAATCTGTTGGCGCAGGCGGAGGTAGTCGGAATGGATGTCTTCGCGGTACGTCATGAACCCGGAAGAAAGCGCGATGACTTGTGGGGAGGAGGCGTGGTCGAGCAGCGCCAGGTAGGAGATCAGGTTCTGCCTCGCATAGGCATCGTAGCCATGGCTGTCGATAAAGGCTGAGATGTCGCCATTTCTGGCGATGAACTCGACGTCCAGATCTGTGAATGCCATGTTGAGACGTTGCAGTGGTGCTTTTCCCCGCGCCGCCAGGGCCTGCCAACCGGATCATCCCCGCTCCTGATGTGTAGGGGCTCTGCTCGTTTCTATGCGTGCTCAAACTGTGCGGCCGCCTGGGCGGATACGGTCAAGCTCATGCGTTAAGCATCGACATAGTGCCGGATCAAGCTCTTTTAGGAATGGGAAAGTTGTGACAGCCGGATTGCCGCGACGATGATCGAATCGTTGTGCTGTCTGTCAGTGGCCGCCGCCCTGCCGCAACCTCGCCACCGTCTCCTCCAACCCTTGCCAGGCCGGCTTGTCCGGCGCGAAGCGGGCGCGGAGGTAGGCGCTGAGGTCGGCGATCTGTCGGTCGTCCAGGCTGGCGGCGAAGCCGGGCATGTAGCCGAGGTCGCCGTGGGCGGGGGACTGGATGCCATGCAGGATGATCTGCACCAGGTTGTCCGGGTGCGGGCTGTGCAGGTTGCTGTTGAGCGCCAGCTCGGGTTTCACGCCAAAGAGTTCCGGGCCGTTCTCCTGGTGGCAGGCGGCGCAGGCGCCGTCGTAGAGGCTTTCGGCCGGGCCGGCGAGGGTGACGGCGGCGGCCTGGGCGCGTTGCTGCAGGGCGCTGGCGTAGCCGCTGGCGGTGGCCGGCGCGGGCGCGGCCTTGGCGTGGGCGGCGAGGTAGGTGGCGATGGCGCGGATGTCGCTGTCCGGCAGGGTGGAGAGGGATTCGACCACCGGCGCCATCGGGCCGGAGGCGACGCCGTGCTGCGGCGAGTAGCCGTGGCGCAGGTAGTCGTAGAGCGCGTCTTCGGTCCACGGCACCGGGGCGTGGGAGAGGGCGTTGAGCGGCGGGGCTTCCCAGCCTTCGGCGAAGGCGCCGGCGTAGCGGTGTTCGCCGGTTTTCTCGGCGCCCAGGGCGTTGCGCGGGGTGTGGCAGGCGCCGCAGTGGCCGGCGCCTTCGACCAGGTAGGCGCCGCGGTTCCATTCGACGGAGCGCGCCGGGTCGGGCTGGAAGGGGCTGGGGTCGTGGTACAGCAGGTTCCAGCCGGCCAGCGCCGGGCGCAGGTTGTAGGGGAAGGCGAGCTTGGTCTCGGGCGCTTTGGCCTTTACCGCCGGTTGCGCCATCAGCCAGGCGTAGAGCGCCTGCATGTCGTCGTCGCTGAGTTTGGCGTAGGCGGTGTAGGGGAAGGCGGGGTAGAGGTGGCGGCCGTCGCGGTGGATGCCGTGGCGCATGGCGCGCTCGAAGGCGGCGTAGGACCAGTTGCCGATGCCGGTTTCCGGGTCGGGGGTGATGTTGGTGGTGTAGATGATGCCGAAGGGGGTCTCCAGCGCCAGGCCGCCGGCCAGCGGCGCGCCGTCCGCGGTGGTGTGGCAGACGGCGCAGTCGCCGGCGGCGGCGACCAGTTCGCCGCGGGCGAGGGTGGCGGCGGAGTAGAGGTCGGCCGCTGGTGGCGCCACCGGGGCGATGGGCGGGCGCCAGGGCAGGGCGGTGGCGAGGGTGGTGGCGGCTGCCGCGGCGGCGGCGCCCAGCCAGCCCAGCTTGCGCTTGCTGCCCGCCCTGGCGGCGGCCGTGTTGCGTGCTTCCAGCGCGAGGCGGATGCGTTCGGCGGTGAAGGGCGGGGAGTCCAGGCGCACGCCGGTGGCGTCGTGGATGGCGTTGGCGACGGCGGCGGCGGCCGGCAGCAGGGTGGCGCCGGTGCCGGCGAGGCGGGGCTCGGGCGTGGCGGGCAGGGCCTGGGCGGCGGGCGGCTCGGTGCCGAGCAGGGCGGCGTTGAGCAGCGCGATCTCGCCGGGTGCGGTGGGGACGGCGGTGGCGGGCCAGTCGTCGAAGGCCTTGCCGGCTTCGGCGCTGAGCAGGCGGCCGGTGGTGTCGGCGATGGCCTGCCGCATGCCGTCGTGCTCCAGCGCTTGGGCTGTGCCGGCGTCGCTGCCGACGAGGACGCGGCTGACGGCGACTTCGCCGCTGCGGGGATCGACCGCGACTTCGGCCAGCCAGGCGGCCCAGGCGTCCTTGCGGGCGTCGACGGCGGTGGCATCCAGGGTGTTCTGCGGGTCGCTTTCCCAGGCGGCTTCGCTGACGTGAGCGCAGGCATAGCCGCGGCCGCGCAGCAGGCCGTCGGCGCTGGCCGGCGCCGGGCCGGCTTGTTCGCCGAGGCGGCGCAGCAGGTTGGCGCCGCGCTCGTCTTCCAGCCGCTGCAGGCGGTATTGCAGCGGGTCGGTGCCGGCAGCGCGGGCGGCTTCGTCGATGAAGGATTCCTGGGCGAAGACCTGGCCCGGCAGGCTGGGGTCGTGGGCGGCGGGCGGGCGCGGGCTTACCGCCGGCGCGGTGCTGGCGAGGCGCAGGGCCGCGCTGCGGTAGGGCGGCGGCAGCACCGCGCCGGCTGTGGCGGCTTCGGCGGTCGGCGAGCCGACGCCGGCCAGGCGCAGGGCCGGCAGCAGCGGGGTTTGCGCGGGTGGCAGGGTGGTGAGGCGGTAGGCGGTGAAGCGGGTGGCGGCGCCACCTTCGTCCGCTGCTTCGATGCGGCTTTCCTGCACGCCGGCGAGCGCGGCGCTCCATTGCAGTTCGGCGTGGCCGAGCAGCACCTGCACCGGGCGGCCGAGGCGCTGGGCGAGCAGGGCGGCGTCGGCGGCGGCGTGTTCGGTCCAGGGGCTGCGGCCGGCGGGGGCGGGCAGGCCTTGGGTGGAGAGCGCGGCGGCCAGTGGGGCCGGGTCCAGCACTTGCACCCGCGTGGGCGGCAGGCCGGCCAGGGCGGCGATTTCCAGCGCCAGGGCGCGCGGGGCGCGGGCGCTGGCCCAGAGGCGGAGCTCGCCATCGACCAGCGCGGCACAGGCGCTGGCGCTTTCTTCCGCCAGCGGCGGCAACGCCGGCCAGCGGTAGCTGCGGGTGAGTGTGTTCGTTGCGTTGGTGAGGGCGGCGGCGGTGTCGCCGTGTTCGCGGACCACGCTTTCCCGCGTCGGCAGCGGCTGGGGGGCCGGGCGGGCTTCCCAGCGCGCCTTGAGCTGGCGGGCGGCGCGGGCGGCGGCCTCGGCCGTGGTGGCGACGACGGCGACGAAATCGCCGCGCGTCACCACATCCACCATGCCTTCGATGGCGGCGACCGAGGCCGGCTCAACCGCCAGCAGGCGGCGCGGACGCAGGCTGGCGCCTTCGCCATCCAGCGGCGGGCGGACGACGCGGGCGTGGAGCAGGCCGCTTCCGCTGGCGTGCTCAGTGCTCCAGCCGGGGAAGGGCGCGGTTGCGGGGGAGGCGCCCGGGTGGCCGGTGAGGGTGGCAGATGCGGCGGTGGTGGCGGTGCCGGCGTTCGCGGCGGATTCGTCCGGGGGGCTGGCCGTGGCGGGGGGCGGGGTGGTCACGGGGCGGGTTCTCTCGTCGGCGGCCGGGCGGCGTCTTTGCGTCGCGCCGTTATCGTTGGGGTGTGCGGGGTCTGCTGTTGCAGCCGGGGCGGGTTGGTGGCGCGTTCATCGCGGGGAACGGTATTGCGCGCGCCATCGCCGGTTCAATAGCGGACCAGGGTGCTCGCCAGCACGGTATCCACCGTTGCTGCCGTTGCCGTTTCGGGCGCTGGAGCGCGGGCGGCGTTCGCTGTCGCGCAGCCGGTGGCGGCGGGGCAGGGCGCGGCGGCGGGCGCACAGGCGGCGCGGCGCTGGCCTTCCAGTTCCACCGCGCGGCGGGCGGAGGCGAGGATTTCCAGGTGGGTGCCGCAGCGGCACAGGTTGCCGCGCAGTTCGCGGCGGATGTCGGCTTCGTCCGCTTCCGGCTTGCGGTTGAGCAAGGCGCGCACCGTCATGATCATGCCGTTGAGGCAGTAGCCGCACTGGGCGCCCTGGCATTCGATGAAGGCTTGCTGCACCGGGTCGGGCGCAGCGAGGTCGCCCAGGCCTTCCAGGGTGGTGATCTCGCGCCGGCCGAGGCCGCCCACCGGCAGGATGCAGGCGCGGGCGGCGCGGCCATCCACCAGCACGGTACAGGCGCCGCATTCGCCCAGGCCGCAGCCGTACTTCGGGCCGTTGAGGCCGAGGTCGTTGCGCAGGGCGTAGAGCAGCGGGGTGTCCGGGCTCAGCAGCAAGGGGTGTTCGCTGCCGTTGACGCGCAGGGTGATCTGCTTTGGGGCGGACATGCGGATGCGTCTCCCGGAGTGGAACGAAGGCCGGCGGCCCGTGGGCGGGGCGCCGGCGTGCAGCGCGCGGCCGGCGCATCCGCCGGCCGGGCCGGGAGGCGGATCAGGCGGCCTTGGTGCTTGCCTTGGCGGCGATTTCGACCAGCGGCACGGTGAAGACATCGTACCCGAAGCACCATTCCGGATCTTCGTTGCTCATCAGCCAGGTGTTGTCGTGCGACACCTTCTGCACCTTGCTGGCGCGCTCTGTGCGGTTGGCTTCGTAGAGGGCGAAGGCGATGCCGTAGTCGTCCAGGCCGACGGCGTCGAAGCAGCGCAGCATCATCGCCGCGTCCTCGATCGCCATGGCGGCGCCCTGGGCCATGTGTGGCTTCATCGGGTGGCAGGCGTCGCCCAGCATCACCAGGCGGCCACGGCTCCACAGCGGCAGCGGGTCGCGTTCCAGCAGCGACCACTTGGTCACTTCCACGGTGTTGTCGATCAGCGCCTGCACGGCGGGGTGCCAGCCGGCGAAGGCTTCGCGCATCTCGTCCTTGCTGCTGGGCAGCCAGCGGTGGGTGAGGTCCCAGCTTTCCTGCGGCACGCCGGTGACGTAGTAGATCTCCTTCTTCGCCCGGTCGAGGTAATACACCATCATGTGGCGGTCTTCGGACCACCACTTGCAGCACAGGTCCTGCGCGTACTTCAGGGTGTCGGCGTTGGCCACCGCGCGGTGGGCGATGAAGCCGGTGTAGATGGGCGGCTCGGTGCCCAGCAGCACTTCGCGCACCTTGGAGTTCACGCCGTCGGCGCCGATCACGATGTCGGCGGTGGCGGTGCTGCCGTCGGCGAAGCTCATGACGACTTCACTGCCGGTGTCTTCGACGTTGGTGAGGTTCTTGTCGTACTCCAGCGTGCCGGCCTGGATGCCTTGCACCATCAGCGCATGCAGGTCGCCGCGGTGCACCGTGAGGTAGGGCGCGCCGTAGCGCTTCTCGGCGTAGTCGGCCAGCGGAATGCGGGCCATTTCGGCGCCGGTGTTCCATTCGCGGCTGTACCAGGCGTCCGGGTAGCAGCCGATGTCGCACAGGGCCTTTTCCAGGCCGACCTTGCGCAGCACCTTCATCAGGTTGGGGCCGAGGTGGATGCCCGCGCCCAGACGGGAGAATTCCGGCGCCTGTTCGTACACACGCACCTTGTAGCCCGCTTGCTGCAGCAGCAGGGCCGCGGCCGCGCCGCCCAGGCCCGCGCCTATCACTGCAATTCTCTGTTGTGCTTTCACCTTGTTTCTCCTGACGCTGGGGTTGGATTGAACGACGTCACCGTCGTCTTGTTCATTAGAGTGCATACACTATAAAAATAAACCTGGAGGCGATGTCAACAGCTGTCGTGAAGAAGGTGGGTAAGGTGCCGGGGTGGTCTTTGTTAAATACTGTGTTTACAAGGAATTCATGCACCAATTGAGGGGTGCGTTGCACGTATTCGGTGCATCTTTCCCAGGGCCGCATTTCTACTGCAAAAAAGAATGTATGCACTATAATCAGTCCTGCCTGAGGGGTGCTTTCGCGGCACGCTCGGGCAAGGAGATCGGGGCACGTCCCGGCGATTCGCGGCAGCAGCCGGCGGATGGCGGGAACGATGTAATCAGGCGTCATCCCTCGTGGAGTGAGCCAAAACCCCCGGCCCGGCGCCTGGAGCGCACTCAACCCAACAGACGGAGTCCGCAGTGAAGAAGACCAGCTATCGCATCGGCCAGATCGTGCCGAGCTCCAACACCACCATGGAAACCGAGATCCCGGCGATGCTGATGGCGCGCCAGGCCGTGCGCCCGGAGCGCTTCACCTTCCACTCCAGCCGGATGCGGATGAAGACGGTGAAGAAGGAAGAGCTGGCGGCGATGGATGCGGAATCCGACCGCTGCGCGCTGGAGCTTTCCGACGCCCGCGTCGATGTGCTCGGCTACGCCTGCCTGGTGGCCATCATGTCCATGGGCAAGGGCTACCACTGCGTGTCCGAGAAGCGCTTGAAGGAACGCACCGCAGACAACGGCGGCCTCGCCCCGGTGGTGACCAGCGCCGGCGCGCTGGTGGATGCGCTGAAGGTGATGGGCGCGAAGAAGATCGCGCTGGTGGCGCCCTACATGAAGCCGCTCACCGAGCTGGTGGTGGATTACATCGCCGACCAGGGCTTCGAGGTGATCGACTACCGCGCGCTGGAAATCGCCGACAACCTGGAAGTCGGCCTGCACGATCCGGCCAAGCTGCCGGACATCGTCGCCGGCATGAACTACCAGGATGCGGACGTGATCGTGCTCTCCGCCTGCGTGCAGATGCCCTCGCTGCCGGCGGTACCCAAGGTGGAAGCGATGACCGGCAAGCCGGTGGTCACCGCCGCCATCGCTACCACCTACGCCATGCTGAACAAGCTGGAGCTGGAGCCCTTCGTGCCGGGTGCCGGCGCGCTGCTCTCCGGCGCCTACTGAGCGGGGGCGGAACGATGAGCACTTTCCAGTACGGCGGCAACGTATTCGCCAACGGCATCCGCCAGCACTACCTGCGCTATGGCGGCGCCAGCGAGGGCAGGGCGGCACGGCCGCCGGTCATCATCATCCCCGGCATCACCAGCCCGGCCATCACCTGGGGTTTCGTCGGCGAGCGCTTCGGCAAGACCTACGACACCTACATCCTCGACGTGCGTGGCCGCGGCCTGTCCGAAGCCTCGGCCACGCTGGACTACAGCCTCAATGCCCAGGCCGACGACGTGCTCGCCTTCGCCGCCGCGCTCGGCCTCACCGACTACATCCTGGTCGGCCACTCCATGGGCGGGCGCATCGCCTTCCGCGCCGCACGCAGCCGGCCGGCGGCGCTGGCCAAGGTGGTGGCGATCGATCCGCCGGTATCCGGTCCCGGCCGCCGCGCCTACCCGGCCAAGCTGCCGTGGTACGTGGACTCCATCGCGCTCGCCAGCCGCGGCACCGACAAGGAAGGCATGCGCGCCTTCTGCCCGACCTGGACCGACGAGCAGCTGCAGCTGCGCGCCGAATGGCTGCACACCTGCGACGACCGCGCCATCCGCGAGAGCTTCGACGGCTTCCACGCCGACGACATCCACCAGGACTTGCCGGAGATCGCCGTGCCGGTGCTGCTGCTGCTCGCAGGCCGCGGCGACGTGGTGCTGGACGCCGACGTGGAAGAGATCCGTGGCCTGCTGCCGGGCGTGCAGGATGTGCGCGTGCCCGGCGCCGGCCACATGATTCCCTGGGACGACGAAGAAGGCTTCTACCGCGCCTTCGGCGACTTCCTCGGCCAGCCGCTGTAAGGCCAGGGGCGCGGCGCCTGCCACCGCCGCGCCGCTCGCCCGCAAGAAAGCTCCCACCCCACCCGCCTTCCTCCAACCCCAACGGAGAACCGCCATGGCAATCAGCGACCACGAACTGATCCAGGCCTGGAAAGAAGTGCTGACGCTGTCGAAGCTGGAACCCGGCCAGACCGTCACCGTGCTCACCAGCGCCGCCACCCATCCGCAGACGCTGTCCACCGCGCTCACCGCCGCCGCCATGCTGGGCGCGGTGGTCAACCGGTTGGACCTGCAGCCGGTCAACGGCGACAAGGCGCTGAGCCGCGATTCCCTCGCCTACCTCGGCACCACCCCGCTTACCGGCAACAAGGCGGCCATCGCCGCGCTCAAGGCCAGCGACCTGGTGCTGGACCTGATGACCCTGCTGTTCTCCCCCGAGCAGCACGAAATCCTCGCCGCCGGCACCAAGATCCTGCTCGCCGTCGAACCGCCGGAAGTGCTCGCCCGCATGGTGCCCACGCTGGCCGACCGCGCCCGCGTGCTGCGCGCCACCGTCAGGATCGAAAAGGCGAAGACCATGCGTGTGGTCTCCGCCGCCGGCACCGACCTCACCTGCCCCATGGGCGAATTCCCCGCCATCGCCGAATACGGCTTCTGCGACACCCCGGGGCGCTGGGACCACTGGCCGAGCGGCTTTGCGCTGACCTGGCCGAACGAAAAGCAGACCCAGGGCACCATCGTCATCGACCGCGGCGACATCCTGCTGCCGATGAAGCGCTACGTCGCCGAGCCCATCACCATCACGGTGAAGGACGGCTTCGCCCGGTCCATCACCGGCGGTGTCGATGCCGAGCTGCTGGCCGAGTACATGGAATCCTTCAAGGATCCGGAGGCCTACGCCATCTCCCACATCGGCTGGGGCCTGCAGCCGCGCGCCAGCTGGACCACGCTGGCGCTGTACGACCGCGAAGCCACCATCGGCATGGACGCGCGTGCCTTCGAGGGCAACTTCCTGTTCTCGCTGGGCCCCAACAACGAGGCCGGCGGCAGCCGCACCACCACCTGCCACATCGACATCCCGCTGCGCAAATGCACCGTGAGCCTGGATGGCGAAGAGGTGGTACGCGTCGGCAAGGTGCTGGACCAGGGCCAGGAGTAAGCGCATGAGCGACGAAATCCGCACCTACGAGAAGCAGGGCTTCGGCAACACGCTGGAACCCAAGGCGCCCTACGGCCTGCTCATCATCGACTTCGTGAACGGCTTCGCCGACCCGGAAGTGTTCGGCGGCGGCAACATCCCGCAGGCCATAGAACGCACCCAGGAAGCGCTGGCGCTGGCGCGCGAGCGCGGCTGGCCGGTGGCGCACAGCCGCATCGTCTTCGCCGACGACGCGGCCGACCGCAACATCTTCGCCCTCAAGGTGCCGGGCATGGCCACGCTGTCGGAAGACAACCCCAACAGCGCCATCGTCCCCGAACTGGCGCCGGCCGCCGGCGAGCTGGTGGTGCGCAAGACCGTGCCCTCCGCCTTCTTCGCCACCGGCCTCGCCCCCTGGCTCACCCAGAAGGGCGTGCAGACCCTGCTGGTGGCCGGCTGCGTCACCAGCGGCTGCGTGCGCGCCAGCGTGGTCGACGCCATGTGCTGGGGCTTCCGCCCGCTGGTGCTGGAAGACTGCGTGGGCGACCGCGCCCTCGGCCCGCACGAAGCCAACCTGTTCGACATGCGGCAGAAGTACGCCGCGGTGATGACGCTGGACGAAGCGCGGCAGGCGATCGGGTGAGGCTTGGGCTGAGCCTTTCGGCAGGCGTGGCGAAGCCGCTGCGCGGGTAATCGCCCTTCGACAGGCTCAGGGCGAACGGAGTTGGGGGCTGTGGCGGGAGCGTGTTTGATGGGGTTTCGGTGACGGGCTCGTTCAGCATGGTCCCAATCGATGGCGCCAACAGACGGCGGCTCAGCCCAATCCACCGTTCGGGCTGAGCCCTTCGGCAGGCTCGTCGAAGCCGCGGTGCATGTAATCGCCCTTCGACAGGCTCAGGGCGAACGGAGTCGAGGGCTGCGGCGGGAGCGCGTTTGTTGCTGTCTCTGTGACGGGCTCGTTCAGCACGGTTCCGGCCGGTGGCGCCAGCTAATGGCGGTTCAGTCCCGCCCACCGTTCGGGTTGAGACCTTCGGCAGGCTCAGGGCGGGCCTGTCGAAGCCTCGCCAGCCGTAAGGCCCCGCCGGCCGCTTTGCCGCCGAGCAGCAGAAAAGGCCCCGCCCGAAACCCGCCGCTCCGATCCCCTTATCCCAGCCACCCGACCCAAGCCCGGCGCCACTGCCCAGCTTCACCCCTAGAATGATTCCCCGGCCGGCCCGCTCCGGCCGCCCCTCCGGATCGCAAGCGACATGATCGAACACGGCCACACGCCCAAGGATTTCCGCCAGGCCCTGCTGGACTCGGACGACAGCCTGCTGGTGCTGCGCCCGCCCCAGGCGGCGGCGCGGCCTTCGCCCGGGCAGCCGGGCGTGGTGTCGGACTACGTGCCCAGCCTGCCGGACATCTTCATCGCGGTGCGCGGCGACGGCAGCGTGCTGGCCTTCAACGGCCACGTCGATCTCGGCACCGGTATCCGCACCGCCCTCGGCCAACTGGTGGCGGAGGAGCTGGATGCGGAGCTCGGCCGGGTCAGCGTCATGCTCGGCCACACCGAGGCGGCGCCCAACCAGGGGCCGACCATCGCCAGCTCCACCATCCAGATCAGCGCCATGCCGCTGCGCCGCGCCGCCGCCCAGGCGCGCGCCTGGCTGCTGGCGCGCGCGGCGCAGCGCCTGGGCGGGGCGGAGGACGCGGTGGCGGTGGAGGACGGCGCCTTCTTCTGCCCGGCCGAACCCCACCGCCGCCTGGGCTACGCCGAACTGCTGGCCGGCGAGCGGGTGCGGCTGGAGGTGGCGGCGGAGTTTCCGCTCAAGCCGGCCAGCGCCCACAAGGTGATCGGCCGCAGCACGCCGCGGGTGGACATTCCGGCCAAAGCCACCGGCGCGCTCACCTTCGTACACGACATGCGCCTGCCCGGCATGCTGCACGGCCGGGTGGTGCGCCCGCCCTATGCCGGCATCGACTGCGGCGATTTCGTCGGCCGCAGCCTGGTGAACGTGGACCGCGACTCGATACGCGGCTTGCCGGGGCTGGTGGATGTGGTGGTGATCGGCGACTTCGTCGGCGTCGTCGCCGAGCGCGAGGAGCAGGCCATCGCCGCGATGAAGGCGCTGAAGGTGGAATGGCGGTTGCCGGCGCTGCCGCCGCTGGACGACGTCGAGGCCGCCATCCGCGCCATTCCGGCGGTGCATCGGCCGCTGCGGGAAGAAGGCGACACCGATGCCGCCCTCGCCGCCGCGCCGGCGGTGCTGGCGCGCAGCTATGTCTGGCCTTACCAGATGCACGGCTCCATCGGCCCCTCCTGTGCGCTGGCCGACTACCGCGAGGGTGGCCTCACCGTCTGGTCCGGCACCCAGAACCCGCACATGCTGCGGGTGGATCTTGCCCGCCTGCTGCAGGTGGAGGAGGGCGGCATCGAGGTGGTGCGGATGGAGGCCGCCGGCTGCTACGGCCGCAACTGCGCCGACGACGTGGTGGCCGATGCCGCCCTGCTGTCGCGCGCGGTCGGCCGGCCGGTGCGGGTGCAACTGAGCCGCGAGCAGGAGCACGCCTGGGAGCCCAAGGGCGCCGGCCAGCTGATGGACGTGAAGGGCGCGGTGGACGCCGCCGGCAATCTCGCCGCCTACGACTTCGTCGCCCGCTATCCCTCCAACGATGCGCCGCTGCTGGCGCTGCTGCTCACTGGCGCCCTGGACCCTGCGCCGCGCATGCTGGAGATGGGCGACCGCACCGCGGTGCCGCCCTACGCCTATCCCAACATGCGTATCGCTTGCGACGACGTGCCCGCCATCGTCCGCGCCGGCTGGCTGCGCGGCGTCTCCGCGCTGCCCAACTCCTTCGCCCACGATTCCTTCATTGACGAACTGGCGGTGGCGGCCGGCGCCGACCGGGTGGAATTCCGCCTGCGCCACCTGCCGGACAGCCGCGCCGCCGACCTGCTGCGCGCGGTGGCGGAACAGGCTGGCTGGCAGTCCGGCTGCCGCGGCAGCCGCGGCACGCCGGACGCCGACGGCCTGCTGCGCGGCCGCGCCGCCTCCTACGCGCGCTATGTGCACAGTAAGTTCCCCGGCTTCGGCGCGGCGTGGTCGGCGTGGATCATCGACCTCGCGGTCGATCCCGCCAGCGGCGCGGTCACCGTGGAGCGGCTGGTGGTGGGCCAGGACACCGGGATGATGGTGAACCCGGACGGCGTGCGCCACCAGATCCACGGCAACGTGCTGCAGACCCTGAGCCGCATGTTCAAGGAAGAAGTGCGCTTCGCCGACGGCCGCGTCGCCGCGCTGGAGTGGGGCGCCTACCCCATCCTCGGCTTCGCCGAAGTGCCGCCGGTGGAAGTGCTGTTGATGCCCCGGCAGGACGAGCCGCCGCTGGGCGCGGGCGAATCCGCCTCGGTGCCGGGTGCGGCGGCGGTGGCGAATGCGCTGTTCGATGCCACCGGCCTGCGCTTCCGCCGGCCGCCGTTCACCCGGGGGCGTATCCGGGAGGCGCTGGCCGGGATTTTTGAAGTGGCGGGGTGAGGGGCGGCGGCTGGTGGGTGCGCATGAGTGGCACGCGAGGACTGCCCGCCGGCTGGCCGCAATGCGGTTCAGATAGCCGGATGCGGCTCAGCCGGTCGAGCGCGGTTCAGTCCGTCGGATGCGGCTTCAGTCAGTCGGATGCGTTTCAGATAGCCGAGCAGCGTGCTTTTCTCCCCTCTCCCCTCGCGGGAGAGGGGCCGGGGGAGAGGGGGCACGGCGCTCAAACAACCGCCAACGCCCTGGCGGGCGCCCCCTCTCCCCAGCCCTCTCCCGCGAGGGGAGAGGGAGAGACCGCGGTGCCTGCGGTGTGATCGAGTTATCTGAACCGTGTGCTTGGCGGCTGCGGTGGCCTCAGCCCCTCACTCCGCCGCCACGCTCTCCGCTTCATCCAGCAGATCCGCATGCCACCCTCCGCCCAGCGCCACCACAAGCTGGGCGCTGGCGATGAGGCGGCTTTGCAGCAGGGTGAGGGCGCTGCGTTCGTTGCTCAGCGCGGTGGTCTGCACGCTGACCACGTCCAGGTAGCTGATGAGGCCGGCCTTGTACTGGTTGGTGCTCAGGCGCAGGGATTCGCGGGCGGCGTCCAGGGCTTCGCGCTGTATGCCGGCCTCTTCCTCCAGCACCTTGAGCTGCACCAGGTAATCCTCCACCTCGCGGAAGCCGTCCAGCACGGTCTGGCGGTACTGGGCGACGGTCTGGTCGTAGGCGGCGACGCGGCGGTCCACTTCGGCGCTGCGCTGGCCGGCGTCGAACAGGGTGAGGGCCAGCTGCGGGCCCAGGGACCAGAAGCGGTTGGGCACGCTGATCCAGTCGCGGAAGGAATTGCTGCTGTAGCCGCCGCTGGCGCTCAGGGTGAGGTCGGGGAACCAGGCGGCTTCGGCGACGCCGATTTCGGCGTTGGCGGCGATCACCGAGCGCTCGGCGCTGGCGATGTCGGGGCGGCGTTCCAGCAGCTGCGAGGGCAGGGCGAGCGGGATTTCCGGCAGCGGCGGCACCGCTTCGCGCACCGCCAGCGAGAAGTCCGCCGGCGGCACGCCCAGCAGCACCGCGATGGCGTTTTCCAGCTGGGCGCGTTGCCAGCGCAGGTCCACCAGGTCGGCCTCGGTGCTCTTCAGTTGCGTTTGCGCCTGGGCGACGTCGGCGCGGGCGGCGACGCCGGCCTTGTACTGGTTCTGCGTCATCTGCAGCGAGCGGCGATAGGCTTCCACCGTGGCTTGCAGCAGGCGCTGCTGCTCGTCCATCACCCGCAGCTGCAGGTAGTTCTGCACCAGTTCGGATTGCAGGCTGAGGCGGATGGCGGCGAGGTCGGCCAGGCTGGCGGCGGTGCTGGCGTTTTCCGCTTCGACGGTGCGGCGCAGCTTGCCCCACAGGTCCAGCTCCCAGCTGGCGCTGAGCTGGGCGTCGTAGCTGTTGCGCACGCTGCCGGCGCCGCTGCTGGTGCTGCTGTTGGAACTGCCGGAGCGGGTGCGGCCGACGCTGGCGCTGAGGCTGGGGAAGAGGGCGCCGCGGGCGCTGCGCGCCAGGGCGCGGGCCTGGCGGTACTGGGCTTCGTACTGGGCGACGGTCTGGTTGGCGCCGTTCAGGCGTTCGGCCAGGCCGTTGAGTTCGGCGTCGCCATACAGCTCCCACCAGGCGCTGCGGGCCAGCGCGTCGGCCGGCGCGGCCTGGCGCCAGCCGTCGGCCTGTTTGAACTGGGCCGGGGTGGCGATTTCCGGGCGGCGGTAGTCGGGGCCGATGGCGCAGCCGGCGAGGACGGCGCCGGCAAGCAGGGCGAGGGCGACGGGCCGAAGGTGGCGGCAGCGGGGAGCGGCGGAGCGCCGGGCGGGGTGGCCGGTGCGGGGCGAAGCGGGGGCGGTCATAGATTCTCCAGCGGGGCGTCGGTGGTGACGCCGCGGCGGCGGTTCGTCCAGTGGCGCAGGCGGTCGAGGTAGAGATAGACCACCGGCGTGGTGTAGAGGGTGAGCAGCTGGCTGACGACCAGGCCGCCGACGATGGCGATGCCCAGCGGGCGGCGCAGCGGGGCGTCGCCGCCGGTGCCGAGCAGCAGCGGCAGCGCGCCCAGCAGGGCGGCAAGCGTGGTCATCATGATGGGGCGGAAGCGCTTCACGCCGGCATCCAGGATGGCGTCGCGCGGCGCCATGCCGAGGCGGCGTTCGGCGTCCAGCGCGAAGTCGATCATCAGGATGGCGTTCTTCTTGACGATGCCGATGAGCAGGATGATGCCGATGAGCGCGATCAGGCTCAGCTCGGTCTTGCACGCCATCAGCGCAAGCAGCGCGCCGACGCCGGCCGAGGGCAGGGTGGAGAGGATGGTGAGCGGGTGGATATAGCTCTCGTACAGCATGCCAAGCACGATATACACCGCCACCAGCGCCGCCAGGATGAGCAGCGGCTGCTGGGCCGCCACCTTCTGCATTTCGCCGGCGGTACCGGCGAAGCCGGCCTGCACGTTGAGCGGCAGGTTCACCGTGCGCAGCGCGCCGCGTATCGCTTCCTGGCCCTCGGCCAGGGTGACGCCGTCCGGCAGGCTGAAGGAGACGGTGGTGGAGGCGAACTGGCCATCGTGGTTCACCTGCAGCGGCGCGTTGTTGTAGCTCACCGAGGCGATGGACGACAGCGGCACCCGCTCGCCGCTGGAGCTGACCACCTGCAGGCTGCGCAGGGCGTCGGCGCTCTGGCGGTAGGCATCGGCGACGACGAGGACGACGTGGTACTGGTTCTGCGCCTCGTAGATGGTGGACACCTGGCGCTGGGTGTAGGAGTTGTTCAGCACCGCGGTGACGGTCTGCACGTTTATGCCCAGGCGGCGGGCGGCGTCGCGGTCGATGTTGATGTAGACCTGGATGGCCTTGGCCTGGGAGTCGCTGTTCACATCGGTGATCTGCGACACGTCGCGCATCGCCGCTTCCACCTTGGGCGCCCAGGCGCGCAGGGCGTCGAGGTCGTCGCTCTTCAGCGTGAGCTGGTAGGTGGCGTTGCCGGAGCGGGCGCCGATGCGCAGATCCTGCATGTTCACCAGGAACATGTTGGCGCCGGGCACGTTGGCGAGCTGCATGCGCAGCCGCGTCAGCACCAGGTTGACCGGATCGCGCTCGGAGAGGTCTTTGAGGATGACGATGAACTGGCCGCTGTTGGTGGAGGCGCCCGGGCCGCGGCTGCCGCCGGAGAAGCCCATCACATGCTCCACCGCCGGGTCGGCCATCAGGATGCGGCGGTAGCCTTCCAGCTTTTCCTGCAGCGCCGGGAAGGAGATGCCCTGGTCGGCCATGGCGAAGCCCATCAGCCGGCCGGAGTCCTGCTCCGGGAAGAAGCCCTTGGGCACGATGGTGTAGAGATAGACGTTGAGGCCGATGGTGGCGAGCAGGATCAACATCATCAGCCGCGAGTGCGCCAGCGCCCAGGCCAGGCTGGCGCGGTAGCGCAGCATGAAGCGGCCGATGAAGCGGTCCGCCCTGTCCTCGGCCACCGCGTCCGGCTTGTGCTTCAGCGGCTTGAGCAGGCGGGCGCACATCATCGGCGTGAGCGTCAGCGACACCACCATGGATACCAGGATGGCGGCCGACAGGGTGACGGAGAACTCGCGGAACAGCCGCCCCATGACGCCGCCCATCAGCAGGATGGGAATGAATACCGCCACCAGCGACAGGCTCATGGACACCACGGTGAAGCCGACATCCCGCGCGCCGGCCAGCGCCGCCTGGAAGGGCGGCTCGCCGTCCTCGATGCGGCTGGCGATGTGCTCGACGACGACGATGGCGTCGTCCACCACGAAGCCGGTGGCGATGATGAGCGCCATCAGCGACAGGTTGTTGAGCGAGAAGCCGGCGAGGTACATCACCGCGAAGGTGCCGATCAGCGAGATCGGCACCGCCAGGCTGGGGATCAGCGTGGCGCGGCCGTTGCGCAGGAACAGGAAGACCACCAGGATCACCAGCCCGACGGAGACGATCAGGGTGAATTCGGCTTCGTGCAGCGAGGCGCGCACGCTGGGGCTGCGGTCTTCCACCACCGTCAGCGCCACCTCGTCGCCCAGCGTGGCCTGCAGCGAGGGCACCGCGGCGCGGATGCCGTCGGTGGTCTCGATGATGTTGGCGCCGGCCTGGCGCGACACCAGCAGCAGGATGGCGCGCTTGTCGTTGTGGAAGCCGACGTTGCGGGTGTTCTCCACGCCGTCGGTGACGCGGGCGACGTCGCGCAGCCGTACCGCCGCGCCGTCCTGGTGGCGCACGATCAGCGGCGCGTAGTCGGCGGCCTTGTGGATGCGGTCGTTGGCGTCCACCTGCCAGCTTTGCTCGCCGCGCTCCAGCGTGCCCTTGGGGCTGTTGGCGTTGGCGGCGTCGATGGCGCTGCGCACGTCGTCCAGCGCCAGGCCGTAGTGGGTCAGCGCGTCCGGGTTCAGCGCCACCCGCACCGCCGGCAGCGAGCTGCCGCCCACCGACACCTGGCCCACGCCCTTCACCTGCGCCAGCTTGCGCGCCACCGTGTTGGAGGCAAGGTCGTACAGCTCGCTCTGCGGATGCTTGTCGGAGGTGAGGGTGAGCACCATCACCGGCATGTCCGACGGGTTCATCTTGCGGTAGGTGGGATTGCTCGGCATGCCGCTGGGCAGCATGCCCATGGCGGCGTTGATGGCGGCCTGCACCTCGCGCGCGGCGGTGTCGATGTTCTTTTCCAGCTCGAACTGCAGCATCACCGAGGTGCTGCCCTGCGAGCTGCTGGAACTCATCTCGGTGATGCCGGCGATGCGGCCCAGCGCGCGCTCCAGCGGTGTCGCCACCGAGGAGGCCATGGTTTCCGGGCTGGCGCCGGGCAGGCTGGCGCTGACCACGATGGTGGGGAAATCCACCTGTGGCAGCGGCGCCACCGGCAGCAGCCGGTAGGACAGCCAGCCCGCCAGCACCAGGGCCAGCGTCAGCAGCACGGTGGCGACCGGGCGGCGGACGAAGGGGGTGGAGATGTTCATCGCGCTCAGCCCGCCTCAACCCCGGTGGAGCCCGCCGGCGGCGCCGGCCGCCAGCGCTGGGCGAGGCGGTCGAAATAGAGGTAGATCACCGGCGTGGTGAACAGCGTCAGCACCTGGCTGAGCAGCAGGCCGCCGACCATGGCGATGCCCAGCGGCTGGCGCAGTTCGGCGCCGGCGCCGCCGGCCAGCATCAGCGGCAGCGCGCCCAGCAGGGCGGCCATGGTGGTCATCAGGATGGGGCGGAAGCGCAGCAGGCAGGCCTGGTAGATGGCTTCGCGCGCCGGCTTGCCCTCGGTGCGTTCGGCTTCCAGCGCGAAGTCGATCATCATGATGGCGTTCTTCTTGACGATGCCGATCAGCAGGATGATGCCGATCACCGCCACCATGCCGATCTCCTCGCCCGCCACCATCAGCGCCAGCAGCGCGCCCACCGCCGCCGAGGGCAGGGTGGAGAGGATGGTGATGGGGTGGATGAAGCTCTCGTAGAGGATGCCGAGCACGATGTACATCGTCACCACCGCCGCCAGGATCAGCAGCAGGGTGTTGGAGAGCGAGGCTTCGAAGGCCATGGCCGCGCCCTGGAAGCGGGTCTGCAGGCTGCCCGGCAGCTGCATTTCCGCCTCCACCTTGCGGATGGCCTCGGTGGCCTCGCCCAGCGCCACGCCGGCGGCGAGGTTGAAGGACACGGTGGCGGCGGGGAACTGGCCGACGTGGTTGATCGCCAGCAGGGTGTTGCGCTCTTCCACCGTGGCTACCGCCGACAGCGGCACCTGCACGCCGTCGCTGCCGGGCACGTGCAGCAGCGCCAGCGCGTCCGGCCCGGCCTTGAACTGCGCCGGCACTTCCAGCACCACCCGGTACTGGGTGGCCTGGGTGTAGATGGTGGAGATGAGGCGCTGGCCGTAGGCGTTGTACAGCGCGGCGTCGATGGCCGAGAGCGTCACCCCCAGGCGGGAGGCGGCGTCGCGGTCCACCTTGATGTAGGCCTGGCCGCCCTTGTCCTGCAGGTCGCTGGCGACGTCTTCCAGCTGCGGCAGCTGCTGCAGGCGCTCGACCAGTTGCGGCGTCCATTTGCGCAGCACGTTCACATCCGGGTCGGTGAGCATGAAGCGGTACTGGGTGCGGCTGGTCTTGTCCTCGATGGTGAGGTCCTGCACCGGCTGCATGTAGAGCTTGATGCCCTGCAGTTCCGCCAGCCGCGGCTTGAGCCGGGCGATGACTTCGCTGGCGCTGGCGTCGCGCTGGCCGTGGGGCTTGAGGTTGATCAGCATGCGGCCGGTGTTGAGCGCCTCGTTGCTGCCATCCACGCCGATGAAGGAGGAGAGGCTGTCCACCGCCGGATCGGCCAGCACCGCGTCCGCCAGCCTTTGCTGGCGTTCGGACATGGCCTGGAAGGAGATGGTCTGCGGCGCTTCGGAAATGCCCTGGATCATCCCGGTGTCCTGGATCGGGAAGAAGCCCTTGGGCATCGCCATGTAGAGCACCGCGGTGAGCACCAGCGTGCCGATCGCCACCAGCAGGGTGAGCGGCTGGTGGTTCAGCACCCAGCTGAGCGCCTTGGCGTAGTGGGCGATGAGGCCGTCGATGACGCCGCCGGCGGCGCGGCCGAAGCGGCTCTGCTTTTCTTCCGGGATGTGGCGCAGCAGGCGCGCGGCCATCATCGGCGTCAGCGTCAGCGACACCAGCATGGACACCAGGATGGCCACCGCCAGGGTGATGGCGAACTCGCGGAACAGGCGGCCGGCGATGTCGCCCATGAACAGCAGCGGAATCAGCACCGCGATCAGCGAGAAGGTGAGCGAGATGATGGTGAAGCCGATCTGCGCCGAGCCCTTCAGCGCTGCCTGCAGCGGCGATTCGCCTTCCTCCAGGTAGCGGGCGATGTTCTCCACCATGACGATGGCGTCGTCCACCACGAAGCCGGTGGCGATGGTGAGCGCCATCAGGCTGAGGTTGTTGATGGAGAAGCCGGCGAGGTACATGACGCCGAAGGTGCCCACCAGCGACAGCGGCACCGCCACGCTGGGAATCACCGTGGCGGAGAAGTTGCGCAGGAACAGGAAGGTGACCATGACCACCAGCGCCACCGCCAGCGCCAGCTCGAACTGCACGTCCTTCACCGAGGCGCGGATGGTGACGGTGCGGTCGCTGAGGATGCGCAGGTCCACGTTCTCCGGCAGGCTTTCCTCCAGCTTGGGCAGCAGCGCCTTGATGCGGTCCACCACCTCGATGACGTTGGCGCCTGGCTGGCGCTGCACGTTGAGGATGACCGCCGGGCTGCGGTCGGCCCAGGCGGCGAGCTTGTCGTTCTCCGCCGCGTCGGTGGCGGTGGCGACGTCGCGCAGGCGCACCGGGGCTTCGTTCTTCCACGCCACGATGAGGTCGCGGTACTCGTCCGCCGACTTCATCTGGTCGTTGGCGTCGATGGTGGTGGAGCGCGTCGGGCCGTCGAAACTGCCCTTGGAGCCGTTGAGGTTGTTGGCGGCGATGGTGGTGCGCAGGTCGTCCAGGCTGAGGCCGTAGGCGGCCAGCGCGGTGGGGTTGGCGGCGATGCGCACCGCCGGCTTCTGGCCGCCGCCCAGGCTCACCATGCCGACGCCGGACACCTGGGCGATCTTCTGCGCCAGCCGGGTATCGACCAGATCCTGGATCTTGGGCAGCGGCAGGCTGCTGGAGGACACCGCCAGCGTGAGGATGGGCACGTCCGCCGGATTCACCTTGCTGTACACCGGCTGGCTGGGCAGGTCGTTGGGCAGCAGGCTGGAGGCGGAGTTGATCGCCGCCTGCACTTCCTGCTCGGCGGTGGCGAGGCTGGAATCCAGGCTGAAGCGCAGGGTGATCACCGAGGCGCCGCCGGCGCTGCTGGAGGAGATCTCGTCCAGCCCGGCGATTTCGCCCAGCTTGCTCTCCAGCGGCGCGGTGATGGAGGAGTTGATGATCTCCGGGCTGGCGCCGGGGTAGAGCGTGCTGACCTGGATGGTGGGGTAGTCCACCTCCGGCAGCGCCGAGATGGCGAGCAGCCGGTAGGCGAGGATGCCGGCGATCAGGATGGCCACCATCAGCAAGGTGGTGGCCACCGGCCGCAGGATGAAGGGGCGGGACGGATTCATCGCTCAGGGCCGGGCGGCGGGGGCGTTCTGGCCGGCGGCGGGCGCCGGCGTGCTGCCATCCGGGCGGGGGCCGGGGGCCGCGCCGTCCGCGGGTGCGCCATTCACCGCGGGAGCGCTGGCGGGTGCGCCTGCCGGCGCTGCGCCCGGCGCATTGGCGGCGCCGGCCGCGGCGGGCTTGCCGTTGGCGCCGGCTTCGCCGGACACGCGCACCGACATGCCGTCGCGCAGGCGGTCGGTGCCCTCGGTGACGACGCGCTCGCCGGCCGTCAGGCCTTCGCGCACTTCCACCCGCTCGCCCTGGCTTTCACCCACCTTCACCTTGCGCTTGGCCACCTTGTTGCCTTCGCCCAGCACATAGACATAGGTGCCGTTGTCGTCCCGCTGCAGCGCGCTGCTGGGGATGACGATGGCGCCCTTCAGCTCCAGCGCGTGCAGGCGCACGTTGACGAACTGGTTGGGGAAGAGGGCATTGTCGGCGTTGTCGAACACCGCCTTCAGCTTGAAGGTGCCGGTGGTGGTGTCGATCTGGTTGTCCAGGGTGGCGAGGCGGCCGGTGGCAAGCTTGTCCTGGCGGTTGCGGTCGAAGGCTTCCACCGCGATCCTGCCGCCCTCAGCGATGCGCCGGCGTATGGTCTGCAGCTGGTACTCCGGCAGGCTGAAGACGACGGTGATCGGCTTGGTCTGGGTGATCACCACCAGCGGATCGGTATCGCTGCTGGTGACGAGGTTGCCGACGTCCACCTTGCGCAGGCCGAGGCGGCCGGCGATGGGCGCGCGCACGTCGGTGAATTCCAGGTTGAGGCGGGCGTCGTCCACCTGGGCACGGCTGTTCTCCACCGTGCCCAGGCGCTGGCGCACCAGCGCTTCCTGGGTGTCCAGCGTCTGCTTGGCCACCGAATCCTCGGCGTAGAGGCCGCGGTAGCGTTCCACGTCCAGCTCGGCGTTGCGCAGCTGGGCCTCGTTCTCCTTCAGCGTGCCCTCGGCCTGGGCCAGCGCGGCGCGGTAGGCGCGCGGGTCGATCTGCGCCAGCACCTCGCCGGCCTTCACCTCCTGACCTTCCTCGAACAGCACCTTGGCGAGCTGGCCGCTGACGCGGGCGCGCACGTCCACCGTGTTGTAGGCGGTGACGGTGCCCAGGGCATCGAAGTAGAGGGTGAGGTCGGTCTTCTCCGCCGCGGCGGCGGTGACGAGGAAGCTCGCGCCCATCATGCCCGGCGGACCGCTGCGGGGGCCGCCGGGCCCGCCCGGTCCGCCTGGGCCACCCGGCCCCATCTGCATGCTGCTCCCGGTGGAGCGGGTCACGATCAGGGCGACGGCGAGGGCGACGATGATCAGGATCAGCACGGCGATGAGCCAGCCGCGGCGGGAAGTGCTGGGCGAAGCGGGGATATTCATGGATGGGGAGGCTGGAAAGGCGGCAATGGGAGGGAGACTGGGTCGGCGGCCACGTTAATGGCGGTTTCTCGGCCGCGCCAAGTGGATTAACTGTTATTTACCCGGCGCCGCATGGTACTGCCGCAGCGCGGCGCGCGACACGGCGGCCTTGTACCGCTCTGTAGCGGTATCATGGAAACCGCATTGCAACATAGGCGGGCGACAGCCCCGCCCCACGGAGAGCAATTCATGGGCGAGATCGATTCCCGGCGGCAGGCCTTCCGCAACGCCATGGCGCGTCTGGCGGCGGCGGTGAACGTCGTCGTCACCAACGGTCCGGCCGGCCGCTGCGGCCTGACCGCCACCGCGGTCTGCTCGGTCAGCGACGATCCTCCCACGCTGCTGGTTTGCATCAACCGCGACAGCGCGCTCAACGCGGTGTTCAAGACCAATGGCGTGGTCGGAGTGAACGTGCTGAGCCACGAGCATGAACACACCGCCAAGGTCTTCGCCGGCATGACCGGCGTGCCGATGGAAGAGCGCTTCGACCGCGCCCACTGGAGCGAGGACGTGGAAGCCGGCCTGCCGGTGCTGCGCGGCGCGCTGGCAACGCTGGAAGGCCGGGTGTCGCAGGTGGCGGAGGTGGGCACCCACTCGGTGCTGTTCATCGAGATCGAGCGCATAGACACCGGCCCGGCCGGCGACGCGCTGGTGTATTTCGAACGCAACTTCCTGTCGCCCCAACCCATCGTGCTGGCGGCCTGAGCGCCGGCCTGCCGGCGAAGCGGCGGCTAGGGAACCGTGCTGGATGCAAGGTTTGGCGCGGCAGATGAAGCGCGCCGACCACCGGCGGTGGCGAGACAAGCGGCCGCGGGCAGCAACAACGCAGTTTTTCCGGGAAGCGGTGGCGGCACAGGATGACCGCGCAACCCAGCGCGCAGCGCTGAGCCCGTCCGCCTCCCCGCAACCATCCACATACCAATAACGCCGGCGGCCTTCTGGCCGCAGCGGCTTGAGCAGGAGACAGCTTGGCTTCCCCGCCCCCCGATGCTTCCCCCGCCGGCACCCGCCCCTGGCCGGCGCCGGTGCGCGCGCTCGCCCACCCGAATTTCCGCTTCTACTTCTTCGGCCAGGCGATCTCCATCATCGGCTCCTGGATACAGCAGGTGGCGCTCGCCTGGCTGGTCTACCGGCTGACCGGTTCGGCGGCGCTGCTGGGCCTCACCACCTTTGCCGCGCTGGTGCCGCAGCTGGTCGTGGGGCCATTCGCCGGTGCCTGGATAGATCGCCACGACAAGCGCCGGGTACTGATCGCGGTGCAGGGCATCCTCGGCCTGCAGGCGCTGGTGCTGGCGGCGCTGACGGCGATGGACGCCATTGGCCCGACGCTGATCATCGCGATGTCGGTCGCGCTCGGCGTGCTCAACGCCTTCGACACGCCGCTGCGGCAGTCGCTGATCAACAGCTTCGTCGGCAGCAAGGCGGACCTGCCCAACGCGCTGGCGCTCAACGCCATGCTGTTCAACTCCGGCCGCTTCATCGGCCCGCCGGTGGCCGGCCTGCTGCTGGCGCTGAGCTCCGAAGCGGTGTGCTTTGCCCTCAACGGCGTCTCCTTCCTGGCGCTGATGGCCGGCGTGGCGGCGACGCGGCCGGCGCCCACCGCCCGCGCCAGCGGCTCGGTCGGCCGGGTGTTCCGCGAGGGGCTGGATTACGCCTGGAGCAACTGGTCGGTGCGCATGTTGATCTTCGCGCTGGCGATGGTGAATCTCACCGCCTCCAGCTACGCGGTGCTGCTGCCCATCTTCGCCAAGGACGTGTTCGGCGGCGATGCCCAGACCCTGGGCTGGCTGTGGGGCGCGGCTGGCGCCGGTGCCTTCGCCGCCACCTTGTTCATGGCGGTGCGGCGCAGCGTGCCGGGGCTGGTCAAGGTCATCATCGTCGGCGGCGCCGGCTTGAGCGCGCTGGCGGTGCTGGCCTTCGCCTGGAACCGGGAGGTGCCGCTGGCGATGCTGGCGATGGCCGGCGTCGGCTTCGGCATCTCGCTGTGCAATGTCGGCGTAAACGTCTTGCTGCAGAGTCGGGCGCCGGATCATCTGCGCGGCCGGGTGGTGTCCTTCTTCAGCTCCACCCGCTACGGCGCGGATGCCATCGGCGGTCTGCTGGCCGGCCTGCTGGCGGCGCAGATCGGCGCGCGGGCGACCATGCTGGTCGAGGGCGTGGTGCTGGTGTTGTTCTTCCTGTGGGCGCTGCGGCTGATTCCGCGGTTGCGCAGCGAGGTGGCCGCCAGCCTGCCGGTGCACTGAGCCTGCACTCGCGGTAGCATCGCCCGGTGTCCGACGCCGGGCATGCCGCCGACGAGGCCCACGAGGCCTTTCCGTTTTTCCTTTTCACCCCGATACCGGAGCTCCGCATGAAGTACGGCGAATTCGATTCCGCCTCCCTGATGTACATCACCAACCGCCCCGAGATCCTGTTCGAGCGAGGCGAGGGATCCTGGCTGTTCGATTCGCAGGGCAAGGCCTATCTCGACTTCGTGCAGGGCTGGGCGGTGAACTGCCTGGGCCACTCGCCGGCGGTGATCCGTGACGCGGTGGTGAAGCAGGTGAATACCCTGATCAACCCCAGTCCGGCCTTCTACAACGGCCCGATGATAGAGCTGGCCGGCCTGCTGACCGCCCATTGCTCGCTGGACCGCGTGTTCTTCGCCAACAGCGGCGCCGAGGCCAACGAAGGCGCGATCAAGCTGGCGCGCAAGTGGGGCAGGCTGCACCGCGATGGCGCCTACGAGATCATCACCTTCGACCACTCCTTCCACGGCCGCACGCTGGCGACCATGTCCGCTTCCGGCAAGGCCGGCTGGGACACGCTGTTCGCGCCGCAGGTGCCGGGCTTCCCGAAGGCGGTGCTGAACGACCTCGACTCGGTGAAGGCGCTGATCGGCCCGAACACGGTGGCGGTGATGCTGGAGCCGGTGCAGGGCGAGGGCGGCGTGATTCCGGCGACGCCGGAATTCCTGCAGGCGCTGCGCAAGCTCACCCGCGAGAACAACATCCTGCTGATCGTGGACGAGGTGCAGTCCGGCATGGGTCGCACCGGCCGCCTGTTCGCCCACCAGCATGCCGGCATCGAGCCGGACATCATGACGCTGGGCAAGGGCATAGGCGGCGGCGTGCCGTTGTCCGCGCTGCTCGCCACCGAGGCGGTGAGCTGCTTCGAGCCGGGCGACCAGGGCGGCACCTACAACGGCAACCCGCTGATGAGCGCGGCCGGCGTGGCGGTGATGCGCACGCTGATCGCGCCGGGTTTCATGGACGAAGTGCTGGCTCGCGGCGAGTACCTGGCCGCCCGCCTGCGCGAACTGGTGGCCCGCCATGGCCTGGTGGGCGAGCGCGGCTTTGGCCTGCTGCGTGCCTTGGTGCTGGACAGCGACCGCGCCCCGGCCATCGTCAAGGCGGCGTTGGAGGGTTCGCCCACCGGCCTGCTGCTGAACGCGCCGCGCCCCAACCTGCTGCGCTTCATGCCGTCGCTGACGGTGAGCGAGGCGGAGATCGACCAGATGATCGCCATGCTGGATGCACTGCTGAAGGCCTGAGGCGCTTCGCCTGCCGTGTGAGGGCAGGCGAGGAAGGCAAGAAAAAGCCCCGCGGACCATCACGGTCCGTGGGGCTTTTTGCTGGGCGCTGGCCGGCGTCAGTCCTGCAGCGCGGCGGCGTGGTGCCGCAGGTGGTCCTCGATGAAGCTGGCGATGAAGTAGTAGCTGTGGTCGTAGCCCGGTTGCAGCCGCAGCGTCAGCGGATGGCCGGCTTCGGCGCAGGCGGCTTCGAGGTCGGCCGGCTTCAGCTGCTCGGCGAGGAAGCCGTCCGCCTCGCCCTGGTCCACCAGCAGCGGCAGCCGCTCCACGCCTTCCGGCAGGGCGGCGATCAGCTCGCAGGCGTCCCAGGCTTTCCAGCTCTGCCGGTCGGCGCCGAGATAGCGCGAGAAGGCCTTCTCGCCCCAGGGGCAGGTGGTGGGATGGCTGATGGGCGCGAAGGCGGACACCGAGCGGTAGCGGCCCGGGTTCTTCAGCGCCGACACCAGCGCGCCGTGGCCGCCCATGGAGTGGCCGGCAATGGCGCGGGCGTCGGTGACCGGGAAGTTGGCCTCCACCAGCGAGGGCAGCTCGGCGACCACATAGTCGTACATGCGGTAATGGACGTTCCACGGCGCCTGGGTGGCGTTGACGTAGAAGCCGGCGCCGTGGCCGAAGTCCCAGCTGCCGTCCGGGTCGCCCAGCACGTCGGTGCCACGCGGGCTGGTGTCCGGCGCGACGATGGCGATGCCGAGTTCCGCCGCCACCCGCTGGGCGCCGGCCTTCTGCATGAAGTTCTCGTCGCTGCAGGTGAGGCCGGAGAGCCAGTACAGCACCGGCACCGGACCTTCCTCCGCCTGTGGCGGCAGGTAAATGGCGAACACCATGTCGCAGCCCAGGGCGGCGGAGCGGTGGCGGAAGCGCTTGTGCCAGCCGCCGAAGCTGCGGTTGGCGGCGACCTGTTCGAGGGAAGCGGACAGCGTCATGGCCGGGCTCAGTAGATGATGACCGAGCGGATGCTCTTGCCTTCGTGCATCAGGTCGAAAGCGTGGTTGATGTCCTCCAACCCCATGCGGTGGGTGATGAAGGTGTCGAGCGGGATTTCGCCCGTCTGCGCCTTGGCCACGTAGCTGGGCAGCTCGGTACGGCCACGCACGCCGCCGAAGGCGGAGCCGCGCCACACCCGGCCGGTGACCAGCTGGAACGGGCGGGTGGAGATCTCCTGGCCGGCGCCGGCCACGCCGATGATGATGGATTCACCCCAGCCCTTGTGGCAGCACTCCAGCGCGGAACGCATCACCTGGGTGTTGCCGATGCACTCGAAGGAGTAATCCACGCCGCCGTCGGTGAGGTCGACGATGACTTCCTGGATGGGGCGATCGTAGTCCTTCGGATTGACGAAATCGGTGGCGCCCAGCTGCTTGGCGATCTCGAACTTGGCCGGATTCACATCCACCGCGACGATGCGCGAGGCCTTGGCCATCACCGCGCCGATGATGGCCGACAGGCCGATGCCGCCAAGGCCGAACACGGCGACGGTGGCGCCGGCTTCGACCTTGGCGGTGTTCAGCACCGCGCCGATGCCGGTGGTGACGCCGCAGCCCAGCAGGCAGACCTTGTCCAGCGGCGCTTCCTTCTGGATCTTGGCCACCGAGATTTCCGGCAGCACGGTGTATTCGGAGAAGGTGGAGGTGCCCATGTAGTGGTAGATGGGCTGGCCGTCCTTGGAGAAGCGGCTGCTGCCGTCCGGCATCAGGCCCTTGCCCTGGGTGCTGCGGATGGCCTGGCAGAGGTTGGTCTTGCCGGACAGGCAGAACTTGCACTTGCCGCATTCCGGCGTGTACAGCGGGATGACGTGATCGCCGACCGCGACCGAGGTCACGCCTTCGCCGATGGCTTCGACGATGCCGCCGCCTTCATGGCCGAGGATGGCGGGGAAGATGCCTTCCGGATCGGCGCCGGACAGGGTGAAGGCATCGGTATGGCAGACGCCGGTGGCGACGATGCGCACCAGCACCTCGCCCGCCTTCGGCGGGGCGACATCGACTTCGGTGATTTCGAGCGGCTTGCCAGCGGCCCAGGCGACGGCGGCGCGGGATTTGATCATGTCTTGTTCTCCTTGGAATCGAGCAGGCTCGTTAGCGGGGCGAGGCCGAGCCGTATGGCTGCACGGCGGGGCAAAAGTTTGTCCGGGATGACGGAGGACGAGGACGTCCGGGGAATCCGGAAGCTAGCCCGGCATTCTAGAAAAACACCGAGGCTGGGATAATCCGGGCTTCGGAAAAATATTGTTGTTCATTGGCAATAATGAGCCTGGATCGTTGGGAAGGCCTGGATGCCTTCGTCGCCGTGGCCGACTGCGGCCGTTTCGCCACCGCCGCCGAGCGGCTGGGGGTTTCAACCTCGCACATCAGCCGTCAGATCGCCCGCCTGGAAGAGCGGCTGCAGACGCGGTTGTTCTACCGCAGTACCCGGCGGGTGACGCTGACCGAAACCGGCCAGACCTTCCTGCTGCACTGCCGCCGCCTGCAGGACGGCTTCGACGAGGCCCGCCGCGCGGTGCAGGACCTCGGCGGTACGCCCAAGGGCCTGCTGCGCCTGACCTGCGCGGTGACCTACGGTGAGCGCTTCGTCGTGCCGTTGGTGAATGACTTCGTCGAGCGCTATCCCGAGCTGAAGGTGGAGATAGACCTGACCAACCGGGCGCTGGACATCGTGCACGAGGGTTACGACCTCGCCATCCGCCTCGGCCGCCTGGCCGACTCCAGCCTGGTGGCGACCCGGATCGCGCCGCGGGTGATGTATCTGTGCGCGGCGCCTTCCTACCTCGCGCGCCGCGGTGAGCCGCAACAGCCCGCCGACCTGAGTATCCACAATTGCCTCATCGGCAGTTCGGATACCTGGAGCTTCCTGGTCGAGGGCAAGGAGCAGTTCGTCCGGGTGCAGGGCAACTGGCGCTGCAACAGCGGCCAGGCGGTGCTGGACGCCGCTCTGCGCGGCTTCGGCCTCGCCCAGCTGCCGGATTACTACGTGCTGGAGCATTTCCGCCGCGGCAACCTGCGCCTTCTGCTGCCGGCCTTCCAGCCGCCGCACACCGCGGTGTGGGCCTTGTTCCCGCAGCAGCGCCACCTCTCGCCCAAGGTGCGGCTGCTGGTGGATCACCTGCGGGAAGGGCTCGCCGGACGGCCGGAGTACCGGGAAGGTGGCGGGGCGGCCTGACGCTGCCGGCGGTTTCTCTGTCGATTGATGATCAAGCGATGGCGCCAGCGTCGCCCCTATAACGTTGACGTTAACGTCAACATTGCTATGTTGCTTTTAAACCGATAGCGATTGGGGAGGGCGGCAAATGGACATCGATGGCCGGGTAATCGTGGTGACCGGTGCAGGCTCAGGCCTGGGGGCGGCAACCGCGAGCTTGCTGGCACATGCGGGGGCGCGACTGCTGCTGGCGGACATCGACCGTGAGCGCGGAGAAGCGGTGGCAGCCGAGCTGGGGCAGGGTGGGCGCTTCGTCCGGGTGGATGTCAGCGACGAGGCCAGCGCCCGCAGCGCCTTCGAGCAGGCGCGCCAGCATTTCGGCGCGGTGCATGGGCTGGTGAATTGCGCCGGCATCGCGCCCGCTGAAAAAGTGTTGGGGCGCGAGGGGCCGCATGGGCTGGCGTCGTTCGAGCGCACGCTGTCGGTCAATCTCGTCGGCAGCTTCAACATGCTGCGGCTGGCCGCGGAGGCGATGTCGGCCAATGAGCCGGATGCGGGCGGGGAGCGTGGCGTCATCGTCAACACCGCTTCGGTCGCGGCCTACGATGGCCAGGTGGGGCAGGCGGCCTATGCGGCGTCCAAGGCCGGCATCGTCGGCCTCACGCTGCCGGCGGCGCGGGAGCTGTCGCGCTTCGGCATCCGGGTGATGACCATTGCGCCGGGCATCATGGAAACGCCCATGCTGGCCGGCATGCCGGAGGAGGTGCAGGCCTCGCTGGGCCGCATGGTGCCTTTCCCGCAGCGCCTGGGGCGGCCGGCGGAATTCGCCGCGCTGGTGCGGCACATCTTCGAGAATTCCTATCTCAACGGCGAGGTGATCCGCCTGGATGGCGCCATCCGCATGGCGCCGAAATAGGCTGGGCGATTGCGGCGGGGCTTGTCCTCGCTCAATTGGTGGGGTAGGGGAAATGTGCTACAAGAGCGCCTTCCCACGCATGACCGGGCGGGCGCCATTGCTCGCTGCGAGCCCCTGGCGATGACCACAGCCGAACTCTCCCCCGTCGCGGCCGACCGCGATTGCTATCACTGCGGCCTCCCCATTCCGGAGGAGGCCCATCACTACGTGAAGGTCGAAGGCCGGGAGCGGCGCATGTGCTGCGTCGGCTGCGAGGCAGTGGCGCAGTCCATCGTCGACAATGGCCTCACTGACTACTACCGCCATCGTGACGCCATGCCGGAAAGCCGGCGCGAGGCCATGCCGCAGGAGCTGCAGGAACTCGGCTTGTTCGATCACCCGGATTTCCAGAAGAGCTTCGTACGGCCGGTGGGCGAGCATGAGCGCGAGGCCTCGCTGATCCTCGAAGGCATCACCTGTGCGGCCTGTGTGTGGCTGAACGAGCGCCATGTGGCGAAGCAGCCCGGCGTGTCCGCCATCGAGATCAACTACGCCACGCGGCGGGCGCGGGTGCGCTGGGATGAGCGCCAGATCAAGCTGTCGGACATCCTGGGCGCGGTGCAGGCCATCGGCTATCGCGCCTATCCCTACGATGCCGAGCGCTCCGAGCAGATTGCGCACCGCGAGCGACGCTCCATGCTGTGGCGGGTGTTCGTCGCCGGCTTCGGCATGATGCAGGTCATGATGTACGCCGTGCCCGCCTACCTGGCGGGCGAAGGCGACATGACGCCGGACATCGCCCTGATGATGCGCTGGGCCAGCCTGCTGCTGACCCTGCCGGTGGTGCTCTATTCCGCGGCGCCCTTCTTCCAGCGTGCGCTGCGCGACATCCGCCTGCGCCGACTGGGCATGGACGTACCGGTCGCCCTGGGCGTGGGCAGCGCCTTCGCCGCCAGTGTCTGGGCGACGCTGACCGATGGCCCCGAAGTCTATTTCGACTCGGTGACCATGTTCGTCTTCTTCCTCCTCGGCGGCCGCTACCTGGAGATGCTGGCGCGGCAGAAGGCGGTACGCGGCGTGGAGGAAATGGGCAAGGTGCTGCCGGCCTTCGCCGAGCGGCTGACCGCCTGGCCGGCAGCGACGGCGGAGCGGGTGCCGGTATCGCAGCTGGAGGCTGGCGATCTGGTGCGGGTGCGTCCCGGCGAGGTGATCCCGGCGGACGGCGTGGTGGTAGATGGGCGCGGCTCGGTCAACGAGGCATTGCTGACCGGTGAAAGCCGGCCGGTGACGAAGGCGGTCGATGCGCTGCTGACTGGCGGGAGCATCAACATCTCCAGCCCGCTGGTGTTCCGGGTGGAGCAGGTCGGCGAGGAAACCCGCCTGGCGGCGATACGGCGCCTGATGGAGCGAGCCGCGACGGAAAAGCCGCGGATCGCGGCGGTGTCGGACCGGGTAGCGGTGGTGTTCATCATCGTGCTGCTGCTGCTCGCCGCGGTGACTGGCGTGGCTTGGTATTTCATCGATCCGCAGCGGGCGCTGTGGGTTTTCGTTTCCGTGCTGGTGGTCGCCTGTCCCTGCGCGCTGTCCTTGGCGACTCCGACTGCGCTGACGGTAGGAACCGATGCCATGGCCCGACTCGGCGTGCTGGTGACCCGCGGCCACGCCATCGAAACCCTGGCCAAGGCCAACCACTTCGTTTTCGACAAGACGGGGACCTTGACTTACGGCCAGATGACGCTGGAAGAAGTGTTGCTGCTCGGTTCCCGCAGCGAGGCAGAAGTCAGGGCCTGGGCTGCCGCACTGGAGCAGGGCTCGGAGCATCCGGTGGCGGAAGGTCTGCGACAAGCTTCTCAAGAGCTTGAGTTGCCCGCGGTCAGCTCCTCTGAAGCGCATACCGGAGGCGGCGTCTATGGTGAGATCGATGGGCTGGCGCTCTGGCTGGGGCGGCCGGATTTCGTTGCGGACAACATCGGCTTGCAGCTTCCTCCTGAGTTGGAATTGGTTTCGGCCAAGGGCGGAACCGTCGTGACGCTGGGGGCTGCCGGGCAGTGGCTGGCGCTATTCCGATTGGCCGATGTTGCCCGGGCTGAGGCGCCCGGGCTGGTGCGTCAACTGGTTGCGGATCGGACGGGCGTCACTGTGCTATCTGGTGACGCCCCTACAGTTGCTTTGGCGTTGGCCGGAAGCATTGGCATCGCTGATGCGCATGGTGATATGACGCCGCAGGGCAAGCAGGACTATCTCGCCGCTCTCCAGCGGAAGCCGGAGGCGATCGTCGCGATGGTGGGGGATGGCGTGAATGACGCGCCTGTCCTGGCCCAGGCCCATGTTTCGGTGGCAATGGGCGGTGGCACCGATCTCGCACGAAACCAAGCGGATATCGTGCTGTTGAACGAAAACCTGGAGCAGCTGGGGCGGGGGATTCTCCTGTCGAGGAAAACCCTGAGCATCATCCGGCAGAACCTCTGGTGGTCCTTCGCCTACAACTTCACTTCGGTGCCGCTAGCCATGTTTGGGTTGGTAACGCCCTGGATGGCGGGCATCGGCATGGCCGGCAGCTCGCTCCTCGTTGTCCTCAACGCCATGCGCTTGCAGCGTTTGCCGAGAACCTGGTCATAAGAGAATCAGATGGAAAGCCTCTACCTGCTCGTGCCCCTGTCCGTTGTGCTGGTGTTCGGCATCGGCCTGCTCTTCTGGTGGTCGCTCCGGCATGGCCAGTTCGACGATCTGGAAGGCCCGGCGTACCGGCTGCTGATGGATGACAAGGATGAGTTTCCTGTGGACTCGAGCCAGCAGAGCGGCGAGAATACCCCTTTGCCCAAAATTGGTGCATCCCAGAACGACAGGGAAAACCAGTGAGAGAGGAGGACCGGGAACTTGTTTGATCTAAGTCAAAGCGTTTCTCGGCCACCACGTCATACTGCACACATGGTTTTCGACGGACCCAAAGTGCTAGGCACCGCGGGGGCGTCAGCAAGGTATCAAGTCTCTCTGTTGGGGTTGGGGGTGCGTCACAAGCGCACCCTTTTTTTTTGTTCACCGGCCGCCCCGCACCTGCTCCCAAATGTCTTCAAAAGCCAATGCCACCGCGCTTTTCTGCCCTGTGGCGGTGCAATACAATGTTGATCTGTATCAAATTGAGTAGCCTGCTGCGGCGTATTCTTGCCGCGACGATGCCGGGGCTGCGCCTCGAGGTCGAAAAGGCTTTACGCAGGGGTTTTTAAACTAAGAGGTGACTCACATGCAATCGCAAGCGACTTATAACTACAAAGTCGTGCGCCAGTTCGCCATCATGACGGTGGTGTGGGGCATCGTGGGCATGCTGGTCGGCGTCATTGCCGCAGCACAGCTCGTGTGGCCTGAACTGAACGTTCTGGAGTGGTTGGGCTATGGGCGGCTTCGTCCGCTCCATACCAATGCAGTAATTTTCGCTTTCGGCGGCTGTGCGCTGTTTGCGACTTCGTACTATGTCGTTCAGCGTACTAGCCACACGTCGCTGTTTGCTCCGTGGCTGGCCAGCTTCACCTTCTGGGGCTGGCAGTTGGTCATCCTGCTTGCCGTCGTTACGCTTCCGCTGGGCCTGACGTCCGGTAAGGAGTACGCAGAACTGGAATGGCCGATTGACATCCTGATCGCGGTCGTCTGGGTTTCCTACGCGGTTGTCTTCTTCGGCACCGTGGCGAAGCGCAAGGTTTCCCACATCTATGTGGCGAACTGGTTCTACGGCGCGTTCATCCTTGCGGTTGCCCTGCTGCACATCGTCAATAGTGCTGCCATTCCGGTCAGCATGACCAAGTCCTACTCTGCCTACGCCGGCGTGCAGGATGCGATGATTCAGTGGTGGTATGGCCACAATGCGGTGGGCTTCTTCCTGACCGCTGGCTTCCTCGGCATGATGTATTACTTTGTGCCGAAGCAGGCCGAGCGTCCGGTCTATTCCTACCGGCTGTCGGTGGTCCACTTCTGGGCGCTGATCTTCACCTACATGTGGGCTGGCCCGCACCACCTGCATTACACGGCTCTGCCGGACTGGACTCAGTCTGTCGGCATGCTGTTCTCCCTGATCCTGCTGGCGCCGTCCTGGGGTGGCATGATCAACGGCATCATGACGCTGTCCGGTGCCTGGCACAAACTGCGTACCGATCCGATCCTGAAGTTCCTGATTACCGCGCTTTCTTTCTACGGCATGTCGACCTTTGAAGGTCCGATGATGTCGGTGAAGACGGTGAATGCGCTGTCCCACTACACCGACTGGACCGTCGGCCACGTGCACTCCGGTGCGCTGGGTTGGGTTGCGATGATCTCGATCGGCTCAGTGTATTTCCTGCTGCCGCGTCTGTATGGCAAGACCGAGATGTACAGCGTCAAGCTCATCAACGCTCACTTCTGGGTGGCGACCATCGGCGTGGTTCTCTACATCGCTTCCATGTGGATCGCCGGTGTGATGCAGGGTCTGATGTGGCGTGCGACCAACGCCGATGGCACCTTGACCTACTCCTTCGTGGAAGGCGTGAAGGCGAGCTATCCGTTCTGGACGATCCGTCTGGTCGGTGGCGTGCTCTTCCTCGTCGGCATGCTGATCATGTTCTACAACATGGTGAAGACCATCGCCGGCCAAAAGGCGTACGACGCGCCCGTCCTTACCCCCGCGCACGCCTAACCGGAGATATTTCAAGATGGCTGCTAAGACGAAACATGAGCTCATCGAGCGCAGTGTTTTCCTGATGATCGTGTTGACGCTGCTGACTATCAGCGTCGGCGGTCTGGTGGAAATCGTTCCGCTGTTCTTCCAGAAGTCCACGACTACGGCGATCGACCAGAAGGGCAACCAGTTGGACGTCAAGCCGTACGAGCCGCTGCGCTTGGTTGGTCGGGATATCTACATCCGCGAAGGCTGCTACAACTGTCACTCGCAGATGATTCGCCCGTTCCGTGCTGAGACCGAGCGCTATGGCCACTACTCGGTTGCGGGTGAGTCGATCTATGACCACCCCTTCCAGTGGGGCTCCAAGCGGACCGGTCCGGACCTCGCCCGTGTTGGTGGCCGCTACTCTGACGAGTGGCAGCGCGCTCACCTGCGCAATCCCCGCGACGTGGTGCCGGAGTCCAACATGCCGGCGTATCCGTGGCTGGATCGTCCGGCCAAGGTGGACGACATCGAGGCGAAGATGCGCGCCCTCAACAAGGTCGGTCTGCACAAGTACAGCGAAGAAGAGATTGCTGGCGCTCGCGCGGCGGTCGAAGGCAAGACCGAGCTGGAGGCGGTGGTTGCCTATCTGCAGGGCCTTGGCCTGGCGCTGAAGAACGTTAGGTAAAGGACTCTGAAGGGGATACGTGCGGTGGAACATATCAACGAGTTCCGTAGCCTGCTTACCGTGTTGGGCTTTCTCTGCTTTCTGGGTATTTGTGTCTGGGCGTACAGCAAGCACGCAAAGTCCGGTTTCGATGAGGCCGCACGTCTGCCCTTGACCGATGACGATCCGCCGGTTGAGAAGGACCGGCAAGGACAAGAAGGAAAAACAAATGGCTGACTTTGTTAGCGGTTTCTGGAACGTGTATGTGATGGGCCTCGTTGCCCTGAGCTTGCTGTTCTGTGTATTTATCCTCGCTTCGAACATGACCAAGCGGGAAGAGGGGCCTGTACAGCTGCACGGCCACGTCTGGGACGAGACGATTGCCGAGTACAACAACCCGCTGCCCAAATGGTGGCTTTACCTCGCCTGGGCGACGGTGATCTTCTCCATCGGCTATCTGATTGTCTTCCCTGGCTTTGGTAACCGCCAAGGCAGCTTCCAGTGGAGCGCGATTGGTCAGTACGAAACCGAAATTGCCAAGGCAGAAGAGCGTTATGCGCCGATCTTCAACAAGTTCCTGGGACAGGATCTCCTGACGGTTGCCGCGGATCCGGAAGCCAACGCAATGGGTCAGCGCATGTTCCTGACCTACTGCGCGCAGTGCCACGGTTCTGCCGCTCAAGGTGCCAAGGGTTTCCCGAACCTGTCTGACGATGAGTGGCTGCACGGTGGCGAACCGGATGCCGTCAAGACGACGATCCTCGGTGGCCGCATGGGCGTAATGCCGCCGTTCGGTCCGGCGCTTGGTGCTGATGGCGTGAAGGATGTAGCGAACTACGTGCGCTCCCTGTCGGGACTGGCAAACGACTCGCTGCGTGCTCAGCGTGGTCAGGAGATCTTTGCCCAGAACTGCGTGGCTTGCCACGGTGCGGAAGGCAAGGGTAATCAGGCCCTTGGTGCTCCGGATCTGACCAACAAGTCTTGGCTGTACGGTTCCTCTGAAGCCACCATCATTGAGACGGTGACCAATGGTCGCGTCAACCAGATGCCGGCTTTCAAGGAATTCCTGGGCGAAGCCAAGGTCCATCTGCTGGCTGCCTACGTACTTAGTCTGAACAAGAAGTAAAGTTGTTTCCGGCCCCCGGGGGAAACCCCGGGGTATTTGCTTATCAAATAATAAGAATCTACTAATAAGCCGATTATGACCAGTGCAAAGCCAGATACGAAGCCAGCGCAGGACGCCTCATCATCCGGATCTTCCCTGTTCGCAGCGCGGCAGAAAGTCTATGCGCGTTCCGTTACTGGGAACTTTGCGCGCTGGCGCTGGGCTCTGGTCTGGTTCACGCAGTTGCTGTTCTATGGTTTGCCTTGGCTTACGTGGAATGACCGGCAGGCCGTCCTGTTCGATCTCAGTGAGCGCAAGTTCTATATCTTTGGCTGGATATTCTGGCCGCAGGATGTCTTCTTCCTGGCAATACTGCTGATCATCTCGGCTTATGCGCTGTTCTTCTTTACAGCCATCGCTGGGCGCTTGTGGTGTGGTTACGCCTGTCCCCAAACGGTCTATACCGAAATCTTCATGTGGATCGAGGAGAAGATCGAGGGCGATCGGGCGAAGAGAATGAAGCTGGACAAGCAGCCTCTGAACTCTCGCAAATTAGTACTCAAGGCTGCGAAGTACGTCATCTGGGGCGTGGTAGCGCTCTGGACAGGTTTTACTTTCGTTGCCTATTTTTCGCCACTCAATGAGTTGCTGAGTTCTGTTGCAACGTTTGGATTTGGTCCGTGGGAGCTGTTCTGGATCCTCTTCTACGGCGGTTTTACCTACCTGTTCGCTGGAGTGATGCGGGAGCAGGTCTGCAAGTACATGTGTCCTTATGCCCGCTTCCAGGGTGTGATGTTCGACCCCGATACCTTGGTCATTACCTATGATGAAGAGCGGGGAGAGCCGCGCGGATCGCGGCGGAAGGGAGTCGAGCCCCGGGCCGTTGGTAAAGGGGATTGTGTTGACTGTGGCATCTGTGTGCAGGTTTGCCCGACGGGTATCGATATACGCCAAGGCCTGCAATATGAGTGCATAGGCTGTGCCGCCTGTATCGATGCCTGCAACGATGTGATGGACAAGATGAGCTATCCGCGGGGATTGATCCGCTACTCCACGGAGAATGCAGTCAAGCAGCACTGGGGGAGGAAGGACATATTCCACCATGTGTTGCGGCCACGTACCTTGATCTATGGCGGCATCCTGGCTGCGGTATCGCTGGCTTTCGTGTGGGGGCTGGCGACGCGGGAACCGTTGCGGGTCGATGTGATCCGAGATCGTGCGTCCCTCGCTCGGGAGGTGGAAGACGGACAGATCGAGAATGTTTACCGCCTGCAGGTCATGAACATGACGGAACGCAGCCGAGTCTTTGAGTTCGAGGTAACCGGGTTGAAAGACATCCGAATTGACGGTGCGCAAAAGGTTGAAATCGGACCGGCGGCGATTCAGTCGGTGACCTTGCAGGTCCGAGCCCCGGCGGAGTCAGGCAAGCCTGGGGCTAACGAGATGTATTTTGAGATTCATGCGGAAGATGACCCTGGGCTTCGCCTGCGTGAGAGATCCACTTTCCTGTTTCCGGATTGACGAATGAGTGCAGCATTGAACGATAAATCCCCCGTCCCTTGGTACAAGCAGGGCTGGCCGTGGTTTCTGATTGCCTTGCCTGCGTCTGCAGTTGTGGCTGGCGTCATCACTCTTGTGATCGCGGTCAAAACCTGGGATGGACTTGTAGTGGATGATTACTACAAGGAAGGCCGGACGATAGTGAAAACTATCGGGCGGACGGAGCATGCCAAGAAATTGGGTTTGTCCGCGAAGCTCAACATTCGTACGGACGCTCTGCGAATTGAGATAACGGATACGGATGGCAAGGACATTCCGCAGCAGGTGCTCGTTTCCATTACCCACCCGACTCGCGAGGGCGCAGACCAGCACTTGGTATTGAGCGGACACGAAGGGGTCTTCGAAGGTGCAATGGTGCCTCTGGCGACCGGCCGTTGGTTGTTCCAAATAGAAGATGAGTCCCGCAGTTGGCGTTTGAACGGGGCCGCTTATCTCCCGACAGAGACGGAAGTAAGGATAGATCCATCCGATTCCTAATTCGTCCCTAGAAGGAGGTTCACCATGGCGTGGAGTGAATTGCTGCGTACTGATACCGGTTTGCTCAGCCTTTTTACGATTGGCTTCGTAGTGGTGATAGGTGTCTATATCTACCGCTTTGCCTCACGGCATATCGCGGAAGATGAGGAGAGAGCGAAGGCCAGTCATCAGTAACCTTCTAGGCAGGGGAGGTGGTGATGCTCAAGTGCTTGCAAGTGTTATGGCCATCATTCATGGTGGCCGCGTTGGCAGAGATGGTGTTCTTCATCGTCATTGATCCTCAGGAGTTGTTCCTCTTCGGCAAGCCAGTTCATTATTCGCCGTTGACGACATACTCGGTTGGATTCTTTTGTTTTTGGCTGATTTGCGCCGCGTCGAGCCTGACGACGATTTTTCTCCAGCGCAGTGCAGCAGAGTTGAACCATCACTCTGAAATGACTTAAGAGTTTTGCTCAAAAGAAAAGGCCACCCATTTCAAGTGGGTGGCCTTTTCTTTTAGTGAGGCGTGGGTAGCTCCGCCTCCTTACTGCCGAAGTCCATTACCGATAGACGAGAACCGGCGTCTTGCTATGTGTAAGGACCTTCTGGGTTTCACTGCCAAGCAGCAGGCCGGCAATGCCCTTGCGGCCATGGGAGGCCATGAAGATCAGATCGCAGCCGTGCCGGTCGGAGGCTTCAATGATGGCTTCGTAAGGCACTTCACTGACGACGGTGTCAGTGGAGCTGGCTACGCCGTCGGCGCTGGCCGCAGCGGTGGCTTGCTCAAGGATGCGAGCAGCCTCCTGGCTGGCAGCCTTGGCGAACTGTTCAGGTGTGGTGGGGTCGATCAGAGCACCTTCCCCGTAAATTGGCATGGGGAAATCAGGTTGTGCGTAGAAGAAGGTAATCCGGGCTCCAGCATCCTTGGCGAAAGAGACTGCCCGCGAAACGGTGCTCTCGGAAAGCGGGGAACCATCTGTAGGTACGAGGAGATGTTTGAACATTTCGATACTCCCTTGGGGTGACAGCGAGGGTCGATTATAGCGGCCGATGGCGATAGGCTGCGCTGATGGAGGTCAAGCTGCACGGGCATCTCCGTAAGAATCGCTTGCTAGAATGTCTCTGGCATCGTTTGTTACTGCCCGGACGAAATATGACATATCGGTTGGCCGGCATTGTTCCAAATTGCGCTGGCGTGGGTGCCGCACCTTAACTTTGCTCTGGAGGTGTCATGGAAGGCTTGAGTGGGAACAATGCAGCATCTGGTGGGAGTGGCATCTTTGGCTCTGGCATCCCGGAGAGCCCTGCGGGTGTTCTCCATCGGTCACTGAGGGAGTACCACCGACTGTTCGAAGGCAGCTGGGACCCACTGGGGATGATGGCGCCCATCCTTCATGCTCAATTGGCTTGGGCTTCACACCCCCAGGAGCTTGCCGAGAGAACCGTTCGCCTGTCATCTGATCTTTGGCGTCTTCAGTGGCACACCTTGGCCAGAGTGCTGGGACAGCCCAGCGAGGATCCGGTGAAGCCGAACCCGGATGACAACCGGTTCACTGATCCTGTCTGGACCGAGTCGCCCACCTGGGATCTGACCAAGGAGTGGTATCTCGCCTTCACTCACCACATGCAGGACATGCTCTATGACACGCCGGGGCTTGGAAGCCAGGAGCGGAGAAAGGCGGCGTTCTGGTGGCGGAAATGGCTGAACGCAGTGGCGCCGACCAACTCTCTCTGGATGAACCCGGTCGCGATGCGAAAGGCTGTCGAGTCCAGAGGGGAGAGCCTGGCTAGAGGTTTCCGTAACTTCCTGGACGACATGCAAGCCGGTGATATCCGGATGACCGACCCTGACGATTTCAAGGTTGGGGAGAATCTGGCTACAACGCCAGGGGCTGTGGTCTTCCGCAACCGCCTGCTTGAGGTGATCCATTACGCGCCTACGCAGGCAAAGGTCCACGCCGAGCCTGTCGTCATCGTGACGCCCTGGATCAACAAATTCTATGTGCTGGATCTGACCCAGAAGAAGAGCATGGTGCGCTATCTGCTGGATCAGGGGTTGGATGTGTTCATCACCAGCTGGAAGAACCCTGATGCGTCGATGCGTGATGTCTCGTTCGATGATTACCTCCACAGCGGTGTGCATGAACTGGTTGAAACCGCCAGGCGCTTCACTGGTGCCAAGCGAGTGCATGCCGTTGGCTACTGCATCGGCGGAACGGCGCTGTCGATGTATATGGCTTGGACCGCACGGCACTTTGCCGCGAAAGAGCAGCCGGTTGCCGACTGGACGCTCTTCGCGACGCTTGTCGATTTCCGTAAGCCTGGCGATATCGAGGTCTTTATCGATGAGAGTAGCATTCACTATCTAACCGAGAGCATGGCGAAAACGGGCTATCTCGATGGTAAGCAGATGGCAGCCGCCTTCAGGCTGCTCCGGTCGAACAGCCTCATTTGGCACTATGTCGTACATGGCTGGCTGTACGGCGAGAAGCCGCAGCCTTTCGATGTGCTCTACTGGAATATGGACACTACCCGCATGCCGCAGGCAATGCATGCGTGGTATCTGCGTGAGCTGTATCTGCACAACCGCTTGGTAAAGAAGGACGCCCTGACGGTTGCCGGCGAGAAGCTGGATCTGGCGCAGATCAAGCAGCCCCTCTATGCCGTAGGGGCAGAAGACGACCACATCGCTCCCTGGCAGGAGACCTTCCGTATCAATAACCATGTCACCGGCCCCAAGCGCTACGTGCTTTCCAGTTCCGGTCATATCCTCGGTATCGTTAACCCTGTGGTAACACCGCCGAAAAGGCGTTTTCGGGTTGCAGGCGTCGATCGTGCAGAAACGGCGGACGAGTGGAATGCGAATGCCGCACGCCAGGAAGGGAGCTGGTGGGAGGACTGGATGGGCTGGTTGAAGCCCAGGGCAGGGGAATTGGTGGAGGCTAGACCCGCAGCGACACGCGAGTTTCCTGCGTTGGCCCCTGCTCCTGGGGATTATGTCCAGGAGAAATAGCGTTGCTGCGAATAGCCAGGCAGGAGCTCATGCTTGGCTATTCTTTCTGCTACGGATGCGTAACGCAGAGAGGGCTGTGCTTTGACCGGCAGGCTATGATTGCGGCCCGAATAAGCCGCCCAGGCCTAAGAGAAAACGTGCTCGACTATCTGGCGATCAAACACATTCATGTCACCTGCGTGGTGTTGAGCGGAGCGGGATTTGCGTTGCGGGGCCTGTGGATGCTGACGGACAGCGCCCTGCTGCGGCAACGGCTAACCCGTGTGATTCCGCATCTTGTCGACACGGCGCTTCTTGGCAGTGCATTGTGGCTGGCAATTATCAGCAATCAATATCCATTCAAGGATGCTTGGCTTAGCGCAAAGCTCTGCGGATTGCTGCTGTATATCGTCCTAGGGGCTTTTGCCCTGCGCCGTGGAAAAACCAAAGGCCAGCGTGTGCTGGCCTTTACTGTGGCTTTGGCTGTGTTCGGTTGGATCGTATCGGTGGCTTTGAGCCGCCAGCCTCAGGGCTTTCTGCTGCCTTTAATTCAATGAAGATGGGATGCTGATTTTCAGCGCCCGCAAGGTTGATGCTGGATCAGCCGCTTCAGCCCCGCGCTATCCAGTATCCGGATGTGCTTTTGTTGTACGGCGACGAAACCTTCATCCTGAAAGCGGGAGAATGCACGGGACACGGTTTCCAGCTTCAGGCCAAGATAGGAGCCAATCTCTTCCCGCGTCATGCGCAGGTGAAACTCTGCAGCGGAAAAGCCGCGAGCGGTGAAACGCTGGGACATGTTCAGCAGGAAGGCGGCCAGCCGTTCTTCCGCCCGCATCGAGCCAAGCAGCATCATGACGCCATGGTCGCGCACGATTTCCCGGCTCATGACCTTGTGAAACTGATGCTGCAAGCCCTCGACTTCGCGTGACAGTTCCTCCAGCTTGGCATAGGCGATCACACAGACTTCACTGTCTTCCAGTGCGATTGCATTGCACGAGTGCAACTCAGTACTGATGCCGTCAAGGCCAAGGATTTCGCCGGTCATCTGGAAGCCGGTCACCTGTTCCCGTCCATCCTCGAGCAGGACGTCGGTTTTGAACGAGCCGGCGCGGATGGCGTAGATCGCTTCGAAGGGGTCGCCGGCGCGGTACAGATTCTGCTGTCGCTTGATCTTGCGACGGGCGCCAACCAGCTCATCTAGCCGATCAAGCTCATTTTCCGACATGCCGAAGGGCAGACAGAGCTCGACCAGATTGCACTGCGAGCACGCTGTCTTTAGCCCGGCTACCGTTACCGGTACCGTTGCCTTCATTTGCACAATAAACTCGCTCCGTCTCCGGCTAGCGGATCGTGGGGCTACCGTTGATCCACATCAAACACACAATCGGGGGTTTCTGCCATCTTTTATCAGAAATTGCCCGTATACGACCATGACTACTAAGAACCTGATCTTTGATCCCCAACTGATCCGCCGGTTCGACATCAACGGACCGCGTTACACGTCGTACCCCACTGCTGACCGCTTCGTCGAGGCTTTCGACGCCAATGCTTTGCAGGACTGGCTCGGAAAGCGGGCCGTGGGGGGGATGAGCAGGCCGCTCTCATTATACTTCCACATCCCTTTCTGTAACACGATCTGCTACTACTGTGCGTGCAACAAGATCATCACCAAGGACCATGCACGGTCGAGCAAGTACCTCAAGTATCTGGCAAAAGAAATAGAGATGCAGGCCGCCAGCCTGGGGGGAACGAAGCAGGTCACCCAACTGCACCTCGGCGGCGGCACGCCGACCTTCCTGTCACATGAGGAAATGCAGCAACTGCTGGATTCGGTGCGCGCTCACTTCAACCTGGTTCCGAACGGCGAGTACTCCATCGAAGTGGACCCTCGCAAGGTGGGTTACGACACCATCGCATTCCTGTCGGATCTGGGCTTCAACCGTATGAGCGTGGGAGTCCAGGACTTTGCCGAGGACGTGCAGGAGGCGGTGAACCGTGTCCAGAGCTTCGAAGAGACCAAGTTGGTCATCGATGCCGCGCGCACCACGGGATTTCGTTCCATCAGCCTGGATCTGATCTACGGTTTGCCCAAGCAGAACGTGATCAGCTTCAATCGCACCCTCGAGCAGGTGCTGGAGTTGGCGCCGGACCGCATCTCCTTATACAGCTACGCTCACCTTCCGGGCTTGTTCAAGCCGCAGCGGCGCATCGTTCCGATTCAGCTGCCTTCCGCTGACTCCAAGTTGCAGATACTGCAGCTGGCGATCCGCCGTCTGACCGAGGCCGGCTACGTCTACATCGGCATGGACCATTTCGCCAAGCCTGACGACGAACTGACGGTGGCGCAGCGGCAAGGGCGCCTGCATCGGAACTTCCAGGGCTACTCCACCCAGGCAGAGTGCGATCTGCTCGCCTTCGGTGTCTCCGCCATTGGCAAGATCGGCCCGGTGTACGCGCAGAACGTGAAGACGTTGGACGAGTACTACGATGCGCTCGACCGCGATGAGCTGCCGGTGCTGCGCGGGATAGAGCTGACCGCGGACGATTTGCTGCGCCGTTCCATCATCCAGGCGCTGATGTGCCATTTCGAGCTGTCGATCCAGTCCATAGAGATCGCTCACCTGATCGACTTCCGCAGTTACTTCGCGCAGGAGCTTGCGGATCTTGTCGAGATGGAGGCCGCTGGCTTGGTCAAGATCGATGGTGACTGGATCAGCGTGATGCCCGCCGGGCGTTTGCTGGTCCGTGGGATCGCGATGCTCTTCGACCGCTACCTCCGGGCTGACCGCGAGCGTGCGCGCTACTCGAGGGTGATCTGAGGCTGTCGATGGCCGGGTAAAATGGCCGGCCATGCAGCCCCATCGCTTCACGGACCCGAGTTTTCCCTATGCCTGAAACCGGCTATTTCGCCGTCTTCCTGATCGGCTTGCTGGGTGGTACCCACTGCGTCAGCATGTGTGGTGGCATCGTTGGCGCGCTCAGCGTGCAGGTCAAACTGCCATCCGAGCAGTCCCGCCAGTGGCCCATCCATCTGGCGTACAACCTTGGGCGTGTCTCGACCTACACGGTGATCGGTGGTTTGCTTGGCGCGATCGGTTCGGTTGGCCTGCTATATAGCGGCGTGTTGCCGGTGCAGATCACGCTTTATGTGCTGGCCAATCTGATGTTGGTCGCCTTGGGGCTTTACCTCACCGGTTTTACGCGGGTGCTGGCCCCGGTGGAGCGCCTGGGCCATCGCTTGTGGCGCAAGGTGCAGCCGGCGACGCGCCGTTTTCTGCCGGCGCGCTCGGTGAAGCAGGCTTTCCCGCTGGGACTGCTCTGGGGCTTCCTGCCCTGTGGCCTGGTTTACAGCGTGTTGGCGGCGGCGCTGGTGACAGGTTCTGCGACTCGCGGTGCCGGCCTGATGCTGGCCTTCGGTCTGGGGACGCTGCCGAATCTGTTGCTCGCCGGGCTGGTGTTCAAGCGCTTCCGGGACATCACCCGTAACAGCCGGGTGCGCCTCGCCGCCGGGCTCATGGTGATGGGCTTCGGGGTATTCGGCCTCATCCATGCGCCTTCGCTGGGCGGTAGCCTTTGGAATGGCGTGCTCTGCGTGGTCTGAGCAGGTGGGTTAAGCGCTGAGTGCTCGCAGGATGGGGCAGGGCGCGGCGGTATCTCCGTGGCGGCAACAATCCACCAATTCGGACAGCGCATTGCGCATTTCCATCAGTTGAGTGATTCGGGCGTCGATCAGCGTCACTTTGTCCTGTGCCAGACTGCGGGCCTTCACTCTGTCGGTTTCCTCGTTCAGCGATAGCAGCGTCTCGATTTCCTCCAGCGAGAAGCCCAGGTTTTGAGCCCGCTTGATGGCGCGCAGCCGGGCGACTTCCGTTTCCCCATAGGTCCGATAGCCACCGCCGACCGCTTCCGGTTGCTGCAAAAGCCCGCGGCGCTGGTAGTAGCGTATGGTTTCCACGTTGACCTGCGCAGCCTTTGCGAGCGCACCTATGGTGTAGCTGGGTGAGGGGTTCGTCATGATGGGGGTTGACTCCGTACTTGAGTACGGTGTTTAGACTGCATCCTGACAGCTTTATCCGCAAGAGGATCAACATGGCGAGCCACTCCCTGGCTGCTACCCCGGAAGGGACACAAGCCCAAGCGCGTACGCTGGACCTGCCGGTGGCAGGCATGACCTGCGCTGCCTGCGCGACCCGTATCGAAAAGGTGCTCAACCGGCTGCCCGGTGTGGCGGCGACGGTGAATCTCGCTACCGAAAAAGCACATGTGACCTTGAGCGACGCGCAAACCAGCGCGGAAGCGGTGATAGGCAGCATCCGCAAGGCCGGTTTCGAAGTGCCCGTGGCCGACCTTGAGCTGGCGATCGGCGGCATGAGCTGTGCGGCGTGCGCGACCCGGCTGGAGAAGGTGCTGAACCGGCTGCCCGGGGTGCAGGCCAGCGTCAGTTTTGCCAGTGAGCGGGCGAGCTTGCATTTCACGCCGGGCTTGTCTGCCGTGGCGGAAATCAAGGCGGCGGTCGCACGGGCGGGATTCGAGGCGCATGAGACTGGCGCTGCGCAGCGTGAGCAGGAGCGCGAGCGCCAGAAGCAGGCCTGGAACGCCGAACTGAAGCGTTTCTGGATCGCTGCCTTGCTCTCCCTGCCGCTGCTGGCGCAGATGCCGGCCATGTTCGGCGCTGGCTGGGGCGGCGAGGGGCATCACGACATCGTGCCGCGCTGGTGGCAGCTTGCCCTGGCTACGCCGGTCCAGTTCTGGATAGGTGCCCGCTTCTATCGTGGTGCCTGGTCCGCGTTGCGCGGCGGCGGCGCCAACATGGATGTGCTGGTCGCGCTGGGCACCAGCATGGCCTACTTCTACAGCCTGGTGGTGACCCTGGGCGGCTGGCACGAACTCCATGTCTATTTCGAAGCCTCGGCCACCATCATCACCTTGGTATTGCTGGGCAAGTTGTTGGAGGCTCGGGCGAAGGCGCGCACCGGTGCGGCGCTGGATGCGCTGCTGCGCTTGCAGCCGCGGCGGGCCTGGGTTGAGCGGGATGGCGCCGTCGTCGAAGTGCCGGTGGACAGCCTGCAGCCGGGCGATGAATTCATCCTGCGCCCCGGTGATGCGGTGCCGGTGGATGGCGTGGTGGTTTCCGGCCGCTCGGCGGTCAATGAGGCCATGCTCACTGGCGAGAGTCTGCCGGTGGACAAGCAGACGGACGACGAGGTTTACGCCGCCACGCTGAACGGCGAGGGCATGCTGCGCTGTCGGGCGACTGGCGTCGGTGCGGCGACCCTGCTGGCGGGCATCATCCGGCTGGTCGAGCAGGCGCAGGGTTCCAAGGCGCCGGTGCAGCGGCTGGCGGACCGGATCTCCGCGATTTTCGTGCCGGTCGTGGTTGGCATCGCGCTGCTCACTTTCATTGGCTGGTGGTTGTACGCCGGGGATTTCTCGCAAGCCTTGATCAATGCAGTCGCGGTGCTGGTGATTGCCTGCCCCTGCGCGCTGGGGCTGGCGACACCGACCGCCATCATGGTCGGCACCGGCCAGGGCGCACGGGCCGGCATGCTGGTGAAGAACGCTGCTGCGCTGGAATTGGCCGAGCGCATCTCGGTGCTGGCGGTGGACAAGACCGGCACCCTCACCGAAGGCGCGCCCCGCGTGGTGGAGGTCAGCCCGGCAGAAGGGGAAACACGGGAAGGGCTGCTGGTGCTGGCTGCGGCGTTGGAGCGGACCAGCGGCCATCCCATCGCCCAGGCGGTGCTGGCCGCCGCGGAAGGCCTGGCTGCGCCGGCGGGCGAGGTGCAGGATGCGCGCGCGGTGGGCGGACGCGGCATCGAAGGACGCCTGGCGGATCAGCTCGTGCTGGTCGGCTCGCCGGCCTTCCTGGAGGAGCGCGGTGTCGCGGTGCCGGCTGCCGGGGTAGCTCCGCTGGCGGAACGGGGGCAGACGCTGGTAGCGGTGGCGGTCGATGGACGCTATGTGGGCGTGATCGGCGTCGCCGACCGCTTGCGGGCGGATTCAGCCGCGGCGGTGAAGCGCCTGCGCGAGATGGGGCTGCGGGTGGTGATGCTGACCGGCGACCACGAAGCCACTGCGCGGGCGATCGCCGCAGAAGCCGGTGTCGAAGAATGGCAGGCCAATGTGCTGCCGGGCGACAAGGCGGCCGCGGTCGAGGCGCTGAAGCAGGGCGGCGAGCGCGTCGGCATGGCGGGCGATGGCATCAACGATGCGCCGGCGCTGGTGGCCGCGGATGTCTCGTTCGCGGTGGGCGTGGGCGCGGACATCGCGGTGGAGGCGGCCGACATCACGCTGGTGCGCAACAGCCTAGCGGGCGTGGCGGATGCGATCTCGCTGTCCCGGGCGACGCTGCGCCGCATCCGGCTGAATCTGTTCTTTGCCTTCATCTACAACGTGGTGGGAATCCCGCTGGCGGTGCTGGGGCTGTTGAACCCGGTGATTGCCGGTGCCGCCATGGCGATGAGTTCGGTTTCCGTTGTGAGCAATTCCCTGCTGCTGCGCCGCTGGCGGCCGCGGGCCTGATTTCTTAATCGAGAAGGAGTGATGCAAATGAGTGAAGTGACGATCAAGGTGGCCGGCATGAGCTGCGGCGGCTGCGTACGCAATGTGACCGGCGTGCTGCAGGCGCTGCCGGGCGTGGAGCGGGCAGAGGTGTCGCTGGAGGCCGGCGAGGCCAAGGTGGCCTTCGATCCGGCCAAGGTTTCGGTGGAAAACCTGTGCCAGGCGGTGGACGACGCTGGCTTCGAAGCCGCCAGCGCCTGATCTTTCGGTCTCAGCGGGGCGTCAGGCGGGTTTGCCCGCGCTGGCGGCCCGCAGCAGCGTCTCCATGTCGCCGGCCGGCAGCGGCCGGGAGAACAGATAGCCCTGGCCCTCGGCGCAGCCGTGCTCCAGCAGGAATTGCTGCTGGGCGGCGGTTTCCACGCCCTCGGCCAGCACGCTGAGCCCGAGGTTGCGGGCGATGCCGACGATGGTGCGGGTGATGTTGGCGTCGTCCTTGTCGGCCGGCAGATCGTTGATGAAAGAGCGGTCTATCTTCAGCCGGTCCAGCTGGAAGCGCTTGAGGTAGGCGAGGCTGGAGTAGCCGGTGCCGAAGTCGTCGATGGCGAGGCCCACACCCAGCATCTTCAGCGCTCTGAGCGTTGCCGCCGCGCTGTCGGCGTCTGTCATCAGTGTGCTTTCCGTCAGCTCGATTTCCAGCAGGTGGGCAGGCAGGCCGGTTTCGGCCAGCACGGTGGCCACGGTGTCGACGAAGTCGCCGTGGTGCAGCTGGATGGCGGAGGCGTTCACTGCCACCTGCAGCTCGCCCAGGCCAGCGAGCCGCCAGGATTGGGCTTGGGCACAGGCGGTCCTGAGGATCCAGCGGCCGATGGGAACGATGAGGCCGGTGTCTTCCGCCACCGGGATGAAGCGGTCGGGCGGGATGTTGCCGCGCTCGCCGGCGTGCCAGCGCAGCAGCGCTTCGCAGCCGATCAGCCGGCCGCTGGCGAGTTCCACCTGCGGTTGGTAATGGACTGAAAGCTCGTGGCGGGCTTCGGCCTGGCGTAGCAGGTTCTCCAGTTCCAGCCGCTCCCGCACCTGCAGGTTCATCTCCGTGGTGAAGAACTTGAAGGTGTTACGGCCGGCGGATTTGGCGTGGTACATGGCCGCGTCGGCGTTGCGCAGCAGGGTTTCCGCGTCCTCGCCGTCTTGCGGCCAGATGGCGATGCCGATGCTGGGCGTGACCGACAGCTCGTAGCGGCCGATCAGGAAGGGCGCGGCGAACTGCCGGATGATGCGCTCGGCGTGGCCGGCGATCTCGGCTGCGGCGCCGGTGTGGCGCAGCACCAGAAGGAATTCGTCGCCGCCGGAGCGGCCGACGGTGTCGCCCTCGCCGGCGAAGGTGCGCAGCCGGGCGGCGACCTGCTGCAGCAGCGCGTCGCCCACGCCGTGTCCCAGGGAGTCATTGACGTTCTTGAAGCGATCGAGGTCGATGAACAGCAGGGCGGCCGGCGTGCCGTCCCGCTGGGCGGCCTGGATGGCTTCGTTCATGCGCTGGCGTAGCAGGGCGCGGTTGGGCAGGTCGGTGAGCGGATCGAACTCCGCCAGCCGGCGCAGCCGAGCTTCGGCTTCCTTGCGCGCGCTGATGTCGGCCAAGGCGCCGACGTAATGGGCGATCTGGCCGTCTTCATTGGCGACCGCGTTGATGGACAGCTGCACCGGCAGCGTGGTCTGCATGCCCAGGCGCAGCGTGGCTTCGCCGTTCCAGGCGCCGGCCTGGGCGAGGGCGCGCTGCACCGGCGCCAGGCCGTGATCGCCGACGCTGATGAGATCCGCCGCACAGGTGCCGGGGCCAGCCAGTTCCGGCTGGTTGCCGGTGAGCCGGAGGAAAGCCGGATTCACCGACAGGAAGCGGAAGTGCTGGTCCAGCACCATCATCGCTTCGTTGCCGGACTCGAACACCCGGGCGGAAAGCTGCAACTGCCGGTTGCTCTCCCTCAGTGCCGCGCTGCTCAGCGCCAGTTCGTTGTGATACATGGCGAAGCGGCTGGACAGCCAGCGTGACAGCAGCACACCCAGCAGCAGCGTGGTGGCGGTACACAGACCGAGGGCGATCAATGCCAGCCGCAGTCTTTGGTGGGCGCTCTGCTGCAGGGCCTCGCGCTCGCGTTCGAGGATGCCGTCCAGCTCATTCAGGCCGATGCTGGCCACCAGATACCAGCCCCAGGGCTCATGCTGGCTGACGTAGGCGAGGCGGCGCTGGCTGCCGCCGTTGGCGGTGGCCTGGGTCAGCTCCAGCTTGCCGCCGCCGTGCTGGGCGATGGAGAGCACCTGCTTGTTCCAGTCGGTGGCGGAGCCGAAGGCGGCGGGGCGCAGGCCGGTCTTTTCGGTCGGCAGCCGGGGTTCGAGCAGGACGTGGCCATCCAGCGTCAGCACGCCGACAACACCGTCCGGGTGAAAGCGCAGCGCGGCGATGCGGGCCAGCGCTTCGCGCTGCAGGTCGGCCTCGACTTCGTGCAGGTACTCGCCGGCGCCGATGATCCAGCCCAGTGGCTCGAAGCGGCGCACGTAGGCCAGCTTGTCGGCCATTTCGTTCGGGCGGTCGGGGCGATACCAGCGGTAGCGGGAGTAGCCGCGGCCTTCGGCATTACGGGTGGCGTCCAGCAGGCCACGCATGATGTAGTGGCCGGTGTCATCCCGGTTGTCCCACAGGGATTGGCCTTCGCGTGCCGGATCGGTGGGCAGCAGCACGCAATTGCCCTGCACGTCGTCGATGAAGTAGTAGCCACGGCCGTGGAGGAAACGCATCGGCCGCAGGGCTTCCACGATGAGGGCGCGCAGGCGGTCCGGCGGCAGGCGGTCCTTTTCCCGCGCATACAGGCGTTCGACCATGTCGGTGACCTGGTCCACATGCTCGCGCAGCGCGGTCTTGGCCTTCTCCTCGCGGCTGGCACGCTGGAATTCCAGGTAGTTGGCCAGCGCCGCCAGTTCGTCGCGCAGATGGGCCTCGTGGGCGGCCAGCGTTTCCGCCTCCTGGCTGGCGAGGCGGACCTCCAGCTCCTTGCTGTCGTGGAGGATGGACAGAATGCCTATGGTGCCGGCCATGGCGACGACCAGGCACAGCATGCCTGCCGTCAGCAGATGGGGCAGGCTGCGCTCATTGAGGCGGAACAGTCGGCTGAGGAGCAATTTGAAGGCGGCGCAGCCGGCATAAAGGATGGGTATTGGAGGATAAGACTTTTGTTATATGCAGGCCAGCCGTTCGCAGTCCTACCGTGACCCGATTCACAGTGAGTAAGGACAGCGCATGGCGCCAGGCTTGCTGCGATCGGCGTAGGAGTGCCCGCGGCCCGCGTCTGTAACGCCAGCTTTCCGTTACGGCAGGAGGCGGATGGGCCATGGGATTTGCTCTTATAATCCCGGCCACTTTTTCCATGGGAGGGTATATGGGCTTCGACCTCGTGAAGGCTGGCAAAGACGTGCCGAACGACATCAACGTGATCATCGAGATTCCGGCGCAAGCCGATCCGATCAAGTTCGAGGTGGACAAGGACAGCGGCGCGGTTTTCGTCGACCGCTTCATGGGCACCTCCATGCGCTATCCGCTGAACTACGGCTACGTGCCCCACACCGTTGCCGGCGACGGCGACCCGGTGGACGTGCTGGTGGTGACGCCCTTCCCGCTGCTGCCGGGTGTGGTCATCCGCTGCCGTCCGGTGGGTGTACTGAAGATGGAAGATGAATCCGGTGTGGATGCCAAGGTGGTCGCGGTGCCGGTGTCCAAGCTGACCCCGCTGTACGACAAGGTCCAGAGCATCGACGACCTGCCCGAACTGCTGATGAAGCAGACGGTGCACTTCTTCGAGCACTACAAGGATCTGGAGCCGGGCAAGTGGGTGAAGGTCGTCGGCTGGGGCTCGCTGGACGATGCGCGCCAGGAGATCCTGGACGGCATCGCCAAGGCTCAGTAAACGAGCCCGAGCTGGAATACGGCGGCTACAGGGCCGCCAGCCTGCAAGGCCCGCTTCGGCGGGCCTTGTTTTTTGTGCGTCCCTCTCAGTCCGCTTCCCGGCGGAACGGCGTCCGCTCCGAGAGTTCGTCCAGGTAGAAGCGCATGCCTTCGCTCTCCTGGGCGAGGAAGCGATCAACCGCGTCGTGGAAACGCGGATCGGCGATCCAGTGTGCCGAGCGAGTGGCAACCGGCTCCAGTCCGCGGGCCAGCTTGTGCTCGCCCTGCGCGCCGCCTTCGAAACGCGACAGGCCCTGGCTGATGGCGTATTCGATGGCCTGGTAGTAGCAAAGCTCGAAGTGCAGGAAGGGCAGATGCTCGGTCGCGCCCCAGTAGCGGCCGTAAAGGGCTTCCTGGTCGCACAGGAAGAAGGCGCCGGCCAGCGGCTCGCCATCCCTTTCCGCCAGCAGCAGGCGGACATTGTCCGGCTGGCGGTCGGCCAGCCGGGTGAAGAAGGTTGGGCTCAGATAGGGCGTGGAGCGGTGCAGGGCGTAGGTGGTGGCGTAGCAGCGGTAGAAGAAGGCCCACTCTTCGGCGCTGGCGTTGCGGCCGTCCAGCCAGCGCAGTGCCAGGCCGTGTTCGCCGGCACGGCGGCGCTCCTGGCGGATTTTCTTGCGCTTGTCGTGATTGAGGCTGGCGAGGAAATCGTCGAAATCCCGGTAGCCGGCGTTACGCCAGTGGAATTGCACGCCATGTCGGATCAGCAGGCCGGCGTCGCGCATCCAGTCCGCTTCCTCCTCGGTGGGAAAGAGCAGGTGCAGGGAGGAGAGCTGGCTGCGCTGCGCCATTTCCAGCACGCTGGCGAGCAGTTGTCGGCGCGCTTCCGCTGTCTGGCCCAGCAGCCGTGCGCCGGGGATGGGCGTGAATGGCACGGCGGACAGCCACTTCGGGTAGTAGCTCAGCCCATGGCGCTGGTAGGCGTCTGCCCACGCCCAGTCGAATACGTATTCGCCATAGGAGTGGTGCTTGGCATACAGGGGCAAGGCGGCAAGAAGCTGGCCTTGCTTCCACAGCGTGGCGTGGCGGGGCGTCCAGCCGGTTTCCGGGTTGGCGCAGCCGGTGTCTTCCAGCGTGTGCAGATAGGCGTGGGAGAGGCAGGCCTGGGAGCCGGCAAGGGCGTCCCAGTCTTTTGCCGGGATCTGGTCCAGGCCGGAAAGCAGGTGGAAACCGTCCGCAGGGGGCATCGTTCTCTTCTCTGGCTGGGGCGCCCCGAAAGGCCGCCGCTGCGTCATCCTGGGCATGCGGCGAAGGCGCGGCGCTCATCGTGAAGCGGTATAGTTGCGGCCATGAATACCACGCTTTCCATTGCTGTTGCCCAGTTCAATTTCACCGTTGGCGACCTTGCCGCCAATGCCGACCGTCTCATTGCCGCGCTGGCGGAGGCGAAAGCCGCCGGTGCCGATCTGCTGCTGACCCCCGAACTTGCGCTCTCCGGCTATCCGCCGGAGGACTTGCTGCTGCGGCCGGACTTCTACCGCGCCTGCGAACGGGAGATGGCGCGGGTTGCCGCGGCGACTGCGGGCATCGGCCTGGTGCTGGGACACCCGCAGGAGCGGGAAGGTGTGCGCTACAACGCCGCCTCGGTATTTCTGGATGGCCGCCTGGTGGCGACTTATCACAAGCAATTGCTGCCCAACGTCGAAGTCTTCGACGAGGAGCGTTATTTCGAGCCTGGCGCCGCGCCCTGCGTGTTCGAACTGAACGGCGTGCGAGTCGGCGTGCTGATTTGCGAGGACGTATGGGCGCCCGGCCCGGCGGTGCTGGCGCGGGCGGCGGGGGCCGAGGTGCTGTTGTCGCTCAATGCTTCCCCCTACCACATGAAGAAGCTGGTGCTGCGTCAGCAGGTGTTGCGCGAGCGGGTGGAGGAAACGCGGCTGCCGGCGCTGTACTGCAACCTGGTCGGCGGGCAGGACGAACTGGTGTTCGACGGCGCTTCTTTCGCGCTCGACCGGGATGGCCAGCTGGCCTACCAGGCGAACTCCTTCGCCGAAGGCCTGGAACTGGTCCAGCTGCGAGCGGGGTGCTGGCAAGGCGGCGAGAAGGTCGAGGCCGGGCAGCTGGAAGCCGAGGTGTATGAGGCGCTGAAGCTGGGCGTGCGGGACTACCTGGGCAAGAACCGTTTTCCCGGCGCGCTGATCGGCCTTTCCGGTGGCATCGATTCGGCGCTGACGCTGGCGATCGCGGTGGATGCGCTGGGTGCGGACCGGGTGCGAGCGGTGATGATGCCTTCGCCCTACACCGCGCAGATGAGCCTGGACGATTCCCGCGAGATGGTGAAGCGCCTGGGCGTGCGCTACGACGAAATCGCCATCGAACCGGCGATGGCGGTGTTCGGCGACATGCTGGCGCCCCAGTTCGCCGGGCTGGCGGAAGACACCACCGAAGAGAATCTGCAGAGCCGCATCCGCGGCATGATCCTGATGGCGTTGTCGAACAAGACCGGCGCCATCGTGCTGACCACCGGCAACAAGAGTGAAATGGCCACCGGCTACGCTACCTTGTATGGCGACATGGCGGGCGGTTTCGCGGTGCTGAAGGATCTGTACAAGACCTTCGTCTATCGCCTCTCGGCATGGCGCAATACCGTCAGCCCGGTGATTCCCCAGAACATCATCGATAGACCGCCCTCCGCGGAGCTCAAGCCGGACCAGAAGGATCAGGACAGCCTGCCGCCCTACGAGGTGCTGGACGCCATCATCGAGGCCTACATGGAGCGCGACGAATCGCCGCGCGAGATCATCGCCCGCGGCTTCGATGCGACGGAGGTGCGGCGCACCGTCGCCATGCTGAAACGCAACGAATACAAGCGTCGGCAGGCGCCGGTCGGCATCCGGGTGACGCAGCGGGGCTTCGGCAGGGACTGGCGTTATCCGATAACATCCCGCTATCAAGACGAGTTTTGAATGACAGAGGACGCAGGGTCGGCAGCATGCCGGCATGCCTTCCCGAACAAGGAGACTTGAGATGAAGAAGATTGAAGCCGTCGTGAAACCCTTCAAGCTGGACGAGGTCCGCGAGGCCCTGTCCGAGGTGGGCATCGCCGGCCTGACGGTGACCGAAGTGAAGGGCTTCGGCCGCCAGAAGGGTCATACCGAGCTGTACCGTGGCGCGGAGTACGTGGTCGACTTCCTGCCCAAGATCAAGATCGAAGTGGTGGTGAGCGACGACATCGCCGAGCAGGCGGTGGAAGCCATCATCAAGGCCGCGCGCACCGGCAAGATCGGCGACGGCAAGATCTTCGTTAGCGCGGTGGAACAGGTGGTGCGCATCCGTACCGGCGAGACCGACGAAGCGGCGATCTGATTCCGCCGGCTCGAACCAACAAACGGCCCTTCGGGGCCGTTTTCATTTTCGGGAGGGCGTGCCGTTCTGTGCCCGCATCAGCACCAGCAGGGCGCCGCTGCCACCGTCGTGCGGGCCAGCCTGGCAGAAGGCGAGGATCTCTTCCCGCTGCGCCAGCCAGCCACGGGAGAGCTGCTTCAGGATGGAGATCCGGCCCGGCGATCCCAGGCCCTTGCCGTGTATTACCCGAACGCAGCGTCGCCCCTGCTGCAGGCTGTGCGCGAGGAAGTGGGCGAGTGCGGCGCGTGCCTCGTCCCGGGTGTAGCCGTGCAGGTCGATCTCGCCCTGTAGCACCCAGCGTCCGCGCCTGAGGTCGGAGAGCACCCGGCGCGGCAGGCCGGGGCGCAGGAAAGCGGCCTCGTCGCCCATGTCCAGCCTGTCCTCGAAGCTGAGGGGCGTGGCCAGGGATTCATCCAGGGCGGCGCGCTCGTCCGCCTCCCGTTTCACTGGTGCGGGCAGGGGCTGGGCGCGTTCGAGTTCGACCCGGTTGCGGGTGTCCACCGGCTGGGTGTCGCGTGCCATGTAGCGGAACAACTCGCCATCGTCCATCGTGCTGTGATCAGGCGGCAGAACGAAGGAGGCGGCGTCGCCGGACTTGGCGAGCAGGGCCTGCTGCTTTTCGGCTTCGATGGCGGCGCGGCGGGGCACCGGACCGAGTTCCACCCTGCCGCTGTCGCGTATCGGGGTGACGTCTGCGTAGGCGGCGTAAAGGGGATCGACTGCTTCCCGTCCTGCGGATGTGGAGTCGCTCGTATCGACGGATTCGACCTTGGGGCGCGGAACGGGGCTCGGGCGCGGGCGCTCCAGTTCCGCCCTGTCGTTCTTCTGCAGCGGGCGGGCGCCCTGCATCGCCTGGCGGAACAGCGCGTCGTCCTCATTGTTGGAGAGCGGCGTGGTCGCAGGGGGTGGGGATTTTGCGGGCTTGGCCGGCCCGGCCTTCGCGGGTGCCTTGTCCCGCTTCAGCCTGGCGAGGGCGTGGAAGGGGCTGTCGGAGGCTTTGGGGCGGGGCGCCGCCGCAGGCGTGGAGGCGGCCTGGCGGCGGCGTGACATGGTCAGACGTCCAGCGTGTCCAGGTAGCGCTCGGCGTCGAGCGCCGCCATGCAACCAGTGCCGGCGGAGGTGACGGCCTGACGATAGACGTGATCCTGTACGTCGCCGGCGGCGAACACGCCGGTCACGCTGGTCTGGGTCGCGTTACCGTTGCGGCCGCCATGGGTGACGATGTAGCCGTTTTCCATCTCCAGCTGGCCTTCGAAGATGTCGGTGTTGGGCTTGTGGCCGATGGCGATGAACACGCCCTGGAGCGCGATGTCTTGGGTGGCGCCGCTCTTCAGGTTCTTGACCCGCATGCCGGTCACGCCTGACTTGTCGCCCAGCACCTCGTCCAGCGTCGAGTCCAGCACCAGTTCGATCTTGCCTTCGGCGACCCGCGCCATCAGCTTGTCGATCATGATCTTCTCGGCGCGGAACTTCTCGCGGCGATGGACCAGGGTGACCTTCTTGGCGATGTTGGCGAGGTAGAGCGCTTCTTCCACGGCGGTGTTGCCGCCGCCGATGACGGCCACATCCTGATTGCGGTAGAAGAAGCCGTCGCAGGTGGCGCAGGCGGAAACGCCGCGGCCGGCGAACTTTTCCTCGGATGGCAGGCCAAGGTACTTGGCGGTGGCGCCGGTGGCGATGATGAGCGAGTCGCAGGTGTATTCGCCGCTGTCGCCGATCAGGCGGAAGGGCTTCTCGCCGAGCTTCACCGTGTGGATGTGGTCGAAGATCATCTCGGTGTTGAAGCGCTCGGCGTGTTTCTGGAAGCGGGTCATCAGGTCCGGTCCCATGACGCCGTCCGCGTCGGCAGGCCAGTTGTCCACTTCGGTCGTCGTCATCAACTGGCCGCCCTGGGCCAGGCCGGTGATGAGAACCGGCGCCAGGTTGGCGCGCGCGGCATACACCGCGGCGGTGTAGCCGGCGGGGCCGGAACCGAGAATGAGCAAACGGGCGTGCTTTGTTGTCATGAGCCTTGTCCGAGACGGATTGGGGATAGGCGGAATTATAGCCGAGGGCTCAGAACGCCCGCCCAATGGCACCGATAGGAGCGTTCAATCGGGCCGTCCAGCTGCTAAAAAGGATTAGATACATCATGGAGATCGCGGATGTAACAGGATATTCGTCTATACTTCCGTGACATTTGCCTCGATGTTCAAGTGCATCCTGTGCTAACCGACCGCCGGAGCCTTCATGAGCCAGCCGACCGCTGTTTCCACTATCGCGTTGAAGACCTTCCCGCTGTTCCATGGACTGACGGACGACGTTCTGGCCGCGGTCGCGCGTGTCGCCATGATGAGGCGTATTCCGCGCGGACAGGCTGTCGTGCGGGCGGGCGACCGGACGGACTATGTCTATTTCGTGCTCACCGGCAGCCTCAAGGTGGTGGTGAGCGACGAGGATGGCCGCGAGGTCATCCTCTCCATCCTCGGGCAGGGCGAGCTGTTCGGCGAGATGGGCATGTTCGGCGAGCAGCCGCGTTCTGCCTCGGTGATCGCGGTGGTGCCTGCGGACCTGGTGATGATCGCCAAGCAGGACTTCCGCCAGATCATGCAGGACAACTTCGAGGTGGCCTGGCGCATCATGGGCAACCTGGCGGAGCGGCTGCGCAATGCGGACCGCAAGATCGAGAGCCTGGCCCTGATGGACGTCTACGGCCGCGTCGCCCGACTGCTGCTGGACATGTCGGAGGATGTGAACGGCGAAGCGGTGGTGGTGCGCAAGATATCCAAGCAGGACATCGCCAAGATGATAGGTGCCTCCCGCGAGATGGTGAGCCGCGTGATGAAGGACCTTGGCCAGCAGGGCCTGATCGAGGAGACGGCGCAGGGCGTGGTGCTGCGCGGCCGCCTCAACGATGTCTGAGCGATGTCTGAGCGACACGTCTGACACCCCGAGCACGAAACCGCCCTTGGCGGCTGCCCGCTTTGTGACCAAGGGCAAAGGCCGGACGGCGGCGGAGAGCGATCGAATATAATCCCCCGCTGTCGTTTCCCTCCGGCTCTCCCGATGTTGTTCCGTTCCTCGTCCCGCTCCCAGCCCTTGCCGGAGAAGATCTCGCTGCTGTTGCAGGAGGCGCGCTGGCTTATCCTGGGCGTGATGTCCCTGTATGTCGGCATGGTGCTGCTGGGCTACACCAAGGCCGATCCCGGCTGGTCGCATGCGGCGCAGGTCGAGCGCGTCGCCAATCCCGGTGGCCGCTTTGGCGCCTGGCTGGCCGATCTGCTGCTTTATCTCTTCGGCATTTCCGCCTGGTGGTGGGTGATCTTCCTCGGCTACGGCCTGATGTGGGGATTCCGCAGGCTGAAGAACCAGCTGACGCTGGATCGCCGCTCCTTCTTCATCGTGCTCGCCGGTTTCCTGGTGGTGCTGCTGACCAGCAGCGCGCTGGAAGCCCTGCGCTTCCACAGCCATGGCGCCGCGCTGCCATTGGCGCCCGGTGGTCTGCTGGGCATGGAGCTGGGGCAGATGGTGCAGGGCGCCTTTGGCTTCACCGGCGGCACTCTGCTGCTGCTCACCCTGCTGGCTTGCGGCATCTCCTTGTTCACCGGCGTGTCCTGGCTCGCGGTGGTGGAGGGGCTGGGGTTCTGGCTGGAGCAATCGCTGCTGCGCGCGCGCGCCGGTTTCGGCAACTGGCAGGATCGCCAGGCCGGCAAGGAAATCGCACAGAAGCGTGAGGCGGTGGTCGAAACCCGCCGGCGCAAGACCGAGAAGGCGCAACCTGCGCCGCTGCGTATCGAGCCGGCCACCCCCGTCATCCAGAAATCCGAGAAGGTGGAGAAGGAGCGCCAGCAGACGTTGTTCGCCGATGCGCCCGAGGGCGCGATTCCGCCGCTGGTGCTGCTGGACCCGCCCAGCGGCAACGGTGAGCCGCCGTCGGCTGAATCGCTGGAATTCACCTCGCGCCTGATCGAGACCAAGCTGGGCGACTTCGGCGTCGAGGTGAAGGTACTGGCCGCCTATCCTGGGCCGGTGATTACCCGCTACGAGGTCGATCCGGCGACCGGGGTGAAGGGCAGCCAGGTGATGAATCTGGCCAAGGATCTGGCGCGCGCGCTGTCCATGGTGTCGGTGCGGGTGGTGGAGACGGTGCCGGGCAAGTCCTGCATGGCGCTGGAACTGCCGAACCCGAAGCGGCAGACGGTGCGCCTGTCGGAGATCATCGGTTCCAAGGCCTACCACGACATGGCCTCACCGCTCACCGTGGTGTTGGGCAAGGACATCGGCGGTCAGCCGGTGGTGGCCGATCTGGCGAAGATGCCGCACTTGCTGGTGGCGGGTACCACCGGCTCGGGCAAGTCGGTCGGCATCAACGCCATGATCCTGTCGCTGCTGTACAAGAGCGAACCGGAGCGGGTGCGGCTGATCATGGTCGACCCGAAAATGCTGGAACTCTCCATCTACGAGGGTATTCCGCATCTCTTGGCGCCGGTCGTCACCGACATGAAGCATGCCGCCAACGCGCTGAACTGGTGCGTGGCGGAGATGGAAAAGCGCTACAAGCTGATGGCGGCGGTCGGCGTGCGCAACCTGGCCGGCTTCAACAAGGCGGTGACCGAGGCGCGCAAGGCGGAGAAGCCGCTGACCAACCCCTTCTCGATCAGCCCGGAGAACCCGGAACCGCTGGAAACCCTGCCCTACATCGTGGTGGTGATCGACGAGCTTGCCGACCTGATGATGGTGGTGGGCAAGAAGGTGGAAGAGCTGATCGCCCGTCTGGCGCAGAAGGCACGGGCCGCCGGCATCCATCTGGTCCTGGCGACCCAGCGGCCGTCGGTGGACGTCATCACCGGCCTGATCAAGGCTAACGTGCCGACCCGCATCGCCTTCCAGGTGTCGAGCAAGATCGACTCGCGCACCATCCTCGACCAGATGGGGGCGGAAGCCCTGCTGGGCATGGGCGACATGCTCTACCTGGCGCCGGGTACCGGCCTGCCGGTGCGGGTGCATGGCGCCTTCGTCGCCGACGAGGAAGTCCATAAGGTGGTGGAGCATCTCAAGCGTGTCGGTCCGCCGGATTACGTTGAGGGCATCCTCGCCGCGGCTGAGGACGACCTGGAGGCGGGCGGTGGTGGCGAGGGCGGTGAAGATGGCGAAGCCGACCCGCTCTACGATCAGGCTGTCGAAGTGGTGTTGAAGACGCGGCGGCCTTCCATCTCGCTGGTCCAGCGGCATCTGCGCATCGGCTACAACCGGGCGGCGCGGCTGATCGAGCAGATGGAGCGCTCCGGTCTGGTTTCTTCCATGGGAAGCAATGGCAACCGGGAAGTTGTGGTCCCGGCGAAGGAGACGGAATGAAGCGCGTCTTTGCAGGCGCAGTGATGGCGATGGGCTTGATGCTGGCTGGCCCGGCGTCCTGGGCGGCCGGCGGCGTGGAGCAGCTGCGCCAGTTCGTGAAGGCAACCCGCAGCGCCGAGGGCGAGTTCGAACAGACGGTGCTCGCCAAGTCTGGCCGCAAGCCGCAGCAGGCCGCCGGCAGCTTCGCCTTCTCCCGGCCGGGCAAGTTCCGCTGGGAATACCAGACGCCGTATCAGCAACTGCTGGTGGGTGATGGCGAGCGGTTGTGGATCTGGGACCGTGATCTCAACCAGGTGACGGTGAAGCGCATCGGTGACGCGCTGGGAGCGACGCCGGCGGCCATCCTGTTCGGTAGTGGCGATCTGGACCAGAACTTCGAACTCGCCGAAGGCGGCGACAGCGAGGGGCTGGCCTGGGTGGAAGCGCGCCCCAGGCAGGAAGGCAGCGGTTTCGAGGCGATGCGCATCGGCCTGGCCGGCGGTCAAGTGAAGCGGATGGAGATGCGCGACAATTTCGGCCAGACGACCACGGTGCTGTTTCCGCGCTTTGTCCTCAACCCGCCGGTGGATGCCGGCCGCTTCCGCTTCACGCCGCCGACCGGCGCCGACGTGATCGGCGACGACACCGGCAAGGGCGGACGCTGAGCGGTGGTTGATCTGTTCGAGGCCATGGAGCCGCCGCGCGTCCCGCTGGCCGAGCGCATGCGGCCGAAGAGTCTGGACGAGGTGGCCGGGCAGACGCATCTGCTGGGGCCGGGCAAGCCGCTGCGGTTGGCCTTCGCATCCGGCAAGCCGCATTCGATGATCCTGTGGGGGCCGCCCGGCGTCGGCAAGACCACGCTGGCGCGCTTGATGGCGCAAGGCTTCGATGCCGAGTTCGTCGCGCTCTCCGCGGTGTTCTCCGGCGTCAAGGAAATCCGCGAGTCCATCCAGCAGGCGCAGGCGGCCAAGGCGCGCGGCCGCCACACCATCCTGTTCGTGGATGAGGTCCACCGCTTCAACAAGGCCCAGCAGGATGCTTTCCTGCCCTTCGTCGAGCAGGGGTTGGTGACCTTTATCGGCGCGACCACCGAAAACCCGTCCTTCGAAGTGAACTCGGCGCTGCTGTCGCGGGCCGCGGTCTACGTGCTGGAGCCCCTGGGCGAAGAGGCGATGGTGGCGCTGTTCGAGCGTGCCCGCGCTGATGCATGCCCGGACCTGGGCTTCGATGAGGATGCGCGCGATCGGCTCATCGGTTTCGCCGATGGCGATGCCCGGCGGCTGATGAACCTGATCGAGCAGGTTCAGGTGGCGGCGGAAACCGCCAAGGTGGCACCGGTGACGGCTGCCTTCGTCGACGAGGCGCTGTCACGCAATCTGCGCCGTTTCGACAAGGGCGGCGAAGCCTTCTACGACCAGATCTCCGCGCTGCACAAGTCGGTGCGCGGTTCCAATCCGGATGCCGCGCTGTACTGGCTGTGCCGCATGCTGGATGGCGGCGCGGATGCGCTCTACCTCGGCCGGCGTCTGGTGCGCATGGCGGTGGAAGACATCGGCCTGGCCGATCCTCGTGCGCTGGAAATCACCCTCAACGCCTGCTCCACCTACGAACGCCTGGGCTCGCCGGAGGGTGAACTGGCACTGGCGCAAGCCACGATCTTCCTCGCCTGTGCGGCCAAATCGAACGCGGTGTACAAGGCCTACAACGCCGCCCGCCAGTTCGTTTCCAAGGAGGGTTCGCGGCCGGTACCACTGCACCTGCGTAACGCGCCGACCAAGCTGATGAAGAACCTGGGTTACGGCAAGGCCTATCGCTATGCGCACGATGAGCCGGATGCTTACGCCGCGGGCGAGAGCTACCTGCCGGACGGCATGACGCCGCCGGGCTGGTATCAGCCGGTGCCGCGTGGACTGGAACAGCAGATCGCGGAAAAACTCGCCCGTCTCAGGAAGCTGGACGAGGAGGCGGGTGAAGATCCCGGCGCTCGGTGAGCGGCGCGCCGGGATCGGGACTCACTCAGTGGGTCAGCGGATGATCCGCCATGAATCGTGCGCACAGCAGCTTCGCATGCTCGGCCTTTTCGAATTCGCCGCGTTCGGTGGCTTGCTCGACGAGATCCAGCATGTAATGGGTCAACAGCAGAACGCCCTCGCGGGTCTGCACCAGGCCGCAAGCCATCTGGGCAGCGGTTACGTCGGGAATGCCTGTGTGTTCGGCGATCAGCGATACCTCATCCTCAGTGAGGTCGCAGTAGTCTAGGCAGTCTCGAATGGATAGCATGCTCTACTCCTCCTACGAAGTGCCTTCTGTGAGGCTTGGTGGTCCCCTTTGAAGGGTACTTCGTTTGAGCGGAATAGCAAGAAATCGGCGTCGACAATCCATCTATAAGCGATTGATAAGATTGATTATTTTTGCGCTGCGGCAAAAGGGCGCCGAGTTTGATTTTGAATTCCCCATCCGTCGCTTGCGGCGGAGTGTCCAGGCAATACCTCAGCTTTCGCCGCCAAGGCACTGATTGAAAATACGTTTCAGGAAAGACTAATGCTCGATATTCAACTTCTCCGCGGCCAACTGGATGCAGTGGCCGCCCGCCTGGCCACACGTGGCCTTACGCTGGACGTCCAGGCCTTCACCGCCCTCGAGGACGAGCGGAAGCAGCTGCAGACCCGCACGCAAGAGCTGCAATCGCAGCGCAACAACCTGTCCAAGCAGATCGGCATGCTGAAGTCCAAGGGCGAAGATGCCAGCGCGGTGATGGCCGAGGTCGGCAAGCTGGGCGACGAGTTGAAGGCCTGCGAGCAAGCGCTGCCGGTGCTGCTGGAGAAGATCAATGCTTTCTCTGCCGGTTTGCCCAACCTGCCCCATGAGAGCGTGCCGCAGGGCGAGGACGAGAGCGGCAACGTCGAAGTGCGCCGCTGGGGTACGCCCGGCGTCTATGACTTCGAGGTGCGGGACCATGTTGATCTCGGCGGACCGCTGGGGCTGGATTTCGAGACCGGCGCCAAGCTTTCTGGCGCGCGTTTCACCTTCATGCGGGGCCCTGTCGCCCGCCTGCACCGCGCACTCGCCCAGTTCATGCTGGATCTGCAGACCAGCGAGCATGGCTATACCGAGTGCTATACCCCCTACATCGTGAACCGCGAGGTACTGGAAGGCACCGGGCAGTTGCCGAAGTTCAAGGAGGACATGTTCTGGGTGCTGCGCGGCGGCGACGAGGAGGTGCGCGAGCAGTACCTGATCTCCACCTCCGAGATTTCGCTGACCAACAGCGTGCGTGAGCAGGTGCTCGCAGCGGAAGCTTTGCCGATCAAGCTCACCGCCCACAGCCCCTGCTTCCGCTCGGAAGCCGGCAGCGCTGGGCGCGATACCCGCGGCATGATCCGCCAGCACCAGTTCGACAAGGTCGAAATGGTGCAGATCGTGCATCCGGAACGCAGCTACGAGGCGCTGGAAGAGATGGTCGGCCACGCGGAGGCGGTGCTGCAGCGGCTGGAGCTGCCCTATCGCGTCGTTTCCCTGTGTACCGGTGACATGGGTTTCTCCGCCGCCAAGACCTACGACCTGGAAGTCTGGCTGCCGGCCCAGGGCACCTATCGGGAAATCTCCAGCTGCTCCAACTGCGAAGCCTTCCAGGCGCGCCGCATGCAGGCGCGCTTCAAGAACGCGCAGGGCAAGAACGAACTGGTGCACACCCTCAATGGCTCCGGCCTGGCCGTGGGGCGTACCTTGGTGGCGGTGCTGGAGAATTACCAGCGTGCTGATGGTTCGATTGCCGTGCCCAAGGCGCTGCGGCCTTACCTCGGTGGCCTGGAAGTGCTCGAACCGCAGTGTTGAGAAGTGGGCCAGCGCTGCTTAGTGGCGCTGGCTCAAACGCAGCTTGGGCGGTGTCAGGGCCGGCTCGTAGGCCGGCTCCAGCCGCACCAGGATGTCGTAGAAGTTGCGGATGTTCTCGGTCATGATCACCGCCTCTCCGCCGCGCGCCGCACCGGACTTCAGGCGGGCGGCGTACTGGGGGCGCGACAGCAGCGGCAGCACCGCCTTCATGTCCCACCAGGACGCGCTGTCCCGCCCCATGCCGCGCGCAATCGCACGAGCCCCGTTCATGTGTCCCATTCCCAGGTTGTAGGCGGCCGTCGCCAGCCATTGCCGGTCCGGATCTTCGATCTCGTCCGGCAGTTGTTCCTTGAGCATGGAGAAATAGCGGGCGCCGCCCAGGATGCTCTGGCGTGCATCCAGCCGATCGCTGACGCCCAGGCGGTCGGCGGTGTCCGCAGTCAGCATCATCAGCCCGCGTACGCCGGTCGGTGATATTGCGTATGCGTCCCAGTGGGACTCCTGGTAGGCCAGCGCGGCAAGGTAGCGCCAATCGATGCCGGTCTTGGCCTGCGCATCGTGAAAATGCTGGCGCAGCGCTGGGAGGCGTTCCTGGATGCGGCTGAAGAAGGTGCTGATGTCGGCTTCGTCCAGCCGGCGGACGTGGCCGAAGTAGCGATCGGCGATGCGGGAGAGGAGGGAGGTTTCCCGTGCCTCGTCGAGGAAGGCCTGGACTTCGGTAGCCAGCGGATCGTTGGGCTCCAGTGGCAGCGCCCACGCAATATGGCTCTTTAGTGGCAGATCGTAGGCGACTGTCAGGGAAGGGTAGAGCTGGGCAGCCAAGGCGAAATGGACCCGGTCGGTTGCAACCAGATCGTGCTTGCCCTCGGCGAGCTGGGCGAGCAGCGTCTGGTCATCGACCTTGGCCTGCAGATGCATGGTCAGGCTGGGCACGCGCTTCTGGATCTGCTCCACTGTGTCTGCCGACAAGGCACCCCGGCGCACGGTAATCGCCCGGCCAGTCAGTTCGCTCTCCTTGTCGATCTCGGGCGCGTCGGTACGGCTTACCAGCACGTAATCGACCTCCCTCAGCGGTGCAGACCACTTCAAGGGAAAGCGGTCATTCAAGCCCAGTCCCGCCGCGGCGAGGTGCGCTTCGCCATTCAGTACGGCATCCAGTGCGCGGGCGGAGTCGGGGTAGACGACGAACCGTACCGGAACGCCCAGATCTGCGCCGAGACGCTGGAGCAAGTCGTGCTCGAAACCGGAAGGGCGGCCGTCCTCATCAATGCGATAGGAGATCGCGTCCAGTCGGGTCGCAACGCGCAGCTCGCCCAAGCTGCGGAAATCCGCGATGCGGGGCGGCTTGTTGGGCGAACAGCCGGAGAGAATGAGGGCGAAAAGCGCCAGTAAAAGGATGCGCAAGTTGGAAGAGCGGGATTGGGGCTGCCGGATTCTGCGTGATGACTGCGGGAAGGGCAATTGCCCCTCCGACGCCGAGGCCGGGGTATCCATGGATGGCGAAAAAGAACTGGTGCGGAGCCGGGAGCTTGTGCGTATAATGCGCGCTCCTTTGCGGCGGCAAGCTTGCAGAGGATGCGGAGAGGTACCGAAGCGGTCATAACGGCGCCGACTCGAAATCGGATGGTCAGGGAAACTTGGCACGTGGGTTCGAATCCCACCCTCTCCGCCAAAAAGATTTGACGAAGAAAAAAAAGCTGCTATAATATTTCTTCTCTGCAGTACGGAGCGCCCGTAGCTCAGTTGGATAGAGTACCTGGCTACGAACCAGGGGGTCGGAGGTTCGAATCCTTCCGGGCGCGCCAAAAAATTCAAGGGGTTAGACGTTGCGGCGTCTAGCCCCTTTCACTTTTTGGGTGACTCTCCGGGGGACTTTCGCCCCCCGGTCCTGCTGCTACCCATTCACCACGCGCAGCTTGGGCGTCTGCTGCTGGCGCTCGCGGATCACTGCTGCTTGCGCAACCACCTTGAGTATCGTGCGCGTGCCCTGGCGGTCGCTGGCGTGGTTGGCCAACTCCACCAGGCGGCCGAGGTCTGCCGATGCGTAGTGCTCCGGCATGGACGCCCCACCGTGGCCCATCAGCGCGTTGCGGTCCTCAGCCTCGACGCCAGCCAGCCGGAGCCGGCTGGCGAAGGTATGCCGAAGGTCATGCACCCGTACCTGCGGCAGGCCCGCGCGGGCTCGCGCGCCCTGGAAGCCGGTGTTGTTGATGGTGTCCAGCCGGTCGGTGATCGGGCGCCCCCCGCGCATGATCGTGTAGGGAAAGACCCAGGCGGCGTCCTTTCCGCGCTGCTGCTCGACCACGCTCCACGCCACATCGTTAAGGATTACGACGTGGGGCACGCCGGTCTTGTAGTGCTCTGGAGGCACCACGAAAACACTCCGTCCGATCTCGCGCACGCGCTGTTCCCATCCCCACCGCAGGCCGACCACGTTCTCATCGCGCAGCCCGGTGTTGAGGGCAAGCAGGACGGGATTCACCAGGTGGGCGGGCAGCTCGGCCATGAGGCTGTCTTGCTCGGTCCAGCTCAGGGGGTAGGGCATGCGCGGGTTTTCTTCCAGCATCGTGATGAGAGGGGGAGCCAGCTGCAGCAGGGGCATTCCGGCCTTGTCGCGCCATGCGCGGGCGGCCCGGTTGAGGATGGTGCGGACTACCTCAAGGGTCCGATTCACCGTTGTGGCTGATACCGGCCTGGGCTTGCGCTGGGGGTTGAGCGCCTCGGCCTGGAGGTGCCCGGCCAGGCGGTCGGCCACGAAGTCTTCCAAGGTGCCGTCGTGGATCTGGTCCAGCGGCAGGCGGCCGATATAGGGCAGCAGCATCTTGATGTGCCATGCAATGACCTCGGCGGATTTCTTGCGCTGCGCCTCGATCAGGTATCGAGCCGCCCCATCTGCAAACAGCGCCCGAGAACTTCCTCGAAGATCCCTGGCGGCGCCGCGGCTTGCGATTTCCGCGGCGAGCCAGCGCTCTGCCTCTTCTTGCGTGACGTGGCCGAGGCGGGCGCGGATGCGTTCTCCGCGCCAGACCTTGTCGACGGATCGGGTTCCGTCGGCTTCGAGCGAGATTCCGCTCGTTCGTGTGCGTCCCATGTTGTTGCTCCTTTTCCCTTGGGGCGCCCGTTGCGGGATTTATAGTCGTCGGCCCAGCTGTCCAGGTCAATCCGGTCGAAGGCGATGCCGGTCTTGCCGATGGGGATTTCGGTGATGTGAGGGCGGACTTCACGTTCGAAGAAAGTCACGCCCATCCCCAGGTAGGCGGCCGCCTCGGCGAGTCGGAGAAACCTGGGCTGCATGGCTATTGGTCGCAGAGCCCGTAGGCCGAGCTGCAGGCGGTTGGTTCGATCAGGCCCGCCAGCATGTCGAGCTGCCGGCCGCCGCGACTGGTGTGCGCCCAGCGGATCACGTTCTCGATGCGGTTGGCCTCATGCACCCGGCGGTCGTTCCAGTTCCCCGCGTGCAACTCCTTATTGAAGAAGGTGGAGAAGCCGCGCTTGCTGGCAAGAGAAACGCGGGCTTCCCACTCGGCCTTCTCCTGCAGGCTTTCCGGGAATCGGGCGTTGGTCTGGCGGATCTGCTCCTTGTCGCAGTTGATGCAGGGCATGCAGCCGACCCGCGTCTGCCCCTGGCGGTACAAGGGATTCGGCTGGATGCCGTGAGCGTGGCAGTAGGCGAACACATCCGCCGCCGTTGCATCCACCCACGGCCGGTAGGCGTACATGCCCGGCCCGATCAACTCGAAGCGCTTCGCGTCGCGCCGATTAACCGATTCATCCCGCCGCACGCCCTGCCAACTCACCACCGTGTAGCCGGCATCCACCAGGTCGAGCTGGTAGGCAACAGCCACGTTCCGCTTCAGCTCCTCGGTGCAAAACTGCGCTGTCCGCGACGGAAAGTGCCCCTTCCAGATGCACAGATCGAGGAAAGGGTTGCCGGTAGGCACCAGCGCCGCCAGCGCCCGCCGCTTCGCCTTGTTCGTCCAGCGCACCCGTCGGCCGCCGCCGACCTTGCGGGTTTTCTGCACCGGCTCCTGCACGCGCTCGCCGTTGCGGGTGACGGTGCGCATCACGATATTGCCGCGGCAGTCCCGCTTCGGAACGGGCTTGTCGGCGGCGTCGAACACAGGCGCGGTGTCGTACTCCCTGCGGGTGCGCACGTCGCGGGCGACGAAGCGGCGCTTGGCGGCGATTTCGGCGTCGAAGTTGGCGCGAAGCCGAACAATGCGCACACCCAGGGCCTCTTCGAGATAGTCGAGGTAGCGGTGCACCTCATCGTGCTCGTTGCCCGTGTCGCAGAAAATGCCGATGACACGGCGGGCGCCAAAGCGCCGGACGGCCAGCAGCAGGGTGGCTGCGCTGTCCTTGCCGCCGGAGACTGAGACGACGTGGAGGATCACGCTTCCAGCCTCCGGAACTCGATCACCCACACCCACGGGTTCAAATCCCACGATCCGCGTCCGTTGATCTCCTGCCAGACGTGCTGGAAGTGCTCCTGCGGGGTGGCGTTGTAGGGGTAGCCGTGAATGGAGTTGTGCCCGCCTGGCGCGCCCTCGGCGACCGCATCGGCCGAGTTGATGTCCTGCAGACGCTCAACGCGTACTGCGGTGATCTCAAGCACGATGCGGCAGGCCGCCCGGGGCATGTGGATCGACGGCCGCCACGTCCGGTACCTGCCCTCCGGCGACCGTTCGCCGTCCGGGCCGTGCGGATCGTCGAGGTAGTCCGCCCGGTAGAACACGCCGCAGGACGCTTCGTAGGGGCCGCTCGGGTGGTTCGAGTGCTGCCACGTTTCGCGCACCCACAGCCGGTCGCCGGGCCGACCGAACGGGCAAGCCTTCCAGCTGCGGAGCCCGGAATACGTGTTCTCGATCTCGAGCAGGCCCGCTTCCGCGTCGAAGTCGCAGGCCACCACGACGTCGGGGCGCGAGGTTCTCACGGCCCCACGCCTGGTCTGCGTCTTCCGCCCGGCAAGAATCGCGCGGATCATCGGCCCGCTGAAAAGGATCGGGTGCTCTTTCACGGTTGCACCTCGCTGGCGCTATCCGCGAGGGCATACACATTCACCCGGTGGCGGCCGGTGCTGCATGTGCCGGGAGTGACGATGCGGCCGCGCTTGATCAGCGCGCCGAGGGCGGAGCTGACGTCGTTGCCGGTGCTGCCGGGCAGCTTTGCGACCAGCTCCGGGCGGGTGGCGCTACCGGCGGCGAGCACGTCGAGGATGCGGGCGGTCAGGGGGCGGCCGTCGGCGCCTTCCTCCGCGTCGTCGGGGCACTCGAAGGTGATCCGGCGCCCGGTGCCTGCCGGGGTGGGGTAGGGCTTGGCGTGACCGAGCAGCATGGCGAAGTTGGCGCTCATGGCTGGGCCTCCGGGGTGTTTTCGGTGGGCGTGGTTGCCTGGGCTTCCTGCTCCTTGATGCGTTCGCTGAGCTGCTCGATGTCGCGTTCCGCTTCCCACTTCTTGATTTCGACCAGGTCAGGCGTGGGCGTCCAGAGCTGGTGCTCCATCGCCATGGAGAAGCGAGTGCCCTCGGCCTTGTCGCGGCGGTACTGTTCCACCCCCTTGGGGTCGGCGTCCTTCCATGGCACGCGCACGATGAGCAGGCCCAGCGCGGCGGAGCCGCCAATCGTCGCGCTATAGCCGCGGCCCTCGTCGATCAACACGGGGAAGTAAGAGTGCAACTGGATGTGGGGCAGGAGGCTGGAGAGCGGGAGCACGGCGGGGAGGTCGGCGACGCGCTTGCGCAGCTCGGATGTGGCCTTTGTTCTTTTGCTCGGGCAGTACAGGCCGTCTTTTCGATTCCGCTTCCACAGGGTGGAGTCAGGAGGGAGGGCAAAGCTGACGCCCGCGAAGCTGCCATCGCGGTTGGCGTAGATATCCAGGGCGCCGACTTCCTGGGCGAAGGAGAGCAGGGTTGCCCGCCTCGCCTTGTTGTCCTCTTCGAGCTGCTTCGCCGCCTCCAGCAGCGGGCCGGAGGTGACGCGGAAATAGCGGGAGTAAATGCTGGACATGGTCATGCCCTCAGATAGGTTTTGTTCAGATCGATGGGGGCGATGCGGCCGTTCTCGCGGACGGGGATCACCAGCGGTCGGGGGAAGGTGGAGCGCAGGGGCTTCATCGGCGGGGCTTCGATCGTGGTGAGCACGATGGGCTTGGGGCGCGACGAGTCGTGGGGCTTGCGTTTGGTCTGCTTCGTGCTCACGGCTGGGCCTCCTGCAGGGGGATGTCGGCATCGCGGCGAACAAGGGCTGTCATGTGGACCTGGCCGTTGGCAATCTCGACATTGCCGAGGCAGTGGGAGTAGCTGCCAGTCAAGGGGGAGTGCATCGGACTGGTGAGCATGACGATGCGGCCGAGGAGGTCGGCGAGGTCTTCGAAGCCTTGCACTTCGTCGGCGAACTGCAGCGCCGCGTGGTACGTGTCGTCATCTTCGCCGGCGAAGCGCTCGGGGTAGATGGCCTGCAGGAGGTCGAACATTTCGAGCTCGTCGAGGGGCTTGATGGTCTTCATGCGGCCACCTCGGTGATACGCGGGTTGTCGTCAAGGAACAGTTCGCTCCAGCAATCGACGATGCGGATGCCGTAGCTGCCGTCCATGTCGGGCCAGCCTTCCTGGCCGTTCTTACGGTTGCCTTGTCGGTCCTTCCAGGCGAAGTCACGGATAAGGCTGGCGACGCTTACGCCGAAGTTCGATTCGGCGGCCATGAACTGCACGTGGTTGAAGAGCATCTTCAGAACGGCGTTGAGGACGGAATCGCTCTCGGCGATCCGTTCTTCGGCGCCTGTCCAGAAGCGGTTGATTTCGAGCAGCTTGTCTTCGGTGAGGATGGCGTGGTCTATCTCGACACTTATCTCGAAGTTCTCGCCGCCGAGGTGGTAACGCTTTGTGGTGTTCGGATTCACAGCAGTGCTCCTAATTTGAGTTGCCGCTCGATGTCGCGGCGGATGTCCTGGGCGTTGATCAGGGGCACGGGCACGCCCCTCTTGTTGAGCTGCTCGGCCAGGTCGTTGATGTGGTTGCGGCGGTCGGCCAGGGTGGGCAGCGCGATGCGCTGGAGGGTTTCGAGGTCGGCCACGTTGGCGCGGTAGCGCCACAGCAGGAGGCGGGTGCGGAAGCTCATGCCGGCACCCCGGAGGTTTCGTGCTGCAGGGTGTGGAGGGCCTCGACGCGCTCCAGGTCGATCAGGCTGGCGCCGACGAGGGGCGAGGCCAGCGCGAGCAGGATCTCGACTTCGGCGATTGCGGTGGACAGCGCGGCCTTGTCGGCGGGGCGCATGGCGGCCATGGGGATCAGCTCGGCCTTGAGGTGGTCGCAGGCGACCATCAGGCGGGTGGCGATCTGGTGCCCGCCCATGGCGAGGCGGGCGTCTTGCAGGGTGCGGTTGCACATGTGGGCGGCCTCCTTACTCGAACAGTTCGGGGTGGTCGCGGTGCAGGATTTCGCGCGCGAGGTCCATGAAATCGGGGTCGTTCTCGCCGTGCTTGGCGTAGCTGTCGAGCAGCTCCAGGGCGATGGCGACGTGGTGCTCGTCGGCGTTTGCCAGGAGGCTGGTGAGGTCCAGCGTCCATTGGTTGCCGTTGTAGAGATGGAGCACCAGGGACGAGAGGCGCAGGGCGGTGCTGTAGCCGCCTTTGATTTCCGCCCGGTAGCGGGCGAAGGGGGAATCTATTGCCGCGTCCGCGATGGCGTCTGCGGCCTCGTTGGCGCTGAGGCGCGCCGCTTCGAAGCGCTCGATGGTGGCGACGGCTTTCTCGCGCTTGTCGGTGTCGCCGTCGTAGCCGGCGAAAAGCTCGCCGCTCTCTATCGACGCGCTCAAGGCGTTGGCGGCCTGGAGCAACTCGCCGAACGCTGTGGCTTGGTGCTGGGTGGTCATGATGTGTGCCTCCTTAAGGACGGTGGTTGGTGCTGCTGGTGTTGCTGTGATCGGGGTGGCTGCGCTCGATGCCGGCGCCGGCCGCGCTGGTGGCCTGGCGGGCGCGGCGGCGGCGCTGGCGGGCTACGCCCAGCTCCAGGCAGGCGCGCAGGCAGGGGTTGCCGATTGCGGTTTCGAAGCTGATGCCGCGGGCTTCGAGTCGGGCCAGGCGGTAGGCCCAGCGCAGTTCGGGTTCGGTGGCGGGGGTCATTGCGGTGTCCACCTCAGGCAGCTGGAAAACTTGCGAGTGGGGAAGGCGGCAAGGCCGCAGTGCCAGTAGGCGTCGCTGTGGGGCAGGGTGTAGAGGTGCGAGCAGGTGGCGCAGGGTTGCGCGCCTGCCGCCCGGCGCTGGGCCGGGGTCATCCAGCCTTGCTGTGCGCGGGCTTTCGCTTGCCGTCCGGTGGGGTGAGCGAAGAGGGCCATGCTCATACCCGCCTGAAAACCCAGCACTTCACGGTGACGGCGCGCTGTGCGCTTTCGTCCGCCCGGTTGTTGAACTGCCGGTTGATGACGGACGCGACGGCCTTGATGTCCTCGAACTTGGGTTCCACGCTGTTGCGCAGCGCGGTCTTCAGTTCTGAGAGCAGGGGAACCTGCTGGCGCCGCTCGGAGGCCACTTGCATGAAGTGGTTGAGATTGACGGCGATCAGCTCGGGGTCGGCCGAGTGATTGAGGCGGGAATGCCCCATGCCGTCTTCGTCGGTGTTGTCGAGGTAGTCGAAGGCTTCCCAGAAGGCCTCGACGATCTTCGGGTTCTTGCGCAGGCGCTGCTCACGATCCTTCGCGGCTTCGACCAGCCAGCTCTTCGCCTCGGCTTTCTGGGCGTCGGTGATGGGGCAGACAAGCCTGAGCGCATCGACCATCACCATGAGCTGGGCGTGGTTCTTCTGTATCCGCTGGTTCTGAGCGCCGACGGTGGCGATGTGACGCTCGTACCCCCGTACCCGGTCATGCATCAGCGAAAGCACTTCGGCTTCCTTGCTGGTGGCGCGAATGAGGAAGGAGGAATAGTCCTTGGTGGGCAGGTGGCGCAGCTCAAGAGCTGCGTCACGGCCCGCCTCGGTCAAATGGCTCTTGTCGAACCACAGCTGGACGATGCGTTCCAGGATGGCCGGGGAGGCCTGCACCTCTTCGTTTTGGCTGATGACAAGCGCGCCGCGGAATTGCGGGTCATAAGTGTCATTGCCGCTGCTCTTGACGCCAGTGGTGCGCAGGGAGCCGCCGTTGTAGAGGCTCTTCAGACTGTCCCAATGGAACTGCTGCTTGGGGCGGCCCTTGCCGCTATCGCTCCCCTCGTCGGAGCGGTCGGATTCGAGCAGCACGATGGGCAGGTTGGATACCTGGGCCATCGTCCGCATGAAGCCCACCATGGAGCCTTTCTCAGGGTCGAAGCCCTCATAGCCGGCGCGGCCCATCAGCCGCCAGAGGGTTTCCAGCAGGGTGGATTTGCCCGAGCCGGGTTTGCCCACGATCTCCAGAAACGGGAAGCTTTCGAAGTGCTCGCGGATCTGCTCGGCGAAGAGGGAGCCGAGCCAGGCGGCCAGCGCGACAACGCCGCGAGTGCCGAAGCACAGGTAGAAGCGCTCGAACCAGATGACGGGCGCTTTCGTGTCGGTGTTGAGGTCCAGCTTCAGCGAGCGGGACAGGCTCTTGATGGCCAGGCGGTCGAGGTCGAAGTAGTCCTCGTCGTTGATCTCATAAACGCGCCCGGCCTTTACCGCGACGTCGCTATACACATAGGCGCCGTGCACTGCGGAGTAGCCGATGTAATCGACGGTTTCGACCGTCTTGATGTTGTAGGTCCAGCGGGATAGGAGGCGGTCCAACTGGCCGGCCGATCCGGTCCAGATGGCGCCAGCGGCGGAGTGCAGCAGGCGCTTTTTGAACTCAGCGGCGGCGGAGAGCTGGCCGGCGCTGAAGGTGTTCTTCACCGGCCGCCCTTCGTGCGGGAAGCTGATGCGGAAGTAGTACCAGGCCTCGTCCGTTACCTCGTTCTTCAGGTAGTAGAGGGGCTGGGGCAGGCAGTTGCAGATTTCGACGACGGTATTGCTCTGCAGCAGTGCCTGCTCGCGGATCTCATCGACCGAGCGGTCCGGGTTCGCCTTCTCCAGGGACTCTTCGGTCTTGGTCAGCTTTTCCAGATCCAGCTTCCACCAGTACAGGCGGCAGTCGAACTCGAAGGGGAAGCTCGACCAGCCGTGCTTGCTATAGACGAGGTTGCCTTTCTCGGAGGGCGTTTTCGCCAGCAGCAGGCTTCCGAAGTAGCGGTAGTCTTCCAGGTGCTTGGAGGTCAGCCGGTCGAGCTGCAGCAGCTCGTTCCAGTCCAGCTTCTTCCGCCCGGCTGGCGGTTGTGCGGCGGTGGCCTTCCAGCCGTCCTTGATGGCCCGCGCCACGAATGCACGCGTAAAGTCCTCGCCCGCCTTGCCTGTGTCGTAGGCGAAAACCAGCGCGGGGCGGCCGAGGGGCTTCTGTTCAGCCAGCGCCTGCAGCGCCGCCGCGGGGTAGTTGTTGCAAGAGAGCGTGGAAACCGCCGAGATGCCCGCGTGCAGTAGGGCGATGGCGTCGAAGATTCCCTCGGTGATCCAGATTTCTGCCTGCTCGGCCAGCGCCAGTCCGGGCGGTTGCCACCAGGTGCCCTGATAAGCCCCGCTGAAGGTGGCCTTGCGCTTTCCGAAGCGGTGCGGGCGGTCGATGATCCGTTCCCAGTAGCCCACGCCCGGAAGCGGAAAGCGCACCGTTGCGCTGCCGATGTTCAGCTCCGCGTTCCAGTAGCTTTCCTGGCTGTACCAGCCTTTGACCTTGGAGAGGTCGAAGCCGCGGCCATCGCGCAGATAAGCGTCCGCCGCGGCGGTCGGGTCTTGGGCGGTAACCGGGTAGTGCTTGCTCCAGTCCTCGAACAGATCCGGGTAAAGCTCCTTGATGTGGCCTTCCCAGCCGCACTTGTCGAGGCGGCCGCAGCGCAGCACCCAGGGCTTGGCCGCGCGGGTGTAAAGCTCCTTCTTCCCGCAGCTGGGGCACACCCCGCGGCGTAGGTCGCCGTTCTTCTCCTTGAACTCGTAATCGTTCAGGAGGCGGGTCGTGACTGTGTTGTGAAGGCTTGGATTCATCAGATTTCAGGCAAAGCGAATCCCTCGCGCCTGAAAACAGGCACGAAGGCGGGTTAACGAGTTGTGGGGGTGTTACGCGCGGGGGCGCGTCAGCCGGTGTTGGCGAACATGTCTAGCTGGTCGCGGGTGCTCAGCTCGGCGGCGACGAAGGCGTCGATGGCCTCCTGTCGGTCCAGGCGGGGCAGGGTGACGCGCGGGTTGGGCAGCAGGGAGGGGGAAACCTCCACGTCCCACGCCGCGTGGGCCTTGCCGGTGAAGCCGCAGCCGGTGCAGATGGCCCAGGCCTCGCGGTAGGTTTCGGTGATGCTGCGCGAGGTGCGGATGTAGGCGCGCTTGCCACAATGCGGGCAGGTGAGCGCCAGGCCATGGGGCGTACCGGACTTCTCGCGCACCGGGGCGTCGTCGGGGGGCAGGGGCGTGGTCACAGGGAGCCCTCGCGCATCACGCCTCGTTCCGAGGCAAAGCGCAGTGCCGAATACTCATCCACTTGCACCGCGCCACCAGCGATGCACGTCGGGGCGTCGAGGCAGCCCAGCCAGCTTTGGTCCTCGTACCCAAGCTGGCCGCCAAATTCCTCGCGGAGTTCCCAGACGAGCTGATGCCCGGTGTGGCGGGAGTAGATGCGGAGCGGCTTAGCCATTACCGGGCCTCCTCGGGGGCGGGCTCCGCCATCTCTTCCAGGCGGGCCAGCAGGCTGAACATGGCTTGCTGGGTGCGGTAGATCGCACCGCGCACATGCTTCAGCTCATGCCGTTCCACCCGGTGGTCGGCAAGGGTGTTTTCCACCGCCGTGCCCACGTTGCCGTGTGCGCTCCACACCTGGGCAATCAGCTCCAGCACCGCCATATCGCTGGCGCTGCCCTCGGCCTCCACCTTGATGGCCACATGGCCGTGGTTGGCGCACAGGGCGTGCAGGACGAGGTAGCTGCCGGTGAGGGCGATGGCGCGGTCGGCATCTTCCAAGCTGGGGATGTTGGCCCGGCTGTTGGGGTTGGCCTTGTTGCGCAGCACCGCGGCGGTGAGGCCCATGCGGGGGGCGAGGGCTTCGCAGCCGCCGGGGGCGTCGTGGACCGTGCGGTAGAAGGCGTCTAGCAGGTTCATTCGTGCGCCCCGGAATCAAATGATGTGATCATTTCCCGCTCACTCCACAATTGCGGCATCAACGTTCCGCGCCTTCTTGCCATGCCCAAGCGCAGTGCCAGCCTTCCGCCGCAACCCATCCTGCTGGGCGATTCCGCCGCGGCGCTTGAGATTGCCTTCCTGCTCTTGCTGGACGCCGTTGCTATCGGCTATCCGCCGATTGCTGCAGGGCTGGTCGATGAGCTGGACAGGATGCTGGCCCACCGCCTTCCCACTCCCGGCATTCAGGCCCGGCTGGCCGAGCTGCGCGAGCACCTCGCCGGGCTCATCCACATCAGTGGAAACGGATTGCCCAACTAGGGACGGAGGGAGTCCGTCGGTCGGGTTGGGGTAGAGGTCCGGCCGGGTGTCGTAGGGGCGCACCGCGTAGTTGGTCGCCTTGGAGAGCGGCAGCACGCGCCCGCTGGGAACCTGCCGCGTGCCATTCGCATAATGGCGAACTGCGATCTCTGTCACGTCGAGCGCGAGCGCAATCTGCGTCCGCAGGGCGTGGCGTTGGCGTTTTGGCACGCAGCTGATAAAGGTCTGTAGCTTCATGGGAGGATACAATATGTATCCAACGCGGCGCTGTCAAGATACAAAACGTGGCGTTGTTGAAAAAGATACGGCTTGTATCATCCGCACGATGCAAACGAGCCTTCCGTGGTGGGAGCGCGCCAGCGCCCGGATATCCGAACTAGGCCTCAAGCAGCAGGATCTGCTGGAGACGTTCGAGGTCAACACGCGCGGAGCAATCGGCCATTACCTCTCGGGGCGGCGTGAGCCGTCCCTCGCGCAGTTTCAGCGCCTGGCGGTTCGGCTGGGCATGACGATGGACGAGCTGCTCAGCGGGGCTGTGTCTGAGCCGCTCGCTCGCCCCCCGGCGCTGGTTGTGGCATCCGAACCCCTCAATTCCTACCTGGCGATTCGGCAGGATGCGGACTTGGTCCGCGAGCTGCTCGCGGGCGTATTGCGTCCGCTGGGGCTGCGGCTGGCTGCTTTTGAGATAGACGGGGAGCAGGGCTTGCGGCTTTCCGCGGAGTGGTCGCCGCCGGGCGAGCACAGGCGTGGCTTGGATGCTGTGGATGAGGCGCCGCGGGGGGCTGGCGGCGCCTTACCGGGTGAGATTACGCGGAGTGTGGGCGGGCGGTCGATCCGCCGGCGGGGCTAGTGCTGGTCTTCTGGCCAAAGCAGCAGATGTGCAAGGCGTGATGCGCCGTAGTGCGCCAGCGTCTGATTGCTTCGAGCTGCGCCGAGCAGGCCTTCGCGCGTGCGGCCTTGGGAGTCGATCGCAGTGTATGCGGCGCCGATGATTTCGCCGCGGGCTGCAGCCTCGGCGAGCCGCAAGAGCCCGGTTTCAGTGTCGCGCTGGTTGGGGCTGGGGAAGGCGACGACGACGGGCGGGGGTGGTGACACGATGCGCTCCAAGTGTAGGGACACCGGATCATCGCATGGGGCAAGGGGTTGCCTGTCTCGCATAAGCGCAAGGAATGCGCACTATTCCCGCTCAATACCCATTTTTTGAAATGAGATGCTAAGGGGCAAAAGATGAAGGTTTTGCAGGGCGTAGTTTTTGCCATGGGGCTGGCCGCGATAGGAGCTCAGGCCGCAGACCCGAAAGTACCGGAGGCGACGCATAAGGCCCTGCAGCCGTGGAAGCCGGTGTCAGTTACGGCGACGGTGGATCAGCTGCAAGTGATCCTTCCGCAAGATCGAGTGACCGAGCAGACCTTTGCAAGCGTGGTGAGTGCGCTTTGTGATTCCGTTCGCGGTGCGAAGCCACACTGGCCGGCGCTGGCGCGGAAAGAGGCGGTAGTGCTCAACCGCCACCGCAAGCAAGGGTATGTGCTGGATGGCGGGCTGGTGGAGACATGCGCCGAGGAAGGGGAGGTTACGGCGGGCGACCGGCCCCTGTTCCTTGCCGCCCGCACGCGACTCTTTTGACGTGAGAGGGCAAAACATGAGGTTGTGGGCAGGGATCTGCTCCGCGGTGGTGCTGGCGGTGGGGTGTGGCAGCGGTACGGACAGCGCGGTGGTGACGGCGGCGGAGTACGGCGAGAGCTGGCCGCTGTCGGTGCCGGAGGCCAAGCTGTATTGCAATGCCGCTGGGGAGCGCTACCTCGCGGTGGACGGCGTTACCTACGCCCTCAACGGCAAGGCCCTGGCCGCCGGCATGCAACGGCCCGATGCCGTGCTCAAGCAGGGGGCGCCCTTCACCCTTGGGGTTCTGATTGACCGGGCAGGGATGCTTTGCCCATAGGAGAGCCGTGCCCATAGTGCTGGTGGAACTGCGGCCCGCTCTCATTGCCGCGCGGCTTGGTGAGGCTGCATTCCCATTCCTGCATGACCGCCGCCCCTGCGTCATTGTCGTCGCGCAGGTAGCGGCGGTCCTCTTCGTAGCCCCGTAGGTAGAAGGTGGGGCCGTCCATGCCCAGCAGCTCGGCGCAGTAGAGCTTGGCAAGCGGCTCTGCGCCGCCTTGTGTTGCCTGGCCGAAGTGATACAGCTTGTATTCCCGCCAGTTGCCCCGCAGTTCGCCGCGCAGCACTTGGGGTTCCTCGCTTTTCGAGACGCGGCGGCCCCGCACGCGCATCACTCTGATTTCAACGTCCATGGTTCGAAGGGTTTGATGCTGTATTTGTATACAGTATCCTGCGCAGGAGGTGCCTTCAATTCCTTCTCTCCTGCGGCCGATCCGGCTGGGATATCGAGAATGTGAATTCGCCCACCGGCGTGCCTTTGGCTGCTCGCCCGCCGTTCGTCGGCACGGTTCCTGGCTGCTGGAAAATTGGCTATTCGGCTTTCCGTGTGGGAGCAGATTTTTGGTGGTGTGGTGCAGCCCCGTCTATGGCCGCTCCGTCAATCTGGTTGCGTACCCATCCCCCTCCGCCAAGGAGGGCGAGTTTGTCCCGTTGCGCCAGGGTCATGCGCAGGGAAACCGTTACCGTCTTCTCCCCTTCTCTGACCGGCTTACGGCCCTGTCCTCGACCGGCACCGCCGCGCTTTGTTTCAGTCATCAGGCCCGTTCCAGTTCGGGCTCGCGGCCCAGCATGTCGATCATGTAGCAAGTGCCTTGTTCGTCACGCATCGAAACCCCGCGATAGCCCAGAATCTTGGCAGCCTGAGCGGTCATGGCTTGGATGTCCCAGCTCATCTCGGCCTCGCCGCAGTCATCCTTCTGAGAAAGCATGGCTTCGGCGGTTTCTTCGTCGCAGCCGAGCATTTCCATGATCTTGGCAACCAGTCCGTCCAGCTTCGAAGCGTCAGCATGGTAGAAAAGCCGGCTGGCTTCGATGATCAGATCTTCCGGAACTCCAATCTTGTAAGTGACGTAGCTGCCGGCGGTCATTACGTATTCGTTTTCGGCGAAGCACAGGAACTCACCGAACCGTCCAGACTGATCAATCTCGGTGATTTCTATTGGGCTGCTGTGGAACAGTTCCATGGTTGCTCTCATGCTTGGCTATGTCTATGTTTGTTATTGTAGTGCAAAATCAAAAAATGTCAAGATGTTATTGTAGTGCGAAATCAATGCCAGTCGCTGCGATGTGAAATGCCGATTTCACATCGCTTTCCGGGTAGGGAGAAAACTATTGATTATACGTTTCTAAACACGTATGATCTGTTTCGTGGATGCGGTTAGCATTCACCCGGCCCGGCGGCTCCGGAGGTCGCGCCCCCAGCGGGCGAGGGGAATCAGAAATGGTCAAGATCATCAGCAGTCAGCACTTCCTTGATGACGAGATAGTGCAGTCCAAGGTGGATGCGGCTGATTTCGTAGTGACGTTGTCGCCTGTGTTCGAGGTGGAAGGGGTTGTGGTTCAGGTTGTTCTGGATGGACACCATTCCTTCGCCGCTGCGCAGCGCGTGGGTGTAGAGCCGGAGTACGAAGTTGCTACCGTGCAGACCAATGACGCCATCAACCTCATTGCAGCAGATCCGGTTTCTTTCCTTGAAGCGGTCTGGGTGGATGGCGATTACTACGACGTGATCAACGGAGGTGATGTGTGGTGACTGACTACAGCGAAGAGCAACTCGGGGATATCCGGGTTCAGCCGCTCAATTCGAAAACCAAAGGGCGTTTCAGCTTGGTGGTGGTTCAGCCGTCGAGCAATGAGCAGTTGCTGTTGCTTGAGCCTTGCGACTGGGACGTAGGCCGAGCGCGGGTTGTCTCGATGGTACGTGCTGGCGTAGATCCGGCGGACATCCGCTTTTCGTGGCGGGGTGATGGTCAGCTGAATACAGACGGCCTCCCGCTTCGCCCGTGCATGGAAGCGTTGTGGTGGACCGAGCGCGACCAGCGGCTGTTGGACAAGGAGCGGGAGGCTGAAAATGTCGGCTAGGTCGCTCACCATCAATCAGCGGCTGGGGAAAGCCAAGTCGTCAGCAGTCCGGCAGGAAATAGCCCAGGACTGGACGCGTAATTGGCACCAGGACCAGCGCCAGGCGGTGGAACTGCTTCTCCGCGCCATTGCCGTGCAGGATTGGCGCGAGGCGAGGTTCGCGGCGGATCAACTCGCAGGCATTACAGAGAAGAGGTTTTCTGCTCTGCCGCGAGTATTCGCCCAGGTAGGTGAAGTGCTGCCGCCTCCTGGAGCGCGGGCGGATGCCGATGACAGCTGAGCAATTCGCTGCGTTGGCGACGCTGCTGCGCATGCGTGGCCCCTCACGGGAAGGGGCACGGCTTGTTCTCGTGGATGGGGTAGCGCCGTCTGCCGCGGCGAGGCAGGCGGGGGCCTTGCCCCAATCGGTCAGCGATGCGGTACGCCGATGCCGCCGGGGACTTGATCTTGCGAGGCAGGCTGCGGGCTGCGGCTAGGGGAGGTGCCCGAAGGGGAGGTCTTTGAAAATCTCGGCCTCCCCGACGCCCCGCCGCTTTCCCTGCGCATTCTTTGTACTGCGGTTCATCTGGGGCGAAGGTGCAGGCTTGGGCTTCCTTGGTGTGAGGGCCTTGCGTAATTTCACCAGCCGCGCAATTGCCTTGGCCTCGGGAAGTGTTGCAAGCAGCAGCAGCTCAAGAACAGATTCAGGTATCCGCCGGCCTTCTCTCTCGAAGCGGCTCCCACCGCTCTGCGTGATCTTGAGTGCTTCCCAAAACTCAGCCTGAGTCAGATTCCGTGCGAGACGGATTTCTTTCGCTCGTGATCCCGTCAGACGTTCAACTTTCATGATGTATGAGTTCTGAAATATGACGCCGACCGCAATGGTAGCGTGCGGCCGAGCTGACGGGTAGGGCTTCAATCCGGCAATTCGCGCACCAGCACTTCCAGCTCCATCGTAGTGGTGAGGCCCTGGCCATTGAGGCGGTGGGTGAGGCGGGCGATGATCCATTCCGCGCTGTCGATCTGGGGCTTCCAGCCGCTGGCCTTCACGGGTAGCTCGGGGATCAACTCCGGGCGCCCCTCGGCCAGGGTGATCTCGAAGCTGGCGACGCCGCGCTGCAGGCGTTGCCACTCGGCGCGGGCGGCGCGCTCGGCGTTGGCTTTGGTGGCGTAAGTGTGGCGCAGCACCTTGAGCCCGGTGGCGCTGGGCTCGGTGACGGCGGGCGGCTCGGGCAGCTTGTCGCTGCCGGCCAGCTCTGTGCCGCTCTTGCCGCCTTTCTTCTCCTTCCAGCTGACGCGCACGCCGGTGTGGGCGCGCTTATTGCCCTCGCGCTGGATCTTCTCCCACTCGTTGCGGGCACGTCGCGCGGCGGCCTTCTGGGTCGTGTAGACGTGGGTGATGACGCGCACGCCGCCGCTGCCGGGGGCCGGAGTGGGGTCTTCGTTGATGCCTTCGCCGACGAGCACGCTTTCGCGCGTGCCCTTTTTGGTGTCATGCCAGTAGGCGCGCACGCCGGTGTAGCTGTTGCGGTCTGCCACGGAGAAGGTGTGGCTGTCGCCGCTGGCGCGGGTGATGGTGACCGACTCCAGGGCCTTGCCGCTGGCGGTGATGGCATGGCCGATGGGGGTGAGCAGCAGCTTGGCGGCCTTGACGGCGGCGAGGCTGTCGAAGTCCCGCGCAAGGCGCGTGAGGAAGCTGATATCGCTCTCGTCGGTCTGGTCGATATGGGGCACGGCCACATCGTCCAGGGCCTTGGCGATGACGGCGGCCAAGGCGTTGCGGCTGGCGATGGCGCGGACGATGGCGCCCAGGGTGGTGTCATGCCAGCTCTGCTCACGCTTGGCGGTGAGAGTGTCGCGTAGATCCGCCGAGGTGGCGCGGATTGTGAGCTGGTCAGGCGGGCCGGTGTGGGTGGTTTCGGCTACGGTGTAGCGGCCTTTGTCTTCCAGCGGCAGGCCATCCCAGCCCAGAGCGATGCGGATTTCGGCGCCGCGCGGGGGCAGGTCCAGCGAGCCGTCTGTGTCGTCGAGGGTGATATCCAGCTGATCCGCCTCTCCGCCGCGGTTGTCGGTGAGGGTGAGGTCGATGAGGCGGTTGTCCACCAGGTGGGTGATGTCGCGGCCGGCGACGCTGAGGCGGAAGGCGGGGCGGCGGGGCAGGGTGATCTGCCCGATGGCGCTGGCGGCGGGCTGGATCATAGGTAGCTGCGAATCTTGCGCGAGATGGCGCCCAGAGTGTCGTTGCGGCTCTCGTCGATGCGCTTGAGTTCGAGCGTGAAGTCGATGCGGCGGGCGGCGCCGTCGGGGAAAAAGATGCTGCGGTTGGTCTGCAGGCTGGTGGCGACGTAGTTGCCGTAGTAATAGCCGGTGCCCTCGATGAGCGGCCATGCCTTGCCCTGCTCAGCCATCTCTTCCACGAGGGCGAGGGAGATGCGGCCGCCGGTGATCTCGGGCAGCAGCACGCCGGTGAGGCTGATTGTTTCTTCGTCCCGCCCGACGTACTGGCTTGCCGGAGGGGCGCCGACTCGGGCATTCGAGGGATGGCGCCAGGCCATGCGGCGCTGAAACTCTTGGTACGGCAGGGTATCCAGCCCGAAAACGAAGAGCCCGTAGGTCATCATCGCGCTGATGCTCATTGCTGGGCGAACTCCCAATCTTCCCGGCACTCGGCGTCGCACCAGCGCAGGCCAGCGGGCAGGGGGTGCTCGCAGGCCAGGCACTGGCCGGTGGCGGTGGGGCCGGCGGGGCGGCGGTACTGCAGGGAGCGGTCGCGGTCTTGCTCTTCGCGCTCGGTGGCGCGGTCGAAGATATCCATCGTCAGTCTCGGTCGGAAAGTCGGGCGCGGCCGCGGGCGGCTTTCTCGCGGTCGCGGCGGTCCAGTTCGGCGGCGACCGCGCGGGCAATGGCTTCGGTGTCCATGCCCGGCGCCGCGTGGATGTGGATCTCGATGTGATCGCCGCCGGCGGCCACCGGCGCGGCAGCACGGGCGGACAGCGGCGGGCGGTTGTCGATGGCGACGCCGGCGCCTGCGGGGCCGATTGCTGCGAGCCCCAGCGCGGTGGTGGCGGTGAGCTGGCGGGCCAGGGTGTTGATGGCGCCCAGCGGCCCGCCCTGGCCGCGCTCCAGGCCCTGGGCGAGGCCCGCCATCGTGAAGCCGCCCAGTTCGGCAAACACGCGGGAGGGTGAGTGGATGCCGAGCTTGTCTTTGAACCAGCCGACGACGCTGTCGCCCACGTTGCTGATGGCCTCGCGGGTGGCGCCCAGGCGGCTGGTGATGCCGCGAATCATGCCGTCGAGCAGGTTGGCGCCGAAGTCGGTGAACTTGGCCGGCAGCTCGACGCCGAAGTAGCTCATCACGCCAGCGAAGGAGCGATAGAAGTGCCCCAGCAGGCTCCAGTCGAGGATGAGCCGGGCGACGCCGACCAGCCCGCCGCTGAAAGCGGTGGTGATCTCGCCCCAGGCGGCGCGCAGCCAGCCGGCCACGGTGTCCCAGTTCTGCCATACCAGGAAAGCGGCGCCGGCCAGGATTGCGATGGCGGCGCCGATGGGGTTGGCGACGAGTAGGCCCAGCACCAGGCGCAGGCCGCCCAGCAAGGCGGGGATTGCGCCGCGGGCGAGCGCCCACAGCGCAGTGCCGACGCGCGCGCCCTGGATGCCGAACAGGGCCATGCCATAGCGCAGCACGGCGAAGGGGCCGAGCATGGCGGCGAGTGCAAGCGCCAGCCCACCGAAGCCGGCCACTACAAAGGCGGTGATGATGGCGACCTTTGAAAGGGCGGATACCAGGCCGGGGTTGGCGCTTGCCCACTGGCCAATGCCGCCGACGATCTCGGTAAGCCACTTGACCGTGTCGCGCATCGCCCCTTCGTTGGTCTCGAAAAGGGTGATGCGCAAGTCATCGGTGGCGCTGCTCAGCTCGTCGAGGTCGCCGGTGAGGTTGTCGGCCATGGTCTTGCCGACCTTGCGCGCCTCGCCATCGGCTGCGCGCAGGGTGGTGACCAGTTCCTGCAGTTTGCCGGAGCCCGCCTGATTGACCAGCACTTCCAGCCCGGCGAAGGCTTCCTCGCCGGCGATGGCCTTGAAGAAACCCGCTCGATCCGCGGTGCCCAGTTTGGCCGTGCGGCTGTGGATCTCGGTGAGCAGATCCGCGATTGGACGCATGTTGCCGGCGGCGTCCTTGGTCTTGATGTTCAGCTCATCGAGCGCGTCTCGCGCCATCTTCGGAGGGGCTGCGAGGCGGCCCATGATGGCGCGCATGGCGGTGCCGGCCATGGAGCCCTGAATACCGGCGTCGCCCAGCTTGCCGGCCATGGCCGCGGCCGTTTCCAGGTCGGTTCCCATGCTGGCCGCAATCGGGCCGACGTACTTCATCGTTTCGCCCAGCATCTCCATATCCACGTTTGCGCGGGTGAAGGTGCCGACGAGCACGTCGGAAACACGGGCCATCTTCGCCGGGTCCAGCTTGAACCCGGTGAGGATGTTGGAGGCAATGTCAGCTGCTCGTCCAAGCTCCAGTTTGCCAGCCAGAGCGGTATCAAGGAGGCCGGGCATTGCCGCCCGAATTGCTTCGGGGGTGAAGCCGGCCATGGCAAGGAAGGCCATACCCTGGGCGGCTTCCGGGGCGCTGAACATCGTTTCTGCGCCGAGTTGCCGGGCCTGGGCTCGAAGTGCAGCAAGGGCCGGATCATTCTTTTCAAGCCGCGTCAGCGCCTGCACGCGGCTCATTGTGCTGTCGAACTCGATGCCGGGCTGAATGGCTTGCATGCCGGCGTACAGGACGCCCCCGCCTGCAGCCAGGGACGACGCGCCTGCGCCGGCGATGCGGTCGCGGCTGGCTATCGTCTTGTCGTAGGTGCTGCGGGCTGCGTTCAGCTTCTTGAGGTGGGCTCCCTGCGCTTTGAGCGCGGCGGTTTGCCGCTCAAGCTCTGTCGTCGCGGCAGCGGTGCGCAGGCGCAGTTCGGCCTGATGGTTGGCGAGTCCTTTGAGGGGTACGCCCGCGGCCTGCAGCTCAGTGCGCAGGCGCTGCTGTTGGGCGGTGAGTGCGGCATGCCGGTCCTTGAGTTGCGCGGCTTCCCGGCGGGCGGCTTCGAAGCTGCGCGTAAGCGCCTTGCTCGGCGCTTCGCTTGCCTGCATCTCCTGAGCCAATGCCCGCACTTTCGCGCGGGCTTGGTCCAGGGTGTTGCCAGTGACGGCGATGTCGCGGGCGCCCTGGCGGAAAGCGCTGATGCGCTTGCTCTGAGATTCCAGGTCGCGCAGGGTGTCGCGGGCGGCTTTGACCGCAGCCGCCGCGCCTTTGCTGCTGCCGGTGATGGCTTTCAGCGGCCCGGAAGCCTTGTCGATGGCGGCGAGGATGACTTCGAGGCGGAGGCGACGGTCCATCTCAATCCTCGCCGCTGTAGCGGACGCGCGCGCGTTCGCGCCATGCCATCAGCTCAGGCAGGGGCATGGTGTCCATGACCGTAGGCGGCCAGTGGAAAACGAGCGCGATATCGGCCATTGCGTCATCGACTATTCGAGGGAGTGTTCCCGCCGCGTCGCCTTGCTCAGCAAAAAACTGGCGATCTCACTCCCCAGGGCCAAGAGGTCTGCCGGATCGAGAGCCGCGGCTTCGTGCTTGGTCAGCGTGGGGGTGGTGATGCGGGGCAGCACGGTGATGACCGCGCTTGTGTCGATCCGCAGGAGGTCGGACAGGGCGACGCCGCGCAGCTCGCCGGAGTTGGGTTTGCGCAGCGTGATGGCGGTGATTTCTTTGTCGCCGCGCTTGATGGGGGTGTCGAGCGGGATGGGCTGCGGGCCGGTGGGCTTCGCCTCGGCGGGGGTATCGAGCGGGGTTTCAGTCGCGGCGGTTTCGGCGGTGCTCATGGGTGGCTCCTTGGGTTGGTGTAGTCCCGAGGATGCCGTGCGCGCGCGATGCGCTGGGGTGCGGGGGGTTGTGGCGGGGCGCGCGACAACCGCGCCCCGCCGGCGGGGCCGTCAGAGGTTCCAGACGGCGTCGCGGATGGCGGCGGCGGCCACGGCCGCGCCCAGGGTGGTGTAGTGGATGCCGTCCGCGGCGAAGTAGGTGGTATTGGCGTTGTCGGCGAGCTGGGGGTAGTCGGACAGGGTGACGATGGCGTCGGCCACGCCGGCCTTGTTGGCCTTCCACCAGCTGCAGAGGTTGGCGCTGTGGGTGGCGTAGGCGGCGTTGGCGTTGGCGACGCCGTCGCCGGCGATGTTGCCGCGGAAGACGATGATCTTCTTCACGCCGGCGGGCAGCTTGGCGAGGTATTGCGCGAGCAGGGCGCCGTGCGCGGCCACCGATGTGCCGTTGACGGCGTGCTCGTTGCGATCCTCATACAGCACCAGGATGCCGGAGGTGGCGGCCGGGGCGATTTGGCTGTCGAAGTCCGCCAGCATCTGGGTGATGGTCTGCCCGGACACGCCGAAGTTGCTGATGGTGAGGCCCGCCGCGAGGGCTTCCGGAAGCACCTGGAACTGCGCCGGCCAGCCGCCGCCGGGGCCTGCCGCGGCGGTCAGGGAGTTGCCATCCGCCACCATCTTGGCGAGGGATTGCCGCAGAGCGTAGGTGGTGCCGCGATACACCAGCGGGCGCACCAGGGTGTAGGGCACGCTGCTGACGTGGGCGGCATAGAGATGGATGTAGAGGCGGCCGGTGTAGGCGGTGGGGTAGGTGTGGGCCACCGCCCAGCTGGCGCCGGTGTCGGTACTGGTTTCCAGGGTGACGACGCCGGCCAGCCGGCGCAGGCGCAGGCGGGCGGCGGCGGATTTGGCGAAGGTGCCGATCTGGGCGGGCGTGGCCTTTTCGCTGGCGTAGAGGATGGCGCCGCCGGCGGCGTTGCCGCAGCGGGCAAGGTAGTTGTGCCCGGTGATGGTCTGGGTGAGGGCCTGGGCCTCGCTGAGCGCGATTACCGAGTCGGTGCCCTCGATGTTGTCGACGCTGATCCAGCCATCGCCTTCCAACGATTCGGCCATGACCGCGCGGGCGCCGTAGGTGTTGCCGCTGCCGGCGGCGGAGGCGGTCCAGACGATGCGGCCGGCGTCGAATGTGATGTTGGTGCTGGTCATGCGCAGGGCATTGACTGCGGCGCGCGCCCGCTCGGGCTCGGTGACGGGCGGGGCGGGTTCCTCGATGGCGGTGGGCACCGCCTGCTGCGACCAGGCGTAGCGGCGGGCGATGCCGTCATGCCAGCACTCCAGGCGGTTGGGCACGCCGGTGGTGTTGAGGTAGCCGCGGGAGCTGTCCCACTCGTCGGCGCCGGTGATGGTGGGCACGTTGATGCCGTCGGCGATCACCATCATCACGCCCTGGGCGCCGAGAAGATCGCCGGTGAGGGGGATGGTGGTGGGGCCGGTGATCTGCAGCGGCAGGCGGCGGGTGACGACGAGGGCGGATAGATCCAGCCCGGTGCTTGGGGCGACCGGAGCGGGGTCAAGCCGGCCCTTTGCCGGGCGGGGTGTGTGGCCGGGCGCGACCCAGCCGGCGGCGGGGTCGTACCAGCTGGGGGTGCCGGCGGCCATCGGCACGCGGTCGCGGGAGGTGCTCATGCTTAGAGCCCGATTGCCGCGCGCTGCTCGGCGAGGCGGTCAACGCCATCCACGATCTCGATCATGTTGAGCACGTCGATTTCGATGAGTACTTCCCCATCCCAGGTGAGCTTGTAGTAGCTGAGGGAGCTGGTGACGTTGAATTCTGTGTCGTCGCCCGCCTTGCTGCTGCCGGGGTCGATTTCGGTGTGGCGGCCGCGCATCACGACTTCCACGGCCGCCACTTCTTCGGTGTCGTCGCGCTGGTAGGCGCCCGCGAAGCGCAGCAGCACGCCGTCCACTTTAGCGATGCCGAACTGCGCGTAGATCTCGCGCATGATGCCGCCGTACTTGTGTTCAGCGGTCAGCTTCTCCATGCCGAGATCGGAATCCACCGGGGCGTTCATGCCGCCGCCGCGGAATTCCTCGGTCTTGCGGGTGAGCTTGGGCAGGGTGATTTCGTCGGCGACGCCGGCGAAGCTGACGCCATCCACGAACAGGTTGAAGTTCTTGAGTTTGCGGGGCAGTGCCATTGCTGTGTCCTCTCAGTTGCGCGGCTCAGGCCTTGATGCGGTCGGCGAAGTCGAGCAGGTATTGATCGGTGATGCGCTGCTGGAAGACGAGGTTTTCGAGCGGGGGCACCGGGGTGTAGTCGTAGTCCAGGTAGAGCTTGCCGCTGTAGAGCGTGGTGGAGCTGTTGAGGTCGGCGTCATACCAGCACTTGCCGTCGATGATGTAGCCCAGCGCCTTCAGCTCGCGGAACTTGGCATTGACGCCCTCGATGATGTCGCGGACGAGGCTGGGGTGCATCGGCTTGTCGACCGCCCACATGTGCGCGTCGGCGATGGTGTCCGCCAGCACGTGGGCGGTACGGGTGTAGTTTTCAAAGGCGAAGAGGGGATCGTCGCTGCAGGTACGGGAGCCCCAGAAGCGGTAGCCGCTTTCCTGGATCAGGCAGGTCACGTCGTTGCTGTTGAGGTAGCCGGCGTCGGTGTTGGGGTTCTGCAGCGCCCAGAACACGTCCTTGGTGATGCCGGTGACGCCGTTGACGGCGACGTTGGATAGGGTCTTGTGCCAGCCGGTTTCCTCGTCGATCTTCGCGCGCAGGCCGACGGCGCGGGCGGTGGCGTAGGCGGCCACGCTGGTGCTGCTGGTGGTGTCCCAGCTGACGAAGTCCGGCCAGATCAGCATGAGTTCGCGGGCGCCGAAGTTGTCGCGGTAGGCGACCACGTCTTCCTTGGTTTCGCACTCCCAGGCCGAGCAGTAGGCGAAGGCGCGCAGTTCCTGGGCGATGGTTACCAGCTCGGTGGTGACTTGCAGGGAGTCCAGGCCCGGCACGGCGAGGATTCGGGGCGTAACGCCCAGCTTGGCTTTGGCGGCGAGCAGGGCCTTCATGCCGGTCATCTGGCCGCTGGGGAGCGTGGTGCCGATGATCTTGCTGGCCTGGTCGGCGGCCTTGGCGGTGGCGTCTTCGCCCTCGCCGTCGGCCACGCGCACCACGACAATCATGGGGCTGGTCTGGTCGGCGATGGCATCCAGCGTGGGGGCCAGGGTGCCGAGCACGCCGGCCTTGCCGATGGCGGCGCGGACGGACGTGACGAGCACTGGGGTGTTCAGCGGGAAGGCGGCGGCGTCGGCGTCGCTGCCGGTGCAGACGATGCCGATGATGGCGGTTGCGATGGTGCGGCTGGCGCGCACGCCCTCGTTGATTTCGATGACGCGCACGCCATGGTGGTAATCGGTTGCCATTGGGGCATCTCCGGCGGTTTGACGCTCCGATGATGCCCCGCGCGCGCATAAGCACAGCGGCCCGGCGGTTGTGGCCGGGCCGCTGACAACAAGGGCCGAGAGAGGGCTGCGGGCGGCCGCTACAAGCGGGCGCGCTGGCGCGGCCGGGGCCGGGGGATGAGCACCCGCAGCCGGCGCTCGCAGAGCATGAGCACGGCGACGCCAGCGGCAAGCACCACCGCCGGCCAGGCGGGCGGGTTGCCGAGCAGGATATCGAGGATCTGCACCGAGGCGCCGACGAGCAGCAGGAAGAGCGCCAGCCGCACGGTGAGCAGGGTGTTGCAGCTCATGCGGTTGAGCGCGGGTTCCACGCGCCGAAGGATGACGATGCAGGCCACCAGGGAGAGGGCCGAGGGCAGGAGTTCGGGGGCGCTCATTCGGATAGCTCCTTCGCACGCCGGGCGCCGATGCGCAGCACGCCGCGGCCGATCACATCCACCGCCAGCAGGCCAATGCCCAGCGCAGTGGGGTACTGCAGCAGCTCGATGGGCAGGGTGCCGGGCATCCATTCCCGCGAGGCCACCCAGGCGGCGGCGAGCGGCGCGCACCAGGCGGCGGCGAGCGCCGAGATGGCAACGCGGCTGAGGCGGTCCAGCGTGCCCAGCGGGGGCTGGTAGGTCATGGCCCACCAGCCGCCCCAGGCGCCCGCGAGCAGCAGCACGGGGTGCAGGCCGGTGACAAAGCCGAGCACGACGATGCCGCAGGCGCTGGCGCCGCAGGCGGCGGGGGAGATGGGTTCCATCAGGCCTCCACCTCTTCCGGCCAGCCGACGACGTAGGCCTGCAGGGCCTCGGCCGTTTGCAGCTCGGCCACCTCGGCTTTCATCTGCCGCTGGCGGGTGTGGATGTCCCAGCCATAAGCGACGATGGCGGCTTCGTGAGCGGCGTTGAGGTCGCAGACGGCGGCGTAGTCCATTGGCACGTCTTCGTTGGCCGCGTCGGTCCAGAAAAAACCCGGCGGCAGCGCGGCCATGGCGACCACCGGCTGCAGGCGCGTGCGCACCACCAAGCCGCCATCCCACTCGCGGCCGGCGTGGTCGAACAGGATGGGGCTGTTTTCCTGCTGGTCGCGCCAGGTGTTGATGTCGGTGGTGAGCTGCTCGCGCAGGGCGGCCGCGGTGGGAAGTGGCCGCTCTGTTAGCTCGGGATAGCCTTCCGCGTTGGCGGTAATCAGGAGACCTTCCGCCTGGCCTGTGAGCAGATCCCGGTATTGCTCGGGAGTGATCTCTACGCCTGCGGGGTAAGGTGGGGTCGCGTGGAATGCAGGTGGATGTGCGGTGAAGATAATCATGACGATCACTTGCCGAAGGCTTGGTAGTAGCAGCGGAGGTTGGCGAGGGACGCCCGGCCGTTGAAACCAGCGAGGGCAGGCGTATCGCACCAGCCGTAGGCGCCGGAGGTGTTGCTATTGTTGCCGCCGAAGGTCAGGGAATAGATTTCGCTCTTGAATGCAGTAGAGAAGAGGACAGGGGTAACGGCGGCGGCGGAAGCCGGGCCGATCCAGGTGCCCCACTGCACGATAAGACCGCTGGGGAGCATCTGATACCCGGCAGTGGCGAGCGATGAGCCGAACGCGCCGGAAGTGAGGCTTGCCTGTAGCAGCGGCGTACCGGACATGACGAGCCAGGTATCCGTGCCATTGAAGTTTGTGATGTAGCACCAGTCGCCCGCGCCGAGGACAACCGAGGTGAGCGAGTTTTGGTAGCCGACGGAGATGGCGTTGGTTCCACCGCGGGTGACGGTGACGGTGGCCGACTGGGCGACGATGAGCAGGCCAGACCCGGCCGGGCAGGCGTTGGCGAAGGGCAGCACCACCGAGTAGGGGCCGGCGCCGCCGCAGACGATGCCGCGGCCGACGTGCGACGCATCCAGCGTGGCGCCGGCGGTGAGGTGAGTCATGCCCGGCAGACTGCCCAGGGCGCCTCGGACGAACTCGGTGGAGGCCCGCTTGCGGGAGTTGTCGAAGCGGTCGGGCGTGGGGCCGTTGAGGCCGCCGGCCCACTGAAATTCGATGCCGATGGCGCCCATGATGATGGCGGTATCGGTCTTGACCATCCACAGGGTGTCGGCATTGACGGTGCCGGCCTCGACCGGCACTACCGCGCCGGGGGTGAGGTTGGCGCCGCTGTTGGCGTCCGCCGAGCGTGCCCAGGCGCCGGCCGCCGCAACATAGATGCCATTCGCGGTGGTGGCGGTCTGGTCTTTGACCAGCACCCGGTCTCCGGCGACCAGCTGCACGCCGTCCACCGTGAGCAGACCGGAGAGGGCGGCGAGGTTGGCGGTGGTGGCCGCGCGAACGGAATCCTTGTGATCGCGCTTGTTCAGTTCGACGGTGACCGCGGTCATGACCTGGGCCGTGATGGTGATGACAGAGTCATCAACATACGAGCGGGTGGCGAGGATCACCGAGGGGTCAATCTTGAGTTGCACGGCGCTGGTACTGCTGACGATGAGCACCATGCGGATAACCTGGGTGCGGCCGCTGCCCTCGGACAGCACCGGCTTGTAGGTGTCCGGGCAGTTGCCGACGGCGATCAGGTTGCCGTCGGCGTCGTACAGGCCTAGCTCCCGGATGTACCAGCCGCCCTCGCTTTCAGGGATGACCTGTTCGGCGATGATCTGGTTTGCGTTGGCGGGGTCCGTCTTCAGCGTATTGAGCGAGGCGCGGCGGCGCTCGTTCTTCAGCCCGGTGAGGATCTGCTCGGGCGTGACGGCGGCGCCGTTGCCGTCGCCCACGCCCAGCTGGGTAATGCTCAGCGGGATATCGAGGGCCGCCGCGTTGGCGAGCTTGGCCTCGCCGATGGGGGTGAGCTTTGCGTAGTAGGTCTGGGCCATGGTCAGGGCTGCGGCTGGATTGTCAGGGTGTCGATGAGGTGCGGGCCGGCGGCGAATAGGGCGCCGCCGGTGATGACGATGTCTTCGCCGGTCCAGGGATACACAGTGAGTTCGTCGCCCAGAAAAGTGGCGGCACCCACATAGACGCCGCCGCGCGACTCCAGGGAAATGGCGAGCCCGGACATATGCCGGGTGAGGGGCTTGGCGTCGGCGATGAGGCGTTCCAGCTCGCCGTACATCTCATCCGTGATGCCGGTATCGAGCACGCCGACACGCAAGCGGAAGGTGCCCGGCGTGCCCTCGGGCGTTTCCTGCCACCACTCCACCACCTCGATGAGGTAGCCCAGCGGTTCCACTGCCCGGCGCAGGGCGCCGATGGTCCCTTTGTGCGCATGCACGTACCAGCTGGCATTGATGACGGCGCGCTTTGTGGCCTCGGGCCAACTGGCGTCCCAGCGGTCCACCGAGCGCGCCCAGGCGAGGATGGGCAGCAGGGCGGCGGGGCAGGTGTCCGGCCGCCAGAGGTCGCGGATGGGGATGTCGATATCCACCAGATCCGCGCAGGCCTGGGCGGCTGCGCGCTCCAGATCGGTGGCGGAGGGCGGCAGCAGCTTACTCATCGTCCGCACCCTGCTCGATGCTGATGGCGGTGCAGTGGCTGGCCTGGGTGGCGCTCAACACGATGTCCGCCAGTGGGGCGAGCAGCTCCACCCGCTGCACGCCCTCGACGTGGAGCGCGGCGTAGATGGCGGAGAGGCGGATATCCCGGCCAATGCGCCGCTGGGTAGCGGCATAGGCGCTGGCGCGGGTCTGCGCTTCGGCGAGGATGGGCTCGGCCTCCGGGCCGGGGTAGAGGTGCAGCACGGCGGCGATGCTGTAATCGACGATGCTGGCGGATTGCACGGTGAGGCGGTCGGCGACCGGGCGCACGTCCTCATCGTTGAGCGCGGCGGATACGGCGGCGAGCAGCTCGGCCGAGGCGGTGCCGTCGCCTTCGCGGGACAGCACGGTGACCAGGGCCTGGGCCGGGGCGGGGCTAGTGGCGCTGACGTCTGCCACCTGGCCATCGGCGGACAGGGCGTGATACTCGTAGGCGCCGCGCGGGCCTGCCACGCTCAGCCCTTCGAAGGCCTGCTGTACGCGGGCGCGCAGCTCGTCGTCGCTCTCGTAAGTGGGATCTACCGGCGGCACGGCGGTGCTATCGCCCTCGCTCAGCACCAAGCGCTCCACCTCGTAGTTGGCGGCGAGGTGATCCAGATCGGTGCCGCTGGCCCAGGCGAGCATGACGGCGCGGGCGGCCTCGTTGATGCGCTGGCGCAGCACCAGCTCCCGATAAGCCGACTCTTGCAGCAGCTTGACGATGGGCTCCGATTCCAGCTCCAACGCCGCGGCCATGGCCGCGCGCTCGGCGGCCGGCGTCAGCTCGATGAGGCGGGCTTTACGCTCGGCGAGGATGGCCTCGTAGTCCAGCGCCTCGACGACGTCGGGCGCGGAGAGGCGGGACAGATCCACGGTGCTCATGCATTGCCCCGCAGCGGGATGGACAGCGCGGCGGTGCCGGCGCTGACGCCGTCGATGCGCTCGGCTTCCAGGCTGACGGTGAGCGCCGCGCCCTCGATGAGGTATTGCACCCGGGTGATGCGGATGCGCGGTTCCCAGCGCTGCAGGGCCATGACGGTGGCGGCGGCGCAGCGCAGCAGGGTGGCGTCGTTGAGCGGCTGGTCGATGAGGCGCGGGATTTCGCTGCCGTACTCCCGGCGGGCGATGCGTGAGCCCACGGGCGTGAGCAGGATGTCGCGCACGCTTTGGCGGATGTGGGCCAGCTCGCTGCAGGGGGCGCCGGTGTCGGCGTTCATGCCGGTCCAGTTCATTGGGGCTGGCCCGTGCTGCCGCTGCCCGGTTGCACGCCGGTGTGGGTGTGGGTGTGCAGGACGATGCCGTTGCTGCTGAGGTTGCCTTGCTCGTGGATAAAGTCGTCGGTGATCCGGGTGCGGCCGCCGGCGCTGCCGCCGTAGCCGGTCATGCCGGAGAGGTAGGTCAGCAGCTTTTCAACGATGAGGGTGCCCTTGATCAGCACGTTGCCGGTGATGGTGCTTTCCGGGCAATCGACGGTGACGTGCTCGGAGGCCTCGACCAGCGCGGTCTTGATGCCGGTGGCGCTGAGGGCGCTGGTGGCGTGGTTGTAGGTGATGCGGGCGCCGTCCGGGTACTCGGTGACGTGTTCGTCCGCGCTGTTGCTGGGCTGGGGGTGGGCGGTGGTGTAGATGCCGCAGAGCACCAGGCCGGCGGCCAGTTCGCCGGAGGGGCAGAGCAGCAGCACTTGCTCGCCGGCGGTGGGCGGCGTCCAGCTGCGGGTGTTGCCGGCGCGCAGGGTGAGCCAGGGCAACCAGGTGGTGAGCAGGCCGCCTGCCTGCACCCGGCACCGGGCCGCGTCGTGATCGACGGCGGCGATGGTGCCGGGGCGGACGAGGTTGTCCAGGCGGCGGAGGATGTCTGCGAGGTCCATGCGGCAGAGGATGCCGCGCGCGCGGGGAGGCGCCGAGCGCCGGGGGTTGTGAGGCGGGGGCTTACAACCGGGGGCTTACAGCCGGCGCGCCAGGTGGGCGAGCAGGATCTCGCCGACGGTGTTTTCGTCGGCGTCGGAGAGGCCGAGGATTTGCCGCTGCGCATAGCGCACGCGGGGGCCGCGGGGGGAGACGGCATCCTCGCGCCCCTCTTGGTGCACAAGGGCGATGCGGGCGGCCCGGCCGGTGATGCTGATGTAGGCGCCCTGGGCGTCGGACTCTGCCTGCAGGTATCGCCCGCGCAGTTTGGCGAACATGCTGCGGCGGATGCGGCCCGCCTGGGCGCGCAGGCGGGGCTTGCGCGGGGCGTAGGGGGAGCCGTCCGGGTTGAGCTGGGCGGCGATGCGGCGGCGCTGCCCCTGCCGCAGGGCCTGGGCCAGCTCGCGGGCAGCGTTGCGGCGCTCGCCGGCGGTGAGCTGCTCCAGCAGGCCCTGCATCCAGGGTTCCAGGCGGTCGAAGCTCATGGGGCGGGTATCTCCAGCGTCCAGGGCGCCTCATTGCGGCCCGCGTAGGGGTCGAGCGGCGGCTCGGGGGCGTGGGTGGCGGTGTAGCCGCCGGCTTCGGTCTTGCGGACGATGACGCGTTCGGTGAGGGTGATGCGCAGCTCGAGGTCCATCGTGCTGTGGTTGAGCAGCTCGGCCTCGAAGCGGATGCCGTCGCGTCGGCGGTCGGGGTTTGCGAGCAGCTCGGGCTGGTTGGTCGATACCCAGGCGAGCACGGGAATCAGCAGCGTGTCGGCGTGCTCGGCGTAGTCCAGCAGGATCACGCGCAGGGTGTAGCCGTATTCAAACGAGAGGCTGGGCGCGCCGGTGCATTGGATGCTGCCTTCCTCCACGAAGACAAGCAGCTTGTCCGGGTTGGCCTTGACGCTGGGGAGGGCGGCCTCGATGGCGGCCCGGAGGCTGGCGGGTTTCAGCATTGCGGGGGCTCCGGGTTGCGGTCCGCGTGGTTTTGGCATGCGGCTTTTGCCTCCTCGGCGTCGGGGAAGGCGCCGAGGAAGACAGTGGCCGCGTGAGCGTGATAGACCGGCTCCACGCCGGCGGCGCCGCGAACGTGGCTTTTCTCGATGCGGTAGGGGCCGCAGGCAAGGGTTTCGGCGGTGGTGCGGAGCCAGTCCATCATGCGGCCGAGGGTAGGGCATCCCGCTCGCGGTGGGCGCGCTCGATGCGCTCGCAGGCGGTGCGAAAGTGGATGGGGCTGAGTTCGATGCCGACGAAGCGGCGGCCCTCGCGGATGGCGCCCACGCCGGTGGAGCCCGAGCCCATGAAGGGGTCGCGGATCTCGGCGCCAGGGGCGGGTATCCGGGCCAGCTCTTGCATGAGCGGCGTGGGCTTGCCCGTCATGTGCCATTTATCGGACCGGCGCACGGTGTGCCGATAGACGCCGGGGAAGGGGCCGGCATGGGTGGCAAGGGGAAGCGGGCCGGCACTGCCCCAGACGATGTACTCCGCCTGATGCCGCAGATAGCCCTTGTGCGGCGCGCGTGAGCCCGGCCCCTTATCCCAGGGGGCCACGCCGCGCCAGAGGTAGCCCGCCCACTGAATGGCATCGGTGAGAGCGGGGAGCTGGCGCCAGTCGATAAAGCTGAGCAGGTAGCCGCCAGGCTTGAGTTGCAGCAAGCCCATCCAGGCCGCGCACCAACTCGTCCACGAGCGTTGGTCCTTGGCGTCGTGGGCAAAGTCTTCGTACTCCCGCTTGACGCCGCCGTGGACATACTTGGTCAGCGGCGATGCCATTCGGTCGCCTCGGTGCAGTCCGCCGCTGGCATAGGGTGGATCGGTGATGACGGCATCGGCCGCGCCGAGGGTGGGCAGGATGTCGAAGGCGTTGCCGAGGTAAAGGGTGGCGTCGCCGATGGTGACGCGGTGAGGCTTGGACATTACGGTGGTTCCTTGCTGTTGCGGGTATTACGGGTTGCCCAGTCCCTGCACTCGCGTTGCCGTGCCCGGCAGTCGGAGCCCCAATCCTGCAGCTCCTTGGCCGTCTGCAGCGGGTCCGGCGCCGTCGGCGGCATCTCCGGGCAGAGCACTGTGCAGAGCGCCGGCGGCGGTGCTGTTATCGGCTCCAGCGTAGGCCGCTCGGCGAGATTCGAGCAGGCTGAATTCAGCAGGGCTCCAAGCGCAATCAGGACGGGGCGCAGGGGTTTGGTCACGGTCGATTTCCTTGAGGCGTTGGGCGAGGGCGTCGCGTTCGCGCTGGGCGGTCTGGGCGCGCTTGGCCTCGGCCTTGAGGTCGGCGGCGCCGGCCTTGTAGGCGATCTCAATATCGGCTTTGCGCTGCAGGGCAACTTCGCCCAGGGCGGCGTTGTGGCCCCAGCGGTAGCCACCGGCGGCGGTGGCGGCCAGGGCGGCTGCAAGGGCGAGCAGCAGCCAGGGGTTAGGCATGGGCGGGCCTCGGGAGGTTGGCGAGCACGCGGTCGAGGTCGATCTCCCACCAGTCCAGCATGGGGCGGGCGGTGCGGCGCGTGGCCATGGGCAGGGAGTGGCCGGGCAGGCGCTCGGCGTAGATCCAGCGGTAGCCCTCGCCGTGCGCCCACCAGGCGATGAGCCGCAGTTGCGCGCGAGTGATGCCGTTGGCGGCCAGGGCGGTGATGACCAGCTCGGAGAGCGAGAGGTGCAGGAAGTTGGCGGCGCCGATGAATTCGGGGCGGGGGCCGGTGGCGCCATCGCGCAGCAGGCGGATCTTGCCGGCGAGGGGCTCGATGGCGATGGCGCCGTGGGCATCCCGGATGATGTTCATGCGGCGACCGCCTCCAGGGCGGAGTAGCGGGCGAAGGCGCGCTCAAGCTTGATGTCGTAGAGGTTGGCGGCGTAGTCCGGGCCGTTGTAGCCCTCCGCAAAGACCGCCCACTTGCCGGTGCGCAGGGCCTTGAGCAGCTTTCCGTCCGCGGCGACGAAGCGGACGAAGGCGTCGAGGTGCTCGCCCTCGCTGCGCTGCATGCGTGCGACGAAGTCGGCGATGCTGTCGTACCCCAGGCGATGCCAGTGATAGCCCATGATCTGGAAGGCGCCCCAGCTGCAGGACTCTTGCGCGCAGGCGACGTTGATGCTCATGGCATCCTTGAGCCGGCCGTGTTCGGCGGTGTCGCCGCGGTAGCCGCCGCGCTGGAGATTGACCAGGGCGGGGTACTTGGCGGCGAGCGTGTCGGCCTCGGCCTGGCCGAGGGTGGCGACGAGGCGGCGGTGCATGACGTGGCGTTCGAAGAGGATGACGGGGCGGCCGTCGGCCATGAAGCCGGCGCCTCGGGACTCCACTTCATTCACCGCGCGGATGGCTGCGAGCGGCACGTCCAGGGCGACGCGGGCGCGCTCCAGATCCGCGAGGCCGAGCAGGTGCTTGGGGCGGCCGCCAGCTTGCAGGGCGGCGAGGGTCTTGGGGCCGGCGACGCCGTCGGCGACCAGGCCGTAGCGGAGCTGGGCGGCGAGCACTGCCGCCGCGGTGGCCTCGCCGAACCAGCCGTCCACCGTAATCTTGGCGCCGCGCTGGTTGAGCAGGAGTTGGAGGTCGCGCACGTTGATGCCCTTGCTACCGAGTTTCATGGCGGTCAGTCCCATAGCTGTAGCCGGGTGGTGGTCGGCTGGGTGGTTTGTTCGGGGAGTTCGACGGCGAGCCCCATGGGGAGCACGGGGCCGTGGTCGGCTATGCCGGGGTTGGCTTCGAGCACCGCTTCCACTACGCCGGCGGTGCGGCCGTAATGGCGCCAGCAGAGGGCATCGACGGTGTCTCCCTGCCGTGCGATGACTTGCATCAGATCAACTCGACGGTGTTGCGGGCGCGGCCGGCGATGTCGCTGATCGCCCAGCGCGTGTCGCGGCGCAGCTCTTCAACGGTGGGGGTGAGCTTCTCTGCGTTGAGGTGGCCTTCGTTGGTGGTGTCGTAGTCGCGCATGCGCTCCACCAGCTCGGCCGAGGCCCAGCAGCGCACGGCGCGCAGGTAGCGGTGGACGTTGGCGGGGAGACCGTCGATTTCCTGCAGCCCGCGCACCGGCACCTCGGCCAGGGTGGTGTAGCCGGTGGCCTGCCAGCCTTCGATGTGGTCGGCGAGCTGGTCGGCGACGTGGGCGATGCCTTCCACCAGCGCGGCGCGCAGGCGCTCGGGGGTGACGGTGCCGTCGATGCGCATCGCGGCGCGGGCGGCGGCCACGTCGATGGCCGGCAGGAAGGGGCCGGCGCTGATGGTGGCTTCAGTCGGCGAGGTGGGCGGGACGGCGATGAAGGACATGGGCCGGCTTCCGGGTGTGGGTGGGCGGTGGGGGGGCTACGGTCCAGAGAGAAGGAGGGGACTCTCGGGACTTTCACCCCCGCCGCCCGGCGCTGGGGGGCGCTCGGTGGTCAGCCCTCGCCGCCGGCGGCGCCGGCGTCGGGGGCTGCGTTCTTGATGGCGCGTTCGAGCAGCTCGATATCTCGCTTGACGCCGGCTTTGGCGTTGAGGGCGAGGGCTCGCTGCAGGGCGGCGATGGCGCCGGGCTTGTCGTCGAGGGCGCGCAGGGTGTAGCCGATGGCCTTGTAGAGCTTGGCGCGGGCCTCGTCCGGCATGTCATGCTCGGCGGTGATCTCAGCGACGCGTTGCAGGGCGGCCAGGTCGGGCAGCTGCTCGGCGGTGATCTGCTTGAGCGCGGTTTCGGCGAACTGCTCGGCGACGACGCACGGCAAGCCGCGGTGGTACTGGTCGGGCATGACCAGGGCGTGGCGCAGGGCGTATTCCGCCAGCGGCAGGGCGCCGGCGAGGTCGCCCACATCGATGCGCCACACCAGCACGGTGACCAGCACCTCGTCCTGCTGGCCGGTGTCGCCCTGCAGCACGCCCTCCACCCAGGGGGTGTAGGTGCCGAGGAATTCCCGCTTGGCGGCGAGCTTGTTGTCCAGGGACATGATCTGCTTGAGGCGGCGCCGGTGCTCGGTGAGCTGCAGCAGCTGCAGCTCGTAGGCGTTGGCGTTGGCGGTGTCCCGCGCATCCCCGCCCGCCGCGGGCTGGGCCTGGGCGGCGAGGGTGCGCAGGTAGTGGCGGCGGGCGGGCGACGTCATTGCGCGAACTCGATGTTTTCCAGCAGGCAGCCGCAGCCGTAGTCCTCGACGACGTAGGCGTCGTTGCTGGATTCGTAGTTCTCGATGCGGTCGCGCTTGGGGTTCTCCATGACGTGACGGCGGCGGGAGCCCTCTTGCCAGTACAGCGAGAGGTTATCCAGGCGGGTAACGAGGATGGTGCCCGCGGGGAAGTAGGGCACGCGCACCGCCGGCAGGTTGCCCACGCGCTTCTGGCTGATGAGCACGTCGGCGGCCATCCGTTCGCTGGGGGCTTGGTCAGCGTTGATGATGGGGAAGTACTTATCCGCCAGCAGATCGCGGCCGAGGAGGGCGACCAGGTCGGTGTCTTCCTGATACCAGGGCTCGATGAGGGCGTTGACCGCGTCGAACACCAGGGCGTCGATGTTCTTGTAGTCGGTGCCGGCTCCGGCGCCGATGGTGATCTTGCCGGCGGTGTTGCCTTCGCTCATGACACGCGCCGCGGCGCCGAGGCGGTACTTTTCCAGCCAGCCGATATTGACGTCCTGCAGCAGGGGGTTGGCGACCGGGTTGGAGGTCGCCGCGCGGGACGTGCCGTTCCAGCCGATCATGATGCGGTCCAGCCCCTGGCGCTTGAGGATGGCGTCGCGGATGCGGTTCTGGAAGTCGGGGAACTTGGCCCACATGTCCAGCTTGCCGTAGGTGATGTGGGTATCGGAGTTGGTCTGGGTGCAGTGGTAGCCCTGCGTATCCAGCGTGGTCAGATCGCGGGTATTGCGGTCGGTGGTGGCGGTGTTGGTGGTGCTGGCGGCGGGGCCGGCGATACCCAGGCCCAGCTTGTCGCCTTGTTGCTCGGTGACGGGGACGATGTTGATGCGGCCAAGGAAGTCGCTGGATTCCTGCATCTTGCTTTCCAGCCGCTGCTGGATG
>Ga0206117_100130_pt1 | contig 124086 bp, 100 predicted proteins | sample 3A5Ametagenome_FD_177997 | JGI IMG/M metagenome (GOLD analysis project Ga0206117, IMG submission 177997) | Enriched microbial communities from leaf-cutter ant dump, University of Wisconsin, Madison, United States - 3A5A | ecosystem: Environmental > Terrestrial > Nest > Insects nest > Nest dump...
AAGTGAACCTCATCACCACGGGCAATTACCCCCTTAAAATAGACGAATACCTGGCTTTGGGAAAGCCTGTAGTGGCCACTCGTACAAAAGCAATGAAGCTGTTCGAAGCATATACTTTCCAGGCAGACAGGCCTGAAGAATATCCTGCACTGATTGAAAAAGCATTGCAAAGCACAACCCCGGAAGTTGCCAGATCAAGGGTCGATTTTGCCAGCAGTCATACCTGGGAAAACAGCATTTACGAAACTTACCGCGCCATCGACCAATACAAGCCAGGCTAACCAGTTTAGAACCAAAAAATTACCCACATACGGATATTTTTTAATACCCATAGAAGGTTTTCATCACTATTATTTATACTTTTGATTATATTACACTTCCCTCTCCGATACCTTCTGCAAGAATCATTTATCAAAGCATATCCTCTAAAAACCATTTAACGGGAAACACTTATTTATTTCGTTACAAATTTGCTTTGTTATGAATCAAAATTCTACCTTCTTAAAGCTACAATGTCTAACCACTTTTTGTTTGGCATCTTTATTAACTATGGCGCAAACTGCGGGTGATTACAGAACCGCAGCCTCAGGAAACTGGAACAATACTGCTACCTGGGAACGTTATGATGGTGTAACATGGATTGCAAATCCGGCTGTACCTACAAGCGCAGATGGAGCGATCGCTATCAGGAACGGCCATAATGTTACGCTTACCGCCCCTGTAACAGCAGACCAGCTGACAGTTGAAACCGGCGGAACATTAACGCTCAGCAGTTTTGGAAACAATCTTACCATTAATGATGGAGCAGGAACAGACCTGACAGTAGATGGTACCCTGGCCCTTGGCCCAACCAACATTACCGCTTCGCCGGCCACTGCCACCGCCGTCATCAACGGTACGTTTAACTGGACCGATGGCACAATAGCGATCACTACCACTGCCAATGCATCCGCTGTATTGAATCTATCAGGCAACACACAGAAGAATATCAACAATTCCACCTTTACCAATGATGGTACCCTAAACTGGGCAACAGGCGCCAGCAGTGGCGGCATTTTCTTTAATAACGGCCACCTTATTAATAATGGCACCATCAACGAGCAATTCCAGTCCAATCGTGGCTTCTTCCCTAACGCAGGCACGAATTCGTTTGTAAACAATGGTACTTTTAATAAAACCACTACTTTTAATTTTGCCAACCTGGCTGTTCCCTTTACCAATAGTAGTACCGGCATATTAAAAGGTACCGGGCTCTACAATCTTGATGGTACTATTTCCAATACAGGCACTGTAGCTCCGGGCAACTCTCCCGGCGCTCTTACAGTAAACCCGGCTGTTATCACCGGGCAAACCCCAACATTGAGTTTTGAGGTCGATGGCGGTACCCCGGTAACAGAGTATGACCAGCTGACTGTAAATAACCCGGTTAATGTAACCGGTTCCAATCTGGTTGTTACAGAAACGAACTCACATTCTCCGTTACAGACTTATACCATTATGAACGCGTCAAGTATCTCGGGCACCTTTGCCTCTGTAACGATCCCTATCAACTATACGCTCAATTATACGTCTGGAGGTACCACAGTTTCAGTAACCAAAAACTCTTTCTCCCTGCCATTGACCTGGGGTGATATCAATGCTGTAGCGGAAGGCAGTGCTGCAGTACGTATCAACTTCTCCACACTGCAGGAAATAGAAACTGCAAGCTTTGTGATCGAACATTCAACCGATGGCGCCAATTTCACTGCTGCAGGAGATCTGCCGGCTGCAGGAAACAGTGGCACAACACTCAAATATTCATTTGTACATAATAGCCCAAGCCTTTCAACAACGAATTTCTACCGCATCAAACAATTCGATATTAACGGGCATTTCACTTATTCCAAAACCATCGTGTTCCGCTTCCATGGCAATACAGCCAAAGCGGTCATATTGAAAGAAAACCCGGTTAAAACTACCTTGAACTTTACTGTACTGGAAGAAGATCTCCGTATCAGGTTAACAGATCTTTCCGGACGCCAGGTGGTATTGAAAAATGTTCAGCCAGGTGCAGAAACCCTGGACATGAGCAATTATCCTGGTGGGCTTTACATCCTTTCAGTTTATAAGAACGCTGAGATGGTTCAACAACTGAAAGTAATTAAACAGTAAGGCGCCCTGGTTACAAAAACATGAATAATACGGATCAATTGACGGGTATCAGGGAACTGAATGTGTATGCGCATGGTGATTCATCGGAGATCAGTACCTGGTCAAACGTACCTTATTTGTTTACAGAAACCCTGATCAAAAAAGGGATTAAGGTAAATAGGATCGATATCAACCCCAGACCTCTGCCGGAGAAGTTTTTCAACCGGTACGTCTGGCGGGTGATCCGTAAGCTGACGGGTAAGGATGATTTCTATGGTTATATCCGTACGGGTATGAACCATGCAGAAGTGAAAAAACGCATTGCAAAAGCCGTAAAGCAATACCCCAATGCTGATGCAGAAATATTTATTTCCTTCAGCCATTCTGCGTCCCACTGCAGCAAAAAGCCATCCATACTTTTCGGAGATTGGACGATCGCTTATCACTTTGACTATTTTCTTGAGAAGAAGCCAGGCTCCCTGGAGCGTGCTTCTATCAGGCGGCAGGATGAAGAAATGGAAAGTGCCGGTCTGATCATCTCACTTTTCCCCGGCATTACGCGATACCTGAAGAATTATTACCGCAACCCCAATATCCAATACATTGGGAATGTCGTTAACCGGATATGGGATGAACCTTCAACCGATCTTCCTTTATCAAAAAAGCAATCGAGAAACATCCTTTTTATCGGCAGCAGACGCTACCGTAAAGGAGCCCTTCAGCTTGTAGAAGCTTTCCGGCAATTACGCGGCCAGGGTATGAACCTTCAGCTCCATATCATCGGAATGAAAAAGGAAGACCTCAGCCTTTCTGATCACGACATTTTTGCATACGGCTATCTCGATAAAGGCGACCCTGCCCAAAGAAAGCAATACTACCAGTTACTCCAGGATGCCAGGGTGATCGTAAATACTACAGACAAATGGGGAGCTTTCTCTTCTATGGTGGAAGCAATGTATTTCTATACGCCGGTGATCACCACACCATATAATGAATTTGTAGAAACATTCGGACAACAGATACCATTTGGCTTTTATTCGGCAGCTACAGTTGTTTCATTGAAAAACTGCCTGGAAAATATTTTTACGGCAACTGATTACCCGGCAATGTGCTATAGCGCACATGAACAGGTCAAAGATTTCACCTGGGACAATTATATTGACCAACTGCTTGAAAACATCCGGAAGCTTCCGGCATTTGACCAGCAAAAAAAGGATCAGACCGTTCCGGCAGATCGGATTTGAATGGCATCCCGTTAACTAAGGCATAAAAAAAATCAGCTTACTATCCGTAAGCTGATTTTTTTTATGATCACACCAGACCTTTAGAGTTTGATGAATTTTGCAGTTCTCATTGTATTGATATCCGCTCCCACCCTTACGAGATATGTGCCCTGGATGAACCTGGATACGTCCACACGTTTGATCATGTGGTAACTATCACGCTGGAACTCTTCCCTGTACAATACAGCTCCTTTCATATCCATGATCACTATAACAGATTTATTTTTCTTCGTCACTGCATCGATGGAGATATCGATATAGTTCGTTGCAGGGTTTGGATAAATCTTCAGGTAAGACTCTCCTGCCAGCACATCGATCATTACAGTATCTTTTGCAATCGCACCTTTATTGTCTTTCACCTGCAGCTCGAAATAGTGTTTACCGGCAACAAGATGCGTCACCTCTGGCCTTGCCTGGTTAGGCTGTGCCATCTCCGGCTGCGCAGGTCCGCTGATCCAGCTCCACAGATATGTACTGATCTGGCCATCTGGGTCAAAACTTGCAGTTCCATCAAGATGTGCAGAATCTGAAGGGAAGCTAATAACCCTGTCGTCGCCAGCAACGGCAACAGGTGGCCTATTAGTACTCGACGCTGCATTAACAATAACCTGTACAGTAGCTTTACCTGTAGCACCCTTATTATCTGTTACAGTAAACTCAAAGCGGTAAGTGCCCACTGCTGTCAATCGCTGTATGGTAGTCAATGCCTGCGTTGGAGAAACAATGGTTGATGCAGCCGGCCCTGCAACCTGTTTCCAGGCATAAGAGCTGATGGTACCATCTTCATCCGTGCCTGTACCCAGAAGTGCTACGCTGCTTGTTGGCTGGGTGATAACAACATCGTTTCCGGCAGATGCCTTCGGGGCCTGGTTAGCAGGCGGGGCACCCGGGTTCACGATCACCATGATAGTATCCTTTCCGGTTGCGCCATCATCGTCTGTTACAGTCAATTCAAATTCATAACTCCCCTGCACAAGGTTCAACACAAGGGTTTGCTTTTGTGTGGGCGTGACGATATTGAACTGAGCCGGCCCACTGATCTTCTTCCAGAGGTAGGTAGAGATGATGCCGTCTGTATCGTAGCTTGCATTACCGCTCAGCGTTACACTGTTGGTGGGTAATGTCATTACGATATTGTTTCCTGTAACAGCCACCGGAGCCTGGTTCGACTGAGGCGATGCATTCACTGTTACCTGCACTGTATCCTTTGCAACAGCACCGCTGTTATCCTTTACTATCAATTCGAACCTGTATATGCCCTGTGAGAGGTTAATGAGTTCAGTCTGCGCCTGCGTCGGTGTTGAGATCGTGAATTGTGCAGGTCCAACGATCTTGTTCCACTGATAAGTAGTGATTGAACCATCAGGATCGTAGCTGGAAGCACCGTTCAGGGTCAGTGAATTGGTTGGCAGGGTGATCACACGATCATTTCCTGCTTTCGCTACCGGCAACTGGTTAGCTGGCAGTGCGGTCACTGTAACCTGCACAGTATCTTTTCCGATAGCACCTGTATTGTCTGTTACTACGAGCTCAAATTTATATACACCTTCCACAAGGCCATTTACCAATGTCTGAGCCTGTGTTGCAGAAGCGATCGTGAACTGTGTGGGGCCTGCAATTTTGTTCCACTTGTAAGAAGCAATGGTACCATCTTCATCATAGCTGGCATTGCCATTCAGGGTTACACTGTTTTGCGGTAATACAATGGAAATCGCATTGCCTGCAATTGCCACGGGCACATGGTTGGGTACTGGCACCGGGCTTACCGTAATCTTCAGCGTATCTTTTGCCGTTGCACCTTTATCATCGGTAACCTGGAGCGAGAAGAGATAAACACCTTCTACCAGGTTATTGATCACGGTCTGGGATTGATTGGCCGTTACGATCGTGAACTGTGCAGGGCCATCGATCTTTGTCCACTGATATGTATTGACCGTTCCATCGGTATCATAGCTGTTGTTGCCATTTACTGTAACACTGTTCTGCGGAAGAACAATAGTCTGATTACCGCTTACGATCGCCACAGGAGCTTTGTTCACTGCTGCATTCACAGTAATAGAAATAGTATCGCGGCTTATAGCCTGTTTGTTATCTGTAACTTTCAACTCAAAGCGGTAAACACCCTGGGCAAGGTTATTGACAACAGTTTGAACAGTATTCGGAGACACGATCGTAAACTGTGCCGGGCCATCGATCTTTGTCCATTGATAACCGGTAATGCTCCCATCAGCATCGGTGCTTCCGTTCCCGTTTACCGTTACACTGCTGACAGGTAATGTGATCACCTGGTTATTGCCGGCGACCGCTACCGGTGGTTGGTTTGGGAGAGGTGCTGCGTTTACGGTTACCTGAATAGTATCTTTTGCAATCGCACTCTTATTATCGGTTACTTTCAATTCAAATTTATAAACGCCCTGTACGAGGTTATTGATGGTCGTCTGTGACTGTGTAGCCGCCGCAATGCTGAACTGGGCAGGTCCGGCGATCTTTGTCCACTGATAGCTTCCGATAGTCCCATCTGAATCATAGCTGGCCGATCCATTCACGGTGACCGTATTGGTCGGAAGCGTAATTGTCTGGTCCTTTCCGGCTACTGCCACAGGCAAGGCATTATAATTAGCAGCATTCACTGTTATTTTCACTGTATCAGAGATAGTGGCAGTATTATTATCGATCATCTGCACACTGAATTGGTAAGTTCCGGGTATCAGATCTGTTACAGTTGTTGTTTTTGACTGAGGGTTGGTGATAACAGGTGCACCCGGGCCACTGATCTTTTTCCATACCCAACCAGTAATGGTATAGGTGCTGGTAGCCGTACCGGTTGCAGACAGGGTAACTGTTGCATTGGAGGTTGTCTGATCAGCGCCGGCATTGAGCTTATAGATCGAGAACGGAACAGATACCACCGGACTTGCCTGCATAGGGTTTCTCGCAGTGGGCACCAGTACATCAAGACCGTTTGGATAGGTCGCTTCAGCAGAGCTGATCAATCCCCTTCCGCCAACAAGCGCCTTATCCCTTCCCCAATGGTACGCAACATTGTTTTCGTCCAGACCCCACCAGTAGAATGTATATACGTTTGAAGTAAAAATATCCTTCCATTTGATCCCTGACTGGGGCAATACCTGCTGCGGCTTCGTATACATTAACCTGCCTTTACCCCAATCCCAGTCGTATGGTTTTGGATTCATTTCCGCATGGTTCACCCATTCTGATCCAATACCCAGTTCGCCCTGAACATTATCACCGAGTGTAAAGAGTCTTCCAAGGCTGTCGATATAAGCAATAGTGTTCTGGTTGGCATTGATCTTTTTAATAGGAACAGTCAGGTTCCACAGGTTCTTGATGCCAACAGGATTTGCAGCAGTCTGAGAACCACCCCAGAACTGGTAGTCGCTACCCCATACATAAGGATAACCCATCGTTTGAGAACCTGTTGCATCCGGTACAAGGGCGCCATAAAAATCCCAGCGGGAACCGAAAATATCAATCGCAGGACGGGGGAAAGTGCGGATCACCGGGTTGATATTACCCTGAGACCATTCATACACGCGTCCGTCAGTTGTCAGGGCCAGGATCTTCCTGCCCAGGCTGACTTTGGTAAATGTTACACCAGCCGGTGAAAGTTTTATTGGTTTGGTGATAACAGCAGAACCTGCATAAAGATCATAATCATCATTACCCCAGTACCACAAAGAACCATCATTCTTCAGTGTTACATAAGTAAAGAAATAACCGTAAATGGATTTGTTATTATTGAAGACAGCACCGGTTGTATCAGCATTGATCCTGTCAGGTATAACAGAAGTTCTGCGGCCGACCCATGCATAACCGTCTTCATCGATCATTGTACAGATATTGAAGCCAATTGATATGTCTTTTACTTTCTTTCCACCCAGGTTATAAGGCATGATCTCCACCCTGTTTGCTGCCTGGTTGAAGCCATACACGTAACATTTTTCATCGCTATACAACCAGTATGCACCATATTCTGTACAAGCCACTTTTGTTACATACAAGCCGCCGCCACCTGGAGAAGCTGCCTGCACTGTCACTTCTACATCACTGCTTACGGTTGCACCGCTATTGTCTGTCGCAGAAAGCCTGAACACATAAAAGCCTTGTGTAAGGTCACGGATCTCTGTCTGAGCAGCATCGGGAGAAACGATCGTTGCATTACCACCGCTCACTTTTGTCCATGCATAAGACGCGATAGTACCATCATTGTCGGAAGCAGTTCCATTCAATGTAAGCGTATTTGTTGGCAAAGTGATCGTTTGGGCATTGCCTGCATTTACTATAGGGACCTGGTTAGCCGGAGGTGCAGCATTCACTGTCACCTGCACTTCTGCACTCGCAGTTGAATCTCCGTTATCTGTTACAGTAAGCCTGAACACATAAGTTCCCTCCTCAAGATCGCGGATCTCTGTTTGGGCTGTGCCGGGAGAACTGATCGTTGCATTGCCGCCACTCACTTTTGTCCATGCATAAGACACGATAGTACCATCATTGTCGGAAGCTGTTCCATTCAGTGTAAGTGTATTCGTTGGCAAAGTGATCGTCTGCGCATTGCCTGCATTCACTACAGGAACCTGGTTGGTTGGAAGCGCTGCATTCACCGTTACCTGTACTTCAGCACTGGCAGCCTGATTAGTATTATTGGTGGCAGTGAGCTTGAACACATAAGATCCCTGATCAAGATCGCGGATCTCGGTTTGAGCAGCATCAGGAGAAACGATCGTTGCATTACCACCACTCACTTTTGTCCATACATAAGATACGATAGTACCATTATTGTCGGAAGCTGTTCCATTCAAAGTAAGTGTATTGGTTGGTAATGTAATGCTCTGGGCATTACCTGCATTCACTACCGGAGCAGGATTGGTGGCAGGCTCGGCATTCACTGTTACCTGCACTTCTGCACTCGCAGTTGAATCTCCGTTATCTGTTACAGTAAGCCTGAACACATAAGTTCCCTCCTCAAGATCGCGGATCTCTGTCTGAGCTGTACCTGGAGAAGCAATCGTTGCATTGCCTCCGCTCACTTTCGTCCATAAATAAGATATAATAGAACCGTCATTGTCGGAAGCAGTTCCATTCAAAGTCAATGTATTCGTTGGCAGGGTGATCGTCTGCGCATTACCTGCGCTCACTATTGGAGCCTGGTTTGCCGGAGGAAGTGGTTCGGCATCTACAGTCACCCGTACCTCTGCACTGGCAGTTGAATCTCCGTTATCTGTTACAGTAAGTCTGAACACATATGCCCCTTGTTCAAGATCACGGATTTCAGTCTGGGCTGTACCGGGAGAAACGATCGTTGCATTCCCTCCGCTCACTTTCGTCCATAAATAAGATATAATAGAACCGTCATTGTCGGAAGCAGTTCCATTCAGTGTAAGTGTATTCGTTGGCAAGGTGATCGTCTGCGCATTGCCTGCGCTCACCACAGGAACCTGGTTTACCGGAGGAAGAGACGGTAAAACTTCTACTTCCACAGTATCAGTGGCAGACAGGCCGCCATTATCTGTTACTGTCAATTCAAATTTATAATTACCGGCTACGAGGTCGGCCACGTCTGTTACCGCAGTAAGCGGGGAAACAATACGAAATCCGGCTGGGCCGGATATATTTTTCCACTGGTAAGAAGCGATGGTGCCATCAGGGTCAGAACCGCTGCCATTCAGCGTGGCAAGCGCCACCGGAAGCCTGATACTGATATTATTACCGGCATTTGCCACCGGGGGTTTATTGGCGGGCGGAACAGGTACCGTGTTGCTTTTATTACGGGACTGTTTGAACATCCATTGATAGATGCTCAGCGATTCCCCGTCGATCGTTTCCACGTACTTGGGATTATAGAACTGGTTCCAGCAGCAGTGACCTCCTGAATAGTTGGTGAACCGGCCAAATCCGGCCTTGGCATTATTCATATAGGTCATCTGGTACTTTGTAGATGTACCGTGAATATCAGCAGGATCAGAACCGAAGCCCCATGCTTTTACGGAATCGGCTACGGTCGTATTTGCCTTGGCCTGGCTCGCAGCGTTTGCCTGCGACATGGGTACCATCGCAGCCGGTTTGTAGAATACGGTGAATTGCGTGTAATTGCTGGTAGCAGAATTATCATTCGTATGTGCGGCAAGATTTACGATGCCCTCACCCCCGGCACTCAAACCTGTCAGGTAGATCCGGTCAGGATCAATCGAATAAGTATTTACAATATATCGTATAATATAATTGGCCTGTTCACCGTTTGTACTCCAGCCGGGTGCTTGTGGCGATACAACGACAGGAGCATAGTATTTTCCATCTACATAAAAGCTGTCGGGCCATTGATTATGCTCAATAAAATAGGCAGGACCGCCCGCGCTTGAGCTATTATAAATGTTAGCCAGTTGTGAACCATTAGAATTACCGGCTTCGCCAGTTCCATGAAGGAAAACGATCAATGGATATTTTTTGGCTGTAGAATAGCCTTTGGGGAAATGGATCAATGTTGGAAGCACCCTGTTACTGTACCCGCTTCCATCAAAAGGTGCAAAGATGACGCTATGGTTCGTTTGACTGAACCCAATCGCTGATTGAAACAATATCAGCAAACAGAATAGTTTCCGCATAGGATAAAAATGGATTTTAACAACCTCACTGGATTAAAAATGCCTTTGGATTTTCGAGAAAATGTTCCGCGTTTTTTAACAAAATCAATGCCAAGAATAAATGATATTTTCTGTTGATTTTTTTCCCGTCTGACGGAAAAATTTCTACTGATATGTCCAATTTAGCATCCATTCAAAAATAGATTTACTCTACCCAAGTTTCAAGAGTATAAATGAGCGATTTGCGACGTAGAATTACCATCTGCGTACGCACAGAAATTTTATCATCGGGGTGTGGATATTACGTTCGTGAAAGAGAATTGAAGGAACGAAAAAAAAGCCAATCAAATATGAAGGAAATGTGAATGTGAATAAATACCAGCGAATGTGGATTATTTTAACCCTAAAAGCTTACGGCTTCTTGATTTTACCCTCGCAGCGAAGCCAAAATCGTTAATAAACCGTACCATGTTTCTCCATTTGTCTTTGGCCTGCGCTGACAAATACATGACAAACGAATGTTTTTTGTCGACCAACTGCAAACGTCCCAGCTCTGTATAATAATGCTTGCGGGATCCGTATTTATCTGTGATCATCTTCCATTCATCATACGGAGACACTCCAAGCTTGGCGTACAACTCCCCACCTCCTACCGGCAACGTGTGCTTCATCATCACATTATCAAAAACAATCAACTTATTGGAAGGATTGCCCAGGATTTTTGTCCATACCGTATCAACTCCCCAACTCGACTTATTTCCGATAAATGATTCAAGACAGGCTTTCAACGCATGCTTGCTGAACAATGGTGCCATCACTTCTACCTGGCCAACAAATCTGCAGAAACAATTTGAATGGTTCTTGAAAATGGGCCAACTGCAAAATGAGTCGCGTGAAAGCGATGCCTGGCAAATATCAGCATTCATTGCACGGGCATTCACAAACATCCTGTTGATATCTTCCGTATTGATATCAATATCATCATCCAGGAAATAGAAATAATCATACTGCTCCAGCCATTCAGGCTTCACACGCGTCAACAATTCATGCAGCATATGGTACTTGAAATCCTTTAAATGAAAAAAATGATCGGCCACTTCATATTTCGAAGGATCAAGGATCTGCTCATGATAAAACATCAGGCAAAGCTCAAATTCCTTTTCCTTAATGTTCTCTAACCACTTCTCCTTAAATAAATACCCCTTATTACCCACCGGGGCTATGACTATATTTCTTTGCACCTGATCTCTTTTTGCGTTTTGCGTTGTTTCGGCGGGCTAAAATAGCCTGTTTTTTCAGTAAACACAAGCTAAATAAACATGAACTTGTGTTTTCAGGCTATCAGGTTGTGGATTCTGCTGGATGGATTGTGAATACGGGAATAACCGTCATTTATATAACAGCTATATGACCGCCGGAATTTAATTTGTACTTTAGCGCCAAAAAAATTTGAAACTGCAGTACTCTAAATACTGGCTGAAATCGGGTCTTTATACTTTCTTTCAACGTTTTTCCCTTACCCTGTTTGGACTGATCAATTTTATTATCCTGGTCCGCTATCTATCCAAGGCGGAAATGGGAACCTGGGCTTTATTTCTTATCATAACGACCGTTTTTGAAACCACCAAGTCAGGCTTGCTCAAAAACGCCCATATCAGGTTTATTACCATCACCAACAATGACCGTGAAAAAAATGAGATCGCAACATCTTCGCTTGTGATCAATGCTACTATCAGTATCGTATTCATTGTCTTTCTGCTGGGCTTCGCGTCCATGCTGCCCAAATGGCTGAATGCCGAGGTCGGTCTCGGCAGTATGATGACCTGGTTCATCCCTGGGATCGCCGGCATGGTGATCTTCTCGCATTTCGAAGCGATCCAGCAATCCAACCTTGATTTCCAGGGTGTATTCGTTGGCCATTTTTTCCGCCAACTGAGTTTCCTGCTGATGATCGTATATGATGTAGTGATGAAAAACCCGCTTACCCTGAATAAGCTGGCCCTTTACCAATCCATCAGCATTGCCATCGGTTCCGTATTTATTTTTTATTATTCAAGGAAATATATCAGTTACCGGTTTGCACCAACCATGGCGGCCATCAAAAAGATCGTGGGTTATGGAAAGTATATTTTCACTTCCACCGCACTTGCCAATATCGCGTCCAATATAGACCAGGTAATGACATCCAGTTTTTTGTCGAGCAGCGCAGTAGCATATTATAATACAGCTTCAAGGATCAACCTGCTGATCGATATCCCTTCTTATGCCGCAGCCGAGATACTGTTTCCCAAAACATCCATGGCTTCGCATTCAGCAGACACACATAAAGTGAAATATTATTACGAAAAGATGGTAGCGATCCTGATGAGTTTCACGCTACCCGCCGCTATCTTCATTTTGATTTTCCCCAAAGTGGCCATCTTCCTTATTGCCGGCCCTTCCTATTACGATGCAGCACCGATCCTGCAGTTATACATACTTACCGGCATTCTCCGCCCGATGCAGAACCAGGCAGCCAATACCCTGAATGCTGCAGGCAAACCGCAACTATGCCTGAAGATCAATGCGATCATGGTCTGCATTTACCTGGCCATCAATTTTATCTGTTTATATTATATAGGATTTTATGGTGCAGCAGTGGGTACATTCATTACAACTGTCATCGGCACCGCCTACTGGTACTTTACCATGCGGAAAGAGATCGGCCTTGAGATCCGCAATGTCATCCGCTATATTGAAGAAACCTACCGGATGATATTTGGCCTGCTCAGGGGTCTCCGTTTGAATTCACTCAGCAATTTTAATAAGAAAGACCCATGAGAATTGCTCACCTTATCCTCGCCCACAAAAATCCTGAGCAACTCGAAATGCTGATAAAGGCCCTGCAGCATCCTTCGTTCGAGATCTTTTTGCATATAGACGGTAAATCGGACCAATCACAATTTACCTATCTCACCCGCTATCCCAATGTCCGTTTTATCAGGAAGAGGACAAAGATATACTGGGCAGGTTATGGCACTATACAGGGAACATTGAATGGTTTTGAAGAGATCATCCCACTCAATTTTGATTATATTAATGTGCTGTCCGCACAGGATTACCCGATCAAGACGGCCTCTTATATTTATGATTTTTTCAAAGCCCAGGCAGGCACCGAATTCATAACCTGCGAGTCCATTAAAGACGAATGGAAAGAAGCTGCCAGCCGGGTACATAATTACCATCTCATCAATTTCCGGATACCAGGTAAATACCGGCTCGAAAAGATACTGACGGCTGTATTGCCTGCACGCAAAGCACCGTTTGGTTACGAATTTGTGGGAAGGGCCAACTGGTTTGCGCTCACCAATAAGGCAGCCGACTTTATCTATCGTTTTCAGAAAGAACATCCTTCCTATGTGCGTTATTTCAAATTATGCTGGGGTGCCGATGAGTTCTTCTTTTCCACTCTCCTGTTCAATACACCAGGATTCAGGGAGAAGATCAAACCGAATCTCACGTATGTGGATTGGTCGGTGATTGAAGAAAAAGGACATCCCAAAATACTTGACTCAGGTGATTTTGATAAGCTCACCCGTTCAGATAAACTATTTGCCCGCAAATTTGATATCAGCCGGGACGAGAAAATTATTCATAAGCTGGCCGAATGGCTTAATTTATAAAAGCAGCAATCATGCAGTGGTTGGAGATCATTATTTTGTTACTCGCAGGCATTATCTTTTTTAATTATGCCGGCTATGCTATTATCGCAGGCATAATTGCAAAATTATCTGCCCAAAAGAAACCCGCTGTTGGTACTATTTATCAACCGAATCTTTCTTTTATTGTTGCAGCATATAATGAAGAGGATATTATCGAAGACAAAATCCTCAACACCCTGGCACTTGATTATCCCGCAAACAAAATAGAGCTCTTATTTATTACAGATGGCTCAACCGACCGGACCAATGAGATCATCAGCAGGTACAGCCAGGTAAAATTGCTGTTTCAACCGGAACGGAAAGGGAAATCCGCTGCCCTGAACCGGGTGGTTGAAAGCGCCAGTCACGAAATTCTTGTATTCAGTGATGCCAACACTTTCCTGAACCCAGAAGCACTGAGGCTGATGATGCAGCATTATGCCGACCCCCGGACCGGAGGCGTTTCCGGCGAAAAAAAGGTAAGGTCCCTGGCAAAAAGCAATGCGAACTCGGAAGGGCTTTACTGGAAATATGAATCCCTGTTAAAGAAGATCGATTCGGCATTCTATTCCCTGGTTGGCGCTGCGGGGGAATTATTCTCGGTCCGCAAAAACCTGTATATACCAGTGGCGGAAAATGTGTTGCTGGACGATTTTGTGATTTCCATGCGGGTAGTGACCAGGGGTTACAAAGTGAAATACGAACCGGCTGCTTATGGGGTCGAGCTCGGCTCGGCGGGGATCAGCGAAGAGGAAAAGCGGAAAGTGCGGATCGCCATGGGTGGATTCCAGGCAATGAAGGAATTCAGGCACCTCTATCGCTTCTGGAAAACCCCACGCCTGTCCTATCTTTATATATCCCACCGGGTATTGCGCTGGGCCGTTACTCCATTTTGCCTACCGTTACTTCTGATAATCAATATCATAGCTGTTGCCATGGGTGCATCCCCCCTCTTTGTGGTATTGCTTGCTGCTCAGCTTTTGTTTTATCTTTCCGCCTTGATCGGCTATGGACTTTATAAAAAGGGGATAAAAATATCAATATTTAATATATGTTACTATTTCGTTTTCATGAATATATCAGTAATTAAAGGATTTATAAAATATCTTGACCGGAAGAATGTGGTATCAGGTGCCTGGGAGAAGTCGAAAAGGGAAATGTCGCAGACTCATTCAGGCTTGAAACAATTCTAATAAGCAGTAATACAGCTGCCCTGGGATTTGCTACAGTCGTGCCTTCGAGCTATTTTTACAACCGTCACCGTACTTTAAAAAGCCATTAAACTCTCCAACCTTATACTTTAATCTATGGATCTCGTCTACGTTTTCCGTGTACTCTATGAACGAAAATTTATCCTGATCGCTTCTGCGATCATTGCTGCCGCAGCAGCGTATTTTTTTACACGGAATGAAAAGAAATTTTACCGCTCCACTGCTCAGCTTTCTACCGGTTACACCATCAATGACGATATCCAGGTAGGTGGTAAAGAAACCAGTCTTTATGAGGCAGATACAAAGTTCAATAATGACATCATTACGTTTACTTCCCCCAGTGTAACCACGCTGCTGTCTTACCAGTTGATCCTGCACGACCTTCAGAGCAAACACCCTTTCACTGAGCTGAGCGAAGCACAGAAAAAATCGCCCGTCTATACCAGCGTGAACAAAGATTCTGCTATCCAGATATTTAAGGATAAGCTTGAAACGATGACACTGCTTACCTCTTACCGGCCAGACGAAAAGAAAATGATCGAATTCCTGAAGCTGTACGGGTATGATTATAAATTCGTTCAAAGAAGCCTGAGCGTATACCGCCTGCAGCGCACGGATTATATACAGATCGATTATATTTCCCAGAACCCGGAACTTTCTTCTTTTGCGGTGAATACGATCTTTTCCGAATTCATCCGCTATTATAAATATGTAAGAAGCACCAAGTCGAACGAAGCGATCGATACGCTCCGAAGCCTGATGGAAAAGAAAAGGCAGGAATTGAGTATCAAAACAGGAACATACATTAATGAAGCGGGTGTCGACCCTACCATTGAAAGCACCAGCAAGCTTGAAGTGATCGCAAACCTGGAGAACATGCTTGCGGATGAAAAGAAAAGACTTACCACGCTCAATGCTAACCTGGAAAAGGTCATGCGCCGCATTAATGACCTTAAGCCGGAAGGTAATACCTCTATCAGCACAGGCGATAATATGGAATTGCTCACGCTCAGGAAACAGCGCGATGATACCTATGCTGAATATGTACGTACCGGCTCAACCAACCAGGCTTTATACCAGCAGTATCTTGACCTGAAAAGCAAGATCCAGAAAGCAGCTTTACAGGGTTCCGGTGGCAGTACCCGCCTGCCTGCCAGCACTAACAGGCTTGACCTGATGGACCAGAAAGCTGATGCGGAAATAGATATTCAGACCAGCCAGAAAAATATCTCAGAAATCGAGAAACGAATTGCTTCGCTGAAAGGAGGTGTAAGGTCCAGCGCATCCCAAAGCGCTACAGCCGAAAGCCTGACCAAGGAAGTGGAGCAGGCTAATAAAGAATACCTGGAAGCAAAACAGAAGTATAACGACGCTATTGACATCAATTCTTCTTCTGTAAATAACTTCAGGCAGATCCTGTTTGGCCAGCCGGCGCTTGACCCGGAACCATCCAAACGGAAACTGATCGTTGGTATGGCGGGTATCGCAGCATTTCTTACTGTAATGCTGGTGATCATTATCCTGACATATCTTGATTCTTCTATCAAGACCCCCCGCCAGTTCAACAAAGAAGTTAATCTTAAGCTGATCAGCACCATCAATTTTATGAACCTGCAGGGCTATACCATGCAGGATATCATCACCAACAAGATCCATACTAAAAATAAATCGCATAAATCAGATCACAATGCCTTCCGGGCTTCTCTCAGAAAGCTGCGGTTTGAGATCGAACAAAGCGGTAAGCAGGTTTTCCTTTTTGCCAGTACCAAAAAAGCACAGGGAAAGACCACCATCATCCAGGCATTGAGCTTCAGCCTCGCGCTCAGCAAGAAAAAGATCCTGATCATCGACACCAACTTCTGTAATAATGACCTGACCATGCAGTTGCAGGCAAACCCTGTGCTGGAACGTACCAACGTTCAGAATGAACCTGGCGCCATCATGGACGAGTTGGAGAAAAATGCTACCGTTTCATCAGACGGTTACGTGTATGTGATCGGTTCTGAGGGCGGTGACTATACACCTGAAGAGATCCTCTCACAACAGAACGTACTTAACTATCTCGATTTCCTTAAAACCAAATTCGATTATATTTTCCTTGAAGGCCCGCCATTGAATGATTTCTCTGATTCCAAAGAGCTTTCACAATATGTCGAAGGTGTTATTGCCGTATTCTCTGCTGATATCAGTCTTGCGCAGATAGACAAACAGTCAATCGACTTTTTCAGATCACTCGACAACAAATTCTATGGCGCTGTATTGAATAAAGTTGAATTGAAGAGTATCAATACCGCATAAATCCCGAATAATGGAAAAGAAAAGCAATGCTTATGAAGCCATTCTGATCATTTGCGTAGCAGCCATCATGATCTTTTTTTTCATAAAAGTGGTATTTCTGTAGCCGGAAATCAAAAGATTGAACTTTGAACGTTTTACTTAAACGGTTGAACAGGCTTTTCCTGATCGAAAAGCTAAATAATGTGCAGGGATGGATCCTGTGCATAGTCCTTGCTGTGTACATTAGTTTCATTGCCAGCAAGTCTATGATCGCCGGCGAAAGTATTATCGGGTTGTTCTTTTGCATCATTGGCGGATGCATCTGCCTCTTAAACACCCGTCTTGGATTATATATCATCGTTGCATTTTCTTTTTTCGCAATATTATTGTCGCGGTTTTTTTTTAACGACACCCTGCCTTCCGGACTGATACTTGATATTACTGTACTTGCTATCGTGCTGGGGTTGCTGATCAGAAAGAAGGAGCTCAAAGCCATCATCAGTTCATTTGCAGCAAGTCCTGTTACCATCTTAATATTAGTGGTCGCAGGCTACAGCGCCCTGGAATTTTTTAACCCGAATGCAATGTCCTTTAACGGGTCTTTCCAGGCATTCCGGAAGATCCTGAACTTATTATTGCTGTTCTTCATCTCCTACTACGTATTTGACAGCTTTGAGGCAATCAAAAAATTCATCTATTTCCTTTTTGTCGTTGCTGCGATTGCAGGCCTTTACGGTTGCATCCAGGAATGGTATGGTCTTTTCAATTTCGAACGGGAATGGTTGCTTGCAGATGCACACCGTTATGGCCTGATCGTTATTGCCGGTCATATCCGGGTCTTTTCCACCATGACCGATCCTGCAGCATTCGGTATGATCATGACATCCTGTGCAGTTTTCTTTATCGGCCTGCTGTCGAACAGGATGACCGCTTTGCAGCGTTTGCTGGTCATTGCAGGAATTGTTTTCATGATCCTGGGTATGACCTATTCCGGTACACGCACTGCCAACGCCATGCTGGTAGCAGGTGTGGGATTCTATCTCCTGCTTACAATACAACGCAGAAGCTCACTCATTATCGCTGTCATATCAACAGTGATACTGTTAGGTGCGTTGTATGCACCGATCAGTAACCCTTCGCTGAACCGTTTCCGGACAACCTTCCAGGCAAGTGAAGATCCGTCTTACAAGTTGAGGGTTAAGAATCGCAAATCCATTCAACCCTATATTTACAGCCATCCCATGGGAGGCGGACTGGGAACAACCGGAGCTGTTGGTGAGATCTTTCACCCCGGCCACCCGCTGGCAGGCTTTCAGCCGGATAGCGGCTACCTGAAAAAAGCACTGGAAACAGGCTGGATCGGGCTTATTCTTTTTTTCGTTCTCTATTTCCTGGTGCTGAAACGGGGCATCAATGCTTATTTCAAAACAGAAGATACCGAAGCAAGAAATATAATAGCTGCCACCACTTCCGCGTTATTTACTTTCTATGTAGGTGAATATGCCCAGGTGGCCATTGGCCAGATCTCTGATGTTGTTGTATACTACCCTTTGATAGCCATTCTTTTAAGAATCGACACTTTTAAATTTAAAACAAACCTGTAACCGAAATGAAGAAACTGCTTATCCTTCAAGCCCTTTGCGCATTTACCCTTTTGGCGTCTGCGCAAACCACCACAAAGGCGCCGGCAAATACGGCAAATGTGCCGGACTCACTGATCATGCGTAAACTGGTGGAACTGGCCACAACCGGCCCCTCATTCAAATTGGCTGAGCACCAGGAAAACGTGCTGCAATACCAGCTCAAAGGCGCAAAAAATAACTGGATGAACCTGCTGACAGTTTCAATGAATTATAATGATCTCCAGCTTAAGGGACAAAACAGCACATACGTTTATCCCAAATATTTCTTCGGTCTTAATATCCCGCTCGGAACACTGTTGTCAAGAACACAGGTAAAAGCGACCAGGGAACAGATCAAGGCAAAAGAAGAACAAAAAGAGATACTGGTCCGCTCGCTGAAGACAGAGATACTTAAAATGTACCTTCAATACAAAAACTATAATGACCTGATCCTGCTTCAGACCAATGTGATCGATGATGAGGAAGCGACCTTCGCTAAAGCAAAAGAAGACTTCAAAGAAGGTTCTATTACTATCGAAACCTATAACCAGTCGCAGAAACGTTATAATGATGAAGTAGTAAAAGGCAAACAACTTGAGCTGGACAGGGAGATCCTCAAATTGCAGATCGAAGAAGTGATCGGGATCACACTCGATGAAGCCATTCAGCAAGCTGCTGCTATGCGAAAGAAATAATTGAAGTGAGCGTTACCCTGATCAATGAACAAATCAACCATCCACTCGATCTCGAACCGGCTTTTTAACACAGACCGCATTCTTTCCATCAAAAGAATGCAATGGGTTGATACACTTAAAGGCGTTGCTATCATCCTCGTGGTATACCGGCACGTGATCATCGGACTTCAACGTAAGGAATTATATGTACCGGAAGGGCTCGCTACAGCAAACCTGCTCTTTTACAGCTTCCGCATGCCCCTGTTCTTCCTTCTTTCAGGCCTGTTCCTTTACAGGAGCCTGAAGAAAAGGAAAGCATCATCCCTGTTTGAATCCAAGTTTGCCACGCTGATCTATCCTTACCTGGTCTGGACCATTATCCAGATCACCCTGCAGATCCTGGTAGCAGATTCAGCTGTCACTAATTCTAACCGTGGATGGAAGGACTACCTGTATATACTTTACCAGCCCAGGGAACTCGATCAGTTCTGGTATCTCCCTGCCCTGTTCAATGCAACCATCGTTTACCTGCTTTTACACAGTGTACTGAAACTGAACAAGACCATCCATATATTGCTGGCTATCGGCATTTACTTTTCTTCTTTTGCGTTCAAGGATATCAGTATGATCTGCGACTGGATGCTTTTCTACCCCTTCCTGTTGCTCGGGGCATTATTATCTGATTTCTTTTTCAATGAGAACAACACTGCCCGGATCAAAAAGCCATGGCTGTTCTTTGCGGCCATTCCCTTTTTTATATTGACCCAATACCTGTACCTGCAGCATGATGAACATTATTACACAGATACCATTGCCGGCAAATTATTATTTATCCCGATCAGCCTGACAGGGTCAGCAATGATGTTGCTGTTATCATTCCGCCTGGAACAATTCAGTATCAGCAAAGTTTTCCGGGTGATAGGATTTCATTCATTGTATATATACGTAATGCATGTGCAGACAGCATCACTGTGGCGGACAATATTGATGAAGTTCTTTGGCGTAACAGATGCTTATGTGCTGCTGTTCAGCGGGATCATATTCAGCGTGTTCGTATGTATCTGTATATATAACCTGTTAATCAGGAACGGCCCGCTCTGGTTTTTGTTTTCTTACCGGAAAAAAGCGGATGATGGAGCCTGATCTCGGTATCTTTTTCCCGTTCAATGCCTTGCCAATGAACGTATTGCTGACCAGGTGCTGATAAGAAAGCAGGCAAACAATAAAAGTGACCAGGAACACGACCGTCATTTTGATCCAGGGGTTTATCGCCAGCGGATGAAGCAAAACCTGGGTGAACGTTGCCACACCAAGATGAAGAAGGTATACCCAATAGGAAGAATCTGAGAAGTAACGCCAGAAAGCACTATCCTTATTGAAATACCGCAGGAAAAGGGCAATGCAGGCATACATGGTGGAGAGGCACTGGACCACGATAAGCAGGTAATATAACGAAGAAGGAATATCAGGTATGATAATGAATAGTACCGCTGAGCTTATAATGGCAACCAGCAGCAAGGGGAAGCTCCAGCGGGAAAGCAATGAAAAATCAAACCGGAGATTATATAATACCCAACCGGAGAAATAGAAGAAGCTATAAAGAATAAAAAGGCCGGCAGGGATCTTATACCCGGTATAAGTAGGCAGATGATCAAATTTAAATGTGTAACGGATGGCATACAATACGGCAACAGACAATAACAGGATGCTGGCCGGCCTGGCAATAAAAGCAGGTACCTTTAATTTTATTTTTTTATTGATCCGGAACAGGATCGCGGAAAAAACATAAAAGATCAGCAGGTAGTAAAGGAACCATAAATGAGCAAGACCGTTCCAACTGAGCATTTGCTTCAATGAACGTTGAATGGCTTCCTGCAATGGTGTATGTTCTGTGTAATAAATACGGAAAAAATGAAACGGCAATAAAGTGAGAGGCACCAGCACGATAGCACCAACAAGAAAAGGCACCAATATCCTTCCAGCCCGCTGACGGAGAAACGCTGTTAATCCTTTCCTGTCGCAAACCAGTGCCGCGAAATAACCGGCAACAAGAAAGAACAGCGGCATTCGGAATGAATGGATGAACTCGTAAATGAATTCAAGCGCAGGTGAATATAATTGAGTGTCATGAGGCCAGCTGTTTTCCGGCTTCTGTTTAAAGAAAATCACGGTGTGAAGAATAACACCAAGCCACATGGCAGTGGCGCGCAGTGCGTCAAAGCCATATATACGGGAAGAATTTTTCATAGGTGAATTTGTGTTGCAGAAGAAAATGAACGAACGGTTGAGTGGCTCATATTAATATAAAAAAGTAATCATAAAGTTATTAAAAGTCGACTATTTTTTATAGTTTTCGACAAAAAAGGAATGCATTTATGCGGGCAGAAAATGTATGTAAAATTTGTAATAATTCTTCCAATAACAAAGTGCACAAGGCCAGGGAAATGATGTTTGGCCTCAAAGAGGAATTTGAATACCTGGAATGTGGTAATTGCTCCTGTCTGCAACTCATCTCCATCCCCGAATCCCTGGCAAAATATTACCCTGAAAATTACTATTCCTATCACAATAAGGGCGAAGATCATTTTATACAGAAGTCATTACTGAAATCTTTAAAGCGTTCATTTAAAAGCAAAACGCTTAACTCTTATCTGAAAGGCAATTCCCTGCTGGGTTCATTTGTCAACAGCAAATACAAATCTTATTATCCCTGGATCAAGCAGGGAGAGTTGAATCAGGATTCGAATATCCTGGACCTTGGCTGCGGAAAAGGCGAATTGCTGCTGCGTATGTACAATGATGGTTTCCGGAAACTCAGTGGTGCAGATCCCTTTATCGAAAAAGACATCAATTACAATTGTGGTATCACGATCCATAAAAAATCGATCGACCAGGTGCAAGGCCCTTATGATCTCGTAATGATGCATCATGCATTTGAACACATGGAGAATCCTGCATGGGTGCTCGAAAAAATAAACAACGTATTAAGCAAAAACGGGAAAGTGATCATCCGCATACCGGTTGCAGGCAGTTATGCATGGAGAAAGTATTATACCAACTGGGTACAACTGGATGCACCAAGGCATATTTTCATCCATTCGATACAAAGCATGAAACTGCTTTGTGCGCAAACCGGTTTTGAGCTATCGGATGTCATATATGATTCTTACGAACTGCAGTTCTCCGGCAGTGAAATGTATCTCCGTGATATTCCCCTTACTTCAGGAAAAAAGATCTTCAGCCAGGAACAGATCGATCAATTCAATCAATGGTCAAGGGAGCTTAATAAGATCAACGATGGAGATGCGGCCTGCTTTTATCTGACAAAAACAAACTGACCAATTCTTCCGGGAAATATATGAACAGGCGAAAAGCAATTACCAGGGTTTTACTGATCGGAGCTGGCGCTACGGCCGCAGTTGGTGGATACAAATGGTATTCGATCAACCGCGAGCCGGACCTTGATTTTATGGATCAGCAAACAGAACTTATTGCCGCGCTGGCCGAAACAATCATTCCGGCAACAGATACGCCCGGTGCAAAAGCCTGTCAGGTAGAAAAGTTTATCCAGGTGATGGTAAGGGATTGCACTGACCGCAAATCACAAAACAAATTCGTGGATGGCTTGAAAGACCTGAAAGCCTATACCAGTTATGAATACGGAAAGGAGTACCAGCATTGCACTGCAGAACAACAGATCAAAGTGCTGGAGCATTTTGCCGGCAAGGCTTCATCTACCGGGCTTTGGTCAAAGATCGAACGCCGTTACCTCGGCAATTCTTTCTTCACTACCTTAAAACAGTATACTGTTGAAGGATTCTGCACATCCAGGCAGGGGGCTACGCAAGCACTCTCCTATCTTCATGTGCCAGGGCGGTACCAGGGATGCATGCCAATGACACCTGGCCAGAAAGCATGGGCCACATCATGATAAATGGCCGGCCAGCAGCAGGTCTTATTATTATCTATTTTTGACGAATTATCGCAAAACCGGCTAACCAGCCAAATAATAAAATATTATGGGAGATCCTCAACAGCAAAAGCAGGAAAAGCTTCCGTCTGACCACGGCTTCGATGCCATTGTCGTTGGCTCTGGCATCAGTGGAGGATGGGCGGCAAAAGAGCTTTGCGAAAAAGGCCTGAAAACGCTTTTGCTTGAAAGAGGCCGTCAAGTCACCCATATCAAAGATTATCCCACCGCACCTTTACCACCCTGGGAATTTGCCCATCGCCTTAATCATACCAATGCAGAAAAAGCACACGATCCGATAAGGTCCGGCGCTTCGGATGAAGCCACTGCCCTGTTCTATGCCAGTGATACAGAACATCCATACATACAGGAAAAACCATTTAACTGGATCAGGGGATACCAGCTCGGCGGCCGTTCACTCACCTGGGGCCGGCAATGTTACCGGTATAATGAGATGGATTTCGAAGCAAACCTGAAAGACGGGATTGCAGTGGACTGGCCTATCCGATATAAGGATATCGAGCCCTGGTACACTTATGTTGAAAAATTCGTTGGGATAAGTGGCCGTAAAGAAGGGTTGAGCCAACTTCCGGATGGAGAATTTCTTCCGCCGATGGATCTTAACTGCGTGGAAGAATACATGGCCGGACATCTTCAGCAAAAATATAGTGACCGTGTGCTGACGATCGGCAGGGTAGCCAATCTCAGCAAAGGATGGAACGGACGCGGCCCATGCCAGTACAGGAATCTTTGTGCCAGGGGTTGCCCGTTCAGCGGCTACTTCAGCAGCAATGCCGCCACACTACCTGTTGCTGAAGCCACCGGTAATCTCACCACTGTTACCGACGCCATCGTTGTTGAAGTATTATTTGATGAAAAGAATAACCGCGCCTCAGGCGTACGTGTGATAAATGCGCATACCAAACAGGTGACGGACTATTTCGCGAAGATCATTTTCCTGAATGCATCAACCATTGCTACCGCGTCTATACTGCTCAATTCGAAATCCAACCGGTTCCCGACCGGTCTGGGAAATTCAAGCGGTCAGATTGGTCTTAACCTGATGGACCATTTCACCGGCACGGGTGCAGAAGGCGAATTGGACAAATTCAACGATCAGTATTATTATGGCCGGAGGCCTGTAGGTTTTTATATCCCCCGCTTCCGTAATATTTCAGCAGCTACGCAACAAAAGAATTATATCCGTGGCTTTGGTATACAGGGTATGGGCGAAAGAGCCTCCTGGCGTGAACAGGGCCAGAAAATTGCCGGCTTTGGAAAGAATTTCAAAGACAAACTGCTGCAACCCGGTCCCTGGAAAATATGGATGGGAGGATGGGGCGAAACACTTCCCTATGAAACCAATAAAGTAACGCTTGATACCGAAAAGAAGGATCAATGGGGCATCCCGCTTACAAAGATCCATTACGAATATCATGATAACGAAGAAGCCATGCGGAAAGACATTCTTGCGAGCATCGAGGAAATGCTGGGTTCTGCAGGGTTCAAGAATATCAACTCCTACAGCTATCTCCATCCCGGCGGGTCCGCTGTGCATGAAATGGGAACGGCAAGGATGGGGCGCGATCCAAAAACATCTGTGCTCAATGACTTTAACCAAATGCACGATGTTAAAAATGTATTCATTACAGATGGCAGTTGCATGACATCCTCCGGCACCTCCAACCCTTCTTTAACTTATATGGCCCTCACAGCAAGGGCATGCGATTATGCCGTTACCGAACTTAAAAAAGGAAATATCTGACAGGATGATTAAACGGTGTTCATTGTGAACACCTGTCATTTTAATTGCATCAATGTATAATCAGGTCCGAACGACTGTATTTCTTTATAATGCTCCCGGATATACTGATCAAGCAGTTCCACGTGTGTGTCTACAGACGACTGGTTCGGCTCATTGAATTCGGTATTCAACAGCAAAACATATTCTACCTTTCCCGTTTGCAGTTCTTGCACGATCTGCTGCTGAACATCAGCTGTGGTTACCTGGCCGGGATGAAGCTCCTGGTAATAGGTCATCACACGGTCAACAAAAAAATAGAACATCACCGGGTTATAAGCTACCCTGTCATGATTCTTCACGCCAAAATAAAACGACGAATTATGATGTTGCCGGATAAATGAAATGATCTCATTCTCCGCCGGCTCATTCATACAAACCTCCGTGTATCCATATTTCCTGAGATCCGGCAGTGTCCGGTTCACGAAGAAATTCAATTTATATAAAGAGAAAAAGAACAACAATATTACAGGCGATGCAACGATCCATTTCAGCCATCCCGTGCTCTTAGCAATAGCAACCACGAAAAGGCAAAGCAGGAAAATGATCATTACGACGTTGGCATAGGATGACCGCACCACAAATTTATAGGTCATTAATCCTGCAAAAAGTGCCATGAAAACAATAAGCGGGTCATTCTTTTTTCTTCGGTCAAAAGAAAGTATGGCAGTATAGATCAATGCCAGGGCAATAGCCAGGATCGCCAATGGTACGTACGAGGTGAATTTATCAATATGAGGCAGCGGTAACCGCCGGTGAGCCGGGTATACGTTCACAGGAAAATCAATCAGGCACTCATATAAATTCCTGAACCCACAGAGCCAGCCCAGAAGAAGCACCGCAACGATGCCGACAAACAACTGCTTGCCGAGCAGGCTGACCGTATGCTTGCATGAGATCTCCTTACGGGGAATTCGCAAGAGATCAGTAATTGCCAGCGATGCAACAAGGAACAGGCCAACTTCAAATTTGGTGAATACAGAAAGCACGGCCAGTAATGCACAAAGCCATAAACGTTCCTTCCTGTAGAAATAATAGGCTGCAAGGGCTAATAATACTGCAAGAAAAATGGGATAAAGTGCAATGCCCGATGAAAATATTACAGCCAGCAAACCTGCAGCCAGGAGATTTTGCTGGTATGATGGAATACCCGGCCTCTCGGCACGGATAATGCGGACAGCCGTATAAACACACAATACCTTTACCAGGAAATCAAGCAGGCGCAGCATCATTAAACTGTCTGAGATCTTCAGGAAGCCTGCATGCAGGAAGAACTGAAAAGGAGTATAGATAAGCCAGAATCTTTTGTAAGGCCACTCCCCTTGCAGTATCCGCCTGGAAGCAACAGCCGAAATCCCCTCATCATACAAGCTTGACTTTTGCAGGACTAATACAAAGCCGGCAGCCAGAACAGCAAGAATAAGCAGGTAGGTCGATTTTTTCAGCATAGAGGGCGGTTGACAGCCTGTCTTTTACAAGAATCAGTACCGGTTCCTGTGATCCGGTTTCCGGGACCCAAGATAAGCGTTTACTTTTTTGCATCAAAGCAAAACAGGGAACTGATACCGGCAAAAAAAGAGGCTTAACTTTCGTTAAGCCTCTTTGGTATGAAAGACCCTTAGTCTAATCAATTCTTCATCAGTTTAAATGACTTCGTCGTAGCGCTTGTTCTCAGGCTGAGAATATACATTCCTCTTGGCAGGTTCGCTGTGCTTGCAGGGAGTTTGTAGATGTACTCACCTTTAGTCACATCACCCAGCACTTGAGTGTATAGTGTGCGGCCGGAATAGTCGCTCAGTACCAATACTGCTTTTGTCACTTTTTCCGCAATCTTCACTTTCACTGATACTGTATTCACGAACGGATTCGGATAAGCATTCACGGAAGTTTCCAGTATAGCCTGCTCGATCTCGCTTGTCTCAACTGCAGCTGGTGCAGCCTGAACAGAAATTGCTGGAGCAGCTACGCCTCTATTGGAACCTGTTCCGAGGGCCATCAATCCTGATGGAACGTCTTCGTTGATAGTTGTTGCATTATAAGACTCGATCACCAGTGCACCGATATAACCGAATGTTGAAACACCACCGGATGCGTTGATCGTGATCAGCACAGATCCGTTTTCATCGGCTTTCACACCTGTTATCTTCGCTGTTTGTGAGATGTTGTTGGCAGCGTTCAGTGAAGTTGTCTTATCACCAATACGGTAAACTGAAGTTCTGTCTACTGTAGCACCACCTACATCACGGCTTGCAAAGAATGTGAAGTTGTAAGTCTTAGCCTGGTTCAGACCATCGATCCGCAGCATACCGGTTCCGCTGATATCCAACCACCATGTTTGTTTGATCACATTATCAGGGTAAACACCACTGTTGTTTCCGGTGTTCATACCGCTTGGGTTGGTACCGCTGAATCCTTTACCAACAACGGTCATGTTAATTCCGGTCGGGTTGCTGGACTCATCTTTCATGTTTGCATAAACATCATCTTCTACAGGAGCGCCGTTCGTGTTGTTCCATGGAGCACCAGCCGGGCTGTCAGCATTGAAGTTGATGTATACAGCGTTATCAAGCGTTGAAGTAGCTGCGATATTGCTGTAAGCTGAGTACTCAGGTGATTTCTTCGCTCTTACTTTATAGTAATAGATAGTACCAGGAGTCGGTGTTGCGTCTTCATACGCTGTCACATTAGTGGCAGTAGTATACAACAACTGGTATCCTGAGCTTTGAGATGTAGAACGATAGATCTCGAATCCATCTTCACCTGATGATTTATCAGACCAGTTCAATTGGATAGCTGTTTTGGACTTCGCAAGGGCAACCAGACCAGTCGGAGCCAGAGGAATACCATTGTCAAAGTAAGACTCAACCACCAGGGCATTCAGGTAGGCATAGGCTGAACCTGAACCTCTCTGAACTGTAAACTCGATCTGTCCGGATCCATCAGCTGTTACACCTGTGATCTGTACAGTGTTTCTTGTATTGCTGGCTGCGTTCAGGGTTACTGACTGACCGGCATAAGAGTAAACAGTATTTCTGTTATCATTCGCACCTGCACGGCTTCCGAAGAATACGAGATTGTACTTGATACCGGGGGCTGTAGACAGACCAGTGAGGCGTACTCTCTTCGCACTTGTAGAAGCTGTCCAGTAAGCAGTTTGCATTACATCATCAGGGAATACACCGCTGTTGTTACCGGTTACAGCACCTACGTTGTTGGCATCATCCCATCCATCTACAAGGGTAATACCTACTGCAGTGGCTGTTCCTGCATTATCAACCATATTGGTGAGCGTTCTTCCTGCGAGCGGAGTAGCGTTAAAGCTATTCCATGGAGAAGCTACAGGCATTACAGCATTGAAGTTCACCATGATCTTGGTAATATCCTTATCAAGGATTGTCAGGGAAACCACTTTGCTGGTTGAAGCACCATGGCTGTCTGTAGCAGTCACAGTGATATCGAATGAACCAGTTACATTACCCGGAGCAAACTGGATCGATCCGTCTCCACCGTTTGAGGTAAAGGTTGCGAAGGCTGGCAGATTTGCCACGCTGAGCGTGATCGCATCACCAGGTTCGTCAGTTGCTGAAATGTTGGCGCTTACTGTCTGCTGTGTTTTCATGCTTACAGTTGCAGGCACTGTCAGTTGCGGAGCAACATTCGGTACTGCAATAGAAACTGTATCAGAATACGGCGCTGCACCAGCCAGGTTGATCGCGCGAACAGTATAGTAATAAGTAGTGCTTCCTGTTACTGTTTGATCATTGTATTGTGTTTGATCAATGATATTGGTTGCACCTGTGTTGATCAGTGTATAAGGTCCGGCAATGTTGGTAGCTCTGTACACTTCATAGCCGTTCTCGTTATATGCTGCGTCTACCCAGTTCAATTGAACTGCATTACTAGCCATAGTAGCAGACAGGTTTCTCGCTTTAACAGGAGCTGTGCCGTCATCAAAGACTGTCTCGATCACCATAGCATTCAGGTAGCCATAAGCTGCACCGCTTCCTGCAGTCAGTGTCAGGGTAAGGTTACCGCTGGCATCTGCTACCATATTGTTCAGGCTTACTGTATTCCTTGAATTGCTTGCAGCATTCAGGCTTACAGAGTTACCATTGATCGTGTACACGCTGGTGCGGTTGTCTGTTACACCTGCACGGCTTCCGAAGAAGGTGAAGTTGGCTTTCTTACCTGCACCCAGACCGCTGATGCGGATCGTTTGAGGTGCAGTAGTGGTATAGTAAGCACTAACCATTACAGGATCAGGATATACACCTGAGTTGTTACCAGTGCTCACGCCAAGGTTGTTCGAACCATTACCGATTCCAAGCCAGTTGCTGGTGATCTCCAGGCCTACTGTGCTGGTAGCACCGGTTTCATCTTTCAGGCTCAGGAATTTGTCGCCCAGTGCGGGGTTGTTCTTATTGCTATTGTTCCATGGAGCAGCAGCCTGGTTGGTACCATCATTGAAGCTCACATAGATCTTCCTGTTCGGGTTAACGTTGTTTACAGTGATGCTGAATGATTTAACATCCTGACCACCGTTACCGTCATTTACAGTAGCTGTTACATTATATACACCATTATCTGCATAACCAGGAGCAACAGTCAGTTGTGCCTGACCTGAAGTCTGGTCAACTGTTACGAATGAAGGCAGACCCACAAATGACCATGTCAGTACGTCTGCAGCATTCTGATCAGTTGCAGTAAGTGTTACCTGTGTGGTCTGCTGCTCATTAACAGACAGATTGTTCACAGTTCCGATCGCAGGCAGATAGTTATCGTTCACCAGCATGTTAAAGCTCAGGCTGCTGGATCCTAAATGCTGATCGGTTACCTGTATGGTGATATTATTATAAGCACCTTGCTGCAGAGCAGTCGGGTTATTGAAAGTGATCACACCCGTACCATTACCTGTTGGAGTATAGGTCGCAAATCCAGGCAGGTTAGTTACCTGTATATCCAGTGTTTCAGGATCCAGGTCTGTAGCCTGCACATTGATCTGCAGTTGTGTACCATACCTCATAGTCTGGTTGCTGATAGCAGCGAGTACCGGAATGTTGTTGCCGGTCTTGGCACTGTCTTCAGCTGTGTAAGCAGAATTACCACCTACGCCTACTGCACGCAGTTTATAATAATGGATGGCATTTGCAAACAGGCCGGTGTCAACAAACGATGTTGTGTTGGCAGGCAGTTTTGTATACAGTACATAGTTTGCATTACCATTGTTTGAACGGTAGAGTTCAAATCCTGTTTCGTTGGTTGAATTGTCGTTCCAGGTAACATTGATGCTTGAAGTAGAAGCACCACTTGCCAAGAGGTTGGACGGAGCAGCAGGAACAGGAGGCAATGCCTGTGTGGTAGCATTAGGCAAAGGCATGCCCAGCACGCTTGCAGGAATGACCTGTTTAGCAATGCCGCTTCCGCTCGGACCCTGATAGCTAACGGTGAGTATCTGATCACCACCAGCTTCAAAGAAGCCAACATAGATCGGGTACATACCAACAGCCAGTGATTTTGTTCCGCTCTTCTCTGTATTACCATGCAGGCCATCATTGTTCACCACACGGTTTGAAGTGCTGGTTCCGCCTATATAAAGTACAGAACCGTCATCAGATGAAGTATAGAATGTATACGTTCCGGCTTTAGTGATATTAATATAACCGGAGAGCCATACCGCAAAGTTGTCTGCGCGGTCAGCCATGGCAATATTAAAGTTTGTTGTGCGGCCGGTCTTTTTGGGATTTGCTGTAGTGTATGCAGGGACTGCGCTCATACCATCGATCTCATAATATTTGTAATCGACACCGCTTCCGATGGCACCGAATGCAGACTCACCGTACTGACCGATTGCACGAACATTATAATAGTAAGTAGTGCTGGCCTGCAGACCCACGCTGTCAACGAAGCTTGTGGCATTCGCTCCTACAGTACCTACAGTTACAAATCCTGTCATTTGATCAGTAGACCTCCAGATCTCGAATCCTGATTCGTTATTGCTGTTATCAGCCCAGCTAACATTGATCTGTTTGAAAGAAACGGCTGAAGCAGCAATATTGGAAGGAGCTACAGGAGCTGAACCATTTGTTACAGGTGCGTCAGCGAAAGCAGAAGCCGGGATCACTGAGTAACTGCTGCCAGAGCTGGGAGTTCTCCATGATACAGTCATAGACTCGCCACCACCTTGCTCATAGAACGCAATGGCGATCGGGTATGTACCTGCTGTCAGGCTCTTTGCTGAAGATGTTACATCCTGTGCACCATGCAATCCATCATTGTTCACTGTCGGTGTTCCGGAGAAACTGTAAGGAGAAGCCGTACCGTTCAAGGATCCGAGCCACAGGCGGCTGCCATCATCAGAATTTGTTCTGAAATAATAGGTGCCTGATACAGGGATATTGATATAACCTTCCCACAGGAATGCGAAATTGTCATTCTGTGTTCTTGGAGTCAAAGCCACTGTCTGCATCACACCTGTAGCAACAGGAGTGAGTGTTGTAAAGTTTGGCAGATTATTCCAGGTACCAGTGAAAGTATAATACTTATAAGGCAGACCTTTCAACAATGCCTGTCCTGTAACCTGGTTACTGAACGGAGACACGTTATTGGCAAGATCACGCGCTTTGATAGTAAAGTTATAGTTCTGACCAGTGGTAAGGCTGTACACAACGAACGTAGTATCATCTGTTACATATGATTTCTGCCCGTTGATATAGACATCATACTTGTTAACACCTACATCATCCGTTGCAGGAGACCATGCCAGGCTGATAGAACTACGTGTGCTGTTAGTAATGCGCAGGTTCTGCGGAGCAGCTGGCGGAACCTGATCGAAATCAGTTTTGCCGCTTGCTACATTTGAAGCATTGGCAGCGCCGGTTCCGTTTACTGCACGTACCTTATAATAATAAGTGCTACCCGCATTCAGACCAGTAATCGTATGAGTGATCACGTTGGCATCTTTCATTGCCACCAGCGTATAAGGGCCGGAAGCCTGAGATGCCTGGTAAACTTCAAAATTGGTTTCGTTGAATTGAGGATTGGGGTTTTCACTCCAGTCGAGCCTCAATGAAGTTTTTGAAATAGTAGAAACGATCAGGTTACCGGCAGGATCAGGTTTGTTAGGACCATTTGCATCAATAACCGTGAATGGAGAAGAGAACTCACTGTTGCATCCGTATACTTCGGTTACACGCACCTTATAATCACCGGCAGCAGTGGCTTTATATGTATTTGTAGTGCTCAGTGTAGTAGCATTGTCAACTTTCTGCCAGAGGTAATTTGCATAGCCGGTAGGAACAGAAAGTGTAACGCCGCCTTCTTCATCCAGTGCAGGAAGCACTTTGCTCTGCAACCCTGAAACAACGATAGAAGGAGGAACGGTCGGGTCTTTCATTTTCACTACCACAGGAACAGGAGACCAGTCAGACCAGTTGCTTCCCCTTCTCACACGCGCAGAATAAGTACCCAGTTGAGTAACCTGCAGCGTGTTGGAAGTAGCTCCGGGGATCACATCATCACCTTTTTTCCATTGGTATTCACTCATCCCTGGTGTCAGGCCCAGCGTGGTGGAGATCGTTTCACCAGGACAGAATTCAGCTTTTCCAAACAACGGCCAGGGGTTGGCTTTGTTGGCTTTGGACACAAAAGGCCAGAAACCAGGTTCCTGCCAAACTGTATTCCATACACCGTGAGAAAGGTTGGGATATTCTGTATAACTGTAATTGGAGCCTGCTGCCAGGTAAGCATCACGTACTTCACGTGCAGCACCTGGTGTAGGAGAACCATCCAACCCGCCCTGGAAATTCCAGATAGGGGTAAATTTCAATTTATTGATGTAGTCAGATCCTTTGAAGGTCAGTTCCGCAGAAGACATTGGCATTACAGCCGCATAATAAGTGGGAAACAGGTTCGCACTCAACCAGCATGCCTGACCACCACCGGAAAGACCATTGTTGATCACGCGGAAAGGATCCACTTTGTTATTTGCGATCAGGTAATCGATGATCTCTGCTATAAATGGAAAACCATTGCCACCCCATGAGCTCATGCTCTGACCGGCAATGATAAAACCATCGAATTGACCATTGTCAACCGCAGCGGCGAAAATCTGGCCGCCATGGTACAACTGGAATTCGTTATCATAAATATTGCCCTGGTTGCCTTCGCCCACACCATGGTAAAATACCAATATGGGATATTTTTTCCCATCATTTGCGGTAGTATAGGACTTTGGAAATTTTATCCGGAAAGGAAATCCCTTCCAGATATAACACTTGTACGAATCAGTGTTCCAGTTAAGCCTTTTCGTCCTTACCCATTTCCCCATCTGGCCATAAGCAGGTTGTGTTGGAGGTGCACTGGAATTGTAGGTAATAACAGGATCACTGGGATCGATCACGCTCTGTGCGTTCGCGCCCAATCCCCAAAAACCTACAAGCAGCAGCAATAGTGCAAAGCCGAAAATTTTGGCAACTTTAGTTTTCATAAACTAAGGCAAAATTTAATTAGTTAATTAAAAAAACTGTTAATCGGTTTATGCAGGAAAGGAGGATTCCAGGTGTTTCCTAGATAGCATAGTAATGAAGGCTATCAATTTTATAGGCTTGAAATTGGGTGGAATTCGGAGGAAATTGAATAGAGATGGCGACTTACCAGAGTATTGTACGAAGATATTACAAAAAAAACTACAAAAGCAAACTTTCCTTAAAGTTTTTAGAAATGTAACAATTCGCACAATAAAATCTAATCATATGAATTACAGTCATTTAACGCTTACCCTTATCGAATATTTGTCACAAACTGCTGAATTATCCTTGTATTCGATTAACTGCAAAATGATCCAGAAAAAAGCCTTGTAAAAGCAGTGCAACTAACAGAAAATTAATAGGATACACTTAATTAAAACCCCTCGTTGAGCAATCAGAAACGGCCATATTTCAGCCAAAAAAAATGAATTGTTAACGCATAGGCCGGATCCTGCTACTTGATCAGGTCATCTATATAAACAAGACTGGTATGTTGTGTTTTCAGGAAAGATTTTTTCGCCTTTCTCACTTTGATCAGAGCCAGGAACTGCCGACCTGCAAACAATGGCAGTTTAAAAAATGTAGCCAGGAATCTCACATCCTTTCCCTTTATCAAAACGATTGCAGCAAAAGCCACCAGGAACGAAGCCCATAGCCCCACCCAGATCCATGCAGCCAATGGCCAGATAAAAAAGTTAATGACGGTAAAGAGGCCTGCAAGCCCCAGCACCATGAACAATGGAGGCCGCAGCAGTATATAACCGAAATACATCAGGTTAATATCAAACCTCAGCAAACCCTTAAAGAAAATGACAAAGGATTCTTTAAAATACTTGAAATAAGAACTGATCCACCGCGTACGTTGCGTTTCCAGCGAAGCGCCACTTGTGATCTTCTCATCAAAGAGGATAGCTTCTTCAGCATAAGCAATGCGACGGGTATTCTGCACGAGATAGGCTTGCAGTTTTTTATCAAAACCTCCCAGGAAATGCTTGTACTCGACAGCATTGTACATGTCTGTATCAACAGCAACTCCCGATCCCCATATAGCAGAGGACATTCCCATACGCATACGCATTTCCCGCTCGATAAAGAAGTTGAACATATCCCCTATCGCATCCATCCTCGCATAGTCTGTGTCTGTATTCTTTGGCTTGAACTGCGATTGCACTACCCTGTATCCCTTGCGGAAATACTGGTTCATTGTGTCGAGGAAAGATGGATGGATCAGGTTGTCTGCATCCAGGATAATGATCGCGTCAGGCTTTCTTTCAAACTTTGCGATCGCATACCTGATCGATTTTATTTTCGAATGCAATGCAGGTTCGGGTTTCAGCACGCGGATCCGGGCATCTGCAAATGATATGTTCTCCTGCTGGCAATCATCAGCAACAAGATAGACGATAAAATTTCCGTATGACTGTTTCAGAATGGAATCTACCAGCGGGTAAACAAACTTTGTTTCCTGGTGGGCGGTAATAATAAAGGCAAAATCGAATTGCCGGTCGGTCAGGAATGGTTTACGCTGAAAAGGCGTTCTTACCCTGAACAGGCGCAGCAGGCCATATACCACCACGAATAAAAAAGGAATGGCAATGTAGCCGGCAATAACAACTTGAAGCAATGCCCAGATGATCCATAATATTTTTTCCAGCAATTCCACTCAGGTCAGCTTGTTTTCTTCTGCCAAACGGTAACAAAACCTCCGGTAAAACTATAGGGAAGTATTTCAGCAACTGCACAATCCCATTTCTGCAGGAATTTCAGTCTTCTTGTCAGCAATGAGAAGGGAAACACATCTTCCACGAAGTTTGTTTTGCCGTATTTTACAATAGAAAACCGGTGCGTATCGGCCAGTTCTGTAAGTGTTTTCCTGGTAAAGAATTGGATATGGGTAAGATCATCGGCACTGCTTTGGGCCGTGGTCCCTTTATATCCGAAAAGGGATTTTACTTTTTGCACAAAGCGCCATACCCAGTTATTCTTTTTCTGCATGGAGATAATCGGTTTGGTCACAAATCTTTCACGGGCACCTTTACCGTTTGGTACTGTTACGATCAATGTTCCTTCCTCTGTCAGTACTTCGTGAAGGACTGATAGCAGCTTACCGGGTTCATTGAGATGCTCCAGCACTTCGCTGCAGATAACAGCATGATAGCGCTGCCCGTCTGCCACGAGTTGCTCAGCACTGACCACTTCAAACCTGACATTCGGATATTTATTCAGGTCTTTTGCTCTTGCTATTGTTTTGTCGCTGATATCAATACCGCGTACATTGAAACCAACAGCACCGAGGCTCCGGGAGATCACACCATTTCCGCATCCTACATCCAATACCTCTGCACCATCCGGAAGGTTTTTCCGGAGTGTGTCGATAATAAAATTCAGCCTTTTGATATCGGCGATCCTTACAAATTCCATCTCGCTAGTTTTGTCTTGGTTTAATTCAGCAGTTCCAAATATAATTTTTCGATCTGCCTTGTCATGTTTTCAGCATTGAACCGGTCACGCACCGTTTCAATCGCTTTCCTGCCATATTGCTCACGCAAAGGAGCTGACCGGCTAAGGCCGATCAGCGCCCGGGTAAGGCCGGGAACAAGTTCTTTTGTATCTATCAGCAATCCGTTCTCTTCATGATGGACGATCTCAATGGTACCATCCACTTTTGAAGCGATGATCGCTTTGCCCATGCTCATGGCCTCCAGCAGACCGATCGGCAATCCTTCCCAAAGCGAAGGGAGGACGAAGATATCTGCAGCAGCCAGCACGGCGGGCACATCCTGGCGAAAACCCACAAGCGTAATATCATTCTTCAATCCCTGCGCCTCAATGATACGCACTGCCTCTTCTTTCTGGTCCCCATCTCCTACCATTAATAAATGCATGGAAGGATGGAGTTTGACAGCTTCTTTAAAAGCTTCTATCAACGCCAATGGCTGTTTATGCGAAGTAAACCGCGCAATGAACAATACCAGCGTTTTGTCTTTCGGTAAATTCAACTCTGCCCGGATATCGGGAAACTGGCTATCGGGGTTGAACTTTTTCCTGTCGATCCCATTATTCACTACTATCGATTCAAAATCCCTGATCACTTTTTTCCCTGACTCCTGGTTTGATTTTGAAACGGAGATATTCAGTGCAGAACGGCGTGTCAGGAATTTCTCTCCCAGCACACGCACAGTTCTTACAAGCAAGCTCTGGTCCTGGTGAAAAGACCATCCATGTATCGTATAAATGACCGGGATTTTTAATGACCTGGCCGCCCAAAGCACATTGGAGCTGGCCCTTGTGCCATGGGCGTGTACCAGGTCAATGGATTGTTGCCGGAGATACTCCTTCACAATTTTCCATTTAGAGATATCGAATGGTTTTTCGGTATAAATAACTTGCGTATCAATATTCAATTCACGGAGCCTGTCCACCATTGGCCCGTCTGTAAATGACAGCACAACAGGGTCAAATTTTGAGCGGTCCAGGTTCGACACCAGGCTTAGCAGGTGGGATTCACCACCGCCTATCTGGCCTTGCCGGATACACTCGAGTATTCTGATTTTTCTATCCATGACCTGCTGCCGGCTCATTATGCCGTTACTGCTTTTTTAATGTCCCAGCCATCAGGCAGTTTTTCGGTGATCTCGATGTTTCCAAATTCCTGGCTCTTGCGGGCACCCACTTTTTTGGCCCAGTCGGCCATTTTATTGATGCCCTGCTCAAGTGTAATGCCTGTAGCCCCGCCGAATACGCGGTGGGCTTTTGCATGGTCAGAATAAGCATGCAGCACTTCATTGCGTGCAGTCAGGTGTTTGATATTGGGTTCCACACCAAATTCTTTACACACCACTGTTGCCAGTTCATTCACGGTATAAGGTTTATCTGCCCCGATATTGAACACCTGGTTATATGCTTCAGGAATATTCACACATTTAGCAATAGGAATGGCAACATCATCAATATAGCTGAATGCGCGTGTTTGCGTACCATCTCCAAAAACAGTAAGCTGCTTTCCCTGCATGATCTGGTTCATGAAAATACCGATCACATTACGGTATTTGTCACCGATGTTCTGATTCTCACCATACACGTTATGCGGACGGAAAACGACATAGTTCAGTCCAAACATTTCGTGTGCTGATCTCAGGTCAAGCTCAGCAGCATATTTGGAAACTCCGTATGGATCTTCGGGTTCCGGTGTCATTTCTTCTGTCATTGGCAGCTGGCCTTTGCCATACACAGCAATGGAAGAAGTGAATACAAAACATTTTACTTTATGCTTTACAGACTCATTCACCAGGTTAATGGTGCCAATGAGGTTGTTATTATAGTTGAACCTGCGGATAAAATGCGACAGCCCCTCTGCAGCATAGGCCGCGAGGTGATATACGTATTCAAATTTATACTGGTCAAACAGCTTCGTGATCATTGCATGATCCGTTACGCTCCCCTTCACAAATTCAGTACCTTCTGGCAGGTGATCTTCAAACCCACCGCTGAGGTCGTCAAGTACAACCACATTAAAGCCCATTCCAAGGCAGTGGCGGGCGACATGGGATCCGATAAATCCGGCCCCTCCTGTTACAAGTACATTTTTTTTCATTGTTGCTTATTTAAATAGCTTATAAGGTTAAGATTATAATTTGGCTACCCAACGGTTATACCAGAGCTGGAACATCAGGATCTGCCAGAGTTTCTGGTAATTGACTTTCTTGCCAGCTAGGTATTCATCCCTTAGCTTAATGATCGGCGCCGGGGCAAAAACACCTGTTTTGGAAAGAGCGGCTTCTCCAAGATAATATTCCAGTTGCTCCCTCAGCTCTTCCTTGAACCATACCATCAACGGTGCTATAAACGGTCTTTTCGGCCTTTCCATTATGTCTTTCGGGATATATTTATGTACCACTTGCTTTAATAACCATTTGTTCGTATTACCCCGGATCTTAAGATCAGATGGTAACTGCGCCAGGAATTCGATCACCCGGTGGTCAAGCATCGGTTCGCGGCCTTCCAGGCTCACGGACATTGTTGCACGGTCAACCTTGACCAGGTTATTATCCACCAGGAAGGTCTTGTAATCCACCGCCAGCAAACGGTTCGTAATGCCATCATGCTTTTTCAGTTTCTCCGAATCATCAAAGAATGTCGGGTAACGCTCAAAATCATGACCAAGAAATAAGGCAGTATCCGATTCAGTAATATACTGGCTGATATATTTCACCGTTTGCACCGGGTCATGCTTTTTCCAGATCAGCTTCAGCTTTTCGTACCTGGTGGAAAAATTATATTTCGAATTGAAATAAGGGATGTAGTCGGGGTTTACCAGAGACATTGCACCGCTCAGCATCGATTGCAGCGGGACGGGGAATTTAGTCGTTAATCTCTCGGCATGATTAAATTTATGATAACCGCCAAAGATCTCATCGCCGCCATCTGCACTGAGAGCAACCGTCACCTGCTGGCGGGCCAGTTTGCTGACCAGCACTGTTGGAACAGTTGAGTTATCGGCGAAGGGTTCATCATATATCTCCGGCAGATGATGCAACACATCACCTGCTTCCTTGGCAGTGAGATACCATTCTGTATGATCAGTTCCCAGGAACTCGGCGATCTTCTTTGCATCAGGAGCTTCATTGAATTCCTGCTCATGAAACCCGATAGTGAATGTTTTCAGTTTTTCCGTCCGCCCGGTTTGCAGCAATGCTGCCACACTTGAACTGTCATATCCTCCGCTCAGGAATATACCCACCGGCACATCGGATACCATCCTGTACTCATACGCATTTTTCAGGATGCGGTCAGTTTCTTCGATCGCTTCTGTATCGGAAATGGAAAGTTTGGGCTTATTATAATAATCGTACACATCCCAGTACTTGATCAGTTCCTGTTTTCTGTCTGCAAGATCAACAGACAGGATATGGCCGGGCAGCAATTTGAACGTCTTTTTGAAGATGCTGTATTTTCCCGGGATATAGCTGAACTGTAAGAAAAGTGCCAGGCTGTTTACATCGATATTCTTTTCAAACCGTGGGTGTTCATACAACGCTTTCAGCTCAGAGCCGAAAAGGAATGTGTCGGCCTCATTCCAGAAATAATAGAGTGGTTTAACACCGGCGCGGTCACGGATAAAAAATATCTTATTCAATTTTTTATCATACAGGGCAATGGCAAACATGCCAATGAATTTCTTCACCACATCGAGCCCCCAGCAGTCATATCCTTTTAGTATTACTTCTGTGTCAGACCATGAATTGAATGCGTAGCCTTTTTCCTCCAGTTCTTTCCTGATCTCTTTAAAATTATAGATCTCACCATTGAAGTTCACAATAAGGTGTTCGAAATGCATGGGCTGATGGCCAAGTGGAGACAGGTCGAGAATGGAAAGCCTTCTTTGTCCAAAACCGATTTTTGCATGATTGTTATCATACACTTCATGGCCTGCATCATCAGGCCCGCGATGATGCATCGCGTCGGTCATCCGGCGCAGGGTGTCCAGGTCAGTTTCTGACCGGAAATCAATAAAACCAGCAATTCCACACATAGCTAGTGTTTAATTAAAAGTAATTTTCCGGTTAAAATGCCACATAATTCCTTTCCAGAAAGAACGCAGGTGGTGCGACTGTCTTTTGAAGATGAAAGTAGCAGTATTTTTGGGAACCGTCAGGAATGTAAAATAGAGAAGGAAAATAGAGAAGTTCGCCGTAGACATATTTCTACGCATGAACAGAATCCGGTTCTTGGTATGATAAAAGGTCTTGAAAGGGCTTGATTTACCCGTTGTCATGGATTCTTTATGATATATCAGGCCATTAGGCTGATAGTAGACTTTATAACCAAGACGTTTGATCTGCTCGCACCAGTCAAATTCCTCATAATAAATAAAGAATTCTTCAGGAAGACCGCCTACTTTATCTACCACTTCTCTTGATACCATCATACCGCCGCCATGCGCATAGTTGGTTTCCTTTATTTCATTGTACTGTCCGTTGTCGGGTTCTTTGCAACCGATCATGGCATTGCGGCCAGTCATCACATTAACTGTCTGGTAGCCAGCATATTCAATAGTCCCTTTGTGGAAAAAGTAATGGAATTTGGGGCTTACGATCCCTGCATCAGGATATTTGGCAAAAATATCGATCAGGCTTTCGAGCAATCCCGGGGTGAATTCAGTATCGTTATTGACTATAAAAAGGAAATCGCCTTTGGCAGCCTTGATACCTACATTATTTCCCCCTGTAAATCCGAGGTTCTTACCGTTCAGCAGCACTTTCACATCGGGCCGGATGGCCTTGAAAGTCTCGGTAGGGTCTTCTTTAGATCCATTATCCACAATAATTATTTCCAGATTGGGATAATGGCAGTGTTCATTGATCGAATGAAGGAATTCACACGTAACCTGAGTAGTGTTCCACGTCAAAGCGACGATGGAAATCAATGGATTAGGTTTATTATTCATTTTTAGACGTTATAGGGCACGAAAAATAATAAAAGAAATCCGAGTTCTATAGCCTTTACACGTTTGTCTTTTGCAATAATGCAGACGGTGTGTTGGCAATGATCAGGATGTCTTTGATAAAACTCTTATCACGGGCATAGGTAATGTCCAGGTTGATACGTTCTTCAACAGACATTTCGGGTTTTCCTCTTTTATTTACCTGCCAGAGGCCGGTGATGCCTGCGGGAGCCATAAAGCGTTCTGCCCATTCGTTGGTGGTCAGCGTAGCCGCTTCATAAAGAGGGAGCGGGCGGTTGCCAACGATTGACATATCACCTTTCAGTACGTTGATCAGTTGTGGCAATTCATCCAGGCTGGTATTTCTAAGGAAACTTCCCAGGCGGGTGATGCGGGGGTCATTTTTTATTTTAAAGAAATTAGGACCGCCTTCGCCAGTATTATACAGATTAAGTTTTTGAAGATCAACCACTTGCTTATCTGCATCAACGATCATGGTGCGGAATTTGAAGAAATTGAAGATCTTGAATCCCTTTCCGGCCCGGTGCGAGATATACATTACAGGTCCTCTTGATTCGAGTTTGATCGCGATGGCGATCAGCAGGAATAAAGGCAATAACATGATCAGCAGGGTACCTGCGATCAGAATATCAATACTTCTTTTCAGCAAGCCCCTTAATCCATAAGTAGTTGACTCAATGATATTCTTGCGTTGGGAAGTATGATTTCTGCGGTTGATCCCTTTCTCTTTAACCTTCTGTAAGAAATTGATCTTTTTCAGGAGGGTTGCCGGGTTCAGCGTCATATCCATAATATCATCCACCATTTTCAGGCTTTGCAGTTCCATGAATTTGGCAGGCGTCAGGAAACGCTTGCTGAAGATAACCGGTACCTTGGACAGCTCAACAGAGTAGCCGATCCATTTCATGAATTTCCTGAAATCACTTTTATTGAAAGCCTGCTCTATAACAATGGCAGTTGGCACATTATTAGCTTTAACAAGGTCTGTCAGGCGTTTTTGGGCGCTGGAATAACTGTCAGCAAAACTATTTTGCACGTTGGTGTTGACCGGAAGCATAGAAATCTCTTCCCTCTTGCAAATCCAGAAAAGCTCATAGTGCTGCGCATACCGGGGAGTGCTAACGATTTTAAGTGTACTCTTAAAATCCATAATAGCAGTTGTCATTGAACTCATTAGGTCCTGTTTAATGGTTAAATTAAAAACTGATCGGACGATGGATTTTGATTGCTATTAACCGGCTTTTATCCAGCCTGTGTGGCCACTTCATTGTGATCGTTGGATATCTGGAAGGCTTCAGGAAGTAGTTCCTCCACACTTCCCAGCAATAAGCGAGGATCAAATGGTTTTACAAAAACCTGTTCCGCGCCTGTGTTCAGACATAACTGCTTTAAGATCTCATCATCTTTTCTCAGGATCGCGATCACAGGAATATTCCTGTAGAGGCTACTTGATTTAAGATGATTTACAAAGTCGATATTATCCGAGTTGTAGGTATCGATATTTACCAATATCAAACCTGCACCTGTATTTTTTAATTCCTCGCTTGCTTCAAAGCAATTGTCGAACTCTGAAATCCTGAACTTCTTTTGAAGCACATTCGTCAACACATATCTCACCGCCGCATTTTCCTCAATGATGATAACATTTTGTTTCATTGCATTAAATTTCTATTCACCAATAGTTGAATATCGATGGTATAACATAGGTGAATGAAATTCACAGGAAAATTTGGAACATTGGCAAGTCGTAAAACAGCATTATTCGAAGAACAGGGTCTTAACGAAAATAGATGATGTTATAGAGGGGTATTCAAAGGAAGGGTGGAAAGGATGACTTGTTTGTCTTGAATTGATGCCTAAAAGTAAATACTTAGTTCTGAAATTCAAAATTAATACTGCATAAACTTTCGGAAAATACTACTTAAGTGGTATTATTTCCGTTTTAACTGGGTAAAATCCAGGCTCACCAGTATCGGAAAATGGTCTGAGAATACTACTTCCGGGGACCGGTACTCAACCACGTCAAATGATTGATCTGCAAACAAATAGTCGATTCTGAGGTTGGGGAAGAGGTGGGCATAGGTTTTCCCCAACCCCGCCCCTTTCCGAACAAAGCAGTCCTGCTGCCTGCCCTTCAGGGTAAAATAGGCATAAGAGTTCGGAATATCGTCCAGATCAGTACTGGAAATGACCGGATAGGGTGATTCTTTCACTAAAAGGGCAGCCGAATCTGCCTGAAGGCTCCGCAAGGCATAGGAATTCCGGATCTTCCGCGCAATACTCCTGTCGCCCCTCAGCTTTTTGACACGAGCAAAATCAGCCTTGCTTAAACCTATTGATTCTAAATGACTTACAAAAAACCGGATCGTGTCTTCCCCTATTTTGATATCACTATATAATATACCTTCGGAATGAGGGCCGATCTGGTTAGGGAACCACTGGTCCCCTACTACCGGGTATTTGGAGAAAACAGCCAATCCGTACTGGAACGTGCTGTCATGCAACTGCAATGCAGGCCTGAATGAATAATAAGGGTAACCCATCCGCTGAAGCGCGTCTACGGTCGATTCAAAATAAGCAGGGTTCTTACATTCAAAAAACTCCTGGAAGCATAGAATATCCGCCTGTTCCTTTTGAATAAGTTCCAGCATCTGCTTGCGGTAACTGACCCCACCCCGCAATTGTTTATTCCGCTCGTCCCATTTAGATACATTCCAGGATAAGACTTTGAGCCGGTTATTTTTTTGCTCAGGCACAGACGAAAAAAAATGGAAGCCGAACGTTACCAACAATGCTTTCAGGCTTAATAATATTACCGCTGCAGAAAAATATACCTTCTTTGATCTTCTTACGATCCATACAACCAGGAACAGCAGTTCAATAAAGAACAGGAATGGAAAGGCAAAACCGATAAAGCTGATCGGCCAGAAAACAGCCGGGCTGATGAATGGGATTAATGCATTTAATATTAATAGCACGCTAACCGCCCAAAAACAAACCAACACCACGTACCTGATAAATTTTCTAATTGTCATAATTCATAAAAAGGAAGTGCTGGTATTCCCTATTTTTAGAAATTAATATTAGTTTTAACGCTAAACTTTTATCCATGCCACTCAAAGCTGAAAAAATAAAAATATTTCTCTTTTTTTTCGCTTTTTATCTCATTAATCTTACGTACAATTTTTCATCTGCTTCGGATGGCATCACTTACCTGAATGAATTTGAATCTTCAACCAATTTATTTCAGCCGCACCATTTGTTTTATCACCTTACTACTTATGTATGGTTTAAATGCATTCATTTCATTTTGCCATTCCTTGATAATAATTATATCATTGAATCCATCAACATTTTGTGGGGTGCCGGGGCACTCACTGTGTTTTACCTGACATTGCGTCACCGGTTCCAGCTTCCGGCAAACAAAGCGTTCATAGGCACCCTGCTGCCGGGTTTTTCATTCGGTGTGTGGTTTTACAGCACCAATATTGAAGTGTATGCACCACCGCTGTTCTTCATTTTTGTTATCATTTACCTCCTGTCCAAACCGGTGTTGACCCGCAAAGATATCTGGTTGATCATCTTTTCCCATGTACTCGTCATTTTATTTCACCAGGTAAGCGTATTGCTCACGCCTCCAATATTACTTTCCTTATTTCTCCGCAGAAAGGAAATAAATTTTATCCGTTATTTTCTTCAACATGCGATAGTTGGCGGAGGTTCTGTTGTGCTGGTGTATTTCCTGACCGGTTGGGTGATACTGGGGAATAACGATATGACATCATTCACCAACTGGCTCGAAGGATATACCAATACGCCGGGCTACTGGTTCCCCCTCAATATTCATACATTGATGAATGCCTGCATCGGGTTTGGCAGGGCTTTCCTCGGTTCGCATTTTGTATTCAAGGTTGGGTTTGTAGAAAACTATATGCAGGAAAGCTTCTTTTATCACAATCTTGAAGATGAAGTATACCTGGTACGCAATATGTCGGGCACTACTGCCATGATATTACTGGCACTTACTGTTCTGTTGATATTTATTGCCGCGTATATGCTCGTAAGAGTATTATTAAGGGCTAAAACCCTCTCCCGGCAGTTCTCTTATATACTGGTACCGCTGCTTAGTGTGCTTGCAGTATACGTGGTCTTCTTTATTTTCTGGATGCCACAGATCGTTGATTTCTGGATCCCGCAGACAGCCCTGGTATGGGCTGTGCTGGCCGGATGCTGGTTCAACCTTCCCTCCACCCGCAATAAGAAGTCTGCCAATTACACTGTGATAACCCTGGCTGCTCTTTTGCTCGTTATTAATTATTTCGGCAGCATCCGCTGGCTGAAGAATATCGACAATGATTATTATTATGCAAAAGTAAAAGAGGTCAATACCATATCATCCAATAAAGACATGTTGCTGCTCCAGGATGGATGGCTGATCAAAAGTTATATCCATCGCTATGCTGTTGCCGGAAATGAATTTATCCCTGAAACCGGAAACGATAAGGAAAGGGCAGCGGTAGACAGTTCGCTTCAGCAAACAATGGACAACGGCGGCGCCGTATTATTGTTGAATGATAAGAAATCCTTCTTTCATTCTATCAGTAATTCAACCTACATAGACTCATTATTACATGCACCTCTTAACAGTGTTGATTCATTGAAAACGCCGCTGAACTCAATAAAGATCATCCGGAAAAAGCAATAAGCCGTCAAAAAAGAAGGCGATGTCCCGCATTACTGTTTTATCAGCAATGCGGGACATCGCTTTTTTACCCGGTGATCATAATGAACAGTTCATCCATTCAATCGGGCATTTCAGTACATAAGCGGTTCAGCATCCCCTCAACCCTGTCTATTTTGCGCAAAAAAGCGTATGAGATATAGTATTGTCACCATTATTTTATTGCTGGGTTTCTTTTTCCAGTCGCAGGCACAACTGGGTGGATTACTGAATAAAGCTAAAAGCAAGGTTCAGCAAAGAGCTGACAAAAAAGTGGACGATGCTATGGAAAAAGGCCTCGATAAAGCAGAAGGCAAAAACACCAAAAGCAATAATTCCACTGCTTCCAATAATAACGGTAGCCAGGACGAAGGCAAGCAGGATGAAAATCTTGTAAAAAGCTACTCCCGGTTCGATTTCATTCCTGGCGACTCGCTGATCTACACAGAAGATTTCCAGCAGGATGAAGTGGGTGAATTCCCTCTTAACTGGAACACTGCCGGTAAAGGTGATGTAGTAACCCTGAATTCTTTTCCGGGAAAATGGTTGCGTCTTTATGAGAACTCTCTTTATCTCACGTCCAATAAAAAAGCGTTCAGCAAAAACTTTACGCTGGAGTTTGATCTTATCCTGCAATTAAAAAGCACCGGTTATACTTACCCGATCCTCTCTTTTGGCTTTTTTGCCAGCAATGAAGATTCTACTACAGATAATAAATTCCTGAGTTATCAGGCGGAGCACCAGTCTGCACAGATCCATTTGCGTCTTGGAGAAGGCAATACCAGTTATACCTACCTGAACTCAAACCTGAATAAGAAAACCCTTTTCAGGTCTGAGAACCAGGAACTGTCCAATATTGAAAAGTTCTATAACAAGACCTCCCATATTGCCGTACAGGTGCAGGAACAACGTCTCCGTATCTGGGTAAATGGAGAAAAGAAATATGATCTGCCTAAAGCGTTGGGTAATGAACATATTTTTAACCAGGTGTTCTTCCATCTTACTACTTCAAGCTATAAAGATGAAGAGTTAGGATTCTATATCTCCAACCTGAAAGTAGCTACCGGCAAGCCCGATACCCGTCATAAACTGGTGGAAGAAGGCAAGTTCTCTACCACAGGCATTCTCTTCGATTTCCAAAGTGCTGTTATCAAACCGGAATCTTATGGAGTGATCAAGGAAATTGCCGGCGTATTAAAGGAAAATGGTTCTATCAAAGTGAAAGTGATAGGCCATACAAGCAGCGATGGTGATGATAAAGCCAATATGGAATTGTCGCAAAGAAGAGCTGCAGCAGTAAAAGACCTGCTCGTAAAAGAGTTTGGTATTGATGAAACAAGACTTGAAACAGAAGGCAAGGGTGAAACACAACCTATTGCCGATAATAAAACCAAAGAGGGTAAAACGGCCAATCGCCGCGTTGAGTTTATCAAACTCTGACCGGAGCAGCCTGCACCTTCTACCTTAACCTTAACCTGATGCGAATTCAATTACACTTGCTGTCACTGGCAGGCGGCCTGCTATGCTTGTCCCTTTCCGCTAAAGACAGTATAAGCCCTGATGTCCCAACAACAGATACCACCGGCAAAGGCAGGCCTGTGATCCAGGCCTCCTTTGCCTCATCTGTAGAAAGATTTTATTCCCTGCAAGGCCTTAACCTTCTATTACAATCAAAACAGCCGGCAAGTATGCAATTAGGTATTACCCGTGAAGGACGGCCGGTGAATGCCTGGTATTTTCCCGGCACGAGCGATAAAAAAGCTTTGGTGATCGGTGGCATGCATGGCTCGGAATTATCTTCCATTGAAGTAGCACAGGCATTGATAGAAAAGCTTTCCATGAGGGAAGAAAAAACTTATTACTCCGTCATCATCATTCCTTCACTTTTTCCTGATAATGCAGCCGCGGCCATGAAAGTGCCGGAAAAGGCCGGCAGTGTATTGAACATCGGCAGATATACCCATGAAGATGCAGTGGACCCCAACCGCCAGATGCCTTCACCCGGCAAAGACTATGATGAAGGATCTTTTACTGATCATTTGCACCGGCCTATTGAAACAGAAAACCAATTGCTGCTGCAACTGATCCGGGTCTATAAGCCGGAGCGGATCGCCAATGTGCATGCCATCCGCAATATCAATTACGGAGGCATCTATGCTGATCCGCGTACAGATGAGAACAGCATTGCACTTGGTTATGGAACTGACAGCAGCCTGGCTGTTGACATGGCTTCACTGGTGCAGCAGCAACAGGGAAATGTAGCAGGCAATCACCTGGGTAAACACCCAACTGCCCTTTATTATAAAGACCCTGTGCCGGCACCAAAAGGTCTTTTGCAAGAAAGGAACACCACAGGCTCTGCACTGAAAGCCCATCGTGGCAGCGGAATTTCCATGGGCACCTGGGGTACTACAGCGATCAGGGACGAAGAAGATAGCAGCCGGTGCAGAAATGCCATGCGTGTAATTACGATTGAAGTGCCGGGCGCCAAAAGATCATTTGATTATGCATCAGCATCGCAGCAGGCATTTTTCCGGAAACAGGTGCAGGCGTTCGTGAACGCCGTGGAGGAAGTGTTCCTTGGGGAGCATTACGTGGAAGAATAGCATTTCATCCAACTTTTCCTTCAACCCACTCTTCCCCTTCTTGATCTCCCTTATGGGTTATCCTACCTTGCGCCATATGCAAACCTTAACCATAAACTTTAAAACTCAAAACACGTAAATCATGAAGAGAAAACTACTGGCCATAACAGCCATTACATCTGCTGTTATGATTGCCCTGGTAGCCTGCAATGATCAGCCTAAAGCCGGTGATGCCGTTGCAATCATCAGTAAAGACAGCCTTATTAAAAGAGGTGAATACCTGGTAGCCACCATCGGTTGTGATGACTGTCATTCTCCAAAGAAAATGGGTCCCAAGGGTCCTGAGCTTGACCTGGAACACCGGTTTGGCGGCCATATAGCGAATAGCCCTCTTGGCAAAGCTGATCCTTCCGTGATGAAGAATGGCTGGCTGCTGTTTAGCCAGGACCTCACAGCCATGATGGGCCCCTGGGGCATTTCCTATGCTGCCAATATCTCCAGTGATGCAAGCGGTATCGGCAACTGGTCAGAAGAGCAGTTCATCAAATGTTTGCGTGAAGGCAAAATGAAAGGTATGGATGAAACAAGGCCTCTTCTTCCTCCGATGCCCTGGCAGAATTTTGGCAAAATGAACGATACAGACCTGAAAGCCATTTTTGCCTATCTGAAAACGACAAAGCCGGTAGAAAATGTGGTGCCGGCCCCCAAACCAATGAGTGAGTTATAAAACAGGACACCATGAAAAGAAAGATCGAGATCGCCGGGTTCCTGGTCTTGTGCTGCCTGGTGATCGCAATGGCGATACGTGCAGGAGAAAAGCATGACAGGTGTGATAAATGCGTAACCGCCACCCGCTTCTCACATAAATGATACAAAAAGCCCGGCCTTAACAGCCGGGCTAAATTATTGTTGATGGATCCCAGGCAAGCCTTACAGCAGCGAACCGATGCTTGTATACATCTGCTCCCTGGGGTTCCTTTTTACCAGAAGAGTGGCGGCGATCACCGCTACTTCCAATAATGTCAGTATATTCCTCATTGCTTATCGTTTTAATTTATACTACAATCTATTTGCCATGAACCCCTACGGGTTAGTTAAAATGGCGGCAGTTTTACCCAGTCCTTTCATTACCTGGCGGAAGCGCTGCTCGGTCAGCTCTTCTTTGGCACAGTCCAGTAATGACAGATAAATGAACTCCGGCGTTGCAGCCTCCACTTGCTTTAACCAGCCGGTGATCTCAGGCACGTTCAGGCCCCGCAGCATCCATTTATTTGATTGTGCAATAACAGGCGGCGGTATCTGTGCTACGATCTGCCCGGTGATGCCTCCCAGTTCTTCGTCTGAATAATAACGCCAGAGTATGGGGTTCAGCACTTCTTCTTCCAGTGCCATGTGTTCCAGGTTGAATACCATGAAGCGGGTGAACGACCGGCTGATTGGTGATGCCAGTGCAGCTTTTCCGGTAATGACAGGTGCAGTTTCGTAGGCGGTCAATGCAGTTGCAAGCGCTTCGCCCAGTTCATGATCTTTTACATGCTCCTGTTCAAAAGCATCGGCAACAGAAGGCTCGTAGGTTTTAATGGCGGGGAAAACAAAATTGTCTTCGCTATGTGCATGCTTTTCGAAAAAGAAGATCACATCACGGATCCGGCTGATCGTTTCCGCAGCTTCTTCCACATTCCAGAAATCAGTGTGCTGCACCATGGTGGCTGTGTCGTACAAAAGAACTCTTAGTCCTTTATGTATCTGATTGAACATGTTGTAACGTTGCATAAAAAAGGTTTAATGGTAATGATTTGTCCGGGCAAAAATGAACCAGGAACGGGCGAACAGCAAATAAGTGCAGGATGAAGTGCCATAATCCATTAACGAATTGCAGACAGGATGAAAGAAATGTCCACAAATCATCCGCCGGTTTGATCAATTCATCCCTGCCAGGCACAATTCAACTGCCGGAACTCCCAATTTGCAAGGCGATTAATTATATTTGGTCGCTTTAAACACACACTTTGTCCCACCGTCTTTATATCCTTTTTCTTTTCCTGTTTTTATCCTGGCAATTGCATGGCCAGGACGTCAAGCAGTATTCCTTCACCCATTACAGCACTTCAGGAGGATTGGCTTCCAATGAAACCACTTCCGCCAAGCAGGATGAGACCGGGTATATGTGGATCGGGACCAATAATGGCCTGCAGCGCTTCGACGGTTCCCGGTATATCACTTTCCGCCGCTCGAAAAATGACACCACTTCCATTCCGCACAACTATATACAGCAGATCCTCTTTGACAAACAAAAAAAAATGTGGCTGCTGACAGCCGATGGGAAAGTCGGCATTTTTGATACAAAGATATTCAAGTACCGCGAAGTGCCGGTAAAACTGCGGCCGGAAGTTATCCGGGTCGGTGAAAGATGCCTCCTGGAAGATGAAGAAGGCAACCTGTTCATCGTTTATATCCACCAGGATTTTGTAACACTGAATAAAGAAAGAACACAATTTTCCCGGGAGTACAATTTTATTCCCATTCCTGAAGACACCAAAACCGTCAGCATTGAGCAGCAGCCCGGCACATCCAATTACTGGATCGGCAGAAAGGATGGATTTGTCGTTTACAACACACAAACCAGGCAGTTTAGCCGCCCCGGTGAACGCACCCCCGGCAACCCGTTGATAGAGCAATTCGGGAAAATTGAATTCCCACGTAACCTTTTTTTTGATAAGCAGGGCCGCCTGTGGTTTGATAGCTGGATCGGGGGAAAGCCGCTGATATTCCTGTATGATCTGGCCCGCAAAGAACTTTTACTGGATGCTTACGACCTGAATATTGAAGACTATCATGAAACCCGCGGGTATCTTCAACAAAAAGATGGCACTATCTGGATATGCGGTCTTGGTGTATTTGCCAGGTACATGGAAAAAGAAAAAAAGTTTCAGCGTGTTGAAAATACTTATCACAATGAGCAAAGCATAACCTTCGAGATCATTTTTGATTTTTTTGAGGACCGGGAAGACAATATCTGGATCGCTACCAGTAATAATGGTATATACCGGTTCACTCCTGCTGCTCAGTTCTTCACTAACATTCCTCACGTTAACCGGGTAAACAATACACCCGGCAAAGGTTCCATCCTTTCTTTCTTCCGCACACGCAAAGGAACACTACTGGCCGGAGCCTGGAGTGAAGGCCTTTATCACTATGATAAGGATTTCAATCTCATTCCTCTTAATATAAAAGGATTCAGTGAAAAACAATCGCCCTGGATGTGGAGCATGTACCCATCCCGCGATAGTGATTTTGTATGGATGGGATCACAACCAGGGATCTATCACATTAACCTGGCTGACCGTTCTTATAAATATTATAACCCTCCTGCATTAAAAAACAGAACAATCCGCCAGCTAGCAGAAGACCGGTTTGGCAATCTTTGGATCGGCACGCAAAGCCTGGGTTTATTCAAATGGACAGCAGCCAATGGGAAAAAGAATTTTGATAATGGCATCAGTTATTTTCCTAGTTTCCCTGTTGCGCAAGTACTGAAGATATTCATTGATAAGCAAGGTATCGTTTGGATTGGCACGAATGGTTATGGCGTGTATGCGATCGACCCTGCTACAGACAAAGTGATCGCCCACCTGGGAACGGAGGAGCCTGCAGAAAGAAAACTGCTCGCTCTTTCTTCGTCCGCTATTACGCAGTATGACGACAGCACCGTTGTGATAGGCGCCGGTGGCTTGTTGTTTTATAATACACGGCAGCAGAAACTCACCCGCACCATTCCCTTACCTCAATCTGCTCCCGGCTATATTACTGCTATTGAAAAAGACCGCCAGGGTTATGTATGGGTATCTTCCACCAGCGGCATTTTCAGGGTCAATCCCCGCAATGGCATCTTCATCCATTTCGATCGTATCGACGGAATTGCCAACGACAAGTTTATAGAGGCCTCTTCTTATGTGCTCCCTGATGGAAGGATCATCTTTGGGTCAGACAACCAGATCGTACTTTTCAACCCTGAAGAAGTAAAGATCAATAACCCTTCTCCGGATATTGCGATCACCGGTATAAAGGTGATGAACAAACCTTTGCAGGTAGATTCTTTATTGAAAGCCGGCACAGCTGAATTAAAAGCAGATGAAAATTCTTTGACCATTGAATTTTCTGGACTGAGCTACAACAGCACTTATATCATCAGCTATAAACTGGAGGACCTTGATAAGGAATGGAGAATGGCCGATAATACCAACCAGGCGATCTATACTTACCTGCCTGCAGGCAAATACACTTTCCTGGTCAGAAGTGAAGATGCAGAAGGAAATGTTGGAAAAAACATTACCCGCTTATCGATTGTGGTGCGCCCTCATTTCTGGCAAACCTGGTGGTTTTACAGCATGCTGGTCTTGCTGGCCATCGTTGTGCTTTACTGGATCGACAGGGAAAGGGTGGCGCGGCTGAAAGACCTGGAGAAAGTAAGGACTGAGATCGCCAACAATCTGCATAAGGATGTGACCACAACGCTCAGTCATATCAACCTGCTGGGAGAAATGGCCAAAATAAAAGCAGACAAAGACATCAACCGGTCAAAAGAATATATTGACCAGATCAGCAGCAAGAGCCATAACATGATCATTGCAATGGATGATATTCTATGGAGCATCGATCCCGAGAACGACAGCATGGAAAAGACCCTATTGCGCATGATGGAATTCACCGATGCGTTAAAACACCGGCATAGCGCAGTTATCGAACTGGTAGTAGATAAAAAGATACGTTTGCTGAAGCTTGACATGAAAGTGCGTAATGAATTCTTCCTGATCTTTAAAGAAGGGCTCCGCATGATCGTACAATACGGGGGGGGAAGGGATACACTGATCAATATCGATCTGTTCCGGAACAAACTCTCACTGAAACTGCAGGATGCCACTGCCCGTATGGATGCTCACATTGACGAAATAGAAAGATGCATCCAGGAAATCAATACCCGTTCGGAAATGATACTGGCAGAAGCCGATATTCAGTACGACAAGAATGGCATTGCGATTATCCTGCTAATCCCCGTCAAATAATATTCAGCATCTTCACTCCCGGCTCTATTTCCCCATCCACCGCTTAAACTCCGTTACCTTCTCCCTGCTCACGATGGACTCTTTCTCCACTGCAGGACGCAGATGAAGTAAAAGACGGTTGCCAAAATAATCGTGTATCTGTTCCACACTTTCAACAGATATATAGAAGGAGCGGCTGATACGGAAGTATTTCCGGGGATCGAGCATTTCTTCCAGTTCATCCATGGTATAATCCACTACGAACTTTTTGTTATCATGGGTTTTAAAGAAGTTGAGGCGGCCATCACTGAAAAAATAAGCGATCTCATCCGTATCTACCGATACCAGTTTCTGGGCATGCCGGACCAGGAAGCGTTTCCGGTATTCTTTCAGTTGCAGTTTTTCCTGCAGTTCCTTCACCAGGCTTTCGATATTCATATCAGCTTTAGAGCCGGATTGCTTGTACATGCTTTTCAACTGGTGCATTTTCTCAAGGGCGGATTCCAGGTCTTCTTTCTGAATGGGTTTTAACAGGTAGTCCACGCTGTTTACCTTAAAGGCTTTCAGCGCATACTCGTCATATGAGGTAGTAAAGATCACCGGGCATTTGATAGACACGCGGTTGAAGATCTCGAAGCTTTGCCCGTCAGACAATTCAATGTCCATCAGGATAAGGTCCGGCAGCGGGTTGCTATTGATCCATTTCACTGTGGCCATAATGCTATCTGCCACGCCTACCACTTCCGCATCGGGATCAACAGCCGCCAGTGTCTTGATCAGTTTTTTAACGGCCAGTTCTTCGTCCTCTACAATTAAAACTTTCATTCGTTGCTTTTTATTTATACGGAATGATACGATGCTAATTTAGGGGATTTGAATTCATCTTATCCTTATTTGTCTGCAGGTTTATCCATTTATTGTCCATACCATTATTCCAGATAAGCGGCAGCACCACGGTAAAGTTCTTGCTGTCTTCCATCACCTCGAATCCCTTTTGCTTTAAGAGTTCATATTTGGCTTTGATATTTTCCAATCCTATCCGGTTGGACACCCCTTTTACTGTTCTTCGTTGCAGGTTATTATTGATCACCAGCCGGTTTCCGGCCGTTGTAAAAATCTCTATGGTCAGCGGAATGTTTTTTGACAGTACATTATGCTTAACTGCATTTTCCACCAGCAGTTGAAGGCTGAGCGAGGGAACGAGATAGTTATCATAACGCTTATCCGTTTCAATCTGAAATTGCACAGCTTCGCCGTGCCGGGTCTTCAGCAAACCAAAATAGGAACGGATAAAACGAAGTTCATTCTGTAAAGTAGACAAGCCTGTTTCATTGTTCCGCAATAAATAGCGGTACACTTTACTCAGTTCATCAAGAAAGGCTTCGGCCTTCACCGCATCTTCTGCAATCAATGATGAAAGCGTGTTGAAGCAATTGAAAAGAAAATGCGGGTTCACCTGGCTCTTTAATACTTCAAATTCCTGTTGCAGCGACATCTGCTTGAGGATCTCCTTTTCTGCCAGGCTTTCCCTGTTCTTCTCCATTATATAGATCGCCTCCCACAGTGTAAGGAAGATGAGGTTGACAGCAAATCCTGTCAATACGCATTTCTCCAGGTCCCCCTGCCCTATTTTATAATCCAGGACATGGAACACTTCGTAAATGAATACAATGAGTACGGCAGCCGGCGTCATCACCAGGAACACCACCAGGCATTTCATTAAAATGCGCCCGGCACTCTGGCTGATCTCAGGATATTTCCGCTCAGCCCATTGGCCGTTCAGCACATGAAAATACCAGCCTGCCAATCCGATGAGCCAGATAAGTGGGAAAGAGATCAACCATATTTTCGGGTCATGAAAAAGCCGGTCACCAAAAAGGATATGATTTATTCCCAGGTCAATCAGGGGCATTGCCGCCAGGAAAGAGTACCATTGCACTTTTGTAGCTTTTACCCACTTCATACCATTACCTCCTCTGTTTGCCGGATCAGCGGCAAGCGGATACGCCGCACCGTTGCTTCTTCTTCAATTTTTACCGGCGGTTGATTCATCAGCTGGTAGCGTTTTACCAGGTTATCCAACCCTGCTTCGTATTCCACGATTTCCGTCATCACTTTCCGCTGCACATTATTCGTGATAATGATCGCCTCGCCATCGTCAGATGCAAGCCTGATCACCAAAGGGCTGTCTTTTGCTGTTTTATTCTGGAAAAGTGCATTCTCGATGATCACCTGCAGGCTCAGCGGCGGCACCAGTTTTTCCCTGTCCCCTTCATTTATATCCACCAGCAATTCCACTGCTTCATTATAACGGGCTTTAAGCAGGGAGAAATAGGACCGGATGAATTGTAATTCCACAGCCAGTTGTACCAATTGTGTTTCTTCGTTGCGGAGCATATAACGGTAAACACGGCTCATCTCATCCAGGAATTTTTCAGCCTTGACTGTATCTTCCTGTATAAGCCCGGAAAGCGAATTGAGACTGTTGAAAAGGAAGTGAGGGTTTACCTGGCTTTTCAATCCCATCAGCTGGCTTTGTTTATACGCCATTTTCAGGTTTTCCGTTTCATTCAGTTCATTCTTCCATCTTTCAAAACTGAAAATGCCTTCGTTGAGGAAGGCAAAAAAGATATTGACGATACCTACAACAAGATAGGCCCAGGTGAATTTATTTTCATAATTCTTATCCTGCAGTAAGCCGGTGCCAACATAGATACTGAACAAGCCAAGAATAACGAGTGCTGACATTAGCAGGAAGAAAAAGATCAGCAGCATGGTACGTTTAAAAAAATCCGAATCGCGGGGGAAGCGTTGCCGGAAGCTTTTACCGATGGCCCTGTATAAAAGAAAAGTGATGCCGATAATTGAAAAGGTGATCAGCGTGCCGGCAACCGTGATAAACGGATCTGAAAAATAGGCATTCTCAAAGATGATAAAATTGATAATGAGGGATAAAGGCAGAACGGCCCATAAGAGCATAAACAGATCATTACGGCTATATCGGGGTAACTTCAGCATGTGATATACACAAAATACCGTCTTTTAATGCTTATTAAGAACAACTGCCTACTGATTGGGGGTTTACTGGTATGAATTGGGGAAAACAGTGTTTGAATTGTTAAACAGAAAATAAGGGGTTAAGACACTGGGAATCAGAGATTTTTCAAGCGCTATTTAAGGCTGTTCGGCAAGAAGGGATCGCCTCGCTCCTTCCTGCAATTCATCTTCGTATTTACTCATATCATCCACACCTTGCTTGATAAGGGAAAACACTGCATCTACTTTTACGTCCATTAAACCATGACCTTAAACTTTATTTTATGAAACGAACACGTACATACCTGCCATTATGGACACTGGTAATTTTATTAAGCGCCGGTTTCCTTTTTTCTTCTTACAGATCGCGCCAGGCAGCAGACGATATCTGGAAAGCATTGGGCATTTCCCAGCAAGCCGGAACAGACGGCATCAAAAGCAGTTTCCTGAACGGCTATCTTTATTATTATGGCGCCAGGAACGCAAAGAATATTGCGTTGAACGACCGTAAAGCCATTGCACAGGACCTGCTGGCATACACTAAGCAATACATCAGCAGCCCTGCTTTCAAAAAACAATATGAAGATCTGCGCAAAAGCTCTCAACCGCAACAACCGGCAGCCATAAAACTGCGTACGATTGAAGAGATACAAAAAGAGGAGGTGACTAAAACGGAAAAAAGCATTAAGGATATGGAAAAGACAATGAAGGAAGTGTCTGCCGATATTGCCAAATCTCTGCAACCTGTACTTGAAATGCAAAAGCAAAACCTGAAAGACTATAAAAACCCAAAGAACACCATGTTTGCGTCTATTCAGCAAAGTGAAAAATATCAACAGGAAGATGAGCAAAGACGTTACGAGGAAAACATGGAATTATGGAAAAAGAATTATCCCGAAAGCATCAACCAGTTCATTGCCGGCAAACTGCAAAAGATGCTGGATGCAACCAAAGGGATTGATTATAATGCAGCCCTGGTAGAGAAATATAACAAGAAAAGGTTTGTGAATCCTGCATATGAAGCAAAGAACACAGAATGGAAACAAGGATTCCGTGCAGGAAAGGAAGTAACAGAAACGGCAAGGGCGTTTGCGCAGCAGTGGCTGGGGGAGTTGAAATGAGTCGGGAGTCTGGAGTCCCCCTCCTGCTGTGTTATCTCTGATCCGGCTTAATGGCCTGCAACCAATCCGATTATGTTTATCTTTGAGTATGCCACTTCGCAGACTCAAAAAACCAATCCAGCTTTTTACGCAAGACAGTCGTTCAGTAGGGATCTTGTTGTTGGCTTGTACGGCGATTTCATTGGTGATAGCCAATTTGCCGCAGGGCATCGGGTATGTCAACTTTTGGAACAGGGAGATTGAATGGCTTCATACGCTCCATCTTCCGCATAGTCCGCTTCATTTAGTGAATGATGGATTGATGGCGTTGTTCTTTTTCCTGGCAGGAATGGAGATAAGGCAGGAAATGCAGGAAGGTGAATTGTCTACCCTGAACAAAGCAGCTTTACCTGTGGCCGCCGCGGTAGGCGGAATGATAGTGCCTGCCATATTGTATATACTTTTCAATAAAGGCACCGAGTATTCAGGCGGCTGGGCAATACCAGCTTCCACAGACATTGCTTTTTCATTAGGCGTGGCATCACTGCTGGGCAAGCGGGTGCCTGTGACCCTGAAAATATTTCTTACAGCCCTTGCGATCATTGATGATCTCGGTGCTATTATTATCATTGCATTGTTTTATGGCGAGCCGGTGAAAGCCTTTTATCTTTTGGGGGCTGTAGCTATCATTCTTATCCTGCATTTGCTGAACAGGCAAAAAGTAAAATTCGGCATCCTGCATATTTTGTTTGGATTGTTGTTGTGGTATGCAATATTCAATTCAGGTATCCATGCAACGGTAGCAGGTGTCATCTTTGCTTTGCTGATCCCGCGGCAACTGCTGGGGCATATCCGGCATCAACTGCATCACCCCGTCAATTTTATTATCATTCCCATTTTCGCACTTGCCAATACAGCGATCATCTTTCCCGAAAATGCCGGGGCTGCATTGACCAGCAGTTTATCCTGGGGTATTATCCTGGGATTGGTGCTGGGCAAGCCAATTGGAATTTTCCTGGCTTCTTACCTGCTGGTGCAAAAGAAAAAAGCCGAGTTGCCGGAAGGGGTTTCCTGGATGCAGCTTACGGGGGCAGGTTTCCTGGCCGGTATCGGCTTTACCATGTCCATTTTTATTGCGATGCTGGCTTTTTCACAGCCGGCTGTACAGGATATAGCCAAGGTGGCGGTGCTGGTGGCGTCGTTGGTGGCAATAATTTGTTCGATTATCTGGTTGCGGTGGACGGGGAGAAAAGGGAAATAATGCGAGGATGGATTGTTGTTTGCAAACAGAACACATTAAAGGGATTATGTGCGTAAGGACCGAGCTAGCCAGCCAAAAATTATCCGATAATTTATTTGCATTTTTTTTGGTGCGAAACTTCAGGAACTGTATTTTTGCACCCCGTTCAGATAAAGCATCTGAGCGTCAGGTTGATCTCGTAGCTCAGTTGGTAGAGCACATCACTTTTAATGATGGGGCCCTGGGTTCGAGTCCCAGCGGGATCACAGAGCAGGCTACAAAGCCTGCTTTTTTTATGCATATACCCAGTATTTACGCGGGTTTCAGGAAATCTTTCATCAAATCTCATCAATCGGAATCAACCAATTCGGTAACCTGCTCGGTTACCTCGCGATTCTTTTACTTTTAGGTAACCGAATTTTTACAAAATGCTTGCTGGGCAAGGGTTTCAGGAACTGCAACTACCCTCAAAACAGGGTATCAGCAAACAAAATTCGGTTACCAAAATTCACCACAAGATGAAAGTCAATCAAAACACTTCAATCTTATTTTGGTTATTCAAAGCCAAAACATCAGCGGATGGTAAATCACCTATCTACTGCCGGATCACGATCGAAGGAAAACGCGCGCAATTCTCCACAGGAAAAAGAATTGCTCCTGAGCAATGGGATACCAGGTTAGGCATAGCCAAAGGAAAGAGTGAAGAAGCAATCAGCATCAACAAAGAACTGAATAAGATCATAGCAGATCTGCAACGCACCTACGACCGGTTAGAAGCGCTTCAGCAACGGGTAACGGCAGAGATCCTCAAAAACTCTTACCAGGGAACCGGTCCGGAAAATAAAATGCTCTCCGAAGCCTGGCAGGAATATAATAACATCCTGCTCGAGCGGGTAAATGCTAAAGAGCCGACTATGAACCAGGATACCCAGGAGCGGTTTGTTGTTACTGCAGGAAAAGTGATGGCCTTTCTCAAAAACAAATACAATACAAAAGACAAGGCGGTGCGAGACCTGCAAGATTGCTTTGGTGATGACTTCCTGCACTACCTTACCACACATGATCAGTTGTCGAAGAATACGGCGATGAAGCATATAAAAAACACCAAGCAAATGCTGCGTTGGGCAACCAAGCAGGGATATACCAAGATCAATCCGCTGGGCGATTTTAAATGCACGTATAAAGATCCCAAAAGACCGCGGCTCGAGCTGCATGAATTGATGAAGATGTACCGCACGCCGATGCCGGTGCAACGGCTCGAGGAAGTGAAAGACGTTTACATATTTGGCTGCTTCACGGGATACGCTTACATGGATTTATACAAGCTGGAGCCTGAAAACGTGATGCACTGGATCGACGGCACGAAATGGCTGATCAAAGACCGGAACAAAGGCAATCACACTAAATCTAATGTGCCGTTGATGGAGATACCGTTATCCATCATTGAGAAATACAAGGATCACCCCTATTGCCTGGCTTATAATAAGCTTCTGCCGGTCAATAGCAACCAGCGATTTAATTCTTATATCAAAGAGGTCGCTGCGCTTTGCGGGATCAATAAGGAGTTAACTACCCATACCGCCCGCCACACGTTCGCTACTACTATCTTGATCGAAAGTGGCTGTTCGTTAAGTACCACCGGCGAAATGCTCGGGCATGAATCCGAACGCACCACCAAGATCTACGCTAAAATAACTGACGTGCGGGTGGCGAAGGATATCAAAGAGGTCCGGTCTAATCTCGACGAGAGGATCAGAAAGATGCATTCTTTTGCGGGATAATGCCGGCGCTGATTTTTGGCAAGGTTTGGCTTAAATTTAGTTAGTAATATAATCCCAGGGGTGACTGAGGATTGTTACCCTTGGGTTATATTATCGAACAGATAAATCAACTCGGAGAAAAAAAGCCAACTTCGGTTTGGGCTCAACTCTTTTGTATGAATGAAACTCACCAGGAACTTTTACGCCAACGGGTAAAGGATCTTCCCTTTACTGATGAACTTAAGCAATTGCTTCAATTCAACAACCTCTCTATCCTCGGAGATGTCCTCAATATCGAAGTTTACAACTGGCACAAGACACTTCCCGGATTTACTTTCCATCACCAGCATGAAATTGTCTCCTATTTGCAAGAGGCCGGTCTGATCGAGTTTCTCAAAGAAGACTAATAATCCTGGATCAGCCTGATCATATCCTGCAGCGCGGTTATCGCTTTCGCTTTATGGCTTCGCTCCGGATCATGGGATTTCTTGTCCATGCTTTTGGCGCCGGGATTTTTCGTTTGCAGGGTACTACTAAATTTCGACACGGTGTTAAACACGGTCGTGCCGTGTTTGTTAAGAATGAGCCTTGATTCGTGAGCGGCGCGTACCAATATCGCCAGAACATTCACCGATACGGAGAATTGTAACTTCTCCTCATCATTGGCAGTGCTGCTTGCTTTGAAAGATGGAGCCACGGATAAAAGCCGTTGACGGGTTTCGAGGTACTGAATCTCTTCAGCTATCCATTGACTCAACTGGTCCCGTAGACTGACACAATTAGGCTTTAAGGCTATATTCGGCTTTACAGGTATCTGATTGATCTCCTTTTGCCACTTCGATAACTGCGCGGTTCTGTCTTTTGTTTCAGGAAGGCTGTTCAGCGTATCTACCATTTCTCCAATCCACTGACTGACCAATGCGCAGGAATTAAAATTCATTGACACGAGCAAATCTTTTAATTCAGGTAAAGCTTCGCACGCAGTCAAAGTCCTCAAAATATCTTTAATGTAAATTAATTCTTGATAGCTGGCTCTTTTCTGGCAAAACGCAGACATAGGAGTAATCAACATATCAATGAAGTCAGCATTTGCATTAAGCTCAGCGAGTTTTAAACGCAGCGCTTTGATAGACGAGCGAAGGCCCCGTTGATTAAGCAACAAGTATACCCGTGGTACATCTGCGTCCTTATCAAAATAAGAAGTGAAGTACTGTTCGATGTAGTTGAGCAAATCTTCGGTGTAGCGAAAAATCTCTTTGTAAAATCCTGTTACGATATCATCCTTTGAAGTTTGATAGATACTCTTCGGATTCTTTATAGATAAGTATTGAAATATCTGATCAGCCATCCTGATCAACTGCACCTGGTGGTGCTGGATGTATAATTCGCGCTGACGCTCTTTGCTGTTAAAAACCGTATGAATGAACTGCTTTCTTATTCTATCGGTTTCGGATGCGATCAGCTCACGCCATTGCGGAATTTGAGAGACGACTGAGTCCGTCTGTTTCAAACGTGCGGGGTGCAGGGTTTTGGCAACAAAGTTTTCCAGCACTTCCAATTCGTACTGTAGAGCCATTTTCAATAGTCGGGTTTAATACATATACATTGCTTTTCCACGCAACAGTCCACTTATAAAGGATATGCCATGGAAAGAATGCAGAGAGTCAAGATTGAAATCTTAGGTATAACCAATACAGATGCTTTCACTTTTTTAAAGCACCATATCGTCAAAGCTCATGTATTGTTTTGTATTAACTCTTCAGCTGGCAGGCTCTCGCTTTATAAAGTGGGTACGTGCAGTTTGCAATGCCGGCGATCGTCGCGATAGCAGCTAAGTAATTCCTTCACATTGATGCAGGCAATAGCGCATAGAGTAGGATCAAGCGTTCTTTAACCTATTATGAAGATAGGGTTTATCTATTATAAAAAATCAATTTGCGGATGATCTGGATCGTTAAGAAGCATTTAAAATAAGTCTTTAAGACTAATTAAAAAGCTTTGTGATTTTATTTCATATTCAAGTACCTGTAATAAAAAATATTACGATGCAACCGGCTGTTAGTTCCTCTCCCAAGCAATGGTGTATAAAGGGGTGGTACCACCCCTTTGACACTGGTCTTGACTAGCCAATTTAATGTGCTTTGCTGCAAAACTCATAGACATGGCAGTAAGCATACTTACCAGGGAGGACCTGGCCGCGTTCAAAGAAGAGTTATTTGCGGAAATGAGAATGATCATCAATCATCCGCTGAGTCAACAGAAGCGCTGGCTTAAAACGGATGAAGTGAGAAAGCTGCTAAAAGTCTCCCCGGGCACCTTGCAAACGCTTCGCGTGAACGGAACGCTGGCCTACTCTAAGATCGGCGGAATCATCTACTACGATGCAGATCACATCCAGAAAATTCTTCAGGAAAACATGCGTCCTGTACAGCACCCGGTACGACGATGATCAATAAGCGTCTTTCCAATCAGCTTATCTCATTCTTCATCCACAACCATTCGTCATGCACAATTTTTATCGTGGCAGATCCGGCGCGGGAAATCAACGGGAATACCGGAAACCTAAAATCAAAACTGCCGAGCGTAGGAAGCGAAAGCAGCAAAAGAAAGTTGAAAGGATCTTTCCGGTTTGGAAACGTTTCTTTTCCTGGTATGGGAAGGAGACAACTGCGGCGTTAGTAAAAATGTCCCAACACCTGCAAGGAAAGAAAGGAGGACGTGCATGAATTATATCCGGCACTTGAATGCTTTCTTCGCCGTGATCCGGCATGATAACCGGCTTACGACATCGCATATCAGTCTGTACATGGCACTGTTCCAGTACTGGAACTTCAATCGCTTTCAAAATCCGTTTACGGTTTACCGGGACGACATCATGAAGCTTTCGAAGATCGGCAGCAAGAACACCTATCACAAATGCATGAAGGAACTGCACCAGGCACGGTACATATTCCATCATCCGTCTGCAACGAAATATCAGCCGGTGAAGATCTCGATGACGATGCTCGATAAAGCAGCGCAGAAGAACCCGGAGCAGTTAGAACTATTTGCAGGAAATGCCGCAGCCGCCGGGCAGAACACAGAAACATTTATAAGTCCCAAAAAGAAGACAGATGCCGATACCGGAATTGGGACGCAGCCTGTCTCAATTATGACCCGTATAAGTCTCAATAATGAGCCAGAAACAATATCAAATCCGGGACACATTATAAAACATACAAACAACAAACAAGAGAGAAGCACACCCGCCCATCAGATTTTTGCAAGGAATGGTAAAATACAGGAAGCCATAAATATGCCGCCGTTCCGGGAACCGGCGCCCGGCCAGGCAAACGAATTAAATGGCCGGCCGAAATTGATCGAGATCGAAAGATTCTTTAGGGAGAAAAAATACCCTGTATCAGAAGCGAGAAAGTTTTACAATCACTATAAAGCTATCGGCTGGAAGATCCAGGGTAAGATACCTATCGAGGATTGGAAGGCATTGGCTGAAAAGTGGATGGTGAATACTTCGAAATGGAATGGTAGCGGAGCGCCAATGCCTCCGGGCGCCGCGGAAGAGATTAGCGTGCAGTTTTTGTACGATCGGTTTTGTGAGGGTAAGAATGTTTTGCAGTATATCACCGCGGAGCATTTTGATGAATTGAAGTTGGAGCTGACAGAAGAAATTATGCAGAAGGCTTGGAAGGAACGGATCAACCAAGTGGCGGGTACAAATAGACACTCGTTAAATGAATTGTGGGATGCGTATTTGAAAGGAGATTCAACAAATGACTTAATTCAAAAGGATACCCATAATCTTACAAAGTTAGCGAAGAAATGTGCGGTCTTGCAATTTCTCAATTCACAGAGAAAGGTCCAATAATTTGTTCTTCCTAATTTTGGGACAGTGATAGTATATAAATTACGAAATGACTAATCGTTCGGAGGAGTATTGGCTATTTTAGTTAATCTGTATCCTTCAGGATCGATAAGCCTATTAGGTAGCCGCTCTAGATACAAATTCTTCAAATCACTTTCAAGGTCTATGTAACAAGTGTCAAGACAACTTATAAATAGATACCTGAAGCTATCAAAGGAATACGAATGTTCTTGATTAAGATATAGCCCTCCGATTTTTATGTAATTTTTATTTTGCTCCTCAAAAGTGTATACAGAGTCACGGAAAATTTCGTCAAATATACTTTCCAATTGACTTTTGCTGCCGATGGCAAAATTTATTGGAAACAGCCTTTGAAAGAGCTTGTATCGGCTACGTATAAATTCTCTCTTCATATAATTGTCTGTGCCTTCTATTCGAACCAAGCTAACGTCAAGTACAGAACGCCATTCCGCAAATCTATCCTGTTGAAGCTTTTGTAGATTCGCATCTACCGCGGCTTTTAACCTGTGTAATCCAAAATAAGCAGCAATTGTAGCTATTGTCGCCGTAAAAAGGGTTTTGTATGATCCCAGCGTACGCAGGTAGTTGTCAATTCCTCTTGGGCTGAATGAAAATGTTTTTTTGGAAAGTTCCCAGTGTATTGCAAATAATGCGAGTGTGGACATGACGATAAGAATGACCATCGCGCCTATTAGCAGTCCTTTAATTATTCTCATTCTGCTTTATTTTTGTAATAGAAGAGATTTACATGTTTAAGATTCTCGCTACTTAATCTTCGCTGTGCCTATCTGAAATTCCAAGAAGAGAGGCAGGCTGTTATAAAAATTAAAGAATAGGACTTCTTCAAAGGTGGTCTCCTGAAATTGAACTTTCAATTTTTCTATAATTTTTTGCGGATTATAAAGTATTTCAAAGGTATCAGCCCAAATAATTAGCGTTTTTGCTTTACCGTTATTCTTCTTTTTGTAAATATTTAGACATTCGTCCTCAACGTCTTTTTCAGTAAAGCCAACATTGTCGAAATCGAGATCTATAAAAATGTTTTCTTTCCCATAGAAATTCGAGTAGAAATCTTTGGGAATACTTTGAAGAGAAATTAATGGCGTGATTGACTTTAATTGTTCATTGGTGACCTGGTAGTTGAAGAACTTGTTTGACATTGATAATTCTTGCCTGCCGGCATTAATTGCTAAAGCAATTTCGATTGCGAGTAAGTCTTTTTGTTTCTGGGTTTTAAATGGCGTATCCTTCATGGGATAAAGACATACCTTAATGTTCACCGGAAAGTTCAGAGAGGTTTGAGTAAGTATTTTATCTACCAACTCGTGAACTTGCCTTTCGGCCACTTTTCTGCGCTTTAAATAATCTGTCAAGGTAAATCTCGTAATTTGAATTTCCTTATTCTCTTTATTCAGAATTTTGATAATGCTATCCGCTCCCTTATCACTATCATCTTCGCAGACTTCCACGCCAGTTACCGGCACATTATTGTATAGTAGAATTTGAGCAAATAATGAGCTGACAAAATACTCTTCAGTTTTTTTATTAGTTAATACCTTCGGCGCCTGATAAGTCGGAAGGCCCCTGCTATATCCAAGTTTAAAACTGCCGAAGCCGCCTGCATTTTCTTCAGTGATGATCATAAAGGTGTTAGAGTTGGATTTTTAAAAAAGTAACTGTTATAATTTAGGAAATGAAATCTCTTTAAAGAATTAGAATCGAAAGATGTTTTAAAATCCGGAAGGATCATTTATCTTTTTAAAGTGGTCATTTGCCAAAATTTTTAAAATATCGAAATCATTTCGAACAAAATATGATTCCAGAAAGAGGTACTTTATTTTAACAGTACTCTCTGAGATAAAAGTGACTAAATGTTCTAAATCCTGGATAAGACTGCGAATGCTGAGCAAGGCCACCGTCATGCTCTGAAAATTTTCTTTCAAATTATCTGTGTGAGCGTAGATTTTATTTCTTAGAAAGTTAATCGAGGATATGGTATCTCCATGCGAAAGAAGAGAACCTTCCCATAGTTCTATTAAATAATCCGGAACTTTAAAGCTTCTGAAATGACCTGTGGATTTCAAGTTTTCGATTAACGAGAAAAGATTAAAGCGCTGTGGCTCTGTTTTGCTCAGTAATTTGTCCAATTCGATTATAGTCATTTGCCAAAGAGTAAAACGGATAAATTGAAGATTTCGGTCGACTCTTACGTAAGCTTGCTCCTCTGGAAGTAGAGGCTCATACAAATACTGGCAATATTCGAAATTCTCCTTTGCAGCATAGAGAATTCTGAAAGTGGTATCAAGTCGTCCAGTTAGCTCCTTTTTTTTTGAGACTCGTGATTTGTCTGGTGCCATAAAAGTGAGAGAGGAGTTTTAATGTATCAAGAGGCCGTTACTGTTACAAGCTACTTCACGAAATTGATGTTCGCAAATCGATTATTCAACTGAAAAAGCCATTTGTTTGTGGGCTGGGCGACCTCGCGCCGCCAGATAATATTCCGGCTGCCGCGATGCGCCATCCGCAAGACTATCTGGCGGCTTCGAACATTTACTACTGACCTGGCACAACCGGCTGTCTATTTCGCGGACGCGGTGCTAAAGCACCAACGACAGCGCCGCGCAATACACAGCCCAAGCCCACGCTTCTTTGCCTCCGCACAAATGGCCGCGACCTCGCGCCGCCAGATAATATTTCGGCTGCTGCGATGCAGCATCCGCAAGACTATCTGGCGGCTTCGAACATTCATTCCTGATTTGGCACAGCCGGCTGTCTATTGCGCGGACGCGGCGCTAAAGCACCAGCGACAGCGCCGCGCAATACACAGCCCGGACCCACGCTGCTTGCCTGCGCACAGATGGCCGCGACCTCGTGCAACCAGATAATCTTCCGGCTGCCGCGATGCGCCATCCGCAAGACTATCTGGCGGCTCCGATCATTCATTCCTGACCTGGCACAACCGGCTGTCTATTGCGCGGACGCGGTGCAAAGCACCAACAACAGCGTCGCGCAATACACAGCCCAAGGCCACGCTTCTTGGCCTCCGCACAGATGGCCGCGACCTCGCGCCGCCAGATAATATTTCGGCTACTGCGATGCAGCATCCGCAAGACTATCTGGCGGCTTCGATCATTCACTCCTGACCTGGTACAACCGGCTGTCTATTGCGCGGACGCGGTGCTAAAGCACCAACAACAGCGGCGCGCAATACACAGCCAAAGCCTACGCTGCTTTGCCTCCACACAGATGGCCGCGACCTCGCGCCACCAGATAATCTTCCGGCTGCCGCTATGCGCCATCCGCAAGACTATCTGGCGGCTTCGAACATTCACTCCTGACCTGGCACAGCCGGCTGTCTATTGCGCGGACGCGGTGCAAAGCACCAACAACAGCGTCGCGCAATACACAGCCAAAGCCCACGCTTCTTGGCCTCCGCACAGATGGCCGCGACCTCGCACCGCCAGATAATATTTCGGCTGCTGCGATGCAGCATCCGCAAGACTATCTGGCGGCTTCGATCATTCACTCCTGACCTGGCACAACCGGCTGTCTATTGCGCGGACGCGGTGCTAAAGCACCAACGACAGCGCCGCGCAATACACAGCCGAGCCCGGGCTGCTTTCAAAGCGGTGCGGCTTTGCCGCGGATCATTTATGCTTTGGCGGCGGGGTGGCTAGTATACTGACAAGTTGCACCCCGCCGCCAAAGGCCGGTAAAAAGGTCTCTCTGCGGCAGGCATCGGCAAGCGTCACGCCAGCCCGGCGCAGGAGCCCCGCTGGTTTCCGTTTATGGACCTAAATGGCAGCGGGGCACCTGCACCGCCAAAGGCTGCTTCGCAGGCCTGTCATGGCGCTTGCAGCTCAGCCTGCCTCCGTTCGGGCAGCTACCTGCGTTCTGCACAAATCCGCGCTCATGATACCTTTATTGTCGCTTTCATTCGCTCTGCTGCATTCCCTTGATCGTTATGAGCGCGGAATAGTGCAGCCCGCCCGCTGCCCCATGTAGGGCTCGCCGGCCATCCCCACTGCGGCTGCGCGCAGCGAGGATCCGTAGCGCTCACCTGCTACCCAGGATTCGCTTACGGCTCCTACGCTGCGCTTGCATAGTTCGGCCACCTACGTATTTATGATTAAGTTACTCCGGTGGCCTCCTATGGAGCTGGCAGCGGCCTCCTTCGTCAGCCTGCCTCTGCCAGCCCCTGGTGGGGGCTCGCAGCCGCCTGCGTTTCTCTCCGGCGGCTTACGGCGGCGAGCGCGCCTCCCACGCTTCAGCCCGGCAGGTTTGCCGGGCAAGGCTATGCTTCTTTTTTGCCGCAGGCGCTTTTACCGGATGGACTTTCTTCGCGTTGTTACTAATTTTATTAGTATTTTTGAAATCTTTGCCTTTGATTAAAAATTTATATCCTTGTGCTATGGAGTCAGCTACACCTCAAAATGAATTCACGACTAATATTTCCGGAAAGGTCAGAAATACCAACCTCCCAAGAAATAAGGCATTGTGGCCGTTATTTGAGGTTATAAGTAATGGGATCCATGCCATCGAAGAAAAGGGCAATACGAAGTCTGGCCAAATCCAAATTGACATCATTCGTAATGGAGATCAGGAAACATTACATGAAATGGAAAACGTGGAAGTTTCCCCAATACATTCGTTAATTGTGAAGGATAATGGCATCGGATTCAATGATCAAAACTATCAGTCTTTTCTAACCGCTGAATCAGAATATAAAATTGAAAAGGGTGCAAAAGGCATTGGGCGTTTTGTATGCCTAAAAGCATTCAGATCTGTAAAAATCGAAAGCATCTTTGCTACTGAAGGTAACAAAAAACAATCCCGTTCATTTGTCCTGCAATCTACAGGAAAAGGGATATTTGAATATAATTCAGCCGATAGTAAAGCTAGTTCAACGGGCACAATTGTTACATTAACTCACTTCCTTGAGGAATACCAACAACACGCTCCAAAAGCTCTCCGAGACCTGGGAGAAAAGATTATCGAGCATTTCCTTGTGTACTTTGTTTTAGAAAAATGTCCTTATATAAAACTTATTGACAATAATAACAAATCGATTCTTTTACAAGATTTATACGGATCGACTATAAAGTCAAAAATCATAAAAGATAGCGTAAAGATCGAACGGGAAATATTCGAAATACATCTCGTACGTCTCTACGATGCAAAGGGGACGCATAAGCTACATTACTGTGCAAATGACAGAGAAGTTTTTGATGAAAGCTTAACCAAATATATCTTGGATTTAGGCAAGCAAATCAAAGATGAAGACGGAAACGAATTTACTTATCAATGCTATGTGACCGGAAAATATTTAGACGCTAACGTTGACACAGAAAGGACCAACTTTACTTTTCCGACGGGCGATAGTGAGTCAGATGACGACGGCAAAAAGAAAGAGGAACTTTCGTTAAAAGAAGTGCGAAACGCAGTAATTGCTAAAATCGAGGAAATTCTTACAGATTATCTGAACAAAATAAGAGAAAGTAAATTCACAACTTACAAGACTCATATAAATGCATCTGCGCCCCAATTCAAACCGATCGTTAAATATAAACCCGAGTCTATAAAAAGACTACCTCCTAACTTGTCTGGCAACAAGCTTAACATAGAATTGTTTAAGCTACAATCCGAGCTGGAATTGGAAGTGAAAAAGATAGGAGAAGAAATTTTGGGGGATACTAAGTCAATAAATACAACTGATGAGTATATAACAAAGTACAATGACTATATTGAAAAGTTTAATGATATCGGCAAGTCGAATCTTGCTAACTACATTGTGCATCGTAAGGCAGTGATTGAACTTTTGGATTTATTCTTGGGTGCTGACGAAGAGGGCAAATATCAAACTGAGGATACAATACACCGAATATTCTTTCCTCTTAAAACTGAATCTGACGAAATAACTTATGAACAACAAAACTTATGGCTTATAGACGAAAGACTTTCGTATCATAATTATCTTTCTTCTGATAAGTCTTTTAAGGAAATGCCGATATTGGAGACTGTCGATAGCAAGGACAGACCAGATCTATTAATCTTTAACGACAGCTTTGCTTTTGTTAATGACGAAGCTCCTCATAACTCATTCGTTATTGTAGAGTTTAAACGTCCTGAACGACAGGATTATACTATTGCAACAGAAAAGAAAAATCCTGTCGACCAGGTCATCTCTTATATTCGGACGATAAGAGAAAATAAAGCTGTTGATCGTCGTGGTAAACTTATACAACTAGATAAAGAAAAAACTCCTTTCTACGCGTATATAATTTGTGATTTCAACGTCAACCTTGCTAAAGTTTTGGAAGACAGGAATTATAAGCGAACTCCTGACAATCTAGGATTCTTCTATTTCCATGAAACATATAATGCTTATATAGAGGTAATTTCTTATCAAAAACTTTTGAAAGATGCCAAGAGTCGAAACCGAATTTTATTTGAAAAGCTCGGGTTGCCGTATTAAGAGTCAAGCAGTATCAATTAATGTATTGTAAAAGTTTCAGTTGATTTTCGCTTCATCGAACAAGTTTCAACTAAACAACGGCAATGGTACAATTCGCAATTGACCTTTCTTTGAATGCCTGAACACATGCTCCGCTTCATGAAGCGCGGTCTTGTATTCATTTATCAAATTGTCTCGTCTAATAACCATTCCCTGCACTACGCGACCTGCATCAATATTCTGAAAATTATCTTCTGCCCAAAAGAACGTTAGCTTAGGCGTTGTCATCAAAATTTGAAACATCGTACTGTTCGATTCTTTCAGTATCCGCTTGGGATCATCGATAGTTGTAATCTTATTCATTGGTATAAATTTTAAGGTTGATCAGTTTCTTTACAAGATTAAAACATTGAAGAGAATATTACAAAGTGTTTACACCATCTGATTACTGCTATTTCATGGTTCCTTTTCCGCGACTTAAAAAAGAGTAAAGCAAGATAGCGCCGGCGCAAGCCTGGCTGCGCAGCATAAACACAAGGCCAGCGCACAAGGCTGTCATTTATACTGCCAGCCACGCGCCGGCGCTGGAAAGATGCTTTCTCTTTTTTCCCTTTTTCTCTTTTGGATAAAATTTATTGGAGTTCTGCTATGGGGAAATTCATTCGATGTTTGCGACTGCGAGTATCGTGGATGCGATCGTTTCTTCATTCACCTGCGCTAAAACGACTAAGACCTTTCAACCTGGCGCCAGGATCCAGGGCGCCAACCGAAGGCCACGCATACAATTGCGACGAAGGCAAAGCGACGAAACAAAATCGCCAGCACAAAACGGAATCCGTCCCGAAATCCTCCAATGGGCCGAACGAATGCCAACGCAACATTCGCGGTGAAAAGAATAAACCATCCCGCAAGATAGCACCGGCACAAAACACACGCTGCGCAGCATAAACACAGAACCCACGCACAAGGCCATCATTTATACTGCTTCGCGTGGTGCCGGTGCTGGGCGACGGCGGGTTATTTATTCTTTCACCTTAAATCATTGCTTATGTCTATTCGTCGTCCACATTGTCGCTTTCTTGGCCGGTATTCCATTTTTCGTGCTGGCTTTATTGTGTTCCGTCTTTATGCTTTGCCTTCGGGTAAGTTTATGCACGTGTCTGGCGGGTTCATGGCTATCACAGCATCCCTTGCGCCGCCACTGTAAGGCATAAAAAAAACAGCCCTGAAATTTCAAGGCTGTTTTACTCTGATGCCACCACAACAACAGAGATATGTTAATCAGCGGATCACTCTCCTTCAACGGCCGTCTGGCTAACGGCGCTTGCCACTCCACCTGCGACAGCCAGGTAACCGGCTATCTTAACGATAATCGCAGGCAGAGCAACCGGCGCGGCCGCGATCGCCGTGGATATCGTGGCCAGCACAAGGCCAATATTCCGCAACGATTTGAAAAACCGTGGTGTGGGCTCCTTTGCCCGTTTGATGATTTCGTTCATGTCAGTAGGCTTTAAGTGGTCAAAAAATAGGATCAGCTCCTTTGGCTCTTATCAGGGATCGGTTGCCCGTTCTTCGGGTTCATCCCACAAGATGGTGGAAACCGGGGGCCAGTCGGATATTCGTCCCTGGTCAGGAAAGAGCGTAGAAAAAGCTTTGATGTTCGATTTCATTTTACAGGTTTGAGGTGATCACTGCGGATCTGCCATGATCATTCCTGGATCAAACAGAATCGCAGTCAATAAGGTTTCGCGGATAAGTGCCTGGAATTAACTGAGGCCTAAGGATGGCCAGCTATCCTGCTCGAGGAACACGTACGGGTCCAGCCAGCTTACGCAGCGTTGATTAATGGGAGCAGCACTCACTCCAATGTGTTTTTGGATTGCTTGTTTCATACGCATGATTTTTATGATGAAAAAAGAGATTACACACCTGAAATCGCCACCAACGATAGCGCATTAAATGATCCGTTTCTCAGCGGATACATCTGCGCATTCACCTGCTGGTAGAACTCAATACCCAGCATCAGGAACAAGGGATGCGCGCTGTTTGCAGTCACCACATTCACCAGGTCGATCACTGCCGTGAGGTTGGCGTCCCATGGCAATACCGCGGTCTCGCTATTGGCGGACACGAACACCTCATTCTCGAAATCAATTTCTGCGCCCGCAGAAACGATCTTGAAATGGGTTGTACCACCTGGTGCTGCGATCATATTCAGCGGCACAAAGGGTGCAATATTTATCGACAGTGAACCGGTCGCACGGTCGATCACCGGAGTGAAAGGTGCGTAAATGGTCGTGCCGAGTTTGCCGTTGATGTTAAAGTCAAAACCGGCCAGCAGTTCGGCCTCACCATCGATCACATTGCGAAGGCCGCGGGGATTTACCGCGTCTTCCTGGAGCACCCGGACCATTTCCTTTGTCAGCCGGCTTACCATCCGCGGATCTGAAGCGTTCTGCAGCAGGCCGCGGATAGCATTCCGCAGGAGCTTGCCGGCTTTGCCGGCACGGCCAAACTCCGAACCATTCTCACGTGTGCGCTGGAAGGCCGGATCGTTGGCGATCCTTGCCGCCGGCACACCGCCTTTTTCCCTCGCCAAATACCCGTCTTTCGATTTGTAGAAGGTAATATCACCGATAGTACCGTCCAACTTCACAATTCCTTTCTGCCGTGCCATAACAACCTGTTTTACTTTTCACAATTCTGCTAACCCACCGTACAGCTTACAGCTGATACATTCGTTATTTTTGCAACTACAGCACAATTTTAGAATGAACTCTAAAAACAAAAAAGCGGCCGTTCCGAACGTGCAGGATTATGCAGCAAACGATCCCCAATCGCATAGTCATTTATGCGAAAGACATTATGAATATCACCGGCCGCAAAGAGCGCGCGGCCCGGGCGCTGCTGGCTGCGATCAAGAAGAGGTTTAAGAAGAAAAAGGGAGAGTTTGTGTCGGTGGATGAATTTTGTGAGTTTACGGGGTTGAAGAAGGAGAGTGTGAGGGAGTTCCTGGTGGGGTGAATTACACCAGCGCTTTATCCTAAGTATGGATAAAGCATAATTTCGAAGTTTTCAACGCATAATTGTTACTTTCATTTAACGGCACTTTCAGCTTTTTTGCCATTTATTTGAGCCTTCACCATTCGGAGAAGTGCTCCAGAGTATCCGTTAATTCTTCAGCTTCCAAAATCTATAGTACCCATGCACCTGGCCGCGGCAGGGTGCGATGATAATGTTCACTATTTTTCCTTGTTCACGGGCAATGAACAGTAGAAAATAATGAACAGATTGAAAATGTCGGAGCTTAAAATTGGAAATGTTCGATTCTGGCCAGTAATAAAATTTATTGCTGGCCAGAATTTCGTCTCAACTGTCCTGATGTATACTAAGCCTCAAGCTCAGTGGCCTAAATATTCAGTATTATGTCGGCCAGTATACAACTGCATTAATATCAGTCACTTGCGTTTTTGTAAATAAAAACTCGTGCTGATTAATGTAATCTTAAGCATACGCTCGTGCTGATTAGTGTGTTTTGTTACATAAACTTGTACCAATAATGTGATTGCCGAGTATAAAAAGAAGTTTCTGGAGAGGGCAGATATCAAAGTCGGAAGCATGACAAAAATAGTTTGGTCGGCATTTTGATTGATTTTCACTCTTTTTAAGAATTATCGATAAGAATCTTGAATCAATATTCAATCGACAAAAGTCACATATTTTTAAATATTTGTGACTTTTGATAATTTAAGGTTTCACAATATTTATTACAAATTCTTACAGAAAAACTTATTGAAGTTCTTACCCTTGCCAAAGTCCACCAACTTCCATACAAACAAGATGAGAACCGCAGAGAAGGCCATAGCCAACGCATCGCCTCGCTATTAAATTAATCAATAACTTGGATAAGAATGAACAAGCCAAATCGGCTTTATATCTACAATGTTTGCGTACGAGGCGTTTCGATTTTTATCTATAGATTCATTCTATGAGATGTCAGGAAAATCTATGAGTTTTAAAAGTTATTAGAAAACTTCTTCACGCAAGAGGTATCCACTCACAGATCCTTTCGTGATAAGGTAATTGAGCAACACCAGCACCTTTTCGCGGAGCATTCGGTTCGCTTTGATCTGTGTCCGGTTTAGGTATACAAAACGCCGGGCGATATGATTAAGGTAATAAATGGTATTGGGGTGTACTTCGCCGTTATACAAACTTTCATGCCGGGAGAGCATATCGGAAATCCAGTGCAGCCCTTCGTTCAGATAACCCGATCCTTCATCATTAAGTAATTTGGAAACAGAGTACAACACTTCCGGGTGATTACCGGCTTCATCGCATACGGTCTTAAAAAAAGTACTATTAACCGGCTTGAGAGTATGCCATTCTTTTGTACCGTTGATGCCGAATTGCAGAGCCAGTAGGTAATTGCGGATGACCGTTGTCTGGTGACGATGGCAGCCCTGTTGAACAGTTTCACGAAAACTTGGATAAAGCCCCTTCCATACGATCCAGAATTGTTCGTAATGTTGTATTCTGTCTTGCTCGTATACCAGGCTGGAAAGGAAGTTCGCCATTGAATCACTGGAAATAAAAGTACGTATCAAGGGTTGTAACCATTCAGTAATTTTATTGACTTTCCTTTGTAACAGAAACCGCGCGTATTTCTGGAAATAACGGTATTTAAGCCGGTAATCCGTTCTTTCATCATTGCTATTTCTATCGATCAACAAGGTGCTGGTAAATTTTTCAAGTGTCTTACGAATGAACGCAAGCTGAACGCGATCTTCGGTATCATCAGGGATAGATTGAAAGATGAGATCAGCAACCTGTATATTCAGTTTATCAAAGGGGATTTGTTTTAAATAGGATAAAGTCGGTTTCACGGTCTCAAAACGTTTTTGATTCGCTTTGGAGGCTAAGAACTTCTGAATAGCCTGGAGCCTTGTGATTTTCCTTACATGTAATTTCCGGTAGTCAGTAACCTTGTCAAGGTGGGGTTTTACCGTCAGGTACGATAGCAGTATCTCGTTGGCTAACCGGGGATGACAGTAAGAAAGGGTAAAGCGTATCGCTTCCCCGGCGTAATCACACACTCGTTTGTAGTCCCCGATTGGATAAGGATCGAAGAGAATACAAAGCAGGATGAAAGCATAGTTGCTTTTTTCTTTGGGAAAAATGTTCATGAGATGAGGCAGCGCGCGGACAGCAACTTCGACACCATCAGCAATCTGGTACTGGTATCCTTCGTTGAGCGGCAAAGAGGCGAATTGGAGGATAATATCTCTACAAAACATCCGGTCAGCTTTAGAAAGGTCTTTGCCATGTTCTTTCACAACTGCGGCACAGACGTAGGGTGGTATAGCCTCATCCGAAGATGGAAGTGGCCGGGTACCTTTATTAAGTTCGTCAATCAGCTGGCGTGTTTCTGCCAGCACTGCATCCGGCTTACCTTCATATTGCGGGTATTCTTTTTCTGCATGGCGATGGTCGAACTTGCGAAGTGACCACATTTTAAGCGACGTATATTTGTATTGTTCATCAAATTGCCGTGCCCCTTCCTCGCTAAATTGTCGCAGATCAGGCGCGAGTTTTGGGTTGAACCGGATAAGTGTATGTTCCCCCACAGATTCTGCGGTAGCAGACATGGTCCTGCTATCAATACGAGCAAGGAATAAACGCAGAACCTTATTTTTATCCGTCTCCGGGTCTTTGCCTGCAAGGGAAGCATGCATCTCATCTATAATAGCATGAATCGCTGCCCGGCGGTTCTGGTATTCTTTTTCACTGACACCATCTGTACGGAAAAACTGGGATTCGCGGATAAACGATTCGAGAGTCCTGTTTCGGTGCGGCTCTTCAAAAGTGGCCAAGCGTTCCTTTTCAAAGGCGCGGTATCTTACATCCATTCCTGCCCAGATCGATATAATACTCTTTGCTTCACTTTCCCTTGTGAGACGGATGTTATCCTGCTGGAAGAATGGAAAATTGCGAAACAAGAGCAAAGCGATTTCAAATAACTTGTGCGGGTAAGCCAGCACCACGCTGCTGACAACGGCGGTAATGGAAGCCGAGTGTGTTTGTTTCAACAGGTGCTTAAGCCAGTCTATCACAGTTTTGTCATCACCGGCTTTTGCCATATTCATCAGGTGCTTCTCCAATGCCATGTGCATGGACTGGAGAAGGTATGGCGTAACTGGAGAACCCGAACCGCGAAACATGCACCAGAGACTATTGCTGATCCATTGTCTATTTGTATCGCCATCAATCTTCACCTCTATTTCTTCCACCGTATTCCCATACTCGGACTTCGAGTAAGCGTTCACCGCCCGGTTCGTAAAATCCAAGATAAACTGGATCGTATCTTGTAAAGCGAATTGTAACAAATAATAGATGGGAGTTTGCAAGGCGCTGGCAGGATGATAGCTCATGTGTGCATTATCACGGATAGAGTAATATTTTTCTACTCCAATACTACCTCCGAAAGGATGACGTTCTTTCGGAGGTTGATACCAGCTCTGATCGGCAAGCCGTATAGTAAGTTGAGGCAATGCAATAATGAAATGAATAGCCTTATCGTTATCACTGAGAATGGTGTCCCGCAAACTGCCAAATGAGTCGCGTCGATTGTACTTTCCCGCGAGCAGCTTTTCTACGATTTCATTAAGCTCTACCCTTAATTCCCGCGCAGCACCCAAAATCGTTTCCATCAATTTCTCCTTGTTATCCGATCCATAATACACGCCATCGTTTAATTCAGCTTCTTTGTAAAAATGAAGCGAAAACAAGCCAACGACTCTTGTAACCGGTCCTGTATGATTTTCGCTGATCCAATCACCCAGCATCGGCAGTATAATGCTGAGATCCTCCCGTTCAATCTTTTCAATATGTTGATGCAGGAATTGTATTACCACTTCCCAACCCTTCCCCTTTGGCTTGGTAAATACTATCGTTGGACTGAGATTCCCATTAGTTATCCGCATCAGCAGTTGCATATTCTCATCCACTTCTTTACACGCGGTGCGAAGCAGGAAGATGATCAGTTTGACGTAGTGTTTATCATTTTCAAGAAGTGTTGCTTCGAATTGTTTGAAGAACCAGTCGCAGTGATCGGCAAGCAAAATGCTGACCAGCAGCTCATCTTTCCAGTAGGATGGGATGTCCTTGCCTCTAAAGGCATTTTCTATAAAAGCGCGGAGCAGCGGATCTTCCTGCAATAGTTTGCTTGATAACCAGGAACGAAACGCTCGGCGCATTGGCAGCGCTGGTCCGAGCTCATTGAAAAAATCAGCGGTATTGGAGAATTGCGAGAACTCTTTTTCGATCAGTTTCTCGAGTGCCCATTCCTCGTAAATATCATGTGTGATAAAATGTCCGCCCTGCGCAGATTCGTATTGGATGATCTCATCGCGTTCCAGTTGAGACAGCACTTCACCGGTACAGGGCAGGGCAGTCAGGAAAAAATTCCCGGTATCACAACGGAGCCTTGCGATCTGCAGAAAACACTTCTCCCGTTCCAGGTGAATATTGTTCTTCTTCACTTTGGAATTTTGGATACGCTTCTGCCAGAGCTGGTCACGAAATTTGGCATAATCCACTTCCGGCTGCGAAGCCGAATATTGGCCAAGATATTCTTGCAGGTAAAACAAATTTCGGATCAATGACCGGAGTTTGGGATCGCCCGGCAGTTTGAACTGGTAATTGGCTGCGAGCCTTTCCAGTTCGGGGTCTGACAAATTCTCTAATGCGATGGTAAAAAAAGGCAAGCGATATATTTCCAGCATTTGAAAACGCAGGTCATCCAAATAACTATTGCGTGTGGTGAAAATGATCTTCCAGTCACTGGCAATCAATGCGGAGAGAAATTCAATAAAGATATCCTGGTTGTCCAAATCCGCCAATTTTTCGGCAGAGTCAATGACAAAGGTTCGGGTGCTTTCTTCTTTGTGAGCGTCAATAAAGTCCGTCAATCCGAACGCCCCGAAATCCTGAAGGATTTCTGCAACACTGGCGCGATTGAACTCGGCCGCTTTCATTATATAGAGCGGGTGGGAGGCAGACCAGATATCTTTGATCATTGCTGTTTTGCCACTTCCCCCATCACCAGAAAGTATGATGACTTTAGATGGATGATCTTTCAGGGCAGCAGCAACTTTGCTACGATCTATCTTTAATTGCTTTCCCGCATACTGGATATCGTTATGGATCGGGAATAATATTGTTTCGGAGTGGCGTGTTATGGCATCAAGGAGCTCGACGATGCCTTTGCCCATGTTGAAATAAAAGTCTAACAGATATTTATTTTCCGGAACAGAAAGCTGCTTTTCAAAATGACTGTCGACCCGCCAGTCAATTGTTACCTTTAGTTGTGCAGCCGCTTTATTGATCTCTTGCAAGTACGATGGTTTCTTTTTGTTTTTAGCGCTGCTTTCCGACAGTTCCTGGTTGGTATAGATCAATATTTTTTTCAGACTAGGATTTTTTCGCTTTGCTTTTTTTAGCGAATCGATAATATCATTTTTGTTTGCTGACAGTTTAGTTTCATAAAACTTTGCTTGGAACCCGGTGGAAATACCGTTGTGATCGATCGGTTCGGTTTCGATACCCGTCTGGTTTTTAAAACGAAAAATTCCTTGGACAATACCGTGTTCGTAGCAAAACAGCATATATGCCAGCGATTCGAACGAAGCTTGTTCGCGCTGATGAAACTTTGTTTTGAATATGTTCCAGTTCAGTGCCGTCATTTGAACAGGTCCTCCATGGTAACTTCAGAAACAATGCGGCCGGTGTAATAAATATTCTGCTTCGTTCCGTAGGTGGTGATCATGGTTGGAAAGATCGTTTTCCTCGTTTTTGTTTGATCCTTGAATACCTGCACTTTGCTATCCAGTTCACCCGCGTACTTCTTTTCAATGGTGAATTCACCTGTCGAGAACTTCATTTCGCAAAGGTTGATGCAGTGGTCAGCACGGTCAAGCAGCAGATCCACTTGCACCCCTTTTTCACCTTTTTTAGGGACGTAACGCCAGCCCGATGCTTCGGTATATACTCCGGCAATTCCCAACGCATCTTTGATAGCATCCATATGTTTCAGGCATACCGATTCAAAAGCAAATCCGCTCCAGCTGGTATAGGATTGTGTTTGCGAAAGACGAATCCAGGTTCCCGCGCCGGTAGCCCGGGCTCCCTCAATGAATTTTAGGTAGAACAGGCTATACTCATCGGACAATTTATAAATGGCATCTCTCACTGTACGGTTAAAGGGTATATACTGGGTGATGAAACCTGATTGTTCCAGTTCGTCAAAGAGTTCTGTGGTCCATCCACCGGTGGTAAAACCACAAGCGTCGATGATCTCCGCCCGGGTCATACCTTTGGCTTTTTGAGAAAGAGCCCTGACAACAGCTTCGTGATTTTCTGCATGCGCAAACAAGGATTTATAGAGATCATCAAATTCAGTTTTGAGCATACCATTTGTAGTGAAACACAGTCTATCGACAGACTGCGCGGCGCTTTCCCCCTTTTTAATTTGCTTTAAATATTGCGGAATGCCGCCCATCGCCATATAGAGTTGCAGGACTTGATATCGATCTAACTTTACACCTTGATGGTGGAGAAAATGCTCCGTTTCGGCAAGGGTAAAAGGCAAAAGACGGATGCGTTGGGTCACACGGTTATGTAGTCCGCCACGATCATTGATAATATTGCGAATGATCCAGGACGCGGCAGATCCGCAGATAACTACTTTGATAACAGGATGCCGGGACGCCCAGGTATTCCACCAATGTCCAAAGGCTTGTAGAAACCCCGACTTCGGGGTGCACAGCCAAGGGAGCTCATCAAAGATGATCACCACTGGTTCCTTTTTAAGCAGGGTTTTCAGGTGGTTACTTAACAGACTGAATGCGTCAATCCAGTTGCCAGGATCAGCGGGCGGCACAGGAATAGCCATGGAGGCCTGAAGGGCGAGACTGAAATTGTGTAACTGAGCTTTCAGATTTGCTTCGTGCACACCGGTCAGCTCAAACTTGATATGTTTTTCATAATAATTACGGATCAGGAACGTTTTTCCAATCCGCCTTCTTCCGTAAACAGCTATCAGTTCTGCATCCTTGGATCGTAAAGCACCATTGAGTATTTTTTTTTCTTCGTTCCGTCCGATAATAGTTTCCATTCGTAATTTTTATAATGCTCCACAAATATACAATTTTGACCGCTTGTGGAGGAATATAAAAATTTATACTACTCCACAAATCAGTAAAAAAATGATATGAAGTATTATTACGTAATTCTTTAATCCATATAAATAGCTATCTGTCTATCATCCGCTGCGATCAACATCAGGGCCGGTAGACCCGCCGTCTCCATTTTTCCTTTCAATTCACTGTAAAGTACCGCATCATCCTCACTCATGACAGGAGGAAAATCCTCGGGATGCGAATGCCACTCGCCAGCGTACCGGAGATGATCTGCTGTTTTATTCTGAATACTTTCCATGATGGATTGCAAACCATCGATACCACGGACATAACTTGTAGAAGTTTCTTCGCTATCGCGTGGTGATAAAACAGTATCGACGAGGTAAATGATCTTACGATGAAAATCATGACCGCCGATCAGGATGCCGCCCGTTTCATTAGGAAGCTTGGCCAGACGGGCTTGGCTGATTTTATCAACCAGGTAATCATCTAAATAGACTTTCCACTGTCCAACTTCTATAATTTTAAAATCAACAACAGGTACATCGATACGTTCAACCGAAAGGTCCTCACGGGAATGCCAAACCGATATTAGTGGCTCATCCGTACCGGTGTATTTCCGGAACTGCGCGGCCCCGATAGCAGCATGCAGGGCTACTAGGTGTTGCGGGATACGGCTGGTGATGTCACGACAGGACATGGCGTAACGCACGCGGTCTAAACTGTGCAGGTGCTCGGACAGGGCTTCATGCGATAACAGCGTACGGTAATATTGGTATTCGAGTACATCTAACGGATAATGTCTTTCTTTATCTTCTCCGAGGGCAACGAGGTCGGTACCTTTCGGGTTCAGGAATAAGGAAATTCGTTTTGCGGTCAGGTCATCTCGTTGCGCAAGATCGCGCGCGACGGGAACGGAGGCCGAACAATCCAGTATCACTTCCGCTTTCCCGAGAGCTTCATCCAATTTTGGCTTGTCTCCAGGAGACAGGTAATTGTCAAAAATGCCCCCTGCGATAGCGCCGTCCTGGAAATTACTGTTCACAACATTCGCCATCATCAAGCTCTTGGGGCAGCCGAGAAAACGCTGATCTAAATAATGCCGGACAGTATTATGGGGCAGCAGGATGTCATCATCCACCAGTGTCCACCGGCCAAATCCGGTCTTAACGGCGTTCACAACCAGCTGCGATCCCAAAGCCCCAGCACCGATCTGGAGAATAGCGGGTCCTTCCTGTAGGGGTTCCTGCGAGGAAAGAAACTGAGCCATTCCATGGGTCAGGGTCAAATGCGGCACTATCACCCAAACCGGAATCGACATTAATGCTTCATCTGATGCGGGTGCTGGAAATAACACATGGCCCAAACCTGCAGGACCTTTTTCCGCTATATTAAGGGCAAGAACAATCTCCTCGTTATTATACCCAAGAATAAAAGCATAATAATCCAGCCCGTTTACGGTCTTTGCCGCATTGGTCTTGGGAAGTGCCACCAAAACGAGTAGCCGTTTTTTAAGAGTGGAAGGATCAGTGGCAACCGGGCTAAAAAATTTCTTTAGTTCTTCGACCAGATCAATGCCTGCCTTTTTCAAAAACCGGGTCAAATCCTGTACATGATTGGGAGAATGGTCAATGATGCCATGTTCCTGTGGTTTGCCATCAATGATTAATACCTGGAACTCGTCATGCCCCTCCTTTTCTCTTCGAAGAGCGATAAAATTCTCTGAGTTTCTCTGCTTGCTGATAGGACGAAGGCTCAAAGACTCGCCTTGCTGTACGTCGGAAGGAAGGATAAGCTGGCCATAAAACTGTAGCAGCAATGGTTCGAGCGGTTGATCTTCCTGGTGAAGCGTATTGTCAGCTGTTCTGGCCAGCCAGTAGCGAATATCCTCGATGAATTTAATGGGACGCCAATTCAACTTCAGGTTATCCCAGGACAGATTGTAAATACAAAGGCAGGCGGGTTTTTCAAACGGCATGCTAATCCGGTGCATGACACGCGGAAAGTTGCCGCGAAGCGCAAACACCAGGGGGACCATACGATCATCCACGGGAAACAGGATGGCTAATCGCTCGGTATAACGGATGTCATTCACGGGGCGTTGACCCACATCAATATCCGTTTCATAGATCACTATCTCATCTCCGCGGGAGAAGAACGGCAATAAATTATCCGTCACGACCTGGCATTCAATGAGGTGGCTATGACCCGCGGTGGATAGGGAGGCCACAAGCGCTTTCGCCCTATCCACCTGGAGATCCCTCACAAAAGCATGGGTCGTAGGAAGACCTGGTATCGATTCAAATCCTTCATCCATTATCCTGCTCTTGACGGTTTTTCCTTGTATACAAATGGTGCTGCCGCTGCAGCGGGCGTAACCAGCTTCAGTCCCGAGATAGAATCGATCTCGAAGGTCATCGGCTTGGGATCATTTTGCGTTGGATGATCCATTGTCACTTTGAACTTTCCTTCTTTCAGGTTCGCGACACTGCGGTAATAGGCAGCAGCCTGACGGTGCGGTGGTTGAACCGTATCTTCCTGCGGAATGCTGCAGCTCGGTGAAATAATCCAGCAACGATTGTTCCCCATGGTTTCGAACAACCATTTCACGTTCGCGGTAGGCTCGGTCATGTTCCTTCCTTTTTCCGGGGACAATGCTAGGTAACTGCAGTGATGCGAAATATGGAACAAATCCCAGCGCAGGCGTTCGTCCCGTTTGAAATGGCGGGTAACCGTTACAATATCATCCCAGGCATCGCTGTTCAGATCCGACCCTAGCAACATTTTTGTGGTGTAGGTATCGTTGAAAACCGCCTGCAACACGATTGCTTCATTGTTGCGGTTGATGTCGGTGGAATCGCTGTAAAAAGGCGAGTGAACAAAAAACTCAACTCCTTGGTTTCCCAGTGTAAATCCGGGTGCCAGCGTGCCGGCATCAACAATCAGGTGCTCGATATCAGCGAAACAGATATCATTCTGCTGGTCACACCAGTCTTTGAAGATCTTTTTACGCGAAAAGACCCTGATCCCTTTCTTTTGCCTGAGGCGATAACGCGCTTCCGCACGAAGGACTTTTGCATCCTCTTCATCGAGGCATGTTTCGACAAGAACGTTGGCAGGCACCCATAATTCTTTAATTTTCTTCCGGCCAGGGCCCTGATACTTGGAAGCATGCTCAAGATAAAAGTATTCTGACATACCATAATAGTGATCTTTATCCAGGTGCGTAAAACAACCTACTTCGATATCACCATCGATCATTTTGTTAAGTACTGCGGGAAGATCGATGCGTGTGTCGTTCCTATCATCCTCGCAATGCATATTGGCATAATCAAACAGGATGTCCATACCGTTGGCCAGTTTGATCAATGTGGTATCAGCGTTACCGATCGGGAAAAAACTGATATAGTGTTTCATGTCATTTAGGTTTTTTTGAATTAGAAATGGAGCCGAACAGTAATAGGAAAAGTTGAAATGCGACCAGGCCTTTCACGAGGTCCACCTGTTTGCTGGCCGCTTTGCCAGTTTGGACAAACTCGGCATAGTGTTCACAGTTGAAGTCAATCAGATCATACGACGCACCGAGCAGGCTGAGCGCGCGGCTAACAGCGATTTCCCTTTCCAAGTAATTGCCTTGAAAGGATTGCACTTGCATCTTCTTGCGGGATCGGAAAAAATCGCTGGCCTTCACCAGCCGGACACCTTTGAACTTATAGTTCTCGGCAATCCACTCTACACCTTGGGCGTCCCCACCCAAATAAATGGAATGATGCTTGGAGAGCCCGGTCTGGAAAATGGGCTCGATGAGACGGTCTGCGGGTTGCAGTCCGTACAAACGTGAATAGTACATAATATTCTCTTTTACAAGCTGTTGATCTTTATTTTAAACAGCGGGTAAACAATCGCCTGCTTTCAGCATGAGCTGCGGATGAGCATTGGAGCCGGCAAGCTTGTAAAGAGGATTGTTGGGTTGGTAGGAATTTTGCACATTCTTAAGTGCCAAAAGATGGGTGTTGCTTTGTGTTAAAACAACACCTACTTTTACGGCGTAATAAACAACAACAATGAAAAAGTAAGCTTGCATTACTTTTTCTGGAGCCTTGAAAGTCCTCGATAAACTTTCAGGGCTTCTCTTTTTATCAAAACTGATAAGAACTGAATCGTTGTACCGGGAGAAGCAATCTGCCAAACTGTCTTAACAACCCTTTAACAAAACGATTCCCTTTTGTTTCCGATACTCAGCCATCGTCATCCGGGGCAGCTTGCTGCCCTTTCCAATGACCTCTAGTATAAACTCGTCTGCCTCTTCCTCGCTCATGATATCTGTCACTATTGCCTCATGCAACAAGTCCATTGTGGTATAGTATACTATTCCGTTTTGCTGGCAGTAGTTGGCGATCTGAGTGATATTACTACTGGCCACGTAATCCTTACTGAAACGGGCGACCGCCAAACATGCAGCCTCACCATCATCCATTTGCTTCCGGAGTGCGAAATACTCCCTAACAATATTCTCATCGGTGGGCATTGGAAGCACCGGCACTCCGGCAGAAGCCAGGAATACGCCTACCGCAAGCGCATTGCTGTTTCGCTTCAACAACTCTGTCTTTATTTTATCCAGCATCACGAACCGGCCTGGGAATATCCGGGGCAATTCAAGTATCTTTCCTCCCTTCAAGAAGTGAATGAACACGTCGCAGTCGAGCAATATTTTTGGTTCACCATTCGGCATCGTCTCCTTCGTTTTTTTCATCAATGTTCACTCCGATATCCATCATCAGGTTGAAATAATGGCTCTCCGAGATCTTTTCCTCCTCGAACAACCGCTTACAGATAATAGCGTAATCGCCGATCACCTGGTAGTCGGATCCGCTTTCATATAACCGCGGGCTGTACCCCAATTCAATCGCACTTTGCCGGATACCTGTCCGGTACCTCGCCGCATAAACTTCATAATCGATCAACCCCAACTTGGAAAGCCGCACGAGCAACGCGCTACGGGAAACGCCGAACAACTGCTCTAGGCGGACGACAGTAGGCAAGCTAATCCGGCCTCCGCGGGCCAGCTCTTCTTCCGGTATCCAAGCCAGGATGCCGGCTTTCGGCATTAACAAAAGACTACTGAACACATCAGCGTTATATTCCTCCCGGTCTTTGCGGTCGAAACGTCCTGCCTTGCACAGCATAAAACTGAAATCATCCTGTTCGAAAAGGTGATACAATTCGTGACCGATTGTAAAATGCTGTCGCGCCTTGATCTGGCTGCTGTTAACCAAGATGAATTTGTATTCACCGGTCTTTAACGCCATACCCGAAAATTCTGGTGTCATCTCCCGGAAGTGGGTAATAACATTAAGCTCATCGAGTACTTTGTACAGATCGATGGGATCAGCATTGCTGATTCCTAACTTGTCGCGAAACTTGTTCGCTCTTGCTTCCAATATGGTCTCATTGACGAGTGCCATCCAACTTTTTGATCTTTAAATAGTTTTTAACAATCTTTCCAAATGCTGCAATCTGTTCAAGGTCTGCAGCTTCAATTTCATCCTTCCGGAACGCAAACGCCACCTGGGCGGCCGCTTCCTCCGATGTCTCAGCGAAAAATGCATCGGGCTCGACGCAAAATAAGTTGCTGAGTTTCTCCATAACCTCTACCGGTAATTCTCTTTCACCTGTTTCATACATACTGACCAGTTCTCTTGAAACTCCCAGAAACTCCGCCACGTTCTCCTGCACATACCCGAACTTTTCCCTGAGCGACTTCATAATGAAACCAGTGCTCGGCATAATTAATTTTGTTTTAGATTTTAGAATGGTTGTAAACTCAAATGCTGTTACAAAAATATGGAAATATTTAAAAAGGCGGCAAAATGTAACACAAACTAGCAAGAATATAATTTTAATATATTGATTTTCAATATAAATATTTTTTTTGCGGCTGAATTATTGAATTGGCAATGGCTGTCAGGATCATTTTGAGGTTTGGCGCCGAGGATCTTTCCAGGGCCTTTTTACTTAATTAAAGCGCCTTGGAAAGCCATCAACAATAGTTGCGCTGACAGGAATTTCATTGACAAGAACAGGAAGTAGTGTGTTCTGGACTTTAAGCGGAAGTATTGGATTAATTCAATCCGACACGATCGTTGGAAAATAGTTCTTCGAGCAGTGAACTCAGGAGGCTTGACTCGATCTCATTGGGATTAGAGATTGATTGCTTTTGATAAATAATATTGTACCTGATAGTTCTTAGTTATCTGAACAACGGTCACACATTCTTTATTTTGGACTTTCAATACCAAGGAACTGTAGTACGATATCCCCGACCTTCTCTTCAGTAGAAGTCCATTTCTCGGTATTCGTTTTGTCCCAAATTTTAGTTATTCCTTTGTTATTCTTCTTAGTCAACGTATAGTCAGCGAGAGTCGCTACATTACAAAGTGCCTCTACCGCAGAATAAATGATACTGGTTTGAATATGCTCGAGATAATCGAAAAATTACGGTAGATCCATATCTTTAACTTGATCACTTCCCGGTGACCGATCCTTCCCCTAATAACAGTATGGTGAATCTTCGAAGCCTGCTCATACTACTTCCGGCTTCTATCATAAAATAACGTAACAGCGTTGGGAGTTGAAAAAAAACGGTGCAACCATTGATCTTGAATGTCAATAGTTGTTAAATATGGAGAGCTATATTTCCGCTTTTTCCAAGAAAGCAAGAAGCCGTACTAGTCGGTAATTGACCAATGGGATAACCTTAAATACTCTCGTCTTGCTTTTCACTACTCATTTTCGATCTTATTGCTTCTTCTGCAACGAAAATTGTAAAGCGCCCTACGCTTTTGGCTTTTCTATAGATATTCTAACGTATCGTTGAGCAACACTTTAGCAATGGCGTCGTATTCTCACTCGCCACATCGTTATAGAAATAATCTTTCTCGCCACGCGACACTAACGCCTTAATCATTGCCTCTTAGTTTCGCATTGGTTAAATCGGATTTGCCGGCCCCCAGCCCATCGTTGGAAAAATGTCTTTGTTCGTCGTGTAACGGAGTCCGCCCCTGTTTAGATGAGTGCTGTAAACCTTACAATTTGGAAGGTTGCGCTTGATACAGTTTACTACAGCCCTTCGGGGGTGCTTATTATTGCCTTCCGCAGATACCATAAATGATGCCGGTTGGAATTTTTTGATCCATCTGGCGCTAACATTTCTCCGACTGCCGTGATGTGGCAATTGCACCATTTCTACGTTTGTGGGATCAAAATAAGACTCCATATAGTCGAAGGATGCTACACCTGCATCAGCAGTAAGAATATACTTTTTTCCTTTGCTATCGGTTAATTGAATAACAGTGCTGGTAAGGTTCTCCGGAGTAGTGTCGTCCGATTCATCGACAATTTCGCAAGGTTTAATATCATCTTGTGAAATATCTATCGGCCCCGCCTTCACCGAAAAGTCTTTAGCTTTCAATAATTCCTCGTCCGCGAAATACTGAACTTGGTTTACGTAAAAATCTTCGGAAGGCATCAATATCTGGAACTGTCCATTCCAAAAATTAATATTACTATACGCGTTATATCTCTTCAAATTATACTTTCGACAAAATCCGTTTAATTTCTCGACCTGTTCAAACTCCTTGTATAAATGTGTAATATCCGGATCAACACCTTTCGTATAATCTCTATAAAGTCTATCCTTGTGCTCTTTTGTGATACACTCAACCGGATCATTATAGATGGCAAAGCTCATCGTCTCGCCAATTTTTTCAACTATCTCCAAGAGACCATCAATATGATCCTCATGCGGGTGACTATTAATAAACCCGATCGCTCGCTGCGGTTGGAGGTTAGGCTCTATCCATTTTTTATAATGATCTACAATACTCTGACCGCAACCTGTATTACCGCCATCCAGGAAAAAGACATAGTCAGCGACATTGGGTTCTCTCGCCCAAATGATGATAGCATCGCCATCACCTACATAGATAAAGTCAATTAAAAAATCCATTTCTATCCTTTTACGATGTATTCTAGATATAAATTGTTGGCGTCTCGTTTATAACACTCCTTGAAAAGCTTTGCTTCTTTGGCACTCATCTTTTTTTGAACCTCTTTTAATTTTCCAGGTAATGGCTCGTTTCCTTTGAAATCAAAAAATAGGTCAGTATCCTTAGAGATCATGACCCTGCCTTTTGTCCTGGTCAACAACTCCTGGAGCATTTCACGGTTAGGCATCGTATTCTTCCAGGCTGGCGCTATCGCGTCATAGTTCAGGGTGGCCATGGCGGCGAGATCCTTATGCGTCATCATGTTCAAGCCAAGTCGCTGTGCTGTTCCATTATGGCTCATGTGATGTGCGACTTTATAGAACACAGTACGCCGAAGCAGATCTTCCGTAAAATGAATGCTCGCTGTCTCATTCTGGACACCCTGCCAATTGATCTTATGCCAACTCGCCCAGCTGCCGTACTCGGCATCTCCCGGGAAAAGCATTACACGTTTGGTATCCTCGAATTCGATAGCAAGTGCCAGGCTGAGGTTGTTGGTCAGACTATTGATCCGTAAAGCCAAGCTCCCTGCGCTATATAACCAATCATCATCAATCCTCCGCCAGTTAGATTTTTCATCCTTATAAATGCGCTTTTCACTTGCTTTTGTGGTTTCAAAATCGTTATCAAAAGGCAATATATTTTCAAGGTCTACGCTTGTACCCGCGCTTAATACTGATGCTGCAAATGCATCCGTACCTTTAAGTTTGTCATTGTGTGTATAGCTTTCGCCTTCTCCGCCGCCCTCGCTATCAACTTCTCCTTTCCATTTTTCGGGTGGCCCCAGTACATAAAACTTGATGCCATTGGCGCCCGGGATATCCTCGATAATATCTCCGGGATAATAATATTCAATATTGTTTTTAGCAATTTCCTCTTTTACGATGCGCATGCCTTCAAGCAGGCCTTTGTATTCCTTACCAGCGACACTGTGAACATGGAGGTCAGCAAAGTTATTAAGCGAATCCGCAAACAACTTGCGCGCATTAAGAATACTCATGCCGCTTACTTCGTTGTCTAGCTCGGCTTTCTTTTTGGGGTCTTTAACCAATTTGTCAAGCTTTTTTGCCGCCATAGCAAGCGCCTTCTTCTTTTCACCGTGCTCTGTTTTCCATTTTTTTATTTTGGAAAGGGAGTCGTTCTCAGCCCAGCCCATCCAGATTTTACCAATCGTAAAATTCTTTGTAAAAAGATCCTTGCAGGATTCAAAAAGGGAGACATGGTCGAGGTGCTCATGGGTGATAATAAGGAGGTCGACCTTATTATTCACATAGGCTTTAAGATGCTGAATATATGGTCTTAAATGTGCGGCGGAACCGCTCCAGACACCGCAGTCAATCATGATTTTGAACGATTCGGTTTCTCCAGCAAAGAATTTTATGATGAAACAATCACCCGTCCCCATACAATACATGCGGACAACGGCATGCGTGATTCTTGAAGTGTGTGATGCTTTTGTCATAGATTAAATTAATGATGCAGAAAAGAAAAGGGCTCATTGAAATTGTTCATTAAGCCGTTACCAAAATACAGGTTATAGTCACTCAGGTGCATAACGCCATCTTCCCTTTGGTACTTGAACTGCTGTTCGGCCCGGTCATTGTCAATTATATACATATTATGTTTGAGCTTTACCAAGTCGAGCAATGGCTTTGAAACAGCATATTTCAGTTCGAGACTGTCAAGATCGAAGATCATGGTGCACCCCCCGTACATATAGAATTGGTTTGAACCTAGTTGCATGTCACGGTTTCCCGAAAAGTGGGTGGGACTAGGACCACTGAAATCAATTCCACTCCGCTGAACGAGCGAGAAAATAATCTGGTTAACGAGGTTGCCCTGCGGACCCACTCGTGAAACTACCCGAAGATTTTGTATTTGAAAAGATGGCCCTGCTTGTTTGTTTTTATACACGTTAGAAGTGCGGATGCCAAGTCTTTTCCAGCGATTATTGAATACGAGACCTGTTAACTCTTCAAACTCTTTATTGTCAGAAAACTTGAACGTAATCCGGTTGTGCAAACCCAGTATCTTTTTACTATTATCATATGCACTTCCACCGATATAGGCTTTGGAGATATGGTATATCTGTTCCCGGTCCGTCTCATAGGACACCGCAGTCCTATACTCTCTCAGGAACTTAACAATGATCTCAAACAGATCTTTGGTAGCGGATGAAACAAAATTTCCGGGTTTCAATCCAAGGCTTTCGACACTGAAAGTTTTTAGTCCTTTGGGATAAATGCCTCTTCGTCGAAAAGCCTCGATAAAAGCCAGCCGGTAGTCTCGGTTATCATTACTGACAAGATCGGCATCAGAGGTAATGATTGCCCGGAGATAATCTCCGAATGTAATATCGACCGGCGGGCAATAGTCTAGGGCTCGTATACACATATTAAGCACATGTCCGGCAGCTTTGGAAGCTTCATTAGCCAGTCGGTTAACTAAATCCGGATGCAACTCTCCTTGAGGCAATACACCGGTTCCACCGGTGGCGATACGCAACAAATCTTTTACCCTGCTTTTATAGATAGTAATGAATGCTTCGAATACTGCGGACACAAGGACACTTCCCCGTTTATGTGGCTCCATTTCCCGGAGATACTCATTGCCGTCCGGTTCATACGCTTTCCACTCTTTCGTTTTTTCGTCCATTTTACCAATTGCATCACGGAGTGAGCCATACCCGCCTATGGCACTGCCAAATTCTTGTGCCAATTGTCCCAATAAATTTTGAGCGGCTAGGTCTCCTCTTGTTTTGCCGATCTGGTGCTTTAGTACTTCGGGGAAAGTGAAGTGTTGAAATAACGCGACGATATCCGAGAATGCTTCGTGAAAGGCCAGAACATCAGGGTTGGATGCTTCTGCATAATTGGGATACATACCGTCCAGAATAGCATGGGTTACTTCGTGGGCTATAATATCATGGCTCAAGCAAGTGAAAACATACGAATTTGGCATATGTAACACACTACTTGCAGGATTGGACTCAAAATACCCAAATAACAATGATTTTTTTAACGGACTATAATAGGCGTTTGCATCACGCAACGCGTGAGGATAGATACGCAACCGCTGTACATATTTTTCAAATACCTGGCCAGTAACTCTTCTTGAAGACCAGATAATTTTTCTTCCAAGTGCACTTTCGAAATTCTTAATGGTTGTCATCGCCACCGCATACACCATCTGTTGGTGGAATTGCGGATTGGTTTCAGAAGGTTCTAAGCCATCTTGCGCAAGCAAATTGGTATTATTCAGGTCAACTGGTTTATAATACCTTTCTGTAGTCGGGTCATAATCTACCACCTCAAGATATTCACCTATGGGTCCCGGTTGCAGATCCTTCTCCCACGGAACTTTGTAAGTGATTAGATTAATAAAGGCTGTATCCAATTTCAACGAAAGTGAAGGATCGAACGCGTAACCGCGCAGTTTTCTAAATGGTGGTTTTATTTCTTTCATGAGCCTGATCCAATAATTTAGGGCAATATAATTTCACTTGTATTTCAGTCAACGCTTCGGCCTGTTTGATCAGGCAGTCCAGCTTTTTTTTACTTAAACTGGTCAAGTTGGTGCCAACACTTCTCGCTATTTCTTTTTCATCCGTCGTTGGTTTATCAATGGTGTCATACCCAACGATTATTTGCAGATGACCTATTATTGCATCTTTATATTTCTCCGGGTCGGCGACCCATTCAGGTTTTAGTTGGTGTGCGTTGATCACTGTTTCGGTAATCTGTTTTTTCGCAAGATTGTTAATGAACCCGTCAATGCAGTTCTCCACGTTCCATCCGAGCGAGAAATAGGCGATTTGCTTTTTCGCCGTTGCAGCGTTGTCATATACGTTGCGTACCATCTGCGATTTTTTGATGCGAGACATAAAAACATTCACCGTTTCCATTAACAGCGCGAACGTATTATTGAACCTCATTTCACCACTTGATCCGCAGCCGGCATCGCTGGTGATGACATAAGCGCATTCATAACGGCCCTTCTGCATCACTTTGTGGATACCCTGGTTATCGTATACACCGCCATCCACGAGCACCGGATGAAATTTGTCCGCCATCGTAGGGTCCTCAAAGAATTTTTTGTGTATGGTGACGGGGGTAAAAGCAAAAGGTACACAACTGGAAGCCATCACTGCCCGGGCGATTGGGAAGTTTGTGGGCTTGAAACGCACCGGTATATCCATGAACTGGTATGTTGAGTCTTGCATCCAGTATTTGGAGAACGAAAAAGATCTTGCGGTCTGCAGGTTGGTAGCGCCAATCACGAGTAGAGGCGTATCGGGCAGATCACCTAATTTTTTATTTTTATAAAAGAATTTATCATATAACCGTTCAATTCTTTTGCTAACCGGAAATACAATAAACTGCACTTTAAGAAGTACGATGATATAAATAGCGAAGAAAACGACGAACAACCAGGGTTTTTCAGACCAGCCTAGAAAATAGATGGCTGGTCCAAGAAATAAGGCCGTGAACAAAATAAGGCCCAGCATCGTAAAAGAAAAGAGTACGCGCCTGATTACATTCTTTTTTCGCAGGCCATTGTAGAGATCATCATAGAAATCCGCAAATGAGCCTTTAAAGCTACAATAACAAGCGCCGGCGATCGATCCGCCGGAGATCGTGGAGATAACATCTACGTGCTGAAGGATGCCGAGTTCCTCCAGTTTTTTTAGCGTGCCGAGATGGAACGCCGTGGCGCGATAGCCGCCGCCGGACAGGGCAAGCCCAGTCCTTTTAGTTGGTTCGGGCATGAGGTCAATGGCTTGTTAAGGAAAGGTGAGATTTTTTTTCCGTTTTTATAAGCGTTTTTTCACCCCTTTAATAATAGGTGTTTACACGGGCCTCTAAACCTGTGGAAATCTTATTAATTTAGGTTATCACCAAATCTAATTGCCTAATGGCCAAATTCATTACAGGGAACGAGCTGAATCTTGAGCTGGAAAAACTATTTGAGAAAGCGGAAGAGTATCTTTTGCTGATGTCCCCTTATGTGAAACTTCACACACGTTTTGAATCAGCGCTGAAGACGAAAAAGAACCTGGATCGATTAAAACTCATAGTGGTCTTTGGTAAGAATGAACAGAATCCCTCAAAGAGTATCAACTCCAATGATCTTCGCTTTTTCCAAGATTTCCCGAATGTCGAGATCCGTTATGAGAAAAATTTGCATGCGAAGTATTATGCCAGTGAAAAATCGGCAATCATAACTTCAATGAACCTGTACGATTATTCACAGAACAACAATATCGAATCAGGGATTTTAATGGAAAATTCTTTTATAAAAGGCTTTAGTTCGCTCGACGAACAGGCGGGAACTTATTTTGAAAGGGTCATTGATCAGGCTGACCTGTTATTCATGAAAATTCCTAACTATGTTGACAACTCATTCGGGTTGGGGTTGTCGACAAAGTATTCACATTCGACCGTGGAAGTTAATAGGCTGGGCGAAGTTATTTCAAAATCTAGATCTTTAAAATCAACCGTAGCTAATGGAGGTTTTTGCATATTAACAGGGAAAGCGATCCCATTCAATATTTTGTTGCCGCTAAATGATAAGGATTACAAGGTTTGGAAGAAAACAACCGATCCGAAAATGAAAGGGAAATATTGTCATTTCTCTGGCGAAGAGGGTGTTACTAGTTTTGAGAAACCTATTCTTTCGAAGAACTGGGGAAAAGCTAAAGAAACATATAAGTTTTAACCTGCCTGGCGAGGTGTTCTTATTGAACTTGCTTCGACTAATCCAGCTACTTAAGGCAATGGGTTTAATAAAGAATTGATTTCTCGGATAATAATCTCAAAGTATTGTATGTCATCGCTAAATCCTCATCGAATACACCATACTTTCGCCCGAACTTGGATGGATTCCCGAGTCCCTTAAAAAAGGAGACTTTACCCTCCCTGTTAACGCCTTACTTATTGCAATTCTGGAAAATAATATTATTTTGTTGAAACAAGTTACCTAACAACCTTATACCAATGAAACTTCCATCCCCCTCACTGCTGCAGCAGCATTATTATGAAACTCTTTTTTCTTACCGGTTGTTCCCTCCGACAAATCGGTCTTTGACTTGACTACACATTTGAAAAATGGCTGGTCATTTAGTTCGCTATCTTTTATTAGTATGATCGGAAAATTAGTGATCCGTTCCGACTGATAGGGGTTACAAGTTTAATTGTTTTCCATGTAATATTTAATTATCGAAAATTATGACTATAAAATGTCTAAAAGCCGGATCCGGAGATTCTATACTGATACAGAACGGAACTCATAACATTTTGATTGACGGTGGGAATGACTTCACCTATATAAGGGATGAAATCACACAAATTTATAATGCGGGGCAAAAATTAAATCTTGTGGTGGTTACTCATCATGATGACGATCACATATCTGGGATTATTAAATTGATTGAAGCTGCGATCCAAGGGGATTTTGGAGAAGGCTTTATTGAAGAAATATTGGTCAATACGCCAAGGAAGATCAATGGAACGATAAACATCGACGATCCAAGTTTCTTATCCTATAAACAAGCGTTCGATTTGGAAAATCTTTTGCTAACTTATAAAATTTCTTGGACCATAGGTACTGACGAAACCCAAGATAAATGGTTTGGCGATATTAAGCTGAGGTTTCTATCTCCATTAACTACAGATCTTGGGAAATATAGCTCTGCAAAAGATGCTTACCTGACCAGCGACTATCGTTGCGACTGGAATTCTTCGATGGCCGCACTTGATCCATTTATTTCAGACAAGAGCCAGGATAGCTCAGATACTAATAAAACAAGCGTTGTTATCCTAGCAGAATCCCAAAACAAAAAAGTACTGCTGACGGGTGACTGCACTCCTAAAAGAATGGAAGATATTTTAGATAAACTGATCAGTGAGGATCCTGGCAAGCCATTAAAATTAGATTACTTCAAATTGCCCCACCATGGAAGTTATAGAAGTTTATCAGCATCAATCTTATCAAAAATCGATTGCTCTAAGTTTATTATTAGCGCCAATGGGAATAAAAATTTCCTTCCTAACAAGCGTGCAATTTTGAAGGTAATAAAATTTATCAGCCCCCAAAGCCAAGAAACTGAGTTTATATTCAACTACGCCGAACCAATAGAGAAACTAAAAATAACAACTTTAGAAAAAAAGAAGTATAGGTTCAACTTGATACCAAACAACCAAATTTATGGCCATAGTATCTGAAAATCTAAGGAAGTGCGGAGTAAAGATCAATACAATGGTCGCAGGTGTGCCAGTGTGTGGATCGGGAATTCTCTACCTTACTTCAAATTTACTGCAATACAATTACGTATTGACCGCCAAGCACATTTTTCAGGAGGATACTAATACTCCTTATGATTTAAGCATCCTAGGGCAAACTGAGGTTCTATACAGTGATAAAAAGTTATTCAAGACCCTAGAATACATTAAGAGTAAAGAAATCAAGGAAAGGCTCATAGTGTTTGATCAGGATTTAGTAATTATAAAAGTCAACAAGAACCCACACGTAAGTTTCCCTCAAATCTTAGTATCGGATAATCTCAAGGATACGGATCAAGAGTTTTTTGCCTGGGGAATTTTTGGTGCCAATGAGGACCAGTTACAGAAATTTGACTTCGGAAGAAACGATAGCTTGGTAAAGCGATATAAGCTCCATGGATCCAACGATCATAGATGGTTAAGAGGTATGTCGGGCGCTGGATTGTTTTCTCAATCCAGAAGTACTTTGCTGGGAATTATCACAAATTATCCGAACCGCGAGTTTCAAAACGCAACTATTGACCTCGCTGACATCTCTTTTGCGGAAATTAATGTTAAGCTCAAAAGTCTTGGTTTGGTCGAGCTGGACACTGAGTCGTCTTATCATAAGCGCGAAGTCAACGCAGCTGTGGTAGACATCCACCAAGCAATCATCAACGATACCACTTTAAACCTCGAAACCGCAAGGAAAAGACTGAATTCAGATATTTCCGACGACTGGTTTCATGATCCTCTGAAATATATAGATTTATTGAATCAGGACTACCTGTTTGCGCAGTTTGAGGCATACTTCAATAATAGCACATACGTGGCAACACCCGCAGAAGCGTTTTATGTACCCAAAAAAAAGTTTACTCTCAGACTTGCCTTAGTCTCGCCGTTCATCGACAGAATCATGTACATGGCTTGTGTTGGTGTTCTGGCACCTAAACTTGATAATGCACAGATCGCAAATGTGTATTCCGCGAGGTATAATTTTTTTGAGGACCGAAATCTGATTTTAAACGGAGTAGAGCAATGGAAGAAACTGCAATACCAACTATACGAAGTTGCTAATGTCAAAAATGCAGAAGGAAACTATATCTACAATTGTATCATCGAGGTTGATTTACTCAATTTTTATGACAACATCAATAAAGAAATGTTACATAGCAAAATACTTCGGGTCTGTGAGACGGAAAACGACCTAAATGCTGCTAAGATGTTACGTATGATAATTGAAAAATTTACAACGAAGTCTGTCGGATTACCTCAAAACAGCGATGCATCGGCATTACTTGCCTCTTTTTATTTAAACCAAGTGGATATTTTTATGCAGCATCACACTTCTCAGTACTACCGGTTTATGGACGATATCAGGATTTTCTGTAAAGACAAGTATGAGGCAAGAAAAATTCTCCAAACCTTCGAATTCGAGCTAAGAAGGTGCTATTTATCGGTTAATTCCCAAAAAACAGAAATATTTAGTATCGTTGATGAGGCCCAAGAAAGTGGAATTTTAAGACCCGATGAAAAAAGGCGTAAGGACTTTGGTGGAGCTTTTGACATAGATATTGCTAAGATGTCGAGGTATAGAAAATCGAAGAATTTTCAATATCGAAATGAAGCATTCCATTCAGCGGCAAAAATATTGAAATACAGCCTCGGTGCGCAGGCAGGTCAACACGATGAAGTCTCAAAAAAAATGAATTTCGCGCTCAATACCATTGCCATGTTGGCCGCTGGCGGACTGGCGCAAGATACATTTGACAGTAGCATTATTCAACCTATAATTGATGTCTCAGCAGAATTGATAGACCGTCCCTGGATTACCAATGAGCTTTGCAAAGTAATGAGTCTTATGCCGACAACTATCGTCGAACAACACCTGATTGAGCACCTTATTCCATTGGTATTAAATGAAAGATACGCTACTTACTCTTATCAAATTTACCAGATATGGATGCTGCTTGCTAAGCATAAAATTAATCTTCCTCAACTCAAGACCTATGCTGCAAAGCATATCGAGAAAAATGACGATACACATAAGGTAGTTATTGCTGCCATGGTTATTTATCTTTGTTCCGTCGATTTGGAATACAGAAGAGTAATTCTTCGAAAATATTCCGAAAACTTTACGCGTGGATATTTCCAAAACAGGGTGGCTTTAATTGCACTGCGGTCGTTTAGATCGGATATCGTTATCGGAAACACTGAACCTAGTTTAATTGGTTCGCACAATTTTAGTCATAAACACAAGGACCGGGACTTGGTTTTTGTTAATGGATTTGAAGAAATTGACGGTGAAAATTACGATGAAGCTGAACAATTATACTCTCTTTAAAATGAGCAGATACGCAATATTATTTATAGAGAATCGGTGGCATTCTCTAAATCTAGATCAACGAGAAGATTATCGGGAAGATCACCGGTTTGGGGCCGATGAGGAATTGATCACTTTTCAAAGTCAAGAACTTCTGCGATATCTCAAGACAAAAGATCGCTTTAAACTTATCCCGAAAATTGTAGATTTAGAGGGTTTGGAAAGGCAAATAAGCCAAGAAGGAAAAGATATCAAATCTTTTAAAAATTGGACGATGCTGGCCGCTCTGAAACATCATGATATTACTCCTCTGGATTTCAAACTTAGTAGTTCTACCGTTCGGGATTTTCTTGGATACATGACAGTTTTCTACGAATTTCTGTTAGAAAAAGATGCCGCAGAAACAGAACGATTTGAAGATTTAGAACGTAAGATAAATTACATTATTTACCGACGACAGCTTTTGGGAGTACCGATTGACGCAAGGATTGCTCAGAGTCTTTGTACACAACTTGAAAAGGCCATCTATAATGCCAAGAATACCCTTCAACTAAAATACCGGATTTTTAATCCAGATCATGAGGATTGGCAAAAGCAATACTTGGCAAAAAAGGGTTATAAGCTAATCAAGTCTCCACTGTTCACTTTTAAATCATGGCGAAATGAGGACGAAGTATGTTTACTGATGTATGAAATGATTAGAAATAAAAAAGACTTAGATAGTTTGCTGTACATGCAGTCGCATTGGGGGGCTACGAAGAACACTTACCCGAAATATCTTGGATTTGGTACGATTACGTCAAGAATTACTATGAAAGAACCATCCTTTCAAAACTTGAGAAAATCTAATAGAAAAGTTGTTATCGCTAGTGCCAACCATAAGTTGTTGTATGTTGACTACTCTCAATTCGAAGCGGGCATATTGGCGTCTCTCAGTGGCGATAAGCATTTAATTAGCCTTTACAATACGGATATTTATACAGATTTAGCCAAATTCGTTTTTAGCGATGAAACGAAACGCTCGGATGCCAAAGTTATATTTTACAGATATATGTATGGAGACACTACTTTGAGTCAAAAAGCATTACAATACTTTGAAAAATTTACTAATCTTGAAGCATTTAAGGAAAAAATTAACCAAGAAATGAAGGACAAAGCAAAAGTAGGCACATCTTACGCCAATTACCGGTGTCGAGGGGAGGAAGAAGTGCGTTGGGCATTGAGCCATGTTATTCAAGCCACAGCTTCGCTGATCTACAAAAAAGCGGTAGTACGTGTTTTCACCGAGGTGAGTCGCGCCAAATTTCTAATACCCATGCACGATGGAACAGTTTACGAAATAGCTAACATTGGGTATGATAAGTTGAAACCTAAAATTGAAAAAATTTATATTGAGGAATTTCAACGTGCATGTCCGGGCATCGTAGCTAAAGTAAACACAACTGATACTTTTTAGATAGAAGCCAGAAGCTAACCTTTTGCTTCATTATCAATTTTATCTTACGTTTATTTCTCCAATCAAAATCTTGACCCATATAGATTATTGTGGGCGACATACTTGTTATCTCGCATCATAAGCTGCGTTTAACTCCAAAACTCTTATCCATCCGTTCGTCCTTCACCACCTGAGCCCGGAGGCGGAACACAGCGTCCAGCCGCTCGGATACCGACCGTGCCATCCAAAAATCCTTATTCTGTTTCTCCTCATCATGTTCCTGGGCTTTCACCTTGTTGCCGACGATAGCGATCTGCCGCATTTTAACAGGTGCGGCTTGTACGACCTTCCGTTTAATCTTTATCACGTCTCTTTTCATATCCGGAAATTACAAAAGTGCCCCAAAACCTCCCTGACTTTTCCCTACCTTCGCCACCAAAACCAGCTCTTTAAATCCCTGCAAAATCAACCATTTTATTCGGTTACCCGCCAGGTTACTCCGATGATCTGATGTCTTGAAACCCAACACCAGCGCAGCCTGCCTAAACATAACCCGATCCCAGCGGGATCACAACTAAGATTTCAAACTACAACAAAAGCCTTTAAACAAATTCGTTTAGAGGCTTTTTGTTTTCACAACCTTCATAATCCCTCAAACAACTGCCAACTTACGGGTAACTGTATCAGCCAAAAAATGTTTGGTGTTATAGTGTGCTTTAAATTCCATACCGGAACACTACGCAACCCTTTCATCAAAGGAAACATGTTTTGGCGGAAACCACCCCCTTAAGTTGTCGCTTTCACACCGCACTAAATCCTGAAATGAGTTCCACCTTTACATCATCAATTCAAACAAAATTGAAATCAGCGTTATGAACAATTTATTCAAAACATGTAACCCTCTTAAGTCAATACTACTAACTGCCATCATTCTGTTTGCCGCGTCCCAATCAAACGGGCAACAAATCGAACCCTCCAACAGCGGTTACATACCCGTCAATGGCATTAAAGTTTATTACGAGGTATATGGCGAGGGCAAACCTATTGTTTTGCTACATGGTGCTTTTATGACAATCGATCTGAACTGGGGGCAATTAATCTCTGAACTGTCAAAAACCAGGAAAGTAATTGCCATTGAATTGCAAGGGCATGGACATACACAGTTTTCAGATAGGAAATTATCGCATGTTACTTTAGCAAGTGATGTGGAAGGAGTAATGGATTACCTGAAGATTGACAGTGCTGATGTAGTAGGATATAGTTTTGGCGGTGCTGTAGCTTACCAATTTGCTATACAAAGCCCCAAACGGTTAAGAAAACTAGTGATCATTTCTGCCACTTATAAAAGTAGCGGTTGGCTGCCCGAGATAAACAATGCATTTAAGACAATGAAACCTGATCTTTTCGCAAACTCTCCAATGAAAGCCGCATACGATGCAGTAGCTCCTGATAAAACAAAATGGACAAAGTTCTTAGAACAGATGATTGCTTTTGCCGGAATACCATACGATCTGGGTGACTCCAACATTTCGAAAATTCCTGCGCCTGTATTAATCATAGCTGGTGACAATGACGGGATGGATAAAATTGAGTTGATAAAGACATATCAACTGCTGGGAGGTGGTGTAGCTGCAGATTTAGGGCAAATGCCAAAATCGCAATTGGCCATTGTTCCTTCGCAAGGGCATGTCAGCCTGATGATGCAGACAAAAACAATCGCAAGTTATTTGGACGACTTTTTGAAGTAGATATAACCGCACCCGCTATTAAAAAGATGTCCCGGTAAAAATGAATAATAAAGCAACTATTTCAATCAAACTATAATTAAAGTAACATGAGAAAGATAACTGTTTTATCAATGATCACACTCGATGGTGTTATGCAGGCACCGGGTGGTCCTGAGGAAGATACATCAGGCGGCTTCAAATACGGCGGCTGGACTGCACCTTATAGTGACGAGCTTTTTGGAAAGATTTTAGAAGAAGAATTGAAACCGACCGATTATATGCTGGGCAGAAAAACTTTTGAGATTTTTGCATCTTACTGGCCCCAGCATGCTGACTTTTGGCCAGGCATCAATGAAGGCACCAAATACGTCCTGTCGAAAACCAGGAAAAAATCGGATTGGAAAAATACTGTTTTCCTAAACGACCTTGCAGATATCGAAAGGCTTAAGAATTCGGAGGGTACTGACATTCATGTTTGGGGTAGCAGTAAGCTTGTTCAACTATTGCTTAAGCATGACCTGGTTGACGAACTCCGGATCAAAATTTATCCATTGATCCTTGGTGAAGGAAAAAAGCTGTTTGATAACGGCGCGATCCCGGCAGCATTTACCCTAACTGAAAGCCACGTTACATCAAAAGGGATTATTATAGCCATTTACAAGCGGGCCGGAGAAGTCATAACAGGCAGTGTCGAAGCCTAAGGAAACATAGCTTATCCCATTGCATTCGTTCTGCCTTCCCGCAGACGGAACGTTGCCTAATTGGAAAATGACCAGGAGTTATAAAGAAATAAGAAAATCAGCCGGTTAGTTCTTATATTCATTTCCTGTTAAGCTTCCCTACACGATGCCGGTAAAATATGTAACCACCAAAGCAATGCTGCCGGAATTCAGGCGATTGTTTATCGCATGCCTTTTGCTGCAGGTTATTTCTTCCTGTAAGCAGAAAACTGAAAAAAGCTTCATCGCAGATGCTTTTAAACCACAAATCACCAAAGCAACCTTCTATTCGTTTTTCCCGGAAAGCCCTACCTCTCATCCCGACTCCATTCGCCTTGATGAAAAAAAATTGAAAAAGGTCATTGCTGGCAAGCCTTCTGTCACACCCTTTAAAAATAACCTGCTTACTGCCGGAGCTCCGCAAAGCCTTATCGTAAACCAGAAAATAACAACGCCGGGTACGGATACATTTCCCCTTCCTGAAATCATTCCGGCTACCGGGAAAAAAGTTCAGACAGCGCTGCCTGAAAAGTCGGATATAAAAGAAGTGACTTACAAAATGCCCAACCCCTTGTCTATCGCTTCTTTTGGAAAACTGCAGGGACTAAAGCATAGTATAGTAACCGCCCTGCTACAGGATCAAACAGGCAATACCTGGATATGCACTGCAGGAGGTGTCAGCAGATATGACGGACATAGCTTTACCAACTTTACTACTGACCAGGGGCTTGTTTATAATGATGTAAGGGCCGTGTGCCAGGACAGGAACGGGGATATATGGTTTGGCACAATGGGCGGAGGCATCTCAAAATATGATGGATACTCGTTTACCAATTTTACCGTAAGGGATGGATTGCCCAGTAATATTGTATACAGCATTAAAGCAGACAACCTCGGGAATATATGGATGGGCACCCTGGGAGGAGTTGCGAAATATAATGGCAAAACATTTACCAATTTTACCCGGAAGCAGGGCCTGGTGAATGACTCAGTAAACAGTATTCTTATCGATAAATATCAGCGCATCTGGATCGGCACCAACAATGGGATCTCAAGATTCGATGGTCATTCCTTTACCAGCTACACTTCACCAGAAGGAATAAATGCCAATCGTATTCAGTGCATGATAGAAGATAAAGCAGGCAGGATCTGGTTTGGCACATATGGCAATGGCCTGTATATTTTTGACGGCACTTCATTCATGCATCTTGGCGCTAAAGAAGGTTTGATCGACAATGATGTTTTCAGCCTGCTTCAGGACCGGGACGGAAATATATGGGCAGGCACTCATTATGGACTCTCAAAATTTGATGGCTATTCGTTTACCAGCTTTACCGGCCAGCAGGGCCTGGTAAATGATAATATTTATAGCCTGTTGCAGGATAATGCCGCCAATATCTGGATAGGAACTCCCGGAGGACTCTCAAAATACAGCCCCGGTTCATTCACCCACATTACCGAAAGTGAAGGTCTGCCTAAGAATTACATCTTCAGCTTTTATGAGGATAAATCAAAAAAAATCTGGTTGGGTTCATGGCGGGGAGGCGTATCAGCGTTTGACGGACAGACACTAAAAACTTTTACAGATAAGCAGGGCTTACCTTTCAATGATGTAAGAAATATCTATGGAGATAATAAAGGAAATCTCTGGCTTGCGACCTATAAAGGCGTGGCAAAGTATGATGGTCATTCATTCATATATTATAATGAAGAAGTTGGGCTGGTTAATAACGATGTTAACACAGTAATGCAGGACAGGGATGGGAATTTCTGGTTCGGAACGGAAAACGGCGCTTCAGCATTTGATGGGCAGCAGTTCATTAATTTCTTTACGCATAATGATTCCGCGAATCACATCAACCATATTATGCAAGATAAGAAGGGTAATATATGGTTTGGTGCAACCACAGGCATTTTCAAATACGATGGTTACCGCATTACCCGCTTTGGGGATGAAAGCGGGATATTCAGGGAAACCTGCAACTATATTTATACCGACAGGGCAGGCAATACCTGGTTTGCTACAGCAAAAGGCATCCTCCGGTACGATGGGGATTCCCTTACAAGGTTTACTCAGAAAGAGGGCCTGATCAATAATGAAACGGTAAGTATGCTTGAAGATGAGAGAGGGAGTTTTTGGATTACAACCCGTTTCGGGCTAAGCAAATTATCTGCTGAAAAATTAAAACTATTTGAGCAGAGAGCAACATCGGGAAATGCATATGAAAGCGATGCCTATTTTAAAAATTACGGGTATGCAGATAATTTTCTTGGTATCGGCTGCAATCTCAGCGCCATACTCGAAACAACTGATCACCGTATTTGGATCGGAACAAATAATGGTGCTACCTCTTTTGAACCGTCAAAAGAATATCCTGGCCCCATACCACCTGACGCCCAGGTTACGGCGGTTAAAATAGCCGGGCAAAATATCAACTGGCCTCAACTTCAGGAAAAACCAGATACGGCGCTCCTGATGAAAAACGGTGTTTGGCTCAGTGATTTCCATTTTGATTCATTAAGCCGATGGTACAATTTACCCCAGGGTTTGAGCCTGGCATATACTAATAACGATATCAGCTTCGATTTTGCAGGCTGTACCATGGACCAGCCGAATGCCGTAAAATATCAATACCAGTTGATGGGTTCAGATAAAAATATGAATGGTCCCACCGATCAGTCAACCGTATCTTACAGCAACCTGCAGCCCGGTCACTACTCTTTTATAGTAAAAGCCATGAACTACGATGCAGGTTGGGGAAAAGAATACGCTTACAGCTTTACCATTCGCCCTTCCTGGTGGCAAACCTGGTGGTTCAGAACATTGGCAGCCCTTACTACCCTGCTCCTTATATTCCTTATCGGGCGATTCATTTATCAATACCAGTTACATAAGCAAAAGCTGGCTTTAGAAAAAGAGCTGGCCGTGCAATATGAGCGGCAGCGCATTTCCTCCGACCTCCATGATGAGATCGGGGCTACGCTCAGCAGTATCAATATTTACAGCAGTCTTGCCAAAACAGAAAGCAATAAAGAACCCTATCTCGAATCCATCAGTGCCAATGTAAATGATGTGGTGAGCAAATTAGATGACCTTGTGTGGAAGATCAACCCGAAATATGATACACTGGACAGTGTGATATACCGTCTCATGTTTTTTGCAGAGCCTCTTGCCCTTGCAAAAAATATCAGTATCAACCTGGAAGCCAGCGATGAATTGCGCCGGCAAAAATTAGATGCAGAAACCAAGCACCAGTTGTTCCTGGTATTAAAGGAATTACTGAATAACGCTTTGAAACATTCCGGCTGTAAAACAATAAATATTGCCTTTTTCTCTGCCAGTACTGGTTTGCAGGTAGTGGTGGAAGATGATGGAAAGGGTTATGATGAAGCAGCCGTCAATACACAGCGAAACGGCCTTCAGAATATTGCCCGCAGGATACAGGCTATGCAGGGAATCATTGCTACAAAAACAGGTACCGGCGCTGGTACGCAAATCACGATCAGCATACCCCTGGCCTGACAGAAAACTGGTATTTTTTGTAACAGCATATCGGTTATTTTTACATGGATGATCAGGGTGGCGCTTATAGAAGATAATCTTTCATACATGAAAGCCATGCAGGCATTGGTTGGCACCAGGCCAGACATGCTGCTGGTATATACTTCGGAAAATCTGCTGGAACCAGGCGCCCTGTTCCATGCCAGGCCAGATGTGGTGATGCTGGATATTGATCTACCCGGAATAAACGGCATAGAGGGCGTAAAGCTGATCAAAGAAAAGATGCCTCAAACCGGCGTTTTTATGCTCACTGTCTTTGAGGATGAGGATAAAATATTCAGTTCCATAAAAGCTGGTGCAGATGGCTATTTGCTGAAAAAAGATGCCCCTGAAAAAATAACGGAAGCAATTACTGCCGTACATAATGGCGAAAGCATCATGAATGGCAAGATAGCCAGGAAGATGCTTGACTATTTTAACAGGGCTGAAAACAGCCGGAATAAAGAGCTGGAACAGTTTCACCTTACCCGGCGGGAAACAGAGATCCTCAATCATCTCATTTCAGGAAAATCGTATAAGCAAATAGCAGAAGAATGCTCTATCAGCATACAGACCCTGTTTTCCCACACTAAGAATATCTACAATAAGCTCAATATTCACTCACGGGCGGAGATTGCGGCGAGGTTTCGCTGAAGGTCCTATCCCATAAATCTGGTAGCCGGCATTCACAATCACAGAAATCTGTGATTGTCTTACATTGAGCGTATGCCTAGTTTTATTTCTGCATAGCGCACCGTTATTAATCGAACATTCAAAGTGTCACTGAAACTAATTACACTATTTCTACTTATCAACTTATCAATTAAGTCGCAGTCTCCGCTGTACGATGATGGGAACATTCGGCTGACATATACAACACAGGTGATAAAAACCGTTTACTGTTCCAATAAAAATGGGACAATCTATTTTATAACAGCAAAATATCATTTAGAAAACTACTCTTCGAAAAACTGGTTTGTAAACCTTGCATGGGGAATGAACTATATAGCCGACGGAAATCTTTGCCCCGCAGATGATGATGTGGCACATTTTAAATATCAGGCAACATCATCGGGGTTAGAAGGAACCGTTAAAGCAGGGTCTAATTATTATGGTGAAGATGGCGCATGGTTCAGTTCCCAAAACCCAATACCGGGATATAAGATTATCGTAAATACCATACGGTCGGCACCAAAACTAAACACCAATACAAATACTAGTACTACTACAAAAACATCAGCACAATCAAAACAACCTGGTTATGGAATTTATCAAAACGACAACATTGTTAACCCCAAAAATCAAGCGCCCCTCGTGCAAAGGCAACGGCAGGAAGCTGCTGCCGCTGACAATGCTATGAAAAGTTATCAAAACGCTGGAAAGGAATATAATGATGAGCTAAAAAGATTGAACAGCATCCCCAACACATATAAAGCACAGCCCGCGCCGCAACAGTCACAACAAAGGGATCTAGACATGCAAAAACAGATTGCAGCCTCACAGGAACGGGTAAAACAGATTCAACAGCAACTTGAAGAACAACAGAGACGATACCAACAAATACAAGTAGACTTCTCCAATGCACAAATTTCAGCAGATAATGCTTATTCTGCTGCTATTGCAAGCGGCAAAAAAGAATCAGGGGCAATGCTGGATGCAACCCTTTCCGGTGCTCAGCAAATCAGCGACCCTACAGGGCAGTTGGTTTATACAGGTGTTGGGCTTGCTGTTTCACTTGTTGCATTCCTGGGTGAAAAAAAACAGGAACGCCTGGAAAAAGAAGCTGCGGCCAGAAGAGAGGAAGAACGGAAAAGTCTTATTATTCAAACCAAGAACAAATTTATTGCAGATGCTATAAGTATTAATAAGTATGGGATTGGCGATCTGGTTTCCAGGCCTCGATTTGCTGCACTCCTATTGGTTCCAAAATCCTTTATTCCAGGGCAGGAAAATTCTTTTTTCACAATCCCAGTCTTAGTTCCTAAATATGCTGATAGCACTTACCCTCTAAAAGATGAAATTGAAAAAAAGCTTTTAAAGTTTTTGACGCTGGATAAAAATCTTTTAGCTGGCATGAAAGTATATACACTCTATCCCATAACTAACGTTGAAAAATTCCAGGAAGAATTTATAAAGAAAATGGGTAGTGGTCATCTCATCTACCTTTCTGCTGAACTGATAGATTTTTCGGGATACCCTTTTAATTACAATACTGAAAGTGAAATGACTGACTTCTGGAACAGGCCAGTAAAAAAAGAAATCAGGGCTGAAACTAATAAACAAATAAAAAGTGACTTCTGGAATCAATAAAAAATATGAGACAGCTGCTAATAACCATTCTTTTTTCGTTACCGCTAACTCTCTATGGACAAGATAAAGAGATTGAAGCACAGGTTCATTTCTTACAGGCAGAAGAACTATATGCTCAATCCACTTTTAAAAGCCGGGATAGCGCTTTAAAAGAGCTATCATCTGCCGAGGTGATATTAGGCAATACAAACCCCAAAATACTCTTTCTAAAAATAAAAACTTTAAATTATCTCTATCCAGATCACTACCCGTATTTATTTGGAATGGACACATGTTTGAGAAAATTCTTCTCCCTGGTTGATGCAAAAAATTATCCCACGGAGAAATATGCAGAAATGATAGTTTGCAAAAATAGGTTCAAAGTCTTTTCTGATTCTTTAGGCAAAAAGGGAGAAAAGTTTATTACTAAAGATTATTCAAACATACCTTATACGAAATTACTGGAAAGACTTTTAGATGAAAATCCTGATCCGCCTAAAATAGCACCTGGAAATTTTGAAAGAGAAAGCGATATCGAAGAATTCACTTTCTCGTCCCCGGAATTCAAATATAGAGGGAGATACTATTTTGGGATTTTATCTCACAATGATAGTGGATTCCTTTATGGCATTATAAAGAGAAGATTAATGGCCTATGATGACGGCTCTGACAATTCAGGTTTTAAATACTTCAATTATCAGGTTATCAGCCTGAGTTCCAAAGAGACCCCGGGAGTTCTGGATTGCTTCATTACATGGGATGCTAGCGCTTTCAAAAGGCTTGGACCAGATTATCTTGCATATACTTTCAGAACAAAAATACCTGGCAATGCCTTTTTAATTGTATTAAGCAGTACAAATCCCGGCCCTCTCGCTTTATCCATGGGCATACATTTTGACGAAAAAGAATACGGTTTAGCAGAATACTTTACTGATAAAAGGCTCAAGCAACTTCATTGTAGAGTCATGAGAAGCTGTCCGGAATAAAAAATCTAAAACAATTAAATTACTGATTCTCCGTGAAAGCATTTTTCTTTTCAACACTTCTTTTGCTAGCATCTATTTGGGCAAATGGGCAGGATAAAAATTTGAAAGCTCAAATGCATTATAGTATAGCCGAAGATAATTTTAATCGGAATATCCTGGAAGGCTATACAATATGTATTAAAGAATTAGAGAAAGCAGAGCAAAGTCTGGGAGAGACAAATGCAAAAATCATGGATCTCAAAACAAGAGCATACGTCAAATGGGTCTTTCAGATCAATTGGTTAACTGGTGTATACATTTTGGATACCTGTCTTAAAAAATTCTTCTCATTAGCAAGCCCTCAATCCTACCCTGAAGAAAAATACATTCAAATGCTAAAATTGCAGAGTGATGTCCAGGATTACAAAAATACATTCAATAAGGAAGATTCAATACTATACACACAGGATTATACAATATACAGCGATACTTATGCATTATTTTATATTCACAGAGAAAAAATGAAACCGGCTTTACCCATATCATTTTTGCCTACCCCTGATACAAAGATCACAAAGCACATGATATCGGACACGCTTCATAGCTTGTTTGACGACGGTAAAGTGAACTACTACGCCATACCTATAAAGGTGAGCAATAAAGGAGGTTATCTTTACTGGGCGTTTAAGAACAATATGATTGGCGGGTGGTATATGGCCTTTAAAGACAAAGAAGAGCAAAAATCAGCAATTTCAAATCAGGCGTTCGGTTTTTTCGAAAGCTTCAGACATGATAAGAAAAACACAAAAATAATAATCCAAAACTCAGTGATTCTGCTTAAACCTAACACCGAGTATTACATATGGTTTGCCTCTTCTGAAAAAATTCCTTTGGAGCTAACAAGATCACTTCCCATTCTTTATTCAATATATCTTACCGACACGCCGAAAGACAACTGATGCTATCAGGGGCTCATATTTATTTGTATTATCAATTGCGTACAGGATAAAACCAAATGGATCAGCAAAATGGGTATCGAGATAATTAAACCAATAAAATTCGTTGCAAAAGCAGTTGTCCTCCTGCCTCTTCTCTTATTAGTTTTTATCTGGGCAAACGGACAGGATAAAGATTTAGAAGCTCAAATGCATTATACCACCGCTGAGGATAAATATACAAAAGGTGGGATACAAAATTTCGAGGACTGTTTTGAAGAGCTAGGCAAAACAGAAATTATCTTAGGAATAACAAATCCCAGGATATTATATCTAAAGGTTAAAGCCCTGTCAGAAATTGCCAAATTAAGCGAACCTTATTATTTCTATGATACTTATTATTATTATGATATTGATACCTGCCTAAAAACTTTCTTCAAGATTACTGATGCTAAATCCTATCCGGTTGAAAAGTATACCGAAATACTAAATATCAGAGATTTATTTCAAAAAAGAGGGCAGTTCTTTGGAGCAGGGTATTTTGATAACTTTAAAACCCTGCACTATAAAAAATCAGATACAGCTTTAATAGGACATGCTCAATTTTTGTGGGCATACACTAAGGAAAAATTTCTAATTAACAGAAGCCAGGCATCTTATGAGGGGAAGCCGAGTTTATTTGTTAGTAATTATAATTATAGAAAATATGGATTTTCAGATTCAGCTTTAATGTATCCTGAACTTCAAAAGGCACGACAAATATTACTTGAACTTTCAAACAAAGAAAATACAGAAGCCATGTATTTTCTAGTTCAACTAGATGAGATGCTGGATTATAAAGATTGGGAAGGTGACCCGTTGGCGCAGTATAGCACTCGATTAGTGGGCGATGAAAAATTCCTTCAGAAATTAGCTGAAACCAGGGACATATCTAGTATGCGCTTGTTGTCAAAGGTCTACCAATCGTATGCAAATAATATACTCTCCTCAAAAAAAGAGAGAAAGGAAGCTATGAGAATTTCCCGTGATTGGGAAAAGAAAGCCGATGAAGCATATAAGGTCAAATACGGACATAAATGATCTGAGATAATTGCGACTTCAGTTCAAGACTGCGAAGATCACCAGGATTTGTAACCTCGTATATTTACGCACCTCCCTAAGCCATAAAGACATTTGAAGATGAAAAGCCCCGATCCCGGGCATCCGCTCTTCTAAAAAATCCCCCTTTTTAAGGATTGCTCCTGCTTTTCGGCCCGGTTATTTTTACCCCATAAATTTTAACCATTGGCCAAAAGAAATATGCGAAAGCAAACCATTTCTACCTGCATACTATTGGCTGTTGCTATAGCCAGTTGTAAAACGGTCCCCGTTACCGGTCGCAAGCAGATAAACCTGGTGCCTGAAGCAATGATAACAGCCATGGCGCTGACAGAATACGATTCAGTAGTAAAGTACAGCGCCACCCTCACCCAATACGATGAACGGGCCCAAATGGTAACAAGGGTTGGTACCAAAATCCAACATGCTGTTGAAGCCTATATGCAACAGCACAACATGAGCAAAGACCTTAAAAATTTCAAGTGGGATTATAATACCATTGATGATGCTACCGTAAATGCCTGGTGCATGCCAGGCGGCAAGGTGGTCGTTTATACCGGGCTGCTGCCTTTTACACAGAACGAGAACGCGCTGGCTGTAGTAATGGGACATGAGATTGCCCATGCCATTGCCCGGCATGGCAATGAACGCATGAGCCAGGGCTTATTGGTGAGCCTGGGCGGCATGGTGCTGCAGGAAGCCTTAAAAGAAAAAAAGGCGGAAACCCAGGCACTGTTTCTTGGTTTGTACATGATCGGCAGCAACCTTGCACTGGCCTTGCCCAACAGCCGCATGCAGGAAAGTGAAGCAGATAAGCTGGGATTAATATTTGCTGCTATGGCAGGTTACGATCCTGATGAGGCAATTCCTTTCTGGCAACGCATGGCTGCTGCCAACAAAAACAAAGTGCCCCAGTTCCTATCCACGCACCCTTCGGATGAAACAAGGATCAAAAAGCTATCGGCATTGATCCCGGAAATAAAAAGCCAGTACTATAATACTCCATAAAACTGCAGCCTGATGAATAAACAATTTCTTTCTCTCCTTTCACTGCTTTTGGCCATGGTCTCATCTGCACAAAAAAATAATTTCGGTATTATTAACTATACCATTCCGGCAGGATATCAATTGGTAGAGAACGATAATGTACTTACTTATTTTTCGGAAGACAAGAGCACGGGTGCCTATTGCAATATCTTTATTTATAAAATGATCCCCGGGCAAGGTGGTGTACAGCCTGATTTTGATTTCGCCTGGAGCAACCAGGTGCAGAAACCCTTCAAAGTTACCGGCACAGCCTCTATGCAACCTGCAGCTAATTTAAAAGGATGGCAGTTTTTATTGGGTACTACAAAATATGCTGATAATGGAGTGGCCACACTGGCTATGCTCATCACTTTTAGCGGCGAAAGCAATATGCAAAGCATCTGTATACTTGCCAATTCGGATAAGTATAAAGCCGATATAGAAAGTTTTATCGCTTCGGTAGATGTGACCAGGGAAATAAATGTTCCAGGTAATGCCTCAACGGGCATAGATGAGCCCACACAAACAAAAGCAGGGAGTACTAAAACGGAAAAAACTCCGGCCATAAATACCAAAGGCCCATCCTTTAATGTCTGGATGCGGGCGACTATAAGTATGCCGAACGTAAATGATCCTACTGGTGTGGTAAAAACAAAGTTCAAGTGGATCATTATTTGCTCCAATGGCGATTATATAGGCTATATGCCATCACAGGGTATGTGGGGCACTACCAAGGCCAACAGCAATGAAACCCATAGCTGGGGCTATATAAAAGATACGGGTAAGGAAATACAACTGCTCAATGACTATTATAAAACAGTGGAAAAAGTGGGTAAAGTATCCTCCGATGTAATGAGTGCCAACACCTCCATGAAATCAATGTGGTATTACAAATGTAAAACTGTTGATGGTCTAAAATTGGAAGGTGAATGGAGCACAGGCGGTGCATGGGGAGGCCCCTACTGGTACAAGAACCCCAATTTTGAGGAGGGAATGATTGTTTTTCACAAAGATGGCAGCTTTGAAAACAAAGGCGGATTATATATCTCAAAAGAAGAAAATGGCAACCTTACTTACAGGGACCAGGGCAATGGGACTTATACCATCAAAGATTTCACATTGCTTTTAACCTACAGCGATGGTGCAGTTTTTAAAACCTCGATCACAGGATATCTATCAAAATCAGCTGAACAGGAGAACAGCATGATCTTTATCAGCCAGCATCCCTATTTTAAAAACTTAAATAAGAAATAAGCAAACTCTCATTTGCTTATTTCTTATTTCCCGGATCATGCATCCGGTATTTCAGGCTCTACTAACTTAGCCAGTTTTTCCAGTGATTCCTGCCAGCCCAGATAGCACATTTCTACTGGTATAACAGGAGGAATACCTTCCTGTGTAATTTTTATTTCTGTACCGGCAATAGTTTTCCGGAGCCAGACAGAAGTGGTCATTTCTCCCGGCAGGTTGGGGTCATCAAATTTATCTGAGTATTTCAAAAACTCGTTAGGTTTGAGCTCCAGGTATTTTCCACCGAATGAATGGCCATTACCTGTTGAAAAATTCTGGAATGACATCTTATGGGAACCGCCTACCTCTACTTTCATTTCATGAACAGTGCAGAGAAATCCATATGGCGGTAACCATGATGCAATTGCAGTGGCATCGGTAAAAGCACGGTATACTTTTTCAGGAGACGTTTTAAGTACCCTGTGCAGTGAAACAACATTATTAGACATAAGATAATATTTTTACTCCTACTCATCTGGCTTTTCGGTTCCGCCCGTTTTTGAAGTGGTTACTGCTCCACTTACCATTTGTGCAGATCGTTTATTGATCAGCTTCGATACAACAAAGATGGTAAGAAGATTGAATTCAGACGGAGGCTAAAAACGACACTTTGAAGGCCATTTACGACCTTTTAAGTCATAAACCGGATTGGCACCACAATATATTATATGCTTACAGTATTCTAAGCCTTATTTTCATTCCAGTAATAGCTATCAGGGGTCGGCCTTTGCCCAAAGATTGCCGTCCCAACTCTAATAATCGTTGCCCCTTCTTCAATAGCTGGTTCCAAATCGCCACTCATACCCATTGATAATTCCTTCATTTCTACATTAGGGACCTGTAAAGCAATGATCTGTTGCTGAATGTCTTTAAGCAACCGGAAACATTTTCTTACTTTTTCAGCTTCTGCACTGAATAAGCCTATTGTCATCAATCCTTTTATTTTCAGTGTGTTCAACTGTGCAACTTGTTTTACGGCTAGGAGCAATTTTACTTCACCAGGATTCCTGCCGGCATCTGTGCAGGCTTTATTTATCCGTTCTTTTATGACAGCAATATTCTTCAGGATCTCTTCGCTCATGCTTTCACCCCTTTTTGCTTTGCTTCCAGTTCACTGATCAACGTTGCCTTTACAAGGGTAAGCGCATGGTCTTTGGCTTCAGCAAAGGAAATTCCGTACTTCCGCTTTACCTGTTGCATCTCTTTGGGAAATCCGGACAATAACTTATTGTAATATTCATCTAAAATCTCCGGCGACGGCATTTCAAAATTTATACGTAACTGGAAACGCCTTATCAAGGCCATATCGATAATTTCAGGATGGTTGGTTGCACAAATCAATAATGATTTTTCAGGATAGTAGTCGATCAGTTGTATCAGTGTATTCACCAACCTTCTCATTTCGCCTACATCCTTATCATCTTCTCCCCTTGCCTTTCCGATCTGATCAAACTCGTCTAAAAACAAAACAGCTTTTTCCCGGCCTGCTTTTTCAAATACCTGTTTTATATTCTGTGATGTTTCACCAATCCTCGAACAAACAATATTGCTCAAATTGAGTATGAGGATGTTTTTGCCTAATGCATTTGCAATGGCTTTGGCTGTCATCGTTTTGCCGCAACCGGAGCTTCCCTGCAGCAGTATTTTATTATTTACAGGCAATCCGTATTTATATAGCTCGTCAATATAATTATGTTCCTTAATGAGCTGTACGAATTTTTGCCTGTTAGCTTCATCCAGGAAAATATCGGCCAGGGATACCTTTTCTTTATCATTGATGATAAGGTCAAATACGTTCATTATAGTTCAACTTTTGGTTCATGTTCTTTACAATCCACTCTTAATTCATTATTGGCTAACCGGGCCTGCAATAATTTACAGTAATGATTGCCGTTGACAACGCTGTAATTTGAACAGGTAAAACACATCCTTTGGATCGTTATGACCCCTGCCCTGTTAAGTTCAAGAATGATTTTGAGCAGGCCTGCCAGCATTGCCTCTTTCTGCTCACCCGAAATGAGGTTCAAAGGCTCTTCTATGGCCGAAGCGAAATCAGCTGATTTCATTGCAGCCTGCTTACCTGCACCGGTTAAACCGATCGTATAACTCCTGATATCCAAAGGGTCTTCATATTTTTTTACCAGGTCTTTCTCTAAAAGGGATTTAACACTGTCGCTGATAGTAGGCTTGGTCATGTTAAATTCCTGCGCCAGGTAACTCACCTTACATTTTTCTCCCGGATGAAAAAGCAGGAAGATCAGTATCTGGATTTGTATCGGGCTTAAAGCATTTTGCTTACTCTCATTCCAAAGCAATACACGAAAAGCCCCAGAAAGACGTTCCAGGGCTACCACAATTTTGCTGTCGATCTCGTTGTTCTGACGGTCGAGGTTAAAAGGAGACTTCATTTGTTTCATCCTTCAGCACTCAGAATAGGAAGGTGAGAAAATACCGTTTATCGCAATGATCGTCTTTAACACGATTTTTGTTCCGCTTTCCAATTCCAGGTATGGGTTTGGAGAAGTTAAACAGATCTCTTTGATCAACCCCTCTACCCTTACTATCCCTTCTGAATCCAAAAGCATAGCTGCTTTTATTTTCTGTTCTTTACAATTCCGCAGGATCTCCAGGAATGTTTCGTTTACCGAAAGAGTAGTTCGAATATCCATATGCTTAAAATTAATGCATCCTTGTGTTTCAATAATGCCAGTTATCCTTTTACGTCGGCAAGGGATGCCCCAAAGTTAATATGTAATACGTTTCCCGTGGGAGTTACTAAGGCGGGCACAGATTTAATTCCTGCGCTTTCAGCTTCGCTGATCCTGCCTTTATCTTCACCAAGATGAACGACCTCTACATTGGACTTACCGATCAATTCGATGATATCGTGTTCGGCACTAACACAAACAGGACAGCCTGCATGATAAAAAACTGATTTTTTCATTTTTGGTTGTTTTAGGTTTACAAAACTATTGACAACACAAATATAGTTAGGATTCCTAACCTTTAAACAGCCCAGTGAATATATTTTTTTACAAACCCGGCTCCTGGTTAAAACCGGGTTGTTATCAGGCATTCTCAAATCCAGAATTCATCAGGATAATTATCCATTTCGCCCGTCTGATGTATTTGCTGTAACCTTTCCCCCAACTGGGTAAGTTTTTCTGTAGAAAGGGTTTCTTCGATATACGGGAACAAGATCCTTTCTTCAAAACGGATATGTTTGTCCAATGCATCAGCCAATGACCGGAATTGATCCGGCTGAAAGGATCCTGTGCTCGTAATAGTCCCGACTAACTTCTTTATCTGATCGTGCTCTGATATGGCCTGTGTCACCAAATTATCCTGCAGTGCTGTAAACAGTAATGTTTCTTCTTCTTTAAAATGCTGTTGCAGGTGGTTGTTCCAGAAATATTGCACATAAGGCTTTATCTTTTCTGCCGGCGCCTGCTTTTTTATTCCCTGCCTTATCTTCCAGCAAAACAGTAATCCAAAATGATGATCCCTTGAAAGAGCGACTATGCTTTCATGTCTTCTCATTGTTGATTAAGCGAAGGATTTTTCCAGTTCAATGGATTTAGGGAAAAGAATATTGTTTTCCAGGTGAATATGAAGATGGAGATCGTCTTCAAAGTCCTTCAGGGTGGCGAAAGCTGCTTTATAGGTATTGCAGCCATCTGCAGGTGCATTGTATTGATTACTCAATTCTTTGATCTTTCTGAAACGCTCACCTTCGGTATCGTGCTCATGCATCATTACACGTATAGGATTTTGTACTGTACCAAAGGGTGTTGCTGCCACTTCTGTTGCTCCTGCCTGTTTTGCCTGCACCATTTTCCGGATGAAAGGGAAAACCATTAGTTCTTCCTTTTTCATATGCACTGCCAGTTCACCTGCACAGGCATCGAAATGTGTTTTTATCTCTGCCAGTTCAGGATGCCTGCCGCCATGCACCTTTACGATCTTTTCGAGAAACGATTGTATAACGGGTATCTGCGTGGTCACATACCGGTGATGCTTTTTCTCGATGAAATCAGCCAGCAGATCTAAAGGCCAGGATTTATAATCGCTGATGGCTGCTTCTGTAGGGGGAAGCGTATTTATTGTTTGCTGTAGCTGGCCGATCAGTTCATCTACCGATAACTTTTTCTCATTGCAAGCTGCTTCAATGGTACGGTTGCCGTTACAGCAAAAGTCGATACCTGCCTGTTCAAATATACCGGCGGTACGGAAGTCGTCTGCCACCACAAGACCGACTATATTTTCTTTTGAGATTGTCATTTTATGTATGTTTTTATGTTTGTTTAAAAAGAGATGTTGCTGTAATAAAAAGACAGGTTACCTTGAGCAATTCCATTCCTACAAACCAGACGTGCAGTTTGGACGGCGCCACTGGCTGCCCCTGGATATATTGCTCTGCCCTTGCGTCCAGTGCAGGCAGCAACCATACCGTCTGCAATAGAAGAACGACTATAATGATGATCAATGAAATAGCTGGCACTGTAAACATGGATTTACGGTACATTAGAACACTTATACAAACAACTATTGCAAACACCCATTCAACTTTATTGAGTGCGCCGAATACCAGCCTGCCAATTCCTAAACCGACCGGGAGCGTTACACCCGGCGCCCGGAACTTCAGCCAGGCTTCCATAAAGCTGATCGCGCATACAAACCCGATCCAGGTAAACAGGCAGGCTATTGCTACGGGTTGCTTTATAGTTGTGTTCATAACAGGGGTTTCGCTGAGTTATTGCGGTAATACTCGATCTTGGAAAGGAACATGACGGCCATTTTATCACCCCGCCATTTAGCTTCATCCGCTTTTGCACCGGCAAAATGTTCATCAATGGTTTCATGCCATAATTTTAACCAGGCATCAAAATGTTTTTGTTCCACAGGCAATTCGGCATGGGGAGGGAAAGGGCTTCCGAAATAGGTATGCTCATCCAACAATACCGTTTGCCAGAAGCGGTACATTTTTTCCAGGTGTTCAGGCCAGCGGTCTTTGATGACGCCATTAAATATTCCACCCAGTAAAAGATCGATCCTGATCTTTCCATAAAAGGTATCTACCAGTAATTTGATATCCTCTATTGTGGTTATGTCTTTTTTTTCGCTCATAGTTTTTATTGTGCTATTGAAAAATAGCGGAACATGTAATATAATGCCCATCCGGCAAAGCCAATGATAAGCGTCCACACCCACCAGGGAATGCTTTGTGGCGTTTCGCTGCCTGAGATCAGGAAAGATTTCTGATCACCTTTGCCATATGCGTTGATCATTAAGGGCAATACGCCATCCACCACGGCATGTTCCTTTATCCCTTCAATGGCAATAGCCGGGCCATTCCGCACAACGAAGGGTATTTTCCGGATCCCTTCTTTACCTGTCGGGTCTTTGCTGACGATCTTCAGCACATGTTCGCCATCTGTCAGTTTACGGGTATCCAGGTCAAAACTCACTGGCGATTTCAGTTCTGCAACAGGCCTGGTTTCATCGTCTATAAAAATGAATATGGTGCTTTTATCGCTCATCTTATTCGTTATTTAAAATGAATCGTTTAATATGCCTGTCTGATCTTTCACCAGGACGTATCAACCATTTTATGGAGAAAAAAAGAGTACACAGCACTATTGCGACTGTTGCCCATACGATCACATAATCCCATCTGCTGTCGGGCCCTGCTCCATGTGTGATGCCTCTCAATACCTTTGGCTGGTTACGTTCACATACCGGGCAGGCCAATACCCATAATACATTGAACAGCAGAAATGCTATTAAAAATAACTTTTTCATCATTCAGCTGCTTTTAGTTTTACAAAATCCACGATCTTTTTTACTTCTTCCGGCGTTACTTTTTTGCCGTTGTTGCCCCAGCTTGTGCGTTCATAGTTGATCAGGGCCGCTACCTCATGCTCTGTAAACTGCATATTGGTGCCAACCGGCGGCATTACACCAAATTCAGCTTTTGCATCATATCCGTTCATGATAATGTCCACATACATTTCGAGGTTATCACCCAACACAACAGAGCTTCCTTTTAAAGGCGGGAAAGCTCCGGGCAAGCCCTCACCATTTGCCTGATGGCAGCTTTGGCAATTAGCTGTAAATATTGCCTGGCCATCGGGTTCTGCACCGGCAGCCGCACCTGCTGTCTTTTTTTCTTCCTTTTTATACAGGAAAGCTGGTGCAGCAGTGCCATCCGGCAATTTTGTTTGCTTGAGCGATTGCAGGTAAGCGATCAGGTACATTGCATCCCTGGTAGCCACTACTTTTCCTTCCTGCCCATCGAGATATTCTGAAGGTACATTGACCACTACATCTGATTTGGATGGTTCTTTTTTGACGGCGAACAACCAGGGATAAGCAGGCATAATGGATTCTTTTACCACAATGCGCGGGTTATAGAGGTGCACCAGGTTCCAGTCTTTACTGGGTTGCCGGTTGCCGATATCAGTCAGATCAGGACCGGTACGTTCTGTACCCATCAGCGTTGCAGTATTGCGCCATAGGTCAGTCCGGTGGATATCAGCATAATCGGCTGCAAGGCTTGGGCGTGATCCCCAGGTTTTATCCATATCTATATTCCTGACCTGTTGCGTATGGCAGGCCACGCAGCCATTGGCAACGAATAATGCTTTTCCTTTTATCGCATCAGGGCTCAAGGGTTCAGCACCGGGTAATGGCTGGTTCATGTTTTGGTTACGGATAGCAGGCATAACGGCTACCAGCACGGTCAGTCCTACAAAGAACAGTGCCGCAGTGCCGAAAAGTTTTTTATGATTATCGAATAGTTCCATATTCTGAGCAAATGATATTTATACAATTGAATGAGTTGAAGCAGTTGGTCCGTTGAGTTTTTGAATGGCTGTTTCCCGGACATCGACTACGGGTTTTGCCACCATCATTTTGTACATATTGTAAGCGAAGAACAGGTGCGACAACCACATCAAACTTCCTCCTATAGCCCGCCACAACCAGTAAGGGGCCATCTTTATCACGCCATCAATAAAGGGCTTGCCTTCCATCCATAACAATCCTTTCAGCGTGCTGCCATACATCAGCGGAACGGTATAGAACATCAGCCCGACCAAAGCCAGCCAGAAATGTGCACCAATGGTAATTTGCGGGGCTTCCTTGCCTGTCAGCCGCGGGATCACTGCATAGATACCTGCCCATAAGAAAAAGCAAATGATACCATACATGGTCAGGTGTGAGTGCGCTACGGTGAAATCGGTAAAATGCCAGATAAGATTGGTGCTGCGGAATGCTTCTGCTGTTCCCTGCATGGAGCCGGTGAAATAAAAGATAACACCCACAAGGAAGAAAGGAAGTGTATAACTGTCTTTGATCTTGTACCATGCACCTTTAAAAGTCATGATGAAATTGGTGGTACCGGCAATAACGGGTATCGCCATCCCTGCACTGCCCACGATAGCCACCGTTTGCAGCCACCAGGGAATTGAACTGAATACAAAGTGGTGGGTACCGATCAGGGTATAGAAAAGTATCTGTGTCCAAAAAGCAAGAATACCAAGACTGTAAGAGTAGATAGGTTTGTTGAGCTGCTGGGGCAGAAAGTAATAAACAATGCCTAATGTAAAAAGCATGAACCACATGCCAACGCCCTGGTGCATATAATAACCCTGTACAATAGTTTCACCCAGGCCATTCTGCCAGTAAGGGATATAGGCCACCAGTGTGATCACGATGGCGAAAATGATCGCTGCAACAATATACCAGTTCGAGATATAGATCTCTTTCGTGGTGCGGCGGGCAATGGTCTGTAGAAAAATGACAAGTGTCATCACAATTCCTGCAGCAAACAGGAGCATTACCGGCCAGATGTATTCCCGGTATTCCCCGCCACCATTATTAATGCCTGCCATAAGGCAGATAGAGCCGAGGATAACTGCAGCATTGATCAGCCATAATGCATACCATCCATATTTTATATTAGCCAGTTTGGTGTTGCTGACACGGGGCACTACATAATAACCCAACCCCAGCATACCCAATGATGCCCATCCCCAGAATACGGCATTGGTATGCACCGGGCGCAATCGCCCGAAACTCAGCCAGCTCACATGATCGGCATCAGGGGCTACGAATTTTATCCCTACATACTCACCAATGGTGGTACCGAATAAAAGCCAGAAAGTAGCACAGCCCAAATACCAAAGGATGAGGCGGGATAATGCAGGATCTACATTAGGACGCGGAAGCGCTTTCTTTTTAAGGGCTACGATAGGAAGACCTGCCTGGTCGTTGATCTGTAATAAACCTTTTTCATCTTCGGGAGCCTGGTTGCCTGACAGTTCGCGGTTGGTAAGGCTATAATCCAATGCCGCTTTGCGTCTTTTCAATTGAGTGTCTATTTCTTCTTCGGGCAAAGAACGCAGATAGGCTGCCAGCTTTTCGGCTTCCTCCAGTTTATGCCGTTTCTTAGTCTGGTCCAGCGCATGTACCACTTTTGTGATCAGGAAAATAATCGCGAAAAGGATCGGGATCAGCAGGAGGACAATGGTAATAAGGATACCTGTTTCGCCCAGCAGGGAACCTGCAGGTTTACCTGTTTCCTGCGCTAATAATTTTCCAACCGGTACAAGAGTTGAGACCGCGATCAGCAATAGGGGCAATAACACATTGCTGCTACGGCGCTTTTTATAATTTATGATCTCTCCGATCTGTTTACTGTTCAGGTTGCGGAGATGCTGCTGCAATTGCCGTTGCTGCTCCTCTTCTGTCTTTCTTTTACGGCTGTTTCTTATGTTTTTTACTTTCTGCTTCAGCACCAGTGCTGCCAAAAAAACAACAAACAGTATGGAAAACAGTACCCAGGTAAGCGCCCCCGCATAACTGAAAGAAAAATGAGAAGGCGCATCGTCCTGGGCTAAGGTGGGGAATGCATTCATCAGCATTCCGGTAAGAAACAGTGGCAACAGCTTTAATGACTTGTTCGACTTCATTTTATGGATATTAATACCTTTTTATCTTTTATTTAGTCAAAAAAATTTATCTCTTCAGAAAGGTCAACCGCTTGCCCAGTTCTTCCGTAAACTCGCCCAGCTTTGCTTTCTCCAGCATTGTCTGGATACCTCTTCGCAGCGATTTAAATTCATGATGTATGGGACAGGGATGTGTTTCGGAGCATTGCTTCAGGCCAAGACCACAACCGGTAAAGAGTTTGTCGCCATCCACCACTTTCACAATATCTGCCAGTGAATATTCGAGTGTTTCTTTGTCCAGGTAAAAGCCTCCATTGGGTCCTTTCAGGGATAACAATAACCCCTTCTTTCCCAACTCCTGCAGGATCTTGGCTATATAATGCTCCGGAGAATCAACTCCTTTTGCAATTTCCTTGATACCTACCTTATTGCCATTTTTGGATTTCTGTGCAATGAATATCATGGCGCGGATGGCGTATTCACAAGTCTTTGAAAACATTTATTTCTTTTACAGTGCAAAAATAAGACAGAGTCCCGAATAAAAGATAAAAATATCTTTTATTATTTTCCAGGCAAATTTGGTTACCTGGTCCATTATATAATATGCAGCAATCAATCTTTATCAAATTGATGCTGCAAATACGTTTGCAAAACCAGGGCATGCGTATGTTCCCGGTCTTTGGCCGCATATAACAGCGTGATCACCTTATCGTCTTTATGTTCTTCAACAAAAGGTTCAACAGCATCGTTCGTTTTTAATTCCGCCTTATAACGTTTTTGAAAATCTTCCCACAATTCGGGGGCATGTCCATACCATTTCCGCAGGCTGGTACTTGGCGCCAGGTCCTTTACCCAGCTATTATAAGCTACTCTCTCTTTTGTTAATCCTCTTGGCCAAAGCCGGTCTATCAATACACGGCAACCATCCTTTTGCAAGGGTTTTTCATATACACTTTTGGTTTTTACAACTGTTTTCATGTATCTGAGTTTAGCTACTGCAAAGTAAAAGATAAATTTATCTTTTACCGGAATGGGCTGCTATTTGTGCATAAAGAACCAAATTTTCCAGTCAATTCATCATTAATAAAGGGCAGCACAGTTAATGCTGCCCTTTACTTTTTATACCGGTGAAGCGTCCTAAAATAAGTTGACACAAAAACAGTGTCACCATGATAAATACAGGACAATTTAAGAAGCGTAAGCGCACTCAAAGGGATTACA